>Ga0080064_1000060_pt1 | contig 314702 bp, 321 predicted proteins | sample Subgrocontami54m_FD_69260 | JGI IMG/M metagenome (GOLD analysis project Ga0080064, IMG submission 69260) | Subsurface groundwater microbial communities from S. Glens Falls, New York, USA - GMW46 contaminated, 5.4 m (SPADES assembly) (version 2) ... | reverse complement strand
GCTATTTTTTAAACTTGACAAGTATGATTTTGGCGAATTTTCACTACCTGACATATCAGGTAGTAGAAATTCGCCAGTTTAAAAAATTTATAATTAAAATCATATTATAATTAAACATAGTGTAAAGCTCATTTTCCATAAAAGCTATTTTTTAAACTTGACGAGTATGATTTTGGCGAATTTTCACTACCTGACATATCAATAATTTATAATTTAAAATTTATAATTTAAAATTCCTAATATCTTCAAATATTATAGCGCTTTTTACCCCCAGAAACAAGACCATGAATACAGCTTGTAGCTGGTAGCTAGTAGCTTGTAGGCAGTTCCAAAAGCAAGGAAAACCCACTCAAATGCGAACGGATGACCTGCTAAAATTAGCTAAAAAGCTCAAAAAAGCCAATAAATATGCCTCTTGCCCGCCCAAATTTTGAAGAAAACTTGGGTGGGCTTGACAAATTTTTAGATATATGCTATAATATATTTAACAATTAACAAACCGCCCTTTTCACTTTTTTGGAGAAACATCATGACAGACCCAAACCCCATTTTCGCATATGTAACCATAGCCATTGCATTTCTTGTTTTCGGTGGCCCAATTGCCTGCTACATTGAGACCGGTTACCATGCGATTATACGAAAATTCAGTCGCTGATTCGACTATATCTGAACCAGTTAAATACTGGCTCCTACGACATTCGAACCCCGCACCTTGCGGGGTTTTTTATATTGCTCTTGACAAGATTTTAAATTTATGATACTATTTAAATAATAAAACATTTTGCAACTTCACAATTTATCAGGAGGTCAACAATGACACAAACTATTATCCTACTGGAGAATTCTATATATTACATGGAATTACTCTATAATCGACTTGCATTGGAAATAAATTGGTTAACGATTAGCCAAAAAGCGCATATTGTGGATCTGAATTTATGCAAAGATATTCAAGCAACTGCCTGTCTATTAAGTAGATTGCTAACAAAAACCTCATATGCTCTTGCTAAAAAATCGGGAGATCTAAAAATAGCTACAGATTATCTGACTATTTTAATTGAAAAAATTACAGATCTTATCAAATTAGCCGATTTTGAATTTCCGCTTAATAACATCCTTGTTTCATTTTCAAAAGATCAATTGAATTAAGGGGCGACTAAAATGAAACAGCTTCGAGCATTCTGGCCAGCTATTATCTTTGTCGCACTATCTATAGTGGCGATTTCAAAAAAAAATTTGCTACGAAACCTAACAACCTACAGTTCTATCAACTGGCAAATCTTGGTTGAAAATATTCTTCTTCTAATTGCCATCCAGATTATTGCCTTCACTTTGTTCAAAATTCATCCTGTCTTCAAACAGTCATTACTGACACTAGTAAGAAAAAATGAGGATGAAAAAGTTCCTTTTTTGGCAAAAATCTTTAATGATTACAAACTAGCTGTACCGCTCTTTGTTCTCCTATTACTTATTAACGCACCAAGTTTAGTAAGAATTGAAGAACTTATTTTTAGGCAGGGTACAAACAGCTGGTGGTCAGATGGGATTATACGAAGCGCTACATTTGGACTTCTTCACAGTGCTTTAGGGGTGCCACTCGGTATCGGTCTAGCCTCAATACTAACCGGTCTCTGGCTAACCTATCAATATTTTGGCGGAGGTATCGAGCTCTCCATACTACATCACACAACTTACAATACTCTTGTGCTTGGTATGATTATCACAACCAGTTTAATGAACAAAAATTGAGATCTAGATCGCTTTCATTATTTAAAACCCCCGCACCATGCGGGGTTTTTTATTATTACTTTTTCTGCCACCCCCAGTAGAAGAAATTTTTGAATGGCGAAATTGCTTACGCAATTTTTTTCGCCATTAGCTTCTCAAATACAAAAATTACTCTACTGGGCTTCGCTTACTTTTTTCTCCACCCTAAACTTTCCATTTTTTCTAAAAAACCATTGATAATTTCTTCTACTTCTTCGGCCGTTAAAGTTTTTTCATCGGTTTGAAAAACTAAATGCCAAGTCATAACTACTTGCCCATCGCCCAAATGATACCGGTCTAGTAGTTGATGACTTTGTAAATATGACAAACCATTCATTAGGGGTAAATAACTTTCCGCCAAACTTGTTTCTGGGCCAACCAAACTAAGGTCGCGAGAAACCTCTGGCAATTCGCCAATATTTTTAAATTGCTTTAGGAATTTACTGTCCAATAATTTTTCTAAATTAATTTCCGCCACGGCCGTGCCTCGACGAACTTTTAAATATTCCGCCACCACGCCATCCAAATTTTTAAGCCAGCCAATTTTTTGCCCTTGCCATAAAATATTGCCTTGACTAGAAATTTCCACCTCGCCATAATTTCCCAACAAACTTTGAACTACGCCCAATAAATATTGAATCGCCTCTTCGCTGTCACTTTTACCTTTTTGAATAACCAAACCCAAGCTCCACACTTCGGAATTCTGAATTTTTTGTCGTGAGTTGTTTGTTGTTTGTTGGTTGTTGGAGGTTGGCGTCTCGCGCCAGACCTTCCCAATTTCAAAAGCAAAAAGTTCTTCATAAAAATGCTGATATTTTAAAACTTGGCTAGCTAAAGTTTGGCTGACTGAACTTCTTAAACAAGTTTGATCTTCGTTTAAAGGATTGACCAAAGTAAAAAATCCGGACGGTTTTATTTCTAAAAGTTCACTCCAAACATCGGCTAATTTTTGACTGCAAAAACTATAAGTCAGATACTCTGAAAAACCCGCCGACAAAAGTTGCCTTGATAAATTTTTCTTAAAAGCAAAAATGGGGCTATCTGCTCCTGACTTTAAAACTCCACTCAAAGGCGCCCTTGGCAACTTTTCATAACCCAAAACTCGCCCGACTTCTTCGACTAAATCATAATCCTCTTTAAGATCTAGGCGAGGCCAAGGCGAGACAACATTTATTTTGTCGCTTTTAACACTGACACTAAAACCAAACGGTTCCAAAATATTTTTTATTTCTTTAGCCGAGACCGCTTGACCCAAACGATTACTAATAAAATCCGCGCTAGTTTTTATTTCTAAATCTTTATCCTTATTGGGTTCAATTTGACTTGTTCCCAAAACTTTTCCACCCACGATTTCTTGAATTAAAGTAATAGCTGTCGCTAGCGCCTGCTCCGGTAAAAGATTAGGCAACCCCCGCGCGAAACTGCGCGAGCTGTCGGTTTTAAGTCCGTGAAAAGCCGAACTCTTCTGAATTGTGGCCGGGTCAAAAATTGCCGCTTCAATAATTATTTCTGTAGTTGTCGCCGACACGGCCGAAATTTCATCGCCAATAATACCCGCTAAAATATGATTTGCTCCATTTTTTTCACCGATGACCAGATCGCCCTCCCGTAAAATATATTTGTGATTGTCTAAACCAATTAAATAATCCCCGCCTTTGGCATAACGCGCGCCTAGTTCCTTTTTTTGTAATTTTTCCGCGTCAAAAATATGCAAGGGTTGCCCCAACCACAACAAAACATAATTGGAAACATCCACCAAAAAAGAAATGGGTCGAAGACCCGAGGCCAGCAAGCGATTTTGTAGCCACGCGGGCGAAGTTAAATTTTTAACATCGCTCAAATAAGCTAAATTATAAGCGGGACAAATTTCTACTGGCACTTCCGAAAAAGCTTTAATGGCGCTATCTGAAGATTTAATTTTTTTTATGCCATCAAGCGGATTTCTAAATTCTCTGCCATACAAACCGGCAATTTCCCTGGCCACACCAACCACGCAATAAAGATCGGGTCGATTGGGCGTAAGTTCTAACTCCATAACCAAGTCCCGTTCTTGATTTAAAATTTCTAAGGGCTCGCCTAATAAAGTTTCTGTGGGCAAAGATAAAATTCCAGAATGATCCGGTCCCAAACCGAGCTCATCTTCCGCGCACAACATTCCTTCCGAAACAATACCCCGAACGGCTCGCTCCAAAATTTCTAAACCATTGGGCAAAATCGCTCCGGGCAAAGCCAAGGGCGCGATCATACCCACGACGACATTAGGCGCGCCACACACAATCGTTCGGACACTATCACCAGTCGTCACTTTAACCACCCAAAGCTTATCCGCGTCTGAATGTTTAGAGACATCCAAAACGCGCGCGGCGACAATTTTAGGGTAAGGTAAAAATGGCTCAAACCCAACCACTTCCACGCCAGATAATGTCAGACGCTCGCCCAAGGCCGACAAATCATCGGGCAAATCAACATATTCTTTTAACCAATTTACAGAAACTTTCATATCAGGTAGTGAAAGTTTGCCCATTCTGGCAACTACGAGTATTGAAATCGATATTTAATAAACTTAATATATAAACCCTAGTCAATAATGTATAAGGAGACCGTTGAGAAACTCGCTTTTTCGTCATTGCGAGGAGCGAAGCGACAAAGCAATCTCTATTTCGTTGGTTATTTAGGGATCGCCACGCTCCCTGTGGTCGCTCGCGATGACAATTTAGGAGTTTCTCAACACCCTCATAAGACTGCCAGAATAAAGCAACCCAGTATATCGATTTTGGCAAACTTCTACTACCTGACATAATTCTAAATTCTATATTCCATCCGTCAGCTGACGGACTAAATCCTCGGCAGACTGCGAATAATATTAAATTCTGAACTGCCTATTTGCAAATCTAAACCCGCGCCATAGGCGGCCACGAAAAAAATCAAAAACAAAAATAACGACATACCTAGATACCACACTTTGCTTATAAAAGGCGTCTCATAACTTTGGCTTAAATGGCTTTCTAAAACTTTATACAACTGACCCCACCATGTTAAATAATATAAGCCCAATAAAATGGTTAGAATTGTCCCCCAAATTGCCACACCTTGCACCAACCAGCCAAAAGAAATCAACGCGCCCAGCATTAACATATTGGCATAAATCACCCAACCCTTGCCGCGGGTGAGCTGTCGCGAACGAGCAAAAGATTTTTTAAAAGATAAATTTTCAGTCGCGCAAGCATAAGCCGACATCCAAAAATGCGTTGCCCAAACCATGCCTGGAATGACCGCGAAAAACAAACCAACCAAGAGCAGTACCGATTGCGCCAACCAGACACCGGCAAAACGCCAGGCACCCGACCAACCGACTTTCCATAAAGCCAGCATTTTATCTTCACTCCCCCCGGCCACGCGATACAAAATCATCTGCACCGCGAAATAAAATTTAAAAATAAAATATAATGCGGCCACAATAACCAAAGTTAAAATAACCGCCCCCACATAAAACCATAAACCAGTTAAGACTTGCCAGGAAACCAAAGCTTGAATGGCCTCGTTTAAAACGCCCATGCTGATGAGTTTCGGCACGCCGTACAAAAATACCGACAAGAGCAAAAAAACTGCCAACTTGTCTACCAGCCGCTGAAAGCCAGCGGCCAAAACGCGCAAAGTATGAAGCGAAGTCGGAGCTGAAGCGTGATGTAACATATAATTTAGTTAAAAGTTTTAATCCGTCAGCTGACGGAAAATTTTAAGTTAAAAATGTCATTGCGATCCGTCGGCTGACGGAGAAGCAATCTCTACAGTCTTTAAATATAGAGATCGCCACGCCTTCGGCTCGCGATGACGGACTATTCCAAATTCTAAATTCCATATTTAAAATTGTTCCATAAACTTCGGCTGGGCCGAATAAAACAAACGAATATCATTGACCCCCGAGTCCAACATTACTTGCCGATCAATGCCAAAACCAAAAGCAAAACCCGAATAAATATTTGAATCTAAACCCATATTTTTAATAACCTTGGGGTGCACTAGCCCAGCCCCAGCCAATTCCAGCCAACCAGAATTTTTACACACCGAACAACCCTGCCCCGCGCAAAACAAACACCGCCCATCAACATCTAAACCCGGTTCCACGAAAGGATAATAATGCGGTCGAAAACGCAAACTCATCCGCGAACCAAATAAGCCCATAAAAAAATCGGTCAAAGAAGTGGTTAGATTGGCCAAAGAAATATTTTTAGCCACGACCAAACCTTCACATTGATAAAAAGTACATTCGTGACTTTTATCAGTCGCTTCCCGCCTGAAAACTCGACCCGGCACCAAAAACCGAAAAGGCGGCTCGAGCCCTTGTGCCAACCGTTTTTTAATTTCTCTAATTTGCACGGGGCTCGTATGCGTCCGCAAAAGCCAACTCTCTTTGTCATCGGTAAATTCTTTTTGCTCGGGACTTATTATATAATAAGTGTCCCACATTTCCCGCGCCGGATGATGCGCTGGAATATTTAAAGCGTCAAAATTAAACCAACTAGTTTCAAGTTCTGGGCCATCAATAATATCGTAGCCCAATTTATGCCCGAGCTCGCTTAAAAGATCCAGATAATTTAAAACGGGATGCCGATGTCCATAAGCAACCCTGACCCCGCCGGTAGTTAAATCTACGGCCAAATTTTTAGCTAAAGGTTTTTTTGTTGTTGCCAACTCTTCCAGATCTTTTTTTAAAAGCTGAAAAGCCGCGCCCGCGTCTTTTTTAACTTCGGCCCCCAACTGGCCCAAGATTTTAGACAATTCGGCTAAAGTACCCTTGCGACCCAAGTGTTGATTAACCCAGCTCTCATAATCCAGTTTGACCAAAGTCCGTTTGGCTTCTTTTTCTAAGTTTTTTATTTGATCCAAGAATTCTTTCAGTGCCATCATAGTTATTGTTGACTTGGCGTTCTGTCGGTCCTTTTAGCTAAAAATAATGATTCCACGACCGTGGCCAAAGCCACTAACAATATCATATTCAGCCAAGAAAAAAGTTGCACGCGCTGAAGTAAAAGGGTGGCAATAATAACTAAAGACAAAATTAACCCTTGTCTAAAAGCGACTTTAACTTGATGCGGTAATGGTTCGTGCTTTTTGCCCCAACGTCTTAAAAATAAACCGACAATGGCAAAAAAAGAAGCCAAAGCGCCAGCTAAAGTAATGTAGAATAAGGTGATAGTTAAAGAGCTCGACTGGCTTGGCTCAACCGTCCAAACCACCACTAAAAAAGCCAGCAAGCTTATAAGTGATAAGCTGACCAAAAAACCCAAATAATTGCGTAAAGTCCAAATCATAATTAGTTAATATCTGACTGAATTTTAGACCGAGCAACTAGACTTTCCAAGTGCATAAATCCCGTTAGAAGTTTATATAAAGCATTAAATCCAGTCTTTACTGTATAAATAATCAAATTCCAATCCCCGCATCAAACCACAAACCAGGCACTTCTAACGGGATAAATTATTCTCAATAATTTCCTTCAGTTTTTGTCCAGCTAAAGGCAACTCGCCATTATGATTTTCTATTACAAAGTCATAAATTTCCGTCTCGGACAAAACTTGGCTCGCAATTTTTAATCTCGCTTCAATATCTTCAGCTGAATTTTGCCCGCGCTTAATTAAACGCGCCTTTAATTCTTCTAAAGAAGCTGGTTTTATTAAAATCGCTCTAACCTCGGGCAAAAATTGTTTCACATTTTTTATGCCCTGATGATCAACTTTCCAAATCACAGGCCAGCCAGTTTTTTTGGCCTCGGCTAAATCTACTTGGCGCACACCATAAAGATGTCCGTTATATTCCGCATGCTCTAAAAAATCACCCGCCTTGAGTCCATCTTCAAATTCCGCTTGACTTAAAAAATGATACGGCTGACCCTCGCTTTCGCCCGCTCTCTTCGCCCGCGTGACGCTGGTAATTACGCGAACACATTTAAGCCCTTGTTTAATAGCTTCTGCAATAACCGAGTCCTGCCCTGAACCAGATGGCCCAGCAATTAAAAACATGGCAGACTTAGACATCATACTATTTACCCAAACCGGCTTTCTCTATTTTTTTTGCAATATATTTAACATCTTCATCTGTGGTATCAGCTATCCCTGAAAAATCGCTCTGTGTCTCACCCAGAATTTTTTTAATTTCTGCTTCTGTTAATTTACCTCCTCTGATTTTAGCTTTTCTATCTAAATTATTTATCAACTTATTTACAAAATTTTCCAAATCTAATTCATAGTCATTAATTTTTTGCTGATCGCCACTCATTACCCGTGGTTCGGCCTCATTATAAAATTGATTTTTAAAGTCAGCTGGTAATTTATCCAGATTCTTTTTTTGCTCGGCTTTCATAACCTCAAGCTGCGCTTGTTTTATTTCTTCTTTTTCTTGCGCTTTTTGCTCTGGAGTTAAAGAGGCTTTTCTCTCGGCTTCACTTATTTCTGCCATCAATTTATCATAGGCAATCGTATCAATATTTATTATTTGTAATCTTATGTCGCCTGGCCCTTTACCCCCGCTTCGTCTCCGACCGACCCCGCCTTCGTCATCGTCGCTATCTGCTTGAACGGCGGAATCTTGAATTTTTTTCTCCAAAATTTCCTTTAAATCCGCCAAACGTCGTTCCTTAATTTTTTCAAAACGTATTTTTTGGTCAGGCGTTAAAGCGGCAATCTTTTTTTGCAGATCTGGGTCTTCAACGGCCATTAAATCCACTCCTGCCTGAATGTCCACCTCGGCCGAAGGCAGACCATTCTTGACCACTAAATTATGACCTGCCGTTTCAACAGGTTTAGCGTTAGCTTCAGTCGATAAAACTTCATTCGCAGTCAAACCAGCTCCAACTATGGCCGCTGTCTTTAAAATTTCCTTCCCATATCCTTTAAAAAATTTAAAAAATTCCATAATAAATTAAACAATAAACGCGCAGTTATTATAAAACTTTTTCAACTCGTTTTCCACGCTAAAGTCAAGCCCCGCTCTCGCGCCATTTTTTCTAACTCGGCCAAATGTTCCGCTACAAAAGACCGCTCCATTAAAGATGAACACTCCACCCAAACTATGTTATTTTTAATCACACAACGAGCTTTAACTTCCACGCCCAAACCAGTAAAATATTGTTGCAATAAATCATTTAATTCTCTGTCTTTCACCAATTTAACCAAATTGGTACGATTAACGACTTTTTTAATCGCTTCTCCAATGTGGGAAAATCCTCGTGTCATAAAATAATTGCTATATTCTACATTCTACATTCTATATTCTAAACAATCCGATGCGGACAAACTTCGCGAAATTCACAATGGTCACAAATCGCTTTACTCGTAGTCGGTTTAAATTTATCTTCCGCAAAAGCTAAGAGCATTTCTTCACACGCTTGCACGAACTCCTCTTCCAATTTTATCAGTTCAGCCGAGGTGGCTTTAAATGGTTCCATTAAAGGATTTTCTTCATCCGCCAAAAAAATAAACTGCAGGCCGACAACTGGTTCTCGTGACATTTTTTCCCAAACCAGCTGATACATCATCAACTGTTTTTTTATGTCCGCGCTTTTGGCATTTTTGGTCACGCCGCCGGCATTAGTTTTATAATCCAAGAGCATGACCCCGCCCGGCACACGGTCAACGCGGTCAATTTTTCCGCGAAAAGTATATTGACCCAGATTGGCCTTCCACGACAATTCCAAATGTTCGGCTTGAACCACTTGATTTTTAATAAATTCAAAATATCTCAATAAATAATTTTTCGCGTGCTGATAAATTTCCGCTCGGGCGACTTTATCAAAAAACCATTCCAAACGCCAAGCGGCATCAAAACATTTTAAAATTTCTTTTTCTGTTATCAACTCCCCGATTTTTTTAGGCCCTTCTTCTCCTTTAAAAAGACTGCTTTGTTTTTGACCTTGACGTTCTTTGATTATGGCAAAAATTGTTTGCAAAGCACGATGCACAGAATCGCCCACCACCAAGGGCTGACTAGGTGGCGTCGGAATTTTCAAAACACTGCTAAATTTATACTGCAAAGCGCACCGCCTAAAAGTTTCTAAAGCAGAATATGAAAAAGCCAACGGTGGCGTAAAAATAAAATTATTCAACTTGGCCTTAAACGGATCGGGTAAAACTGGCGCGACTTTTTTATTTTCTTTTATGATTTGAAGCAAGCCCAATTCCTCTAAAAAACGGGAAGGTTTTTTATCGCGAGTGCCACCATAATCTTTGGCCCAGGATAAATAAACATTTTTTCTCGCGCGCGTTAGCGCCACATACAGCAAGCGCCTCTCTTCTTGCAAATGATAATCCCCTTCTGGTCGACTTTCTTGCATCAATTCCACCGGCAAGGGCAAAATTTCGGCGCGCGCCATGGCGGGAAATCTTTTATCTACTAACGACACAATAAAAACATAATCAAATTCCAAACCTTTGGCGGCGTGCGCCGTTAAAACCTGCACCGCGTTGGGCTCTTGCTGTTCCAAATCATTTTTCAGCCGACCAAAATCACCGGCGTTTTTCGCCGCGTCAATTTGGATTAAAAAATTTCTGACATCGGGAACTTCTGCCACACTTTCAAAATTTTTCATTTCTTTTAAAAATTGATCTAAATAAAAAATTTGCTGTTTAATCTGGGCATTACCCGCTTCATCTTCGGCTACCAAATATTGCTTGTAGCTTTTGTCGCCAAGTCTCGCGTCCAAAAAATTTAAAGTGATTGTTAAAACCGAAGTTTCTGGCCGATGGGCTAAAATTTGTTGCCCTAAAAGAGTCGCTTTTAAATCTTCTAATTTTTTTTGCTCGGTTTCATCTTGGCCTTTAATTAGAGAAAGCTGATCCCACAACGAAGTTGTTTGACGCTTCGCCTCCATGCCCAATTTCATAATAGTTTCAGCGCTAATTCCGACATAAGGCAATATTAACAAACGGTACAAGCTGGGATTGTCATAAATATCTATGGTCAGGCGCAAAAACGACAAAAGATCAATGACAATAGGCATACGGTAAAGGCCGAAGCTGGCCATAAAAATGTTTGGAATATGCTCGTCCGTTAATCCGCGCGCGAACTCTTGCGCCGTGTCATTACTGCGCGCGATCACTGCCACTTGGTTGAAAGAAAAATTTTTATTTTTCTTGAGCGCCAAGATTTTTTTGGCCACCAATTTTTTTTCTTCCGCTATCGATTCAGCCGAAATTACTTCATAACTTTTAGTTTTGTCCGTGGCAACAACGGCTTTTAATTTTTTTGACAAATTCTGCCCTAGCTCTTTCACTTTAAATTCCAAACGATCGGGATTATTTTTTTGGATAAATTTATACGACAAATCCAAAAGCGTTTGCGGATTGCGAAAATTTTCCGTCATTAAAAGCGTCCGCGTATTTTTAAAATCTTGTTGGAAGTGCAACAGATTATAAACACTAGCGCCGCGAAATTTATAGATCGCTTGGTCGTCATCGCCCACCACCGTGAGTTTGTCACCAGTGCCCGCCAAGACTCGTAAAAATTCATACTGTGCAAAATTTGTATCCTGAAATTCATCCACAATAATATACTGATACTGACTCTGCAACTTTTCTAAAATATGCTGATTGCCTTGCATTAAAAGTAATGGTCGTAAAATTAAATCACCAAAATCCACGCGATTTTTTTGTTCCAACAAAGCTTCATACCGAGCGTATGCGGAACATAATTCCGAGTACTCGGCAAAAGTCAAGGTCGCTTCTTCTTCGTCAGACATTATGGCTATAGTCGTATCAGCGTTCAATTGTTTTTCTTTCAGCCACTCTTGATATTTTTCAACAGTAATGGCCTCGTCTTTAAGTCGCGACAAGTGTCTCACGATGGCGTTTAAATTTTTAGTTGGATTATTTAAAGAAATTAATTTTTTCAAACCCAATTCGCGCAAATGCTCAGACAAAAGTTGCCACTGGCCCTTTTCGTCTAAAAGTTCAAAAGTTGGACTCAAGCCAGACAAAATGCAATTCTCACGCAAAATTTTTTCGCCCCAACCATGAAAAGTCGCGACCGTCATATCAAAAACCGCCGAACCGACCAAATTATATAATCTGTCTTCCAATTCTTGCGCCGATTTTTCCGTAAAAGAAATGGCCACAATATTTTTGGGATTAACGCCACTTTGGAGCAAATGCGCCAAGCGATAAACCAAGGTCGTCGTTTTGCCCGTGCCGGCGCCCGCGATTAGCAATAAAGGCGAGTCTTTATGGACAACCGCTTCTCTTTGGGTTTTGGTTAAATGTTTTAAAGATAGCGCCATGGCTTTATTTTATAGGTTTTAAACGAATAAAAAAAGCGCCTCTGACCTGTGGCCAAAAACGCTTCAATTTGAATTAGCACTCTTCTTTTTATTCGCGCTTGAACTTTTAATCATAAGAAAAATGACAAAAGCAATCGCGAATAAAATTAGAGGCAAAGCAATTGAGTTTTCGAGTGACATTTTTCTGCTCCTTCAATGTTGAATTTTAGATTTTCAAGGTTTGAAAAAAGTGCTGATAAAACTTTTCATCCTCTTCGATTTCTTTCAGAATATCTAACTGGTCTTCCCTAAATTTTTTTTCATCCAAACTATAATCCATATCGCCCGCGCGCAATTCGTTGCGCAATTCGTTATTAAGGAATTCTTTTTTTTCTAACAATTCTCGAAAGAGATCATCAAAAACTGCTCGCAACTTCAGCTTGGAATGAGGCTCATAACTTTCTCCAATTAACCGCATCAGTTTATTTAATCTCTCTTGTGGTTGACCCAACCAATCCAAACAAGCTGAACTAAGATAAATCAACATTTTTTCTACCCAAAATTTTCTAAAACGCCTACGTCGCGCTAAAAACAAAATTGTTCGCAATAAAATAATGAAGATTAAAATCATTATCAGCCAGATTTCCTGCCTTAAATCCATTTCTGTCTCCTTTGTAAAATAAATTATTTTTTTCTTTGTCGCTATTTTATTACTATTCCTGATCTTTGTCAACCTCCGCGACTACCTCCGGTAAAATTTCCGCGGTGTCCGTGCCAGTCCCAAGCATGCGCACTTGGGTCAGTTTCCCCATCATTTTATTTTCATCGGTGCGAACTAAATCCAGCGCGCCTTGCGCGTTTTTCAAATGCTTTTGCAATAAATCCAAATCGCCCGTAAAATGCTCCATATCTTGTCCTAACCCAGATAAAATTCGCCGTACTTCATTGATATTTTCAGCCATTTTTACTTGCTGAAAACCCAACATAATCGTGCGCAAATAGTGAAATAAAGAGCCCGGCGAGACCGGCATCACTTTGCGCGTTTCCGCGTGATCCATCAATTCCTGATTCCGAATAATCTCATAGTAAACCGCTTCAGACGGCACATACATTATGGCAAAATCCACCGTGCCTTCAGCCGGCACAATATATTTCTTGGCGATGGCGTCCAAATGTTTTTTCACGTCGCGATTGAAACCTTTACGCGCTTCGTCTAGTTCGCTTTCAGTTTCCGCTTGCGTTAGACGCAGAAAATTTTCAAAAGGAAATTTCGCGTCTATTGGCAAAAGCCCAGCTTCCATCATAATGGCCGCGTCCACTTTTTCGTTATTTTTAAATTCGTGCTGAAACGACAGATATTCATCAGGGAAAACTTGTCGCAACATATCTTCCAAAACACGCTCGCCAAATTCTCCCCGCACTTTTGGACTTTTCAAAAATTCTTGCAGGGCTTTCATATTTTGCATACCCTCGTCGAAACGGCCAAAAAATTGCGAGGCCTTATCCAAGCGCTGATTCATATCTGTTAAATGTTTTTGCACAGTCGTAGTATTTTGTCCCAAATGTTGTTGCATTTCTTGCCGTTGTTGTCCCAAAATTTGATTCAATTCTTGACGCACTTGCGACAACTGTTGCGCCAACAGTTCACTTACCTTCAGCAGACCTTGACCGTCGTCTTGCGGCTTTTTCAATTTAGATAAATAAATAAATAAGCCAACAAACCCCGCTAGCAAAATAATCGCCAATAAAATAATCTCCCCCGACATATAGGGAGATTATAGCAGAAAAATATTAATAAATCTCGACGGGTGTTATTTTTAATGTCCAATTCACCTCTGTTTTTTGATTAACTTTTACTGTAACCGTTATAATAGCTTCGCCATCTTTAATTTCTATTTTTTCATCACTATCCCAATCCTCTCTAATTACAAGTGGCGATGAATCCAAAGCGTCTAAGTGGAGTCTCCTATTATCATCATAATTAACAATAGCATCCACTTTCTTATCAACATCCCCTATATAATTGCGCGCATCAACCTCAAAATGAAAATTGTAACCACCTGGCGACAATTTGAACTGTGGAGGTAGTTTCTCCACTGATCCCCTGCCCTGAATAATAATTCCCCCAGCATCCAATTTTTCAAAAAACCAGCTCCTCCCCTCTGTCTCCCTCAAGTGTTCAATTTTCTCCTCATTTTCTACTACTCTCCGGCCGCAGTCAGCAGTACCCAACATTCCTGCCGCTAATACTGGTATTAGTGCTTTTCTTACGATTCTTTTAGTTTTCTCAAAAAATCTTTCACTTTTATCCTCTGGAGTATCATTTTTAGGTACAGTTTCAAGCATAAAATATAAAGACAATTAACGACTGTCTCAACTATACCCCCCCCCCGATCAAATCGAACAAGTGCATAATTTTTCTTCTAAATATTACCTATTTCACAATGTTGATAAATTTCTCGGCCGAGAAATTTATCAACAAATTTAACTCGATTAAAATATTAAGTTAAAAGCTTGTTTAGTATTTTCGATTAAGTGCGCATTTAATTTTTTTTCTGTTAATCCTAACGTTTCCGCTAAAACTTTGGCTGTTTCAAGCGCCATCCACGGCTCACAGCGCTTGCCACGATATGGCGCGGGCGCTAAATACGGCGCGTCAGTCTCGACCAAAATTTTTTCCAAGGGTAAATTTTTTGCCACCTGCCTTAAGCTTTCGCCATTTTTAAAAGTTAAAATACCAGAAAATGAAATATAACAACCGAGTTCTATCCCTCTAAGCGCTTCTTCGGTCGTGCCAGTAAAGCAATGCAAGATTGCTGGTGTCTGCCACCATGCTCGCGCTTCCTTAAAAATTTCAAATAATTTTTCATATTGTGAACGACAATGAACTACTACTGCTAAATTATGTTTGTGTGCGAATTTTATTTGCGCCAAAAAAGCTTCTCGTTGCTGATTTTCCCAAACATTTTTTTGCTCCTCGCTCGCTTCCGCTGGAAAAGAAGCAAAATCTAAACCACACTCCCCGATTGCCACTACTTTATCTGTCAATAATTTTTCATAGACCGCTTCATCAAAAATATCAAATTGCTCTTCTGATTTTTCTTCCACCATAACTGGCTGACCTTTAAGCAAAGTCGGATACAAGCCAAGAGCGCACCACATATTTTCATATTGCGTAGAAAGTTCCACTGCTTGCCGGCTGGTTTCTGGATTAGTGCCAATATTTATGCAACCCACACCCAATTCCGCCATTTTGGCGACGACTTGTACGCGATCATTATCATAATCTGGCCAAGTCAAGTGGCAATGAGAGTCGATTAATTTCATAGAGTAAATTCTGAGTTATGAGTTCTGAATTCTAAGTTATCCTAGATTCTAAATTCCAAATTCTAAAATTTAAGTGGCACTATTTCCTGAACTTTTCTTAAGACGCTTGGCAGTAAAGGAATTAGCCAAGCAATCGCGGAAAGTAAAATCGGCGCCAGCATAGACGAAGCCAAACCCTGTTGATAAATTTCAGAAAAAGGTAGCCGTTGCAATAAATAAACGGTCAAGCCCAAAATAATAATCCCTTCGGCCAAAGCTAAAAGCGCGCCCAAACCACGGTTAAAAGTCCGCGTCAGCCAGCCAGCCGGATGCAAGCCCAAACTATGAGTCGCGCCCCAAACCAATAAACTAAAAACTTTAGTCGTCACGATATAAATCGCGATAAATGACAAAAGCAAATTCCACTCTCGACCAAAATTTAATAAATAACCAAAACGATCAGAAAGGCCTTCATAAAATTGACCCGCTAAAAAGACGCCCAAAACTGACGCGATTAAACTTGTTAAAATATGAAAAAATCCCACGAACCAACCTTGGATAATAAAAATTAACAACACCACAATAAAAGCTAAATCAAGCCAAGACATATAATTTAGCTGGTAGCTTGTAGCTGGTAGCTTGTAGAAAGTTTCATATATTAAATTCCAAATTCTACGTAACAGCAATCGGGACGAGGCGGGGGAAAAGAGGCGCGGGTTTTTTGGCAGTACCAGCAAATTTTTGCAAATCTTTTATCGTCACTTTTTTACCAGCCAAATAATCATTTTTCTTGACGCCGAAAGTTTGCCAAACTTGCCCCACCGCCTCGGGCATAAAAGGCTCCAACAAAGCGCTCGCGTAAATAAATTTTTCCAAGGCCGTTAATAAAACTTTTGCTTTTTCTTTATCATTCTCTTTTATTTTCCAGGGCTGACTTTCTTCCAAATATTTATCAATCTCTGACAGCAACATTTTCGGCCCCGCTTGAAGTGCTTGCGCAAATTCAAAATTATTTAAAGCCAAAAAATAATCTGACAAAAGACTCATACCTGCCAAGTCAATTTCTGTTTCTGTCCAAATTTCAGTCGGAATTTGCGAACATAAATTTGCTAACCGTGAAAAAGTGTTGCCAAAACCATTGACCAATTCCGCCGTGTATCTTTCTTCAGCCAATTTTTCCGAAATGTCCGAATCTTCAAAAGTTTTAAGCGTCGCTAAAAAATATCGCAAACCCGACGCGCTAAATTTTTTCGCCCACAAAAATGGGTCCACGACATTGCCTAAGGATTTGGACATCTTTTTACCATCCACTATCAAATAATCATGAATAACCACTTTATTGGGCAAACGAAGGCCGGCCGAAAGCAACATCGCTGGCCAATACAAGCAATGAAATCTCGAGATGCCTTTGCCAATTAAATGAATAATTTCATCTGAACCCACCCATTTGTCTAAAAATTTTTCTTCGTCAAAACTGTAACCACAACCGGCAATATAATTAGTCAATGCGTCAAACCACACATACATAATTTGCTTCTCATCACCCGGCACGGGTACGCCCCAACCATGAGCGCGCTCGCTTGAACGCGAAATAGAAAAATCCAATAAGCCACTTTTTAAAACCGCTAGCACTTCATTTTTACGATGCGCGGGCACAATTTCAAAAATATCATTGTCAATTTTCTGTTTAAGCTCATCTTGAAAAGCCGAGAGCTTAAAAAAATAATTTTCTTCACTGACCATTTCCGGCGCTGTTTCATGTTCCGGACATTTACCATTGACTAAATCACTCTCTTCATAAAATTGCTCACACCCGACGCAATAAAGTCCGCTGTATGATTTTTTATAAATAAAACCGGCGTGGTCCACCGCTTGCCATAATTTCTGCGCCGCTTGTTTATGCTCTTCACTCGTCGTGCGCCAAAAAAGGTCTTGGGACAAATTTAAAATTTCACATAACTTCACAACATTTTGTGTTTTTTCATCGATATAAATTTTGACCTCTTTTTTTTCTTTTTCCGCGGACAAAACATTTTTCAAAGAATTTTCATCGGCGCCAGTTTGAAAAAATACCTCCTCACCTACGAGCCGTTTATAACGCGCGTAAATATCGGCCTGAATTAGTTCCCAAGCAAAACCAATGTGTGGATTGGCATTAACATAAGAAATCGCTGTTGAGATATAGGTTTTCTTGGGCATAAATTTAGAATTTGGAATTTAGAATTTGGAATTTAGAAGAATACCAAGCGTTTAATATAGCACAAAATACCCATTATTACCAGTTAGTTGAGCCCAAAAATCCCATAAAACTAACAAAAAGACCAATAAATATAGGGCTTGACAAAATTTTAGAAGTATGCTATAATATAAGGTGAAAAGATAACTAACTGTTTTATAATCACATAACCAACAAGCAAGGAGCTATAATGCTATCGAAAAAAACTTTTTTGGAAATGACCGACGACGAAATCAAAATTGCCGTAAGAGGCATTATCACCTCGTCCTCTTCGGAAGATGAAGTGCATCAGCGAATTAAAGATGAACTTGGATATTCCGGAAGAATTTCACTTACCACTACAATTCCAGACAATGAAAAGCTAAGGCAAGAACGAAGCTTGGTTGTTAGCATTGGAGGAATGGTAATGAAAAATGGAGCGATGGCTATGGCAATGTTATGGGGTCATGAAAAAGCCATCAGCCTCTAATCTCAATCGTTTGGCTGGTTATGAATTCTTTCCTCATTGATTGCCAATGCCTGGCGCGTCGCCGTGCGACGCGCCACCACCATGGATGAATCAACGTTAACTTGAATCGCGCTAATGTAGAATAGCTTAAATGGAGCTATCAGAGTTCGCACTGATATGTGAACAAATGACAAAAAGGAGTTTATTATGGAATTCAACAACCTGTTACCTGGCCACAATCTGTTCGGCAGCAATTTTCGCTGTTTCTTTAAAAATGGCTGTCGCTTGACACAAAAAGAAGCAACTCGTCTATTCTTCGCTGGAGAAGAAATATATGACCAGTCATCTAGCCAGAACAAGCGATACAATAAAGAAAATGTGTATCACCGTAGACTCTTGTTAACCGAGAGCCGCGATACAACGACTGAATCTGAAATGATCGAAATAGCCGTAGACGGCATCATGTATAGATGGTATACGAACTCTTGTGTAGAGCCTACATTTAAAGAGATTATAAGAAAAACTGAATGACACAAGTCATTTATTAACCATTTAAAGGCCAACGCGCCGAACGGTCGAGGATTTCTCGACCGTTTTTTTTATTATCCAGAATTTAGTTTGTAGCACTTTTTTCGCGACCGCGAAAAAAGTGCTACAAAATCTCTGTTTAAATATCACCCGGTAGCTAACAAATAATGCCAATTAAGAACCACTCCGTCATTAAGTCAACCTCACTCCACACCGCACCTTTCTCCCACTTTCCGGTCAAGTCCTTTTTAACCAGCTTTGAAGTCTGATTAGCTTGGTTCCGCCAGAATGGCGGATAATCAGACCGAAATTGCAAGCAGTCAGCTCGCGGGAAGCTGACTGCTGGTGTGTTAAAATGGACTGACCGGAAAAATAATAACTTACTTTTTCTTTTACTTTTTTAAATATTCTTTTTCTTAATTTTCAAAATAATCCATTACCAAAACATATTCCCCTCTTTCCGGTAGATTCATCATTGCCAATTCTTGCAAGGTTCCACGATAAATAGTTTCAAATTTTTTAGTTAACTCACGCGCGACCATTACTTTTCTCTCTGGCCACAACGTACACAATTCTTTTAATAATTTTTTTATTCGATGTGGCGATTCATAAAAAATCAAGGCACACTCCAAATTTTCTAAATTTTTCAAAGCCGTTTGTCGGCCTTTTTTCTGTGGCAAAAAACCTGCGAAATAAAATTGATCGGTTCTAAATCCAGAAATCGACAAAGCTAAAACCACGGCACTGGGCCCGGGCAAACCCACTACTTCAATATTTTCTGCCACGCATTTATTGACCAATAAATTTCCCGGGTCGGCAATCCCCGGCGTACCAGCATCGGTAATTAATGCGACATTTTTTCCCAAACGTAAAAGTCCTAAAATTTTTTCTTCACCAGAATGTTGATGATAAGATACCAAAGGCGCTTTTAACCCCAGCTCGCGCGCCAAGATCGCGCTATGGCGAGTGTCTTCACAAGCAATAATATTAACAGTCGCCAAAATTTCTTTAGCCCGTAAAGTAATGTCTTTTAGATTTCCTAACGGAGTCGCGACAATAAATAATGACATCAAATTTGTAAAGTCAAACCAACTTTATCGGCTATTTGTTTTATCCACCTCTCGTGGATTTCCAATGTTTTATATACTGCTCGATTAAGTTCAGCTTCAACAACTTCCAATCTCTCTTTCACTTCTTTCTTATTTAACCCATTCTCAAATAATTGATTTAAAAGATCTGTTTTTTCTTCAAATAATTTTTCAATTTGTTCAGACATATATCAAATTATATTTCAATAAACTTAACTTGGTAAAGCGTTTTTTTCGGCAGCAAAAAAGTCTTCCAAAAAAACCGCCACTGTCGTCGCGATTGGCACCGCCAAAAGCGCGCCCAAGATACCGCCCAGTTGCATACCGACTAAAATTACCAAAAGCACCACCACCGGATTTAGCCCGGTTGAAATGCTCATAACTTTCGGCACGATTAAATGATTTTCCAATTGTTGCACCACAAAAAATAAGGCCACCACCATCAGCGCGCGGGTCGGACTAATCGTAAAAGAAAATAACACTGGCAAAAGCGCGCCTAAAATTGGCCCTAAAAACGGAATAATCTCAAAAATGCCAGCGATAATTGCAAAGACCAAAGCGTAGGGCACGCCTAAAATTAACAGTCCCACATACACCATAACAAAAATAATTAGCGACAGTAGAAATTGTCCCCGCAACCAACCACCCATTTTATGCTGAATCCGTGTTAACAACCGCGTTAAATACGGCTGATAACTTTCGGGCGCGATATTGCGCAGTAAAGTTCTGAAACCGCCACGCTCCACCGACAAATAAAAAGCCATCACCAAAACCACCACGATTTTCGCCAAACCGCCAAAAACAGATTGCACCGTGTTAAAAAATGAAGTCGTCAGCCCGCCAATTGATGCGTTGAAAGATTCGATCGTCTGTTTCAAAACCTCGGCGCCTTCCGGACTTTGACCTAAAGCCGTGCCTTGGAGTTTAGCCCAGTAAGAATATAAATTTTGATAAACGGCCGGAATCTGCACTGCTAAAGATTTTAATTGTTCGGTTAAGGGTGGCACCAAAACGACAATTGATGAGACCACAACCCCAATAACTAAGATATACAAAGCCAAAACACCTAAGCTACGAGGGACATGAAAACGTTCGCACCAACTCACCCACGGCGCAATAGCCGAAGCAATAATTACGGCAAAGAAAAATAACCCAACAACATTGGCCACGTAATAAACAAAAACCAAAGCCGCCATGACTGCCAAGACTTTAAAAATTGTGGCGGAAGAAATACTAACAACGGTGTGATTTTGTGGCATACCCTGTAATACATCAGCCAGAAATTAAACCCCGTAGTGTCCGCCTTGGCGGGACTACTACTGGGGCAGAAACTCCGTTCGTTTCTGACCTGCGTTGGAATAAGAAGTTAGAGTTTAACATAAATTTGGAAAAAATAGCAGTTTCTGTTTGGGTCAGAGAGAATGTCAGAAACCTGGCTGATGATATACGGGGCATAATTTATTAGTTTTAAGTTCTAAGTTTTTCCGGCCTTCGTAGCCGAAGCTACTTCGGCGGAGTAGGCAAGTTCTAAGTTTAAAAAATTCTTAATAAGCTATAAAGTAAAGTCGCTCTTTTTAAGTTTACTGCCGATGGCGGCCACGACGCAAGTTGAGGGTTTAAACAGCTTTTGCGCCAATCTTTGAATGTCAGAAGCCGTCACTTTTTTTAACATTTTTTCCCACTCTTCAACTGTACGCCATTTTCGTTCGGTGGCATATTGGCCGGCATACCAACCAGCATAATCCTCTACCGTGCGCAGGGCCAAATCCATTTTACCTAACTTGTAATCCAAAATTTTCCGTATTTCTTCTTTGGCTGGCGCGATTTTTTTCAACAATTCTAATTCCTGCCAAATAGCCGTGGCTGCTTCTTTAATCCGTGAGCAATCCAAGCCGGCGCTGATGTTAAAATGCCCACTATCGGCAAAAACACTTTGACCCGCCCGAATGGAATAACACAGGCCACGTTTTTCCCTAATGGCCATAAACAAACGCGACGACATCATACCACCTAAAAGCGTTGCCAAGAAACTATAAACCGCGTCGTCTTTATATAATCCGCCCGGCCGCTCCCAACCCATGACCAAATTTACCTGATTTAATTTTCTATCGTCAAACACAAAATTTTGTTTAATCTTGGGCGCTGGCACGGCCACCGCTTTTTTCCCCGCTGGTAATTGGCCAATACTTTTTTTGGCTAAAGCCAAAACTTTTTTCTCGTCAAATTTTCCTGCTACCACCAAAGTCGTATTGGCGCCGATATAATATTTTTTATAATAATTTAAAAGCGCCTCATGCGAAAACCCCAACACTGCTTTAGCCGTACCACCCACATTCCAACCCAGAGGACTGTCCCCATAAAACGCTTCATCCGCCAAATCGCCAATATGACTTGCCGGATTTTCATAATACATTTTTAACTCTTCCACGATGACTTTCTTTTCTCGTTCGTATTCCGCCTCCATAAATTTTGGGCGCAAAAATATATCAGAAAAAATATCAAAAGCTTTATCCAAATGGCGCGCCGAAACTTGCGCGTGATAACTGGTAATTTCTTTATCAGTAGAAGCATTATAATTGGCGCCCAATGAATCGACGGCCGTCGAGACCGCAAATGGGCTCGGATATTTTTGGCTACCTTTAAAAAGCATATGCTCTAAAACATGAGACAAACCCATTTCAGATTTTTTTTCAAAACGAGAACCAATATGTACAAAAAAATCCAAAAGCACGGTCGGACTTTTGGGATCATGGACTAAAAGCACCGTCGCCTTATTCGGCAGAGTAATTAACTTTGGTTTGAAAGGCATAATATTTAGAATTTAGAATTTGGAATTTAGAATTTGGAAATACCCCATCATTAATAATTAAGCCAATTTCTCTTTTAAATATTCTGGCAAATTAGCGATTGGGATTCTTTCCTGCGTCATGGTGTCGCGGTCGCGCACGGTGACGGCATTATCTTGCAGAGTTTCAAAATCTACGGTGACACAATATGGTGTACCGATTTCGTCTTGCGCGAAATACCTTTTGCCGATATTGCCACGCTCGTCCCACGCCACCATCATTTCTTTTTTCAACTCATTATAAAGACCACGCGCTTTTTCAACTAATTCCGGTTTATTTTTGAGTAGCGGAAATACTGCCACTTTATACGGCGCAATTTTTGGATTAAGTTTCAACACTATCCGCTCAGCTTCTTCAGTATAAGCGTCCAACAGCAAAAAAAGGAACGCGCGATCGACGCCCCCGGAAGTTTCCACGATATGGGGAATAAATTTTTCTTTTGTTTCCTGATCCGTATAATTTAAATCTTGACCGGACGACTGCATGTGGCCGGATAAATCCCAATCCCCGCGCCAATGAATGCCTTCCATTTCTTTACCACTGATCGGCGAAGCCTGATATTCTATATCAAAAGCTCTCTTCGCATAATGCGCCAATTTTTCATGCTCATAAAATCCAAGATTTTCCGGATGTGTAAAAATACTTTTAAACCACTTCATTCTTTCCGCTTTCCAATATTCAAACCATTTTTCCATCTCGTCAGGGTGGCAAAACCATTGTAGATCCCACTGTTCAAATTCGCGCTGACGATACAAAAAATTACCAGGCGTAACTTCATTCCTAAACGCCTTACCAATTTGGCAAATCCCAAACGGAATTTTCAACCGACTGGAATCTACGACATTTTTAAAATTCAGATAAATAGTCTGGCAGGCCTCGCCCCGCAAAAAAGCTTCAGTTTTTTCACCTTCAATCACGCCTAGCTGTGTCGGCACTAAAATATTAAAAATTTTTGGCTCGGTTAATTCACCACCACAATCAAAACACTTATTGCTGTCGAAATCATCTGCCTTAAATCGATGATGGCATTTCTTACATTCTACAAGCGGATCCACAAAACTTTTGACGTGACCGCTCGCCTCCCATACTTTCGGATTGGTTATTATAGCACCATCAATCCCAACAATATTTTCATGTTCTTTCGTCAGCCACTTCCACCACAGCGCTTTTAAATTATTTTTCATTTCCACGCCCAGCGGGCCAAAATCATAAAAACCCTGAAGACCACCGTAAATTTCCGAACCCGGAAAAATAAAGCCCCGCCGTTTACACAAACTCACGATTTTTTCCATAGTCACCTCATTTTCCATTCAGAAATTATAGCAAAATTACTTAGTTTGGTAAATGGAAAAGGCGCTCCGAGATTTATCGGAGCGCCGAATTTGTGGACATATCAAATGATATCGTATTTCCTGAAAATTGTCTTGGCTTCTATAACATAAAAAAGGCAAAATATGGAAGCGGCATAAAATATAACCGAGACAAAAAACCACAACAAAAGCGGAATAATGACTACTTGCATTGTAGCTATGTATAAAATTGCATTCACAATTATAGCGGCTTCAAAAACATATGGCACAAATTGAAAAGCTATTACAGCTACAAGCGCCAGTATGATGGCTAACACCTTTATGCTCACCTTTATGTTCACTTTTATTTTCACTTTGTCCTCCTTTATTTATTCATCGATTGGGCCAAGGTCATTGATTACCCCAGTTTTCAGATTATATAAAACCCAATAATACTTGGCGTACCTGCTACCGATAATCGCCTTTATAATGAGAATGTCATCAATCTGTTTGGCGTGTTCAATACCGACAACTGGCAAAGAAATTTTCTTCCAGTCTACAAATAAAGCACCATCAAGCGGATAACCAATACTGGGAGTAGAATTCGATACCAATAAAACGCGACGGCCGTTCGTAGTCTCCCCCGTTTCTATTTTTGTATTCGGAAAATTACTTTCGTAAATAATTACTCCGTTATAGACAATTTTTATACTGGAAACGCTGTCACTAACGTATGTAATTGTTAAACCAGGCCAAAGAAACGGATTCCGATTATGCGGATATAAAAAATCTCCGCGCTTTTCATACTCACTTTTTGCCCACTTCGCCGAATCTTGTTTTGTCATTGCAATTGGCTCGGATGGAGCCGAAATATTATCCGAACAACCCCAAAAAACCGCCACTAATAACACGACCATCAGACTGCTGAAAAAACTTGTCAATTTCACTATTAAACTCCTTTATTATGAATGAAAGATGATGTTGCTTGTTGCTATTATTCTAGCTTAAAATATTTTATTTGTCAAGCCAGTCCAAGTTTTTCGCAAAATTTGGGCGGGCAAGCCCAAAAAAGAAGGCGTCTCGAATTTATCAAGACGCTTCGTTTTCTCTTACAAAAATCTCATGTTGATTTTCTGGCGAGATAAAAATTTACCCTCAAAAATAAGATGGGCTACTACATCTGCCATAACTTGTGACATTGGATAATTTCCAATTTGTTTGGCATTAACAAATTCGGCCGCTTCTATTTCATTCGCCACCTCGATACAACCACTAATTTCAATGAAGTGAGTTTTGACTGCAATGCTATGATTACCGAAAGGCGCTTGACCAAAAAATTCCTTGCCTTCGGCAAACCATCTCAGCTGGGCTCGAGGTAGCTCTTCTTTAATTTCTCTGATTAAACAAATAAGCTCTGATTCTCCCGTCTCTATTTTACCACCAGGTAGAATCCAAATGCCTTTTTTCCTAACCATCAATAATCGCCGATGACCATCAAGGGCGATGCCTGAAATAACCTTAACCATAAAATGTCTCCTTTAAATTATAATGAACGATTTAATTTATTAAACCAATAGTAAAACTATTAAAAAATCCCGTCAAGCATACTAACTCTTTGTTGATAAATTTCTCGGCCGAGAAATTTATCAACATTTACCAAACCTCACCACTAACTACTCCCAACTCATATTTTACTTAATCAGCCACTGTTGCCATTTTTGCCACAAAGGTAATTTTACGATTTTCCAAGCAGTGCCATCGCTTTCTAAAACCACATCACCACCTTTATCAGTACGATAAATTTCTATATCCGCTCGTTCTAACCTTTTAACGACTTCGGTATGCGGATGACCGTATCTGTTTTCTAGGCCAGCCGAAATCAACGCGATTTTAGGAGAGACAGCTTTTAAAAATTCTAAACTTGTCCCCGTTTTGGAACCGTGATGCGACACTTTTAAAACATCGCTTTGCAAATTTATTTTTTGTTTTAATAATTCTTTTTCTACGGGCGCTTCGGCATCACCCGTAAATAAAATAGCGCTCTTTTTATAACGCAAACGAAAAACTATTGACTGATTATTGGTATTTTTGGTCGACACTCCTCTAACATCCTGCTGTGGCCACAAAAGTTCTAAAGAAATATCTGACCCCAAAGAAATAACTTTTGGGCCGACCGCTTGTGCTGGCGTGAAACCAAAATCGCTCCAATATTTTTCCAAGGCCAAAACTTCGACAATTTCATGTTTCGGCCAACTGCCTAAAACTTGTCTGAAAATATATTGCCGTAAAAGTGCCAAACTGCCACCCAAATGATCCAAATCGGGGTGCGTAAAAATCGCTTGAAAAATTTCACGATTAAACGAACCAAAATATCTTTGATAGGCCGGCACGACCAAACCGCCCCGACTAAAATCCACCAAATATTTTTGACCGGCGGGCATGTCCAAAACAAAACTATCGCCTTGACCGATATCTAACATCACTACCCGCAAGCACCCACAGGGCTGAAGCGGACGCACCAAAAACCACGCTACCGCCGCCCAAACTACTAGTCCACAAAGCCACCATCTCTTCTGCCATAACCATTTACCCATTCGCGCGAATAAGCCAATCAGATATTTTAATATTAAAAATATTAACACCAATTTCCTTGGCTTCATTTCTTGCGCCTCATTCTCGCTTCTCGCATCTCTAATCTCGTCTCTCATACTATAATGGTAAATCGATTACGTCCACTTTATTTTTCTTCAAACGAAAATATAACCAGACTTCGCCAGCCAAAAAAAGTAAAGCTAAAATTATTCCCCAGAAAACCGGTAAAGTAATATTGGGCAAACGACTAGCCAAGGCGGCCACTGATAAAATAATACTGCCGCCAAATGAAGACATCCTCCCTAAAAGTTCCGGTAAAAATAACCACGGCAAAAAACTCGCGGCCATAATTGAAACGCCCCAAAGCATTAACAAAGGAATGGCGGGAGAAACAACCAAAAGCGCGACTCCGCCAAAAAGCGGGACTTGATTAATTAGCCCAAGCAAAACCGGATATACTCCTAACTGCGCGCCTAATAAATATACCACCGGCACGGCATAGATTTTTTTCCATTTTTTAAAAAACGGCCATAAATACCGTGGCCAAAACAAAATCCCCCAAGTCGCCGAAAATGACAGCCACAAACCCCAGTCGCCCAAAAGACTAGCCGGATTAAAAATTACCAAAAGCGCGCCCGCGTAAAGCAAAGCCAAAAGTGGCGAGCGCAAACGAGCTAAAACCGTGAGCCCCAACCATAAGCCGGCCATCAGACCAGCTCTGACCACTGAAGTTTGAAAACCAACCATCAAAATATACACGGCTAAAGCCAGCGATAAAATTATGGCAATCCATTTATAGGGACGGCGAAATAAATAAATTAAAAGCCAGCCAAGCGCGGCAAAAATTATAGTCACATTGTAGCCAGACACCGCCAAAATCGCCGAGAGACCAGACAAACGCAAATTATCCGTGACAGGTTCTGGGACGCCCGCGACCGTGCCAAAAATTAACCCGCCGATAAATCCAGACAACGGCTCTGGTACAAATAAACTTAAACGATTCAGCAAAAATATTCTGGCATTATCTGCTTGTCCCAAAACCTGACCCCACACTCCATTTGACCTCGCTTCTCCAATCTCGTTTCTCGCTTCTACTCTAGGGTTCTCACACCGGCCTAAAATTTTATGCGCGAGGCCATACCAAAAATATTTGGGACGAGAAATAGAAAAACAATTTAAGGTCAAATTTTCTCCCCGGCTTATCATTGGCAAAAGTGGCAGATACGCTTCCACCCGATAGCCATTGTCTAAAGACAGACGAATTCTTTGACTGGTCTCAAACAAATTTGGCGAAACGCGAATCTGACCACTAAATTCTTTTTGGCTAAAAATTTCTTTTTGCGCTACTGCGTAATTTATTTGCTGTTGATTAGCCAAAATAAATGCTCCCGCCAAACATAATACCAACATCATAGTTGGTGTGAATTTGGAATTTAGTCCGTCAGCTGACGGATGGAATTTAGAATTAATACTCGCCTCGTCATCCCGAACCTGCTTCGGGATCCAGACAGAGACCAATAAACACATTACCAAGACAATTGCGACCAATGACCAATAATCATAAGGATAAACAAAAAGCAATCCTAAAAAACTGCCTAAAATAACCCCCACCGCCCCCAAGACTCCATACGCATACTTGTGCTTCAAAAACTCCATACGGAAATTATAGCAAATTACTTTTGACTATTGATATGCTATAATAAAACTCTTATGAACTCTCAAACTTCAACCATAATTAATGTAAATACTATAAACGATTTTTTAAAAAAATTTTCCTTTACTGATGATGGTGGTCTATTTAGCGACGCCCTAAATAAACAAACTTCTATTGAACAAATTATTATAAATGACAATAAATATAATAAATATATTAATGAATACTGGACACCGAAACAAAGACGAGCAAATTCTCTACATGAAATATCATATCGAGCTTGTTTTAAGCCGCAATTGCCAAGATTTTTTGTTAAACTTCTAACAAAAAATGATGACACTGTCTATGATCCTTTTAGTGGAAGAGGGACCACAATACTTGAAGCTGCTCTGCTGGGGCGGAATATTATTGCCAATGATATTAATCCTATTAGCACTATTTTGTCAGAACCTAGATTATGTATTCCAAATATTTACGAACTTGATAGGAGATTGGATAAAATAATTAGCAATAAAAAAATTCAATCTGATTTGGATTTAAGTATGTTCTACCATCCAGAAACACTTGCGCAAATAATGTCTATAAAAAATTATTTACAACTTAAAAAAATTACTGACTCCGAAGACGGTCTCGATAAATGGATCAGGATGGTATCAACAAACAGATTAACTGGTCATTCTCCTGGATTTTTTTCCGTCTATACTCTACCGCCAAATCAAGCTGTATCACCTCAAAGCCAAATAAAAATAAATATTAAAAATGGGTTAATACCTGAATATCGAGATGTAAAAAAAATTATTCTAATAAAAACAAAGCGTTTAATAAAAGACATAGATAATGATACGAGGGCAACTTTATTTAAAATTGCAACTGGAGCGCGTTTCTATAATTTAGATGCAAGGAAAACTAGTGAAATACAAAATGAATCTGTTAAACTAACCGTAACCTCGCCCCCTTTTTTGGATGTTGTTCAATATGCACAAGATAATTGGTTAAGATGTTGGTTTAACAACATTAATGTTGACATAATTGAAAAAAATATTACTATGTCAAAAAATATCACTGATTGGTGTAACATTATGCAAGAAACATTCAATGAATTATATCGATTAACAAAACCTGACGGCTGGGTGGCCTTTGAAGTTGGCGAAATTAGAAATGGCTCTATTAATCTTGAAGAATATGTTATTCCTTTGGGCGAAAAAAGTGGTTTTAGATGTGAAGGAGTCTTAATAAATAAACAATCATTTACAAAAACTGCAAACATCTGGGGGGTTAAAAATAATACTGATGGCACAAATTCTAATAGAATCGTTTTATTTTATAAATCTTAATTATGACCCAAAAATCATATATTTCTAAATTAGAAAGTTTAATTAAACAAATGATCAAACCAATAAAGGGAATTCCATTAACTTTAGTTATTGAATCTATATCCGGCCACAAAATTCTGCCTTTCAATAAAACTGATAAAAAAGATCGATCTGTTCTAAAAAATTTAACGATTGTCGCAAAAAATGCCGGTGAAGCTATAAATGAAAACGGTATATTAAGGCCTAGACCAAATGAGGTCGGAAATGATATAGAAGTTATTGTAAAAAAAGAATTAAATAAAATTAATTACTGCGCAACTACCCCAATCACAAATTCTGGAAAAATGAAATCTATGGGTTATCCAGATATTGAATTTGTTGATCAATTCAAAAGAGCAAATTATCTTGAATGCAAAACATTCAACAAAGTTAATATATCCACCTCACAAAGATCATTTTATTTATCACCATCTCAACAATTCAAAATTACAAAAGATGCTCATCATTTTGTTATATCTTTTGAAATTTTTATTAAAAGTAGAAAGGGAAACAACTATTTATTCCACGCGAAAAGTTGGAAAATACTTTCTATTGAACAGTTGGAAGTCGATATAAAATACGAATTTAATGCTGACAATACAAAATTATATTCCAAGAAAATAATACTGGCTGAAGGAAAAATTTAAATTTATTTACTTTCCCCAACTTCCGCGACTAAAAATTCATCTAGTTCGCCGTTTAGGACAGAGTCGGTGTCGGTGGTTTCGATGCCAGTTCTAGTATCTTTGACCAGTTTATACGGATGCAAAACATAATTTCTAATTTGACTTCCCCACATCGCTTGATTCAGCTCACCCCGCAATAATTTTTTTTCATCATCGGCTTGAGCTTTTTCGTATTGCAAAACACGTGAGGCCAAAATTTCTAGAGCCACTTTTTTATTTTGTTGCTGACTCCTCTCATTTTGACAAGAAACTTTTATGCCCGTTGGAATATGAATAATTCTCACAGCCGAATAAGTGGTGTTCACGCTCTGTCCGCCAGCTCCGCTCGAAGTCGAAGTTTCTATTTTTAAATCTTCTTCTTTTAAATTGACCACGATTTCTGGCCGAAACGGCAAAACTTCCACCATCGCAAAACTGGTTTGCCTTTTGGCATCGGCATTAAACGGGCTTTGCCTGACCAACCGATGCACGCCTTGTTCACGCTTCAGCCAACCATAAACATAGTCGCCTTTGATTTCTAAAGTGGCGCTTTTAATACCTGCTTCCACTCCACGCGACATTTCTAAAATTTCAACCGACCAACCATAACGTTCAGACAGCCGTTGATACATTCTTAAAATCATTTCGGCCCAATCTTGTGCATCGGTGCCACCAACACCGGCTTGAAGCGCCAAAATCGCGCTGGACTTATCGTCTTCGCCCGTCATTAAAAGTTCCAGCCGTATGGCTTCGGCGTATTTTTTTAAAGCCAATAATTCTTTTTCAATTTGACCGGATAATTCCGCCTCGCCTAGCATTTCTTTGGCGCTGGCTAAAGTTTTTTCAGCCGACTTTAACCAAGACAGTTGCCGCTCAATTTTTTTTAATTCTTTTTGTAAATTACCCGCCCGCACATGATCGCTCCAAACAACTTCTTGAGCCAATTCTTTTTCTATTTCAATTTTTTGAGCTTGTAATTTATCTTGGTCAAAGTAATCCTCTCACGGCAGATACTGCACCAGCAGTTTGCTGAAAGAGGTCGGAAATATTTGTGGAGTTTTGCATAAAAGATGCGAGAAGCGAGAAGAGAGAAGCGAGAAGAGAGAAGAGAGAAGAGAGAAGAGAGAAGCGAGATGAGAGATGCGAGAAGCGAGAAGAGAGAAGCGAGATGAGAGATGCGAGAAGCGAGAAGAGAGAAGAGAGAAGCGAGATGAGAGATGCGAGAAGCGAGATGAGAGATGAGAGATGCGAGATGCGAGAAGAGAGATGCGAGAAGAGAGAAGAGAGAGGCGAGAAGCGAGATGAGAGATGCGAGAAGAGAGATGAGAGATGAGAGTAATTCAGAATTCAACATTCAGAATTCATGATTCGTTAAAAACTATCCAAAGTAATAGTCACCGTATTAACAACGCCGGTCTGCCACACTTTCAAAGTCACTTTATCGCCCGGTTTTTTCTTTTTTAAAATCGTTGATAACAATTTTTCTAGAGTAAGTTTTTGACCGTCGGCTTCCAAGATAATATTGTTTTCTTTAAGGCCGGCTTTATCGGCTGGACTACCAGGAATAATTCCAAGCTCATCGACATTGGCCCCCCGCACCACCAACATACCATAATCATACGGTAAACTATTTTGCTCTTTTAACTGTTTGGTCACAGGCATAAATCTAACGCCCAATCTCGCCCGCACGACTTTACCATATTTTTGCACACTCTCGACCATTTGTTTAACCAAATTCGCGGGCAAGGCAAAACCTAAGGACTGACCGCCTTGATTAACGGCCGTATTAACACCAACCACTTGACCCGAAAGATTTATCAGCGGTCCGCCAGAATTACCCGGATTAATCGCCGCGTCTGTTTGAATGACATCGTCTAGCTGTTCAGAAAAACCCGCCCCGCCAGCTGTAATTGTGCGCGACAAGCCAGACACAATGCCACGAGTGACAGTATTTCTATATTCGCCCAAAGCATTACCAATCGCAATCACGGTTTGGCCAATACGAATTTTATCTGAATCGCCCAAAGTAATGGTCGCGAAACCAGCGCCTTTAACTTTAAGTAAAGCCAAATCATTATTCGGATCCACTGCCAAAACTTCGGCCGGCAGTTTGTCGCCAGAATTTAAAACCACGGTGTAGCTCGCCTCGGGATCATTGGCGACATGTTTATTGGTGACTAAAAGTCCATCGCTCGTGATAAAGAAGCCAGAGCCCGCGCCTACTTCCTTTTCTTCCGTTTTAGGCGTGGCTTGATTTTGATTTGGCGTGTTGAAAAAATTACTGTCGCCAAAAAACTGCCTAAAAAAAGGATCGTTGGAAAAAGGATTAGCGCCTTGAGAATAATATTGCGTCACTTTTTTGGTGATAACAATAGAAACAACGGCTGGACTCGACTGACTAACTGCTTTAACCACGGCTTCTTCTTCTGGTACGGTGACAGTATTTTTATCCGCGACTTTAAGAGCCACGTTAAAATCGGCGGTTGGAGACTCGGTTGGTGCTTCTAAATTTTCGCTAAAAAATGGCGTGGGAAAGGGCCAAGACAAACCTAAACTTATATTCGGTTTAAAAGCCGAACCCACAAAACTACCACCAAAAGCGCCAAAGAAAAAAACTAATAACAGTAGAGGCAACAGCTTATTCTTGAATTTTTCCGACATAATTTAATATTTAAGAGACGTCTAGATTTATTATACAACAACTACCCTATTTTTATTACAGGATAATAAAAACAGGAATTATGAATTTTGAATTAATGTAAAAACCATATTTTCTAAATAATACCAGTGCAATTTAGAATTTATAATCTAAAATTTATAATCCCGTCCCGACAACCATCGGGACGGCTCATTCTTCTTTGTGTAATTTTTTTCTTAAAATGGACGGAATTTCTAAATCATCTTGGGGAATTTCGGGTGGGGTCACACCAGAAATTTTTGGTTGAATCGGCGCGGATAAAAAATTACCTCGCGAAAAATTCTCTTCTTTTTCGACAGTAATAGAAGGTACCTTATTTTCAACTTTAGCCACTGGTCGAAAACGAAAACCGCCCAAAGAAGTTGTCGCTGTTTGCTGAACCGCTGGTTGGTTAATGTGGGCCGGTGGGGCTTGACGACTACCTTCACCAAAGCCAGTCGCGACCACCGTCACTTTAACTTCACCGCCCATAGCTTCATCAATCGAAACACCGAAAATAATTTTGGCGTTGGGGTCGGCGGCCGAGGTGATAATGCGAGCGGCCTCATTTACTTCCATCATAGTCACACTGTTATCCCCAGAAATAGTAAATAAAATTCCCTTAGCGCCATCAACCGACATCTCCAAAAGCGGACTTGAAATAGCGGCCTTAGCGGCTTCAACCGCGCGATTTTCACCGCTTGATTTACCAATACCCATCAGGGCCGAACCAGCATTGGTCATAATGGCTTTAACATCAGCAAAATCCACATTGATATTGCCGGTTTGAGTAATCAGTTCAGAAATACCTTGGACTCCTTGTTTTAAAACTTCATCCACAATTTCAAAAGCATCAAGTAAAGAAACTTTTTTATCGATGACTTGCAATAAACGATCATTCGGCACCGTGATGATCGTATCCACCCGTTGAGATAATTCTTCATGGCCGCGATTGGCAATATTCATTCTTTGCTGGCCTTCAAAAGAAAAAGGCTTGGTCACAACCGCCACGACTAACGAACCCACATCTTTGGCAATCTCGGCGATGACAGGCGCGCCACCAGTGCCGGTGCCACCGCCCATACCACAAGTAATGAAAATCATATCCGCGCCACGCAACGATTCGTGTAAAATATCGGAACTATCTTCAGCCGCGCGACGACCCAATTCTGGATCCATACCAGCGCCTAATCCGCGCGTCACATTTTCACCAATATGAATTTTTACTGGCGCCTTGGAAGAAGCCAAAGCTTGCGCGTCGGTGTTGATGGCAATAAATTCGACACCTTTAATTTTTGCGTTGATCATTCGATTGATCGCGGCGTTACCGCCACCACCAATACCAACAACTTTGATGACAGCTAATGATTCTATTTTCGGTTTTACTTCCATAAGGAAAAATGGTTAAGGCAGGAGCGACTTAAACCATTTTACCATTCCTGAAATTACACTGTCAACTGTTTTAAAATTTTCTACGCCAGACATCAATCTCGTATCAAAATTGTATACAGGCCACATAACCAGACCAACGGCGGTCGTCATGGCTGGATCGCGCAAGCTTTCTAAGGTCCCACCAGCTTGAGTGGCTAGCCCTAAACTTGTCGGTAGTTTCAAAACTTCTTTGGCTTCATCTAAAAGTCCCGGTAAATTGGCGCCCCCACCAGTAAAGACTATACCCGAGGGCAACATACCGTCGCGCCGAATAACTTTTAATTCTTTTTGTATCATTTTTAAAATTTCTTCCACCCGCGAAGCGATGACTTCGACCACTTCACTTTGACGAACCACCAATTCTTCGCCCGGCGTAATATCTGGTAATCGCAAAACGTGCCGTTGCATCGCTTCGGTGACAACACAAGCGCCATATTTTAATTTCATAGTCTCGGCCGTTTCAATGGAGGTGCGCTGACAAATCGCGATGTCATTGGTAATGTGGCCACTCCCGATTGGTAAAACCGCGGTATGCAAAACATGACCTTCTTCATAGACCACCAAACTGGTTGTGGCAGCGCCGATATTAACCAGGCAAACGCCACGTTGTTTTTGATTCTTGTTTAAAATAGCCGTGGCCGAAGCCAAGACGCTAAAAACCAAACCCGAAACATCTACGCCAGTTTTATTGACGACTTTGATTAAATTTTTTAAATGCGCCGATTGCCCGTAAATAATATGAGCTTTGACTTCTAACCTCACGCCCGTCATGGCCACAGGATCATCAATACCGGGCTGACCATCAACCGTAAAGTGATATGGCAAGATATCTAAAAAATCTACATTGGCCGGTACGACCACTGCTTTAGCCGCTTCTAAAACTCTTTCCACATCGGCTGGTCCAATTTCTCCGTCGGGTTTGGCCACAGCGATTACGCCATGACTATTTTGAGTCAAAATATGACTGCCATTAACGCCGACTATCGCCTCTTGCGTCTGCTGGCCGACGAAGCGATCGGCGCTTTCTAAGGCTAAGAGCAAACTAGCGGAAGCATCGTCAATATTTGTGATCACTCCCCGATGCACACCCTCTGACGGCACAGCCGCTGTTCCAATAATGTTAACAATACCATTTTCATCAACCTGCCCAACCGCAATTCTAATGTGCGATGAGCCAATATCGATACCAGTTAAAAAATGGGGTTGGGGCATACCCTGTATATCATCGCCCCATAAACAGAAACAACGCTGTTTCTGACCTGCGTGGGGTTAATAAGTTATAGTTTAACATAAGTTTATAGAATAAATGGCTGTTTCTGTTTAGGTAAGAGATAATGTCAGAAACATGGGGCGATGTATTACGGGGCATATAAATTAGCTGATAGCTTTTAGCTGTTAGGGATTTAAAGGCTAAACAAACAAACGACTACAAAATTCTTTCTAGCAGTTATTTTAGCTAATAATAGCCCAAGTCAAAAGTGGAAACTACTTTTTCCCAATCTGCCAAATTAACTTGTCTATTTTTACCATTTGTTTTTTTTGATTTTTGGTTTTGTGGTCAAAACCCAAAAGATGCAAGAGCCCATGTTGTGCCAACTCGGTCATTTCCTTAGTTAGGCTGTGGCCAAATTCTTTGGCTTGCTTTTTAGCCACGGCTTCACAAATAAAAATATCGCCTAAAAAAATTGGTGACTGTTTTAAGGCCTTTTTAATTTCCGTTAAATTTTTATATAAAGGAAAGGACAAAACATCGGTGGGAATTTTTTTACCAAAAGCTAAAAAGTTTAAGCCCGTCATTTTGGTTGAACTAACGGTCGTAATGCTCGCGCCCCAATTTTCGGATTTAAGGTAAATTGCTACCGCCCGCTCCAGATGACGGCGCGGGATTAGTGTTTTGGTTTTGACTATTAACATTAGTAGGGCTCAAAAGAAAACTATTTTGCATCATAGTAAAAGTGAAAAAATAATCCAATTGCGACCTTAACCCGGGATGATAGCTAAAAACATACATTGGCTTGCCTTCACCACCGCCCAAATATAAATTCAAACCGTCAGGACTAATCAAACCATTTAAACTGCTAATTTTAACCGCCCTCATTTCACTGCCGTCTTTTTTTCCAAAACTTTGATACCATAAAAGCGGTGTTAAACCTTTAGGATTGTCTTCTCGTTTAATCGACAAATACTGTTGTTCATCGGCCGAAACAAACATCACTTCTTTATTTTGAATATCAGCGGCTGGCGCCGTCCACTTGGCCGGATAGATTAAACTGTAGCTATAATTGGCATTGGTATAAATTAAAACCTTGCCGCTCTCGCGCCATTTGGCACTGCCAGCCAGCAACGGATTATAATTATTTTCAATTTCATGGCCATCGGCATAACCATCGCCATCAGTATCGGCTTGACGCGAATTGGTAACATAAAGCTCTTCTTCTGTGTCTGTTAAAAGGTCATTATCTGAATCTAATGTTGAACTATAAATTTTGCTCGTCATGCCGTCCTCATTTTTGTTGAAATCAATATCAATACCGCCCCGCGAAGCCACATGACTGCCAGCCGCTAATTTAGCAATGCCATTTTCCAAAGTAAAAGTGAGTTGATAATCTTTGCCGTCGGCGCTTTTATAGAGATAGGCGTCGCCACCCGGCGGAGTTGGCAATTGTTTTAAATAAATCCGAGCCGAGACGGGGCTGTCTGCTCTAAAACCAACATTGGTTAAAGAACCAATGCTAGCGGCCAACGGCCGACCACTCGGTTCAATGGGGTAAGAACTAAGATCTGAATAATAAAGTTCTAAAGCAGAGGAAATTTGTTTAATGTCAAAATATCGTTGCTGATCGCGAGAAATTGGAGTCCCGCTTAAAACTGGCGCCGTAGCTGTACTGTCGGCATTTGGCTGTTGACTATTAGCTGGTTCATTGGAAGTAGTTGGCTGGGTGTTGTTTGTTGTCTGTTGTTGGTTGGTCGTTGGCGCTACCGGCACCGCTGGCTGTAATAAAAAATAAGCAGCCAAGGCAGCTGAAATTACCACCACCCCACCACCAAGCGCCCACCACAACCAAGGAATAGATTTTTGCATTTTAACTGGTTGCAAATAATTTTCTGGCATAGTCGTAATCTTTTCAGTCGGCACAGCTTGTGGCATAGGCGCGGGCGTTGCTTGTGGCTGATTTAACTGTTCATTTAATGGAGGAGTTTTTGAAAAAAGGGACATATTAATTAGTTTTAAGTTCAAAGTTTTAAGTTAGGAAATGAATTTATAATTAGTTTTAAGTTCAAAGTTTTGAGTTCTAAGTTATGATATTTTAATTTAAAATTTATAATTTAAAATTTAAAATTATTATCCCCTACTCTCCTGTATTAATCGGCAAACCTTGACTCGGCGCGGGCGCTTGCGGAGTGGGGTTCTGCGCGGGAACAGAACCTTGATTTTGATATTGGGCTTTCAAAGCCGCGTCTAAATCTAATAATTTACCACCGCCTTTTGGATTATAGCCATTTTGAATTTCAGCGCCATCTTTATAGCCATCGCCATCGGTATCGGCGCTCAAAGGATTAGTGCTATAAACTTTTATTTCTTCGTAATCCGACAAGCCATCTTGATCTGTGTCGGCCACTTCCGGATTGGTCCCAGCTTTTTGTTCTTCTTCATTGGTTAGGCCGTCTCTGTCATCATCACCCGGCAAACCTGTTTCTGGCGTTGAGAGGGGCTGAACTTCTGGCGTTGTTGAAGGTTGTTGCGAAACACCCTGATCAAGCGGTTGATTTTGCGTTTGCTCTGGAGGCAAAGTTATTTCACCGCCAGAAAACGAACCCAAATAAGCAGCCACGCCAGCAGCAATCACAGCTAAAATTATTACCACACCACCTATAACTAACCATTTTTTAGTTTGCCATAAATTGGCAAAGCCAGATGGTTTGCCAATTTGACTACCAACAGACGACTCCCGACCGACAACCAAATTCTCCATTTGAGATGGGACCGGTGATTGAAAACTGGATGTTGATTGTGTGTTGGTTGTTGTGTGTTGGTTGTTGACAGTGGTGGCCTTATCAACATCAGCCAAGATATCTTGAACTTCGCTGGCTGGTTTAGGCGCTGATGGTGCGCCAGTTTGAGGCGCTGGGGATGAAGCCACAACTGGCACAGGCACATTGGGCATAGGTGGCGCCATTGGTCCGGGCATAACTGGTGCCACAAAAGTCGGTGGCACTTGATTATTGGACTGTTGCGGGTCGGGCGTAATTGGTTGCGTAGCGTCAAACATATGTTTTTATTGTAGACCATTTCTCAATTACTTATAGTGGAAAAACTATGATTGTGAATCAATTTGACTAAAAATGCTTTTCTACTAAAATACCCTAACTGTTCTTTCAAATATATAATATTTAACAATTGGAGGCCTTATGGCAGAATTCTCTTTCTTTTATATGGAGGCGCAAAAATTGCCCTTACTCTATCATTTGTCGTTCAAATCAGACCCGCCACGACTTATTCTTTCCCTTCATTCTGATTTGTTGACGGCTATTAAACACTTTGTCCCATTGGACCAAGTATTGCCGCTAATTACTCCAGACGAATTTTCTCTTGATGCCAATCATTTCGGTTTTAAAAAAGTCTTTTCTTTCATTGAACAAAAATCGGAATATTATTTATACCAAGCCGAATTAAAACCAACTGTTGAACTAACCGAACAGATATGCCCTGATTGCTTGGGTACAGGTATAGATGAATACTTTGGCAACAAATGCCGTCGGTGTCGCGGTTTAAAAAATGAAAGAAAGTTTGACCAAAGTCAAATCACGGCAATCTGCCAAACACTTTATGCCGTTCAAAAAATTCCATGGGTAATGGAATCTTGGCCTAACACTACCTATGAGCAAATTTTTATTTTCTCAAACTCACCAACAAATGGACGAGATCAAAGCGACTTACATGTGGAAATAAATCCGCTTGGCGTTGTTGAACTTAGAGAACAAAGTATTGATACCAATTTCATCTTGTCACAGATAAAAATTGCACAAACAATATTGGAACCATTTTTTCCTTGTTCTGGTTTACGTTGCGAATATATTAATAATCGAGGATTTATGTTTGCAGTACCAGGCGATGCGTTTTTTTTAGATGGCTTGTACCAAAACCATTCAAAAAGCATTCTCGGGCTTGAAATGCATACTCATAATCCTGACGATCTTGAAGGCCAATTATTGCTCTTTATTGGTTTGGCTGTATTGAGTGATTTGCTCTTTCAACAAATATACCATCGTTCTTTCTCATCTTGAGATGCCATAATGGCATCTCTTTTTTATTTAATCACCTTATCGCCCCCGCAGGCGGGACCGCCGACTGTGCCGCTAGTTAAAACCACATCTGGCCAGGCCGTGTAATTGCTTTCTAAAACAATTTGCATTTGATTAGTCGCGTAATTATAAAAATAAACATGTGAGCCAGTTGGACAAATCGCTTTTTTCGTTAAATAATTCCAGCAAGTAGCCATGTCGAAACCCGAGGCGCGACACTCACCCGCGTCGTCTTTGTAAGTATTTAAAGGATCAACTTCTAAATTAATTCCGTACAAATAATTTTGCACAGCGCTCCAAGAATTCCAAGTGGAAGAAGTAATGCCCTTTAAGTAAGAAAAATTGGCCTCGGTCGGCAAACTAACTTCATTATTTTTACGATAATTTATCAGCCGTTTAGCAAAACTAATCCGGCGATAATCGCGCGCCAATTTTGCCGCCTCAAGAGGCAATAAATTTTGATCGCCATTAAATTCTATATTCTGAAGCGAGCGAGAAAATAAAGCGGCTAAATCTGGCGGTGTATCTGACGCCATCGAAAAAACCGCTAGGTCGCTGTAAAGAACACTACCCAGCAAACGGGCGTATGAAACATAAGTTGTAGTACCACTAGTGGTTTGCATAAAGCCACCCAAGCCGGGCGCGCTCGCGCCTTGAATCGCCCGACCTTTGTCGTCATTTTGTTCTTCTGGCAAAAGATAGTCGAGATTTTTCTTAACTAAAACGCCGGCTCCACCCACATTTTCTCCGCCTAAATAAATCTGACACGACGCCAATAAATCCCCGGGCAAATTTTCCGCGCAGACAACTTGTAAATTTTTCGCGACAGGCGCATCGCAATAAGGCAAACGCAAACCATAACTATCTAAGACGCCTTCGACCCCGCCCAAATATTTTATGCCTACGCCCTCGGCGCAACCCAATTTTTCTTTCAGCAATGCTTCTTTGGTTTTACACGAGGTGGTCGAAATAGTACAAGTATTGCTACACGCTAAAGCGCCAAAGGATTTTTGACCGGCTGTTTCCGTGGCGCAAGTAAGCGCGCCAAAATCCGTACCATCGCATTGTTCTTTATCTTCTTTCACACCATTGCGATTGCAATTTAACGGACACTCCAGAATTTTTTCTGAACACAACCCGCCACTACAGACGCCAGCTGAACCGCATTTAACTTCTGCCCCAAAATTTGGCGGACAGTCGCTATCGGCCGTACAAGCGCCACCACTTTGACCATTGGAACAATCCGAGGCATCGATCTGGCAAGTACTAGTACATTTAACAATGCCCGATTTAAAACCAGCTTTCGTGCAGGACCAAGTTGTGCCCGGCTGACAAGCTTTTGTTGTGCCAGCTGGACATTGTCCAGACGGAGTAATTGTCCACAAACATTTATCAGTGCAACCCTGACCGCCGTCGCATTCTTCTGTTGCTTGATTTTTTATCTTGTCGCCGCAAACTGGCCCGTTAATAATATCTTTACCGTCAGTTTTGCAAGCACTCGTATTAAATTCGCAAAAATTATTACATAGCAAATTACCTGAAGAAAAACCAAAAGTTGTGCAAGTTTTGCCAGCCAAATCTGTGCCGTCACAAAATTCACCTAAATTGCTTTCCGCGCGATTATTAAAATTGCAGGCACTAGCTGAAGCGATTTGACAATAAGTCGTACAAGCCGAACCCACGGCGCCATTTTGCGAGCCCAAATCACATTGCTCATAAGCTTGGTTTACTTTGGCATCACCGCATCTGGAATAAGTTCCAGTACCGCCTCCACCTGTACCTGTTTTTGTTCCACCACCAGTACCTATACCAGTGCCACCAGTGCCTGTTTTTGTCCCCGTTCCGCCTCCACCTGTACCGGTGCCACCGCCACCAGTGCCGGGCGCGCCTAAAAGAGATGGCGGAATAACAATTATATCGGCCGTGCCTTTATGTCCCAAGCCATCATCGGCAATAATTTTTATAATGCCAGAAGAAGTGCCGCTACCTGTACCAGAACCACTACCACTGCCGCTACTACCACCACTTGAAGCGCCTCCAGTTATTTTATCGCCTCGCACCGAAAAACTACCGTCCGATGTTTTGGCCCAATTGACATAGCCGCCTTGATCAACCGTTAAACTCGCGTTCTTGGCCACACTCAACTGACACAGCGCTGTTTGCAAAAGTGGCGTGAAAGTTTGGGTTGAGCCAACCTTCAAAGTAGTTTTGCCCGGACTTAACAATAAATCTTTGGTCTGGCATAAATCTTTTCCGGTCGTAAAACGCCACAAGACATCTTTTTCTAACGCGCTTTCTTTACTGGCAATGCGCGCGCCCGCTTTAACTACAACTTGATAACTTGTGTTCGCTTTTAAAGGTTGCGCTGGTGTTAAAATAATTCCTTCACCCGGCTGATTATGACGCAACCAAGAAATTTTATAAGGTAAAGAATTCGTACAAGTTTCACCCACACAACTATACAATTTAGTTAAAGATAATAAATCCGCATCCAACATATCCACCGTAAAACGCACCGAGGGCGACGCTCCCAAACAAACATTACTGGAACCATTGGCAGGCGAGGGCGATTGAGTTTCCGTGCTCGTGCATTGATTTTGACTGATCATTTGCGGTGGCGCGGCGCAGGGCACAGTGAAAGGTACGCTATTACTTTTTTGACCGCCTTTTTCTACGGAAACGGTAAAACGCCCAGCTTGAGAAACGGCTGGCAAAGTCGCGCTAATAGATGTTTCGGCCCAACGGCTAATGCCTGAAACTTTACCCGTGCCAAATATTAAACTGGCGTTGGTCACGCTGGCGCCAAAATTTTTACCTTGAACCACGACTGCTTGAGCTTTTTGTCCGCAACTAGGCGAGACCACGCACACGCCCGGCGCAGGGCTACCCGTGCCAATTTCTAAAGGCAATAAATTGCTAAAACGCGACACGTTCGCCACACTTATTTCCACCCCTACTTGATAACTCCCTAAAGGCAGTTGCGGCACTTCAAAAATTACGGCTTTGTCTGTCCAGTCACCACCAGCTAAACAACTTGTTTTTTTAGCGGCAAATTTTTTACCAGCGCTATCTATCAACCAAACCTTGCCAGCACGACCGAAATTTTTACCCCAAATTGTCACCCACGAACCCACTGTCGTACTTTTTTCTGGCGATAAATTTATGAGCACAGGACTTTTTATTTCAAACCAAAGGCCATTGCTTTCTTTATCCCCAATTTTTACTTTAACTTCGCCATCATCAGCGCCAACTGGCACTTTGGTCGTAATATAATCATCGGCCCAATCCAACAAACAACTTTGTCCCGATCTTACAAAATCCGCTTTAACGCTACAATTGTTGCCCGAAGCTTCGGCGCCTTCAAAAGACAAAGCCCCGCCCAAACCTAAATTCTGACCGACCAAAAGGACGGCGGTATTATTGTAATAATCAGCCACGGGTTTAATCTCCGACAAAATCGGACGGCATTCAGCCTCAACTCCAGTTTGAAAATTCAAAATAAAATCATCGGCTGGGCTACCCTCGCTTTTACCATTGCCATTGCCGTCTAAACTTTCCCCGCAGGCATTGGCAAAACCCGACGCTTTCAGCCGTAAAGTGTATTTGGTATTTTTCGCCAAATTTTCTGTCGGCCAAAGCGTCAGACCTTTAAAATCCGACATCGGTTCCAAGCGCATGGCCACAGCTTGGTCTTTGTCGTCGGTCAACAAAACGCTTTCGGTATTAAAACTAGCCAAGTCCATCACTTCTGTAAATTTAATTTGAATGGCTTTGGCTAAACAAATATTGTCCTGATTATTTTTCGGCGAAGTCGCTTTAACTTGCGCCAACTTGGGTTTATTTTGGCCGGTCGTAAAAGACCAGTTCTCTTCTTTGGCTAAAACCCGACCGTCGACATCGCGTAAACTATTTTTCAAAATAACATTATAAGCAGTCTGCGGTAAAAAATCCGCGTGCGAAAAACTTAAAATATTTTTGGTCGCGACAAGTTTGCCGGCCATCGGTCCACTGCCGGCTGGCGTCCCGCTCAGCGAGGCTGGCGCGACTAAAACTGCGGCATCAGTGACTGTTTTTTTATCTAAAGTAGAATTAAAAATTCCTTGAACTTTGGCGCATAATGGCACAGCTTCGCCTTCGGGTTGAAAACTGACAAGCTTAAACTTGCCCGCCAAACTGTCGCCAAAACCGCCTGCTTGATAATTTTCTCCGCCTTCGCCACCAGGCCCCAAAACTTTAGCCAAGGAAGTAAAGAGCCATTGCACAATGGCAAAAGAAAATAAAATTATCACTAAACCGATTAAAGCATTTTTAAAAACGCGCTTGGCTTTATCCACTTTGGTTTGATCGCCTCCGGCCGTCAGCCATAAAATCCCGCCATAAATTGTTAAAATTACTGCCACCAACCCTAGCGAGCCCACAACATAACGCAAAACATTTAAAACAATTTCCCTAACATCAACCTCCTGACCGGGTAAAGGCAATTCTTCTCCGAGCTGATTCAAGCCAAAATCTTGCCCTTGGGCGTGGGCTAACGCGACAAACAACAAACAACCAACTACTACCAACAGCGCGGGTAAATATTTATATAAAAAATTCTGGCCACGCCAGGTTGTGCGTGAGACGAGCATGTTTGGTTGTTAATTTATACTATGGTTTTAAGAACCACTGCTTTTATTATAGCACCATCGGCCCGTCCTTGCACTTGTGGAACTAATATTTTCATCATTGAACCCAAGTTGGGCACTCCGCCCTCGGCCATAATTTGTGCTTTGGCTTTTTCTGCCAAACCCGTAAGCTCAACTTCACTCATAACCGCTGGTAAATATGGTTCTAGCCAAACCAAATCCTGCTCTTCTTTTTTTTGAAGCCCGCTTTGGCCGGCTTGCGCGTAAAGCGCGGAGGCCTCTTTTCTTTTTTTAACTTCTTTTTGAATTACAGTAATAACTTCCCCGTCAGACAAATCCTGCTGGGTAGCAATGCGGGCATTTTGCAAAGCGCTTTTTAACATTCTTAAACACGACAACTTGTCCACTGCTTTGGCCAGCATGGCCTGTTTAATATCTTGCTCAATTTGTTCTTTTAAGCCCATAATTTGGAATTTAGAATTTGGAATTTGGAATAGTTTCTCATGACTTAACTACCACCCTACAACCTAAAAAAGTTTGGAATTTAGAATTTGGAATAGTTTCTCATGACTTAACTACCACCCTACAAGCTAAGAAGCTAAAAAGCTAAGAAGCTAATTAAGCAGGTCTTCCAATTTACCAATGCGGCGCAAATATTCGCGACGCGACATCATATGTTTGCGGTAAATCGCGCGCGCTTTAACTTTGCGTTCAGAATCTTTGGGCTGTCGAAATTTACCGGCTTTGACTTCATTAACGACACCGCTTTGCTGAACTCGACGAGAAAATCGTCGCAACAAAGAGTCAAAAGATTCATTATTTTTTCGTTTAACTTCTAGCATTAAAAAAACCTCCTTTCAAAAGTAGAAATATCCTAAATGATTTCACAATTTTGGTCAAGCTAGGCGAGCAAATTAGCAAGTCTAGCAAGCTAGCATGACTAGCAAGCCTAGCGGATTAGATAGAATACAGAATATAGAATGTAGGATGTAGGATGTAGCGAGTCTAGTGGGTTAGAATGTAGGATGTAGAATATAAAAAATGACCCTGAGCTTGAAGCTAGGGTCTAAATTTTTAAAAAACTATGATTCAAATTTCAGTTGGGAACAAAAACTAATCCGCCAGCAACGACAGAGTTACCACTAAAATGACGACTGTAGCTAATAGCGTTGTATTTTTGTAGTCTAGAATTCCAAACCAAACTGACATATAGAGCCTTACCATTAGCCCCCTCTACATACCCAAAAAAATTGGAGAGAAAGTACTTCGCTAACAGAATACCATCTTGTCCTGTTGGTTGAAGACTGGTTAAATAGGCAATCACCCATAGTAGACTTTCTTTGTCCCAAAATTTTTCGCCTGTTATACCAATTTCTGAATAAATATCTCTATCGTCAGTGGTATGTTTGAGTTGATATGTTGATAAAGACATTCCAGGAAGATTTGAAAACGGCTTTGTAGGATTAAGAATATGCTTTTCAAACTCACCTTCTAATTCGTACTCTACCCCACGCCCCTTATGAATAAAACAATCCTGAGGATCAAAAAGGCCGACTAATGGCGGAATCACTATATTACTGGCTACCAGCTTAAGATTGGGTGTTTCCTTAACACCAAAACTCAATCTGCCATTATTTTTTAAAAATTGCGTTAAATGAGAGCCAGATTTATGTGGCGTTATAATAATTTCCTGGACTGTTTCATTATCCAAACTTTCCCAGTCAATATTATTCGCCAATATTTGAACCAGATTGTGAGACTGATCGATTGTTATCGACTTACCCATAATTCCTCCAAATTTTACAACGCCCGAATAGTCGGAGCCGCCTGCCGTTTATGGCTGTTTAATATGGTAATACTAAAAGAACTTTATTTCTATATAAAATTACCATACTGACAAAACCTGTCAAACAAAACGAGTAAATTAGCAAGTTTAGCAAGCTAGCATGACTAGCAGGACTAGCAGGACTAGCATATAAGCCAAAATACAAAATTCAAGATATAAAAAATGACCCTGAGCTTCAAGCTAGGGTCATTCACACATTTCGCTCAACTAACCATTACGGCCGAAGAAATACGAAACCCTCCTCACGAGACCACTTGCGACCAGGCTCGGTAGCATAAACATCCAACCACCTACCAAAATTGCTAAGTCCGAGACGGTATAGATCACCGTAAAGAGTCTTGATCGGCTCATGCATAAACACAAGAGCATAGAGATTAAGCTTTTTCAGTTGTTCAACCGAAATTACTGTTAGGGCCAAGAGAGCCGTTTTATTTGGCAGACTAACCATGCCACGCGCTTTGGCGTAAGCGATGATATTCTCCGTAGTTCTTTCTGAATCAGAAAAATTGCTAGGCAAAACAATTTCCAAGTCATAAGATCTCCCAGTCGTGTCCAAGTCGTAAGATTTCCCAGTCGTGATAGTAGAGCTTGATTTGTCGATAATAACCTTGGCATAAGACTTCACAGCATAACCAGAGTCCAACAAATCTTGAAGAACTTGCGCCGATTGACGACCATCAGAAGTGACGGAAAAAGTTAAGGCTTGCTGACGCTGATTTTCAGGTTGACTTTGCTTTTGATTGCAACCAACGAAATACAGAATTGCAATAAGAGTCAATATTCTTGCAAAAATGGACTTTTTCATGAATTTTCTCCAAATTTATTGATTGATTGATTTTACAAATAACTTGTTGATTATTGATAATATTATAGCATATTGACAAAAATTTGTCAAGCCTCCTAAGTTTTTCTCAAAATTTAGGCGGCCAATAGATGAAATGACCAATAAATATAAGGGTTTTGAAGGTGGTGGATTTAATTCCAACCGGAATCTCCTGTCATACAAATGTTGATAAATTTCTCGGCCGAGAAATTTATCAACAAAATAATTGCCTTATCCTATATAAAAATTGTGATGATAAAGCTACCCCCGCGCACTCTCTCCCGCCTTTCGGCCCAGAGGGGCAGGAACGTTTGAACCAACTCTCTTACTCCACATGCACTCTCTCCTCCTTCTCCTGCTTTCCGGTCAAGTCCGTTTTAACCAGCTTTGAGGTCTGATTAGCTGGGTTCCGTCCGCCTTTGGCGAGACGGATAATCAGACCGAAATTGCAAGCAGTCAGCTCGCCGGAAGCTGACTGCTGGTGTGTTAAAATGGACTGACCGGAAAAATAATAACTTACTTTTTCTTTTACTTTTTTAATACCAAATACTGGATCCGTCAGCCGACGGATGACACTCATACCAACCCTTCTATTTTGGCCGCTAAAATAAAATCATTTTCCGACAAACCGCCAATAGTATGCGTCCATAGTTCTATCTGAACTTTATTATAGAAAATATGCAGATCCGGATGATGCCCTTCGTTTTCCGCGAGTGCCGCCACTTTGTTCACAAAAGCCATCGCTTCCAAAAAATCTTTGAAAATAAATTCGTGTCGGATCTTTTTTTCATCCAAAACTTCCCAATTTTCTTTAAGTTCAGCTAACAACGATTCAAACTCGTGAAGTTTAAGCGGACAGGCTCCGCCCTCGCACGGCACACATTTTTTATCTAATAAACTCATATAAAATTTTGCTACATTCTACATCCTATATTCTACATTCTGCCTTCTACACGCTTACTTAATCCCCGCGATAATCGCGCCCATGGCAAGCAACGATGCTAAATGATACCCATTGTGAATGGCATAAAGTCCAAAAGGTTGTTTTTCAAACAAGACCGAGCCCAAAGAAGTCGTCGCGACAAAACCAAGCCATAACCAAAAACCAGCTTGCAAACCATTGAAAACCGTAGCGGCCCCGCCCAAAAATAAAGCCAAAATATAGCCCATTAATAAAGAACTCAAAAACATAAACAAATAACTTTTCGCCATACCCGCTTTTTTAGCTTGTTCCAAACTCTCGACGGAAAGTCCTGTCAGCTTCATCCAAGCTTTCCCAAAAAAAGACGGCGCATACCAGAGCGCGCCTAGGACCATATTGGCCACAGCCGCTACGACAATCGCTAACCAATTAACTTCTACCATATTTATAAAGATAAGAAACTTTTTTAATTATACAACAAACTAAGTAAGCGTGACTAGCATGCCTAGCGAGTTAGCATGACTAGCAAATATCATTTCAAAATTTTTTACTAAACCTCACGCCTAAAAGCTACCAGCTAAAAGCTATTAGCTAACTTACGCTTTCCAACTCACCTGCCGAAACTGCAGGGCTTCAGCTAAATGTTCTTTGGCCACGCTCGGGTGGTCAGCTAAATCCGCCATCGTACGCGCGACTTTAAGTGTCCGGTGCAAACCCCGGCCCGAGAGTTGTAATTTTTCCGTAGCCGCGATAAACCAATCTTTGGTTTCTTCGGTCCAAAAAAGCATGGCGATAATTTCCTTTGGACCCAAGTGCGCGTTTAATTTACCGTCAGGATTTCTGGCGCCCTGGTGATCGCGCGCCGCTTGCACTAAATTTTTCAAATCAGTTTCGTTTTCTTTATTTTCACCCAAAACTACCGCGGTTTTTTGCCGTGGCACAATAACTGTTAAATCCAGGCGGTCAAATAAAGGTCCCGAGATTTTTTCCTGATAGCGATGCAAAGCCGAGGGCAAACAAGTGCAGGTTTTTTCCGGATCGCCCCAAAAACCGCACGGACAAGGATTCATGGCCGCCACTAACAAAGCTTGCGCCGGAAAAGAAACCGTCCCAGCCGATCTGGCCACCACGACCGAACCATTTTCCAAAGGTTGACGCAAGGCCTCCAAAACATGTCGTGGAAATTCTGGCAGTTCGTCCAAAAATAAAACTCCGTGATGAGCTAAAGAAACTTCGCCCGGTCGCGGATTGGAGCCACCGCCAATTAAAGACGCGGCTGAAGCCGAATGATGCGGATGCCTAAAGGGTCGTTGCGATAAAAAACTATTTCCTGCCAACAGGCCGGCAATGCTATACATCTTAGTCACCTCAAGTTGTTCCTGCCGCGATAAATCTGGCAATAAACTCGGCAGGGCTTGCGCTAACAAAGTTTTGCCGCTACCGGGCGGACCAACCAAAAGCAAATTATGTCCACCCGCGGCGGCTACGGCCACCGCTCGCTTAGGCAAAGCTTGGCCGACAATTGTGTTTAATGTAATCGGCCAAGAACTTTCCGCCAAAATTGGATCGGCAATTTGGAGCGGTTCACTTTGTCCTGTTAAAAGTCCGACCGCTTCAGCTAAAGTTCGCACTGGCCAAATAGTTGGTCCAGAAACTAAACTCGCTTCGTACGCATTTTCGGCTGGCACCAAACAATGAGTGAAGCCCTCGCGCGTAGCGGTTTCCACGGCGGCCAAAACTCCGCTGACACCGCGCACGGCGCCATCCAAACCAAGCTCGCCTAAAATTATAAATTTATTTATGGGCACGCTCGGTAAAATTTGCTGACTGACGACCAATGTGCCAAGCGCCATGCCTAAATCAAAAGCTGGACCTTGTTTCGGCAAATCGGCTGGCGCTAAATTCACCACCACTTTTCTGGCGGGAAAACTAAAACCAGAATTATGTAAAGCGCTACGGACTCGTTCACGCGCTTCTTCCACGGCTTTGTCCGGCAAACCCACAATCAAGAGTCCGGGCAGTTGCGAAGTGATATCGACTTCAATGGTGACAAGACTGGCTTCCCAGCCAGTTAAAGTCGCGGAATATATTTGCGCGGGAGACATAATTAAGAAATTATAAATTAAAAATTTTAAATTTTGAATTAGGCATCAATAGTATCAGAAAATAGGCGAGAGTAAAAAGCAACATAGCATCAGACAGGTTAAAATAGCCCACGCCAAACCAAGGTAAATAATCAATGACCCCGCCCCACCACAACCGATCAATTAAGTTATTCAGTCCCGCTAAAAAAATTAAAAATAAAATTGGCCGCGCCCCGACAAATAAGTGCCAGCAAAAAATTAACCCCGCTAGCACCAGCGCCATTAAATAAATCATTACACTATTCTCAAGACCAAAAGAAAACGGTCCAGCGCTATTTACTTGTCCCGTCCAAAAAAAAGAACGGCCTAAACGGTCGCCTATAAAAACAACTGACCCTAAAAAATACCAGTTTGAAACATTTCTTAAGCCCCATGATGTCATAGGCCAATTGTAGCGTAAGAAATGAAAAAGGGCTATCATCGTTTGCCCACTAAAAAAAATTACTTATTGGGTGAAGATAGCCCTGATTTTTGATTCGACTGTTACAACTTAGACCGCTGCTTGGTCTTGGGTTGTGGTTCCTAGTCGAACTTGTTAAAGAGCTTCTTTACCATTTGTGGGCAAGGCACTACTAATGTTTGTGTTTGGGTTTGTCCTGAAATAAATCAGGATGTTTGATAAACCCTCCCATAAACAGTGAAGAGAAAACAAACGACCTTACCTTTAGTAAGCCCGACTCTTTTCCCTCCACTGAATTGCGGTGAAAGACGCTCTATGTTTGCCTCATTTATAAAAGAATTTTATTGTTTGTAAAGCTATTATAGCACAAAAAATCGCTTTTGTCAAGGGTCGTGGCGCCAACTTTAATTATTTTTCTAACTTATGACGGAATCATTACTATTTTTTCAACAAAAACAAAAATCCGAGCTTTAAAACTGATGCCTAAAAATGAAGTTATACACAATCCCTTAAATAAAAGGTTCTGTGACTATTAAAAAATCTTTTCAAAAGCTAACCAACCCTGACTTCAAAAATACCAACTTTTATGCTAGTATTTTCCCAAGATAGTTTAGGAAAAACTAGTCAGCAAATCATACTTACTTTCTATTTTTGCGCTATACCTACTTTAACTAAATTTGCCCTTCTCGCCCTTCGACTCCTGCGCCGAATACTTTTAGCTTCAGGAAAATTTTTAATTTTATTCTGGCGCTGGCTCGGCACCATTAGTCATCCTCTACTTTTACCATTTTTATCCGGCCAGAGCCACCTCGAACAGGGCTTTAAAATTTTTGTACTCGCGCTAGTTATTATCGGCGTGTCATTTTACTTAATCCAAGCAGAGAATAAACTTTTAATTGAACCGACCAAAGCTGACACCATTGGCCGGAGCACAATTTTAGCCACCTTATTTGTTGATACCTTGCAAGAAGATTACGTGGTCGAAAGTCCTGATGCTCAATTGGGCGAAAATGATCCCAACGACAAATTGGCTGTTCGCCCCAGCGCCTTACAAGCTAAAAATGCCGATGATTCAATTTCTTGGATTAATCAAAATGAAGAAGACAGCACACTTTTAGCTCGTCCTAATATCTTGAATACAAAAAGTAATCAGCTCACTAAAGTGACAAAGTATGTTGTGCAATTTGGTGATACGCCGGGGAGCATCGCTGAAAGATTCCGTTTAAAACTGCAAACTATTTTAGATAATAATAATCTAAGTTCCAAAAATTTTATAAAAGTCGGTCAAACCTTATGGTTACCCCAAACCGATGGCCTCATCGTCACTTGGACCAAAAATAGTACTCTTAAAAATCTCGCTCAAAAATATAAAATCTCGACCGAGTCTATTTTGCAAGCGAACAATCTAGGCCCGAACGATAAAATCGCGCTCGCTGAAAAAATAGTCTTACCGGGAGCGCGACCAATTTCTGCTCCGCCGATTAAAAATATTGCTAGAGCCAAAACAACTACGAGTGGTGCTAGCCGCGCCCGCACTGGCGGCGCCAACGCTTTGAAATGGCCAACTAGCGTTAACCGTATTACCACTTACTTTAGTTTGCGTCACCCCGGGATTGATATTGCCGGCCCCATGAGTTCGCCTATTTACGCGGCCGAAGATGGTACGATCGCCACTTCGCGCAATGGTTGGAATGGCGGTTATGGTAATTATATTATTATCAATCACGGCAACGGCAAAGAAACTTTGTATGGACACCTCTCTCGTCGCCTAGTCCAAGTTGGTGAAGAAGTCGAGCGTGGTCAAGTCATTGGCTATATGGGTTCAAGTGGCCGCTCCACTGGTCCGCATGTACACTTTGAAGTTCGTATCTTTAAACGGCAAACCAACCCTTTTAGCAGTCTCTAAATTTATGACCACGGTTGAAAGTCCGCGTGACCATAAATAATTACTGAAACAACCTTAACCAATTATTTCATCAGTTGGCGCTGTTTCTTCCACGCCATTTTCAATCGTGGCTTTTATTTTAATACCTTCCCGTATTTTGGCCGACAACCGTTTAGTCACTTCTTCTAGTGCTTTGTCCATATTAATAGTTTCTTGAATGCCATTTTCCATATCGCGTAAAATTAAAGTCCGATCAATCAACTCTTTTTGACCCAAAATAATAGTATAATAAACGCCTAATTTTGAAGCGTATTCCAATTGCTGTTTTAAACCATCTTTAGATAATCTTTCAACAATCGGCACATTGGCCGCGCGCAATTGCTGAATAATTTTGATGGCCATTTTTCTCGCTTCATCGCCCAATTGTGCGAAATAAATTTGTGGCACATTGAACTGCGCAACCTTAATTTGTAAATCTTTTAAACTATTAACGACTCGCTCCAAGCCGATAGCCAAACCCAAAGCTGGTACTTCCCGACCAGAAAATTCTTTCAATAAAGTATCATAGCGACCGCCACCGCCTAAAGCGATTTTCTCTTCCGATTTTTTTTCAACCGCTGGCGCGCCTGCGACTACTTCTTCCGTCGCGACTGGCGCCACTTCTGGCTGATCCAAAAAAATTTCAAATACTGTTTTCGTATAATAATCTAGCCCTCGCACCAAGTAAGGATTCAAACGATAAGGCACGCCCGCGGCATCCGCGTATTCTAAAACTTGGGTAAAATGTTTTTTGGATTCTTCATCTAAAACATCGACCAATTGCGGCGCTTCGGCCATCAGTTCTTGGCACACGGGATTTTTACAATCTAACAACCGCAAAGGATTTTTAATGTAGCGAATTTTACAATCCTCGCATAAATGTTTTTTCTTGGCTCGATAATATTTAAGCAAAACACCGCGATAAGTTTTCCGAGTTTGTGGCAGGCCTAAAGAATTAATTTCAAAAATTACCGGTAAATTTAATTCTTGAAAAAAGAAATACGCCGCCGCCAAGAGGTCAGCGTCCAGCACGGGATGGCCATCGCCTAAAATTTCTAAACCCAATTGGTGAAACTGACGGTAGCGACCGGCTTGCGGACGTTCGTGGCGGAAAAAAGGACCTGAATACCACAACTTGACCGGTTGCGGATATGACACCATGCCATGCTGTAAATAAGCGCGCGCCACCGGAGCTGTGCCCTCTGGTCGTAAAGATAATTTTACGCCCGACGGTTCAGCAAAGGAAAACATTTCTTTTTGAACAATTTCAGAAGCGGCGCCAACCGCGCGCGCAAATAAACCAGTTTCTTCCAAAATTGGAGTTTCTATAAAAGTATAGCCATACCGGTCAGCTATTTTTTGCGAAGCCTCACGAATGGCTCGCCAATATTTTTCATCTTCGGGCAAAAGGTCATGCATACCCCGAACTAATGAAGGTATCTTGTGGCTCAACTTTGGCAAAGGTTTTGGCGCTGGTGTATTGCGTGCGTTTTTTTTAAACATGCCCATAGAAAAATATAAAAGTGTAAGTTATGAATTCTGAATTATGAGTTATCTTAAAAAACTATTTCAGGGTGGGGCTAGTATGTTCAATTAAACCAAAGCGGTTAAGCGGCCAACCCCTGAACCAAGTCCGACCAATAATAAATTTTTTCTTAACCGGGCCAAATTCTCGGGAATCTTTTGACCACATCCGGTTATCGCCTAAAACAAAATACTCATCTTCCGCCAAATTATAAGTGACAGTTCCAACTGTCACTAAATCAGCGGACAAATAACTGCTTTCCTCTAATTTCTTTTCTGCTTCTTTGTTTTTGACAAAAACCGCGCCCTCTTTAACCGTCACTGTTTCACCTGGTAGACCAATCACCCTCTTAATAAAAAATTGGCTAGGGTCAGCCGGATATCTGAAAACAACGCTCTCCCCACGCGCCGGTGGCGTAAAACGATAAGAAATTTCGTCGATCACTAAATATTCCCGATCGTAAAAATTTGGTTCCATTGAAGCGCCTCGGACATAAAAAGGTTGGATTAAAAAAAATCTAACTGGTAAAATAATCGCCAAGGCAATAATTAATGCGCGCACTGTTTCACCAATAGTTTTGCGCCAGGAAGGCGCGCTTGAAGAAAAAGAAGATGGGGGCATAATTTTAGAAATTATAAATTTTAAATTATGAATTATAAATTAAACGAGGTAATTTTTTTAAAGCTACATTCTACATCCTAACTAACTTGCTAGTCATGCTAGTCTTGCTAACTGGTGGACGATGCAGGATGCTCAAACCAATTTGCCTGACGGCAAATTCTGAAACCCCTCGGTTTCAGTACTTCCGCCACGGGAAACCTTGGTTTCCCATCGCCCTTCCTTGGTTCGAGTCTGGTGGGCATTGCTGGACTCGAACCAGCGACCTTTGCGATGTGAACGCAACGCTCTAACCAGCTGAGCTAAATGCCCCAACGAAAATCTGACCCAAATCGCCTTTAAAAATGAACAATGTGGCTAGTCTAACACAAAAAAGGACTTGATTCAAGGGGAATAATCTGCTACCTTTATTAAACTTAAAATAATTATAATGGAAACTGATAATAATTTTTCACCACCGTCATTTAATAATGCTCCCCGTCACCATTGGTGGCGGGTTGCCGCTGTTTTGGGTGGCGGCCTCCTGCTTATTTTTATTATTTGGAAAACTTTTAATCCCGCGCTTGATGCCACCGGCCGGCCTCAAGGACTTTTTGGTTCACTCGTTTCCGTTTTTCAAAAAACTTTAGCCCAAGATTTAATTGGTGAAAATGACGATCGTATTAATTTTTTGCTTTTAGGTATTGGCGGAGCTGGCCATGAAGGTCCCAACTTAACCGACACTATTTTATTGGCCTCGCTCCGCCCGTCCGACGGTAAGGTCGCGGTCATGTCTATTCCCAGAGATTTGGGCGCGGACATTCCCGGCCTCGGTTTTCGCAAAATCAACGAAGCTTACGCTTACGGCATTTTGAATAAAGAAACGGAAGGCGGTTTGAATTTGGTTAAACAGACAGTTGAAAATATTACTGGTTTGGTCATTCCTTATGTCGCGGTTGTAGATTTTGAAGGCTTCCGTCAATTTATTGATTCGGTTGGCGGCATTGATGTCACAGTTCTAAATAGTTTTGTGGACAACAACTACCCCACTAAAAACTTTGGTATCAAAACCATTGCCTTTACCGCTGGATTACAACATTTAGACGGCGAACGCGCGCTAGAATTTGCTCGTTCTCGCCACGGTTGCTGTAATGAAGGTTCGGATTTTGCTCGCAGTAAACGGCAAAAATTAATTTTGGAAGCGCTAGAAAATAATGACAAAGTTAATGACTATATGAGTCCCCGAAAAATTTTGAATTTGTATGATCTGTTCAAACAATATGTGGCAACTACTTTAACTATTCCTGAATTGGCGCGGCTGCCCAAACTTTTAGATGGCGTTAAACCCGAAAATATTGTCCTCTGGCAACTAGACGATGGTCCCGACGGCCTTTTAATAAATGCCACCATCAACGAGGGCTTTTTCTTGCAACCCATCACCGGCACTTGGGACCAAGTGACACGACGCGCCAAAAATATGTTGGACTTAACTCCACCCAAACCCTTGGCTCAAAAATTAAAAATCGGCATTTATAACGCCACCAAACGGGAGGGCTGGGCACAAACCGTGGCCAATATTTTTGACCGTAATATTTTTTCTATTCAAGTTATTACCAACTATAAAGAATTAAAACTCACGAGTTTTGTCGAAACTTATAATGACAAAGACGGACCCGATTTAGACAAAATTATCTCGAAATTAAAAATAAAAAAAATAACGGGCGATCCTGCCACTCATCCGGAACTGGACGCTTCGCTCATTTTGGGCGACGACAGCTTAACCTCGCCAAATTTTAAATAACCTCTACCCATCCTCCCCCTTGAAAAAGGGGGAGGAGTAAGGAGGGGGTGAGAAAAATGTATTATTAAATTTGTATGTTAAATAAAAAGTTAATATAAAAAACCCCCGGAAAACTTTTTTCAAAGTGTCCAAGGGTCAAATGCAATTATTTTTTTATGACTTAAAGGAGACCTAGAGCTTGTCAGTCCGCCGGAAGTAGGAAGTGATGACTATGCCTCGGGTCACTCCAATGACAGTCATCCTCAAGCGAAAGGACGCCCCATAAAAGAGCGCCTCCCGAGCGCAGGCGCGCATAAGCTACGAGGTGCTTATCGCCTTGCTTAAAAACAAAATGCGTAAGATAACTCTGACTATAAGCCCTTTCATATTTTTTAAGAATTTTGATTATTTCAGAACTATCTGAATAATCATAAATGTCAACTTGTGATGGTAGTGTAAAAAGCGTTATTTTTTCACAAGCCGCAACATTGGCAATGTTGACATTCATAATTTCTTGATAGATTCCAGTCTTAATCTGTTTATAGATGTTAAGATCAGAACCGTTGATATTCACAGTTTTTTCAAACTGTAAGTAGCTTGGGTTATATTCAGTTGTGACGGCCTTATTAGGACGAGCCTCCCACATTATGCCTGCACCGAAACCGATTGCAAATATACAAAAGTAACCAATAATTAAAAGCCAATTGCGTTTCATTGTTTTTTTCTCCTAATTAAAATGATGTGAATGTAAAAGGACGAGAATGTTTAATTTGAGATAAATCTAGCAGATAAACAAAAATTTGTCAAGATTGCTTTTTATTGGCTTTTTTTGACAATTTTGCTAGGGTAAAGTTATGAATGAATTACCCAAAGTCGTTTTAATCGGTCGCAGCAATGTCGGTAAAAGCACGCTTTTTAACCGCTTGGTCGGTAAAAAAATGGCTTTGACTAGTTCTATTGCTGGCACTACTCGCGATACTACTCAAGGCCTCGTCCAATGGCGCGAAGCAGAATTTGTTTTAATTGATACTGGTGGACTAGATATTCCTGATACCGATGACATTTCCCGTGGCATTATTCGCCGAGCCAAAGAAGCGGTTCAAGGCGCTGATGCCTGTATTTTTGTTTTGGACACCACGGTTGGCATTATTGAAAGCGAACGCGCTTTTGCCAGATTTTTAAATGCTTGGAAAAAACCAGTCATAGTCGCCGCCAATAAATGCGACCGACCATCTTTATTTAGAAAAGTTAAAAATTTTGAACAACTGGGTTTTGGCGAAGCTTATGCTTGTAGCGCTAAAAATGGTTCCGGCACGGGAGATTTGTTGGACAAACTTTTGGAAAAATTACCAGCCAATCCCCAACCCCCAACAACTCATTTCGAACAAACTATTCCAAATTCCAAATTCCAAATTCCAAATTCCACATTAACAATTGCCCTCATCGGCAAACCCAACGCTGGCAAATCGTCTTTAATGAACGCGCTAGCTGGTTTTGAACGCTCGCTCGTTAGCGCCACCCCGCACACCACCCGAGACATTCAAAAAGAAACCCTGACTTTTCAAGGTCAAACTATTACTTTTTTAGACACGGCTGGTTTGCGTCGCCAAAAACAAGCGCGCACTGACTTGGAAGCGGGCGCTTTTTTACAACTCACGGCCGAACTGAATAATATTGATGTGGCTTGGCTCTTAATTGAAAGTTATGAAAATATTACTGACCAAGACCAACGACTGTTGCATTTTTTGGAAGAGGCCGGACTTTCAGTTTTGTTGATTTTTACAAAAAGCGATTTAATGCCGGCAGACAATTCCCCGTTGCTTGAACGAGAAAAATATTTACGCCGTTTTTTACCCCACGCCGATTTTCTACCAGCACTTTTTATGAGCACGCAAAAAAAATTTGACCCAAGGCCAGCCCTAACCATTTCTTTTAAAATGAAACGGGCACGCCAAACTAAATTTCCGGAAGAACTTTTGGAACAAAGTCTACGGCTACTCCAACAGACCGCTAAAAAAACCGCGCGTAAACCGCACCCTATGGCTTACCCTTTAAAACTTAAACAAACTCAAACCAGCCCACCCCGACTCGCGCTGACCATTTTGGGACAATACCCTTACCCCTCTGCTATGCTTACTTTGCTGGAAAAAAAATTGCGCTCACATATCGATTTAATCGGCACGCCCATACGGTTTCAAATTATTCGCCAACTTGGTAAGAAATAGTTTAGAAATTATGATCCGTCAGCTGACGGATGAATTCTGAATTATCTCTTCTCTCGCATCTCTTCTCTCGCTTCTCGCATCTCTTTTCTCGCATCTCTTCTCTCGCATCTCGCTTCTCTTCTCTCGCTTCTCTTCTCTCGCATCTATAACTATGAAGTATTTATTCGCTGGTCTCGGCAATCCCGGCCCAAAATATAAAAACACCCGCCACAATGCCGGCGCCGAGGCCGTGCGTTCTCTGCTTTTGACTTGGCAAGAAAAAAAAGATTACTTAGTAGCCACGGAAAATTTTGGACAAAGTGAAATTATTTTTGTCTTGCCGACCACTTTTATGAATGAAAGCGGTTTGGCCATAAAAAAGGCCCTGAATGATTTTAATCTCAAGCCAGAACATCTAATAGTTGTTCACGATGACGCTGATTTGTCTTTAGGTCAAACAAAATTATCTTTTAGTTCAGGTTCAGCCGGCCATCGCGGTGTTGATTCTATTATTGAACATGTAGGCACCAAAGATTTTTGGCGCCTCCGTTATGGTTTGGGTCGGCCTGAAGGTCTTTTAGACATTACGGAATTTGTTTTAGAAAGTTGGCTCGAAAACGAAAAAGAACCACTCCAGCTATTTAGTAAAAATTTAAAATTAGAAATTGAAAATCTTAAAAAAACTGGGCATTTTTTTTCTCATCAACTAATTTAACTAGCTAAAATTGAGTTATGAATAATAACTTACTACTACTCTCGTATTGTCCCTCACTTCGAGAAAGCTGGCTGTTTAAATTAACTGAAGCGGGCTTAACAATTGAAGAGGTTGTTCATATGACATCCGACCAAGCGCGCGCTTGGGGACTAACGAGCGAAATGTATTCAAAATTTAATCAAGAACGAAATGATTTTAATCTGGATAAAGCTCAAACTGAACTAAAAAAACTTGGTTTAAATTTTATTACGGGCGAAGACACTTGTTGGCCAACTTCATTAAATAATTTAAACCCGGCTCCTTTGTGGCTTTTTGTCCGTGGAAATTTAGAAGCGTTTCAAGCCGAAAATATAATCGGTTTTGTCGGTACCAGAAAACTTTCGCCTTACGGACAACTGATTTCAAAAAATGTGGCCAATTGGCTGACTAATGGTGGCGCCACTTTAGTTTCTGGACTCGCTTTTGGCGCCGACGCGATTGCCCACCAAGCCGCCGTCGCGTCTCATCTTCCCACTATTGCTATTTTGGCCTCCAGCGCGGACGAAGCTAGTTTATATCCACAAAGTCATGTGCCACTCGCTAGAAAAATTATTGAAAATAATGGCGCTCTTGTTTCTGAATGGCCACCATATTTTCACCCGCAACAATATCACTTTCCTTATCGCAACCGCTTGATTGCCGGCTTGTCCAAAGCACTCGTTATAACGGAGGCGCCGATTAAATCTGGTACGCTTCATACTGCCAAATGGGCGCTGGAGCTAGGCCTGCCCATTGGCGCTGTGCCGGGCGATATTAACCGAGAAAGCTCAAGTGGCACTAATTATTTAATTAGCAATGGCGCGACCGCTCTCTGTAATAAAGAAGATATTTTGCAATTTGCCGGCCTAGAAATACCCAGTGATACCGATCAATTATCGCTTGATAATGAAGACCTGTCTGATTTGGCTAAAAAAATCTGGCACAACTTAACCGAACCAAAAAATTTTGATCAATTAACTACTGACCTTGGCTTACCCTCCGCGGAAATTTTAGGCGCCTTAACCGAGCTGGAAATTAACGACAAAATAAGCCGCTTATCAACTAATGATTTCTCCCGAAAATTTTAAATTTTAAAAAAATTTTTAGATACGACTTGACATAACCAGTATAAGCCAGATAGATTATTGTTTATGGCTATATTAATTATCGTCGAGTCCCCGACCAAGGCAAAAACTATTTCTAGATTTTTGGGTAGAAATTTTAAAGTACTCTCTTCGGCCGGCCACCTGCGCGATTTACCCAAAAGCAAAATCGGACTGGACATTGAGCATGACTTCGCGCCGCAATATGTCATTGCTAAAGATAAAAAAAATCTGGCCGACGATCTTAAAGCCGCCGCCAAAAAAGCCAGTGCTATTTATCTGGCGACTGATGAAGACCGCGAAGGTGAAGCTATTGCTTGGCATTTAACCCAAATTTTAGATTTGCCTGAAAAAGAAGTCGAGCGACTTGTTTTTCACGAAATTACGGAAAAAGCTATTCAAGAAGCGATTCAACATCCACGACATTTAGATTTGAATTTAGTTGACGCCCAGCAAGCTAGACGCTTTTTAGACCGCTTGGTCGGCTACGAGCTGTCGCCTTTACTCTGGAAAAAAATTGCCTATGGACTTTCGGCTGGTCGCGTCCAGTCGGTAGCATTACGATTAATTGTTGAGCGCGAAGACGAAATTAGAAAATTTATTACAACACCTTATAGCACAATTGAAGGCGATTTTACTTTTAAAAACGGACTCATTCATGGCAAACTGCATCAATTTGAAAATAAAACAGTGGAGCAATTTACTTTTAGCGACCAAATGGCGACTGAAAAAATTGCCACCACCTTAAATCAAGATATTTTTACTATTAGTGATAAAAAAACCAAAGAGGTTAAAAAAAATCCTTTACCGCCTTTTACCACTTCCACCTTACAACAAGAGGCCAGTAAAAAATTGGGCTTTTCCCCCAAACAAACTATGATGCTGGCGCAAAAACTGTATGAAGGCATTGATCTCGGGGGCGGCCCAGTCGGTTTAATTACTTATATGAGAACCGACAGCTTAAATTTATCCCTGGACTTTTTATCGGCGGCCCAAAGTTATCTTAAAAAACATTTTGGCAACGAGTACGTGCTGACCAAACCACGCTTTTTCAAAACTAAAAGCAAAGGCGCTCAAGAAGCGCATGAGGCCATTCGCCCCACCGATGTCGAACTGTCGCCAGATGATGTCGCTTTTCATTTAAAGTTGCTCGATAAAAAATTATTTACTCTTTATCGGCTTATTTATAATCGCGCGCTCGCCAGCCAAATGCCTGAAGCGCGCTTAGAACAAACCAGTTTGGATATCGCCGGTAAAAAGTCCTCAACAATTTTTAGAGCCACCGGTTCGCGTTTACTTTTCCTGGGTTTCCTTAAACTTTGGCAAATAAATGAAGACGAGGCAGAAGAAAACGAACGCCGTTTGCCGGAAGTGGCCATAAATGAAAAGGCCCAAACCCAAACTATCAAGGCGCTGGCCCATACCACCGAACCACCAGCGCGTTTTACCGAAGCCAATTTAATCAAAACTTTGGAAGAATATGGTATTGGCCGCCCGTCTACTTACGCGCCAACTTTGGCCACGCTGTTAGACAGAAAATATGTCACCCGAGAAAATAAAAAACTGACCCCGACCGATATGGGTGAAGTGGTGACAAATTTTTTAAAAGAACACTTTAAAGATATCGTGGATTTTGATTTCACGGCCAAAATGGAGGAACAACTGGACGAAATTGCCGAGGGCAAAGCTGAACTTTTGCCAGTGCTGAAAAATTTTTATGGCCCTTTTCATAAAAATATTGAAACCAAAACCAAAGAAGTTAACCGTTCTGATTTTGACCAAGCTTCCGACGAACTGTGCCCCAAATGTGGTAGTCCGATGATTATTAAAATTGGTCGCTTTGGTAAATTTTTGGCTTGCTCAAAATATCCCGACTGTAAAACCACCAAACCTTTAGCTGGCAGTGAAGAAGCCGCTGAAAATTTAGGCGCTTGCCCTGACTGTGGTGGCAACCTTGTGCCTAAGCGTGGTCGCTTCGGCGCTTTTATCGCGTGTTCCAATTACCCCACTTGCAAATACACGCAAAAAAATGAAAAACCAACTGGCGTTCATTGCCCTAAATGCGAGACGGGCGATATTGTTATTAAAAAATCCAAGCGCGGCAAAATTTTCTATGCCTGCAACAAATACCCGGCCTGTGATTTTTCACTTTGGCACAAGCCAACCGGTGACAAATGCGCGCTCTGCCAAAGTCTGCTCATAGAAAAAGGCAAGCACATTCTCTGCAGTAATAGCGAGTGCGTCAAAAGCAAGCTTGACTCTTGAAAAAAAACTAAAAAACTGATAACTTGTAGCCAGACGGCTTACGAATTTTTTTAGGTTTATGGTGACTGTAGAACAAATAATTTCAACCATCCGTCAAAAAAAATTACAACCAGACCGAGAACTATTATCTCGCGCTTATGACTTTATGGTCAAAGCTCACGAGGGTCAAATTCGCGCCGACAAGATTACGCCTTACGCCGAACATCCCGCCATGGTGGCTTTAACTTTGGCTGAAATGGGGCTGGACAGCACAACCATTGCCGCTGGCCTTTTGCACGATGTGCCAGAAGATACGGCTAGGACGATCGATGATATTTACGATACTTTCGGACAAGAAATTGCTCAACTTGTTTCTGGCATTACAAAATTTAGCCAAATTCGTTACCAAGGTTTTGACCGCTACATTGAATCCTTGCGTAAAATGTTTTTGGCCGCTTCTCAAGATATCCGCTCTATTTTAATAAAACTCGCGGATCGCAAACACAATTTAGAAACCTTAAAAAATTTACCCGAATATAAAAGGGAACGAGTGGCTAAAGAAACTTTAGAAATTTACGTGCCGGTGGCGGCGCGATTAGGCCTCAACAACCTGAAAACTACTTTGGAAGATTTGGCCTTCCCTTATATTTACCCGCGCGAGGCGCAAGAACTTATTCCCAAAATTATTGATCGTTTAGAAAATAAAAAAGAATACTTGGAAAAAATAAATCATTTAATTCAAATTGAACTTAAAAAACAAAATATAAAATTTTTATCCGTGGCCGGACGAGCCAAAGGACTTTACGGTATTTACCGCAAACTTCAGCTTAAAAAATCATCGCTCGAAAATTTATATGACATTATCGCGATGCGTATTATTGTCCCACACGCTCACGACTGCTATAAAGTGCTCTCGATTATTCAAAATCTCTGGATACCACTACCAGAAAGATACAAAGACTACATTGCGCACGCCAAAGTTAATGGTTATCAATCGCTTCATACGACCGTTATCTGTGAAGACGAAGAAATTGTGGAATGGCAAATCCGTACCGAACAAATGCATCGCGTGGCCGAACTGGGCGTGGCCGCCCACTGGCGTTATAAAGAAGGCCAATTAAACCCCAACCGTTTACCAACCGGCACCAATCGCTGGCTGGATGAACTCTTGCTTTTAGACCAAAGCACGGAAAATCAAAACGATTATCTGTCTCGCCTTAAAGAAGAAATTATGACTAATCGCATTTTTATTTTTACGCCAGCGGGCGATATCTTAGATTTACCGACCGGTGCCACGGCCGTGGATTTTGCCTATCATATCCATACTGACATCGGCAATCATTGCGCTGGTTGCCGCATCAACGGAAAAATGTCTTCTCTCGAAACTATTTTGCAAAATAATGACACTATTGAAATTATTTATGATAAAAATCGCTTGGGTCCCAGTCGTGATTGGCTCAATTTTGCCAAAACTCGTCACGCCCGCGAACAAATCCGCCGCGCCCTTAGCTAGCTGATAGCTTATAGTGGCATAATAGCAAATATGTAATGTTGGAAAGTGGGTTTCGTGCCATAATTTATTAGTTAATTCTAACGCCAGCACTCTGACATTAAAGCCATAACCTTAATGTATAGCAAAGTGTTAAATAAATTATATAAAAAATAACCCTCGGATTCAAACCAAGGGTCAAATAAACTAAGTTTCAAAGAATCAAAGATTTTTTATCTAAGATCCAAAATGTCAGTTGCAGGCAAGAACGTCGCTGCCCCCGTTCCAATCGTCGAGCTCGCCGCAACGACAGTCCCACTCGCCACTGTCAGCATCCCAGTCCACATACGCGACGCGAACCACGCCGTCATCGCATATGAAATATCCAATAATCGTGGCCATATAATTTTCCACCAATAATGGTCCTTCTTGCCCCTGCGCCTGTTTGCTCGTGAGGCTACTTATTGTCAACAAGATTTGTCCCCGAGTTAGAAACTTATTCGGGTTTATTTCCAATTCCGAAATGATGTCATTATCAGGCGTAACCGTCTTTAGACTGTGCTTTGAAAATGACATTTCAGGAATATTGGTGAATGGTTGAGTGGGGTTCAGCACATACTCTTCAAAATTCTCGCTCATCCATATTCCTTTGCGTCGGAATTCCTTTTGAGGATCAAACTCCTCAGTTAAAGCCGGGACTATGATATTATCGTCTTCCAACCTTAGGTGTGCGGTCTTGATTGACCGTCTTGCCACTACAGATGATGCCACTATGGATGTCTTGACCGTCCGAAGCCTCGTTATTAGATAAGTAATTCCGATGCCAAGAACCAATCCTATTATGATTCCAAGAATAAACATATTGCCTCCTTTGTGAGTATTTATTGTTGTGCAAATAACTTGTTTTATTACTATAACTATAGCACATTGACAAAAATTTGTCAAGCCTCCTAAGTTTTTCTCAAAATTTAGGCGGCCAATAGATAAAATGCCCAATAAATATAAGGGTTTTTGAATCCCTACCCGCCCTCCCCCTTGGTCAAGGGGGAGGATTAAGGAGGGGGTTAAAATAACTCTCTCCTACTCCACTTTTTAACTCCTCAAACTTTTTATCCCATAGGATAAAAAGTTTGAGAACTAACTCCACACGCGCCTCTCCACCCCACCTTTCGGCCCCAAGGGGCCGAAAAATAAAAATATCTTTTCCTTAATTTTTTAATCTAATTTCTTTAACCAACTCCATACTCTTCTGCCAAACAATTAAATCTTTGAACGATTCCAAATACATATGGCTCAACCTAAAAGCTACAAGCTAACAGCTATAAGCTAGCCCTAAGTTTTTCCGCTAATTCACGATATTGAATATCATCATGACACTGAAAATAAATGGTAATGGATTTATCGCGCCCCCTTTTAACATCGGCCTTGACTCCAAATTTTTCTTCTAAGGCCCGAACATTTATGACATCTTCTGGCTGTAAACTTAAGGGCTTGCGACTTTTTAGGCCACGTGAGTTGCCTAAACGGCTCGTTTGCACGGCTTGTTTGACTTCTTCAAAATTTATTTCTTGATTTAAAAATTTATCCAGCAAAGCGAGCATGGTCGCTTCATCGCCGGCACTCATAAAAGTTAGCATTTGTCCTTCCGAGACTTTTCCCGCCCGCAAAGCTTCTTTGGCTTTGAGGGGTAATTTTAAAAGGCGCAAAGTATTATTAAAACCACTCCTAGAAATACCCAACTTATGAGCAATCTCTTCATAGGATAAACCTAAAGTTTCCACTAATTTCTGATAGGCCTCGGCTTTTTCCATCACACTTAAATTTTCCCGCTGAATATTTTCGACCAAAGACAAAACTAAACGCTGTTCGGGTTCGGCCTCTTTCATTAAAACCGGTACTTCTTGGAGCCCCAACATCTGACAAGCCCGAAAACGTCTCTCACCCGCGAGCAAGATATAACTCGAGCCATCTTTAATCACGACCAAGGGTTGAAGCAAACCATGTTGTTGAATGGATGAAGCCAATTGAGCCAGAGCTTCTGGGTCAAAATCTCGCCTTGGCTGAAGTGGATTAAGTTTAATCTGGGTCAAAGGTAAAAATAACAATTGGCCATCTTCTAAACCATGCTTTAAATCATTGGTTAAAGTCGGCGCGCTCACTGGCGCTTCCAGAGCAATCGGAATTTTTTGACTATTATCTTTTTGAGAACCGCCCAAAAGAGCGTCCAAACCTCGACCAAGTGGAGCAGACATAGTTGATTAGCTGATAGCTTTTAGCTTATAGCTGTTAGCTATTAAAAAATTTAAGAATAAATATATTTTAATCTTAAAAAGAAACATTTTGAAGTTGAAAACTGTTTCTTCTCCTCCCCATTTTCAAGGGGGAGGTAGGGTGGGGGTTAAATTTATTCATTCATCACCGCACTTTTTAAACAGTGAAATGCTGAAGCATATTTTGTTCCGGAGTTTTATTTAAAAGCTCATCTATTTCTCGCGCTAATTCTTGGTAAGCCCGCGCGCCGGAAGAAGTTGGTTCATATAAAGACACGGGCTGACCATACGAAGGCGCTTCCGCCAAGCGCACATTACGAGGAATAACGGTCTCAAAAACATAGTGTGGAAAATTTTCTTTCATCTGTTGCCCCACGGCTTCCGATAATTTATTACGACGATCATACATTGTTAAAACCGCGCCGTATATTTCCAAAGCGTCATGCAAATGTTCTTTAACTAAAGACAAAGTATGTAAAAGTTGCGACAACCCCTCCAAGGCGTAGTATTCCGCTTGCACTGGAATAATCACGCCATCTGAAGCAGCCAATGCGTTAATCGTTAAAAGGCCCAAGGCCGGCGGACAATCAATTAAAATATAATCGTAATTATCTCTGACTAAAGCTAATTTTTCTTTCAACCGATATTCGCGGGACGGAACATTAACTAACTCCACCGAAGCGCCGGCTAAATTCGGCTGACCCGCTAATATATGCAGAGCTGGTTTTTCTAATATCTTTAAATGAGCAGATATGGGATCGGGCAAAACCAAAACTTCATAAGTCCCGCCTTGGGCTTCCCGCAAGCCCAAACCAGAAGAGGCATTGCCTTGCGGGTCAATGTCTATTACTAAAACTTTTTTATTCATCGAGGCCCAAGCATCAGCCACATTGACCACAGTCGTGGTTTTACCCACCCCGCCTTTTTGATTCGCAAACGCGATTACTTTAGCCATATCAGGTAGTAGAAGTTTTGCCGTTGAGGCTAGTTATTAAAAAATCCATATTGCTATTTATGTAGTCTAAATCAAATTATGAAAATATTGCTAATTAACTCAACGAAATTCCATAAATATGGATTGCAAAACTTTCACTACCTGACATAAATTGATTATAGCAACTAGTATGCTCGTATGCCTAGCAGTTAAAAATACAATACTATAAATAAAAAGCGTGGTTAGTTCATAACCACGCTCTATGACTTTCGTTTCACCTTTCTTAATAAGGATGAAACTTGATACCTAATGCCGCACCATAATCATCTTGGGCAACATGCCAACTCCCCACCATCAAATCATTTGAACGTCGATGATTCAATGACATTTCTAATCCGATAATACCATAATCTATGGCATACCGACTGTGAAATTGGATTCTACCTCTCTGATCAACCCCAACTAGCAACTTAACAGAAAAAGATAACAGTGCAAGATGCTCTCTATCCCAGTAGTCAGTTATTTCCGAAGTCGGCCTCCATTCCACAAACCCCAGTAGACGTTGTAATGACGGTGTTTGAATAACTCCTTCCGCAAAATTATTACCTTCCTTATATGTATACTCCGCGCCAATTGAATACTTTCGAAATTTGAAAGCATTCCAACCCACGGCGTATTCCGTACCAGTAAGATAATCCCCGCCTCGAGCACTAATATCAAAGCGTATAGTGGCATAGATTGCCTCCCTATAATAAACTTTTGGGTCAATTATTTCCGGCACTACCTTATTGCGATCAGCAGTGACTTCCAATGGATCCATGACATACTGCGGTGTCCTTTCTCGTGACAGCTTTAAACTATCTTGAGAGTTCGATGAAATCGTCATCACGACTAACAAAGCGAGAGACGTTAAAAGATAACTGATTGTTTTCATTATTTTGGTTCCTTGTTATTTGGTTCCTTGTTGATGACTTACAAAAACAACTCTTTGAATGCCTGCCCCAAAGTAAAGTGGGGTTGGATCCTGAAAAAGAACCCTTTCGCAACTTCGCGACGATTATTGAAGTTGACTTCAAGACCTAATGCAACATAAGTCCAACTGATGCCGAACCTCCCACTCATAAATATTTCGCCATTTTTTGTAGTTTGAACAGCCGTCGAAATAATCATGGTCTTGTTGTTTGACAAGTCTCGATAATCTCGCAATCCAGTTAATGGTCGCCATTCCACGAAGGCACCAAGAACTTGCGCTGTAGAAAATTGAAATCCGAAATTCCAATCACCTGAACGAACGACATTAACAGCTATACCTAGATCCACTGGACCCATAGCATCAGACTCTATTGGGGTTACAACAGACGGTCCAAAACTCCAAGTTTCTCTAAAATCTGCCATTTGCGATGACAATATATCGTCTGGATCCGGTGGTTTTGGTTTATTTGCCACAACTTCAAGAATCGTCGAAGTATACACGGCTAGCGAATCACTGCCGCTAAAAATTTGATGCATCTTTGGCAATTGATTGCTTTTCTTATTTTGAGCAAAACCAATAACCGATATAACAATGACGAAAAATACAGCAATATTGAACGTTTTCACGCTATGTTCCTTTATGTGATTTATAAAATGTGTTTCGAACTTTTCACTCTCTAGTATAGCACACTTCTATATTCTTGTCAAGTGGCAAAAACACTAGGAAAAATGGGATATTTTAACTAGGTTATGGGGCTTAGGTTCTAGATTTTAGACTATTTTATCCCTACTTAGACCCCCTAAATCAAGGGAATTATGGGTATTAAAAAGCGGTCGCCTCAAGCGACCGCCTCAACTTTCTCTGGATCCCGTTTTCCCTCGGCCCCGCATTTGCGGAGCCTCGCCTTTGGCGGGGCGTGGCAACGGGATGACGAATGTGAGAATTATCTGCGGCCAAAAAATCCCCGCTTTTGACCACCACCGTGGCCACCTCGGTCAGAACCACCGCCCCTACGATCATGACCGCCTGAAAAACCATTGCCGTTAGAACGGCCGCCGCCATTAAAACCCGTTTGCTCAATTTGCGCGCGGCGATTATTTAAATCGTTTAATTGTTCCTCGCTCCATAAAGGCGATAAATTCAAACGGCCTTGGTCGTCAATTTCATCCACCTTCACTTTAATTTTATCACCCATTTTAACGACATCTTCCACTCGGCCAATTCTAAATGGCGCCAGTTTGGAAATATGAATCAGGCCATCTTGCTTAGGTAATAACTCCACAAAACAACCAAAACTTTCTACGCGGACGACTGTGCCTAAAAACTCTTCACCCGCTTCAATCTCGTGCGTAATTTGTTTTATCCAATCCAATGCTTTATCCATACCCTCGCCCGATGGGCTAGTCACAAAAACCGTACCGTCTTGCTCAATATCAATCTGCACACCAGTTTTGTCGATAATTTCATTAATCATTTTTCCACCCGGCCCGATTAAGTCACGAATTTTATCAACCGGAATATGAAGCGTTTCAATCCGTGGCGCGTACTGGGACATTTCTTGGCGCGGGCTCGCGATCGCCTTACTCATCACTTCTAAAATCTGACCGCGCGCTTTTTTAGCCCGCACCAAAGCTTCTTCGACCACTTCTAAATCCAGCCCGCCGAGCTTGATATCAACTTGCAGGGCCGTCAGACCTTTATCGGTGCCAGCGACTTTAAAATCCATATCACCACCGTGGTCTTCCAAACCCTGAATGTCTGTTAAAACCACCCGCCGTTTAGGATTTTCAGGGTCAGACAAAAGCCCCATCGCAATACCCGCGACTGGTGCTACAATCGGCACGCCCGCGTCCATTAAAGCCAAACTTGAACCGCAAGTTGAGGCCTGTGAAGACGAACCATTGGAAGCCATCACTTCTGACACCACGCGAATCGTATAGGGGAAAATAGCTTTGTCTGGCAAAACTGGCATCAAGGCCTTTTCCGCCAACGCGCCATGACCAATTTCCCGTCTAGACGGACTCCGCATAGGTTTAACTTCACCCACTGAATAACCCGGAAAATTATAATGATGCATATACCGCTTTTTTTCTTCAACTTCCATACCATCCACAGTTTGTTCCGCGCCGGGACTGCCTAAAGTGACGACTGAAAGCACCTGTGTTTCGCCGCGCTGAAACAAACCCGAACCATGAGTGCGTGGCAACAAGCCAACTTGGGCTTCCAACGCCCGAATTTCATCAATCCCACGGCCATCCACCCGTGTACCGGTTTCTAAAACATGTTTACGCGCGCCATTGTCTAGCAATTTTTCAAACATAGCGACACCCTTGGCGCGCTTTTCTTTATCCACCTCATTATCAGCCTTTAACATCTCGTCCAATTCTTTCTCCAAGGCCACTTTTCTGTCTGAAAAATCTTTCTTGTTTTTTAGACCAGAAAAAATATCTTTTAGTTTGGGCTCCAGCCAGGCATTTATTTTGGTTTCCAATTTTTCTAAAATTTCCTTGTCTTCTGGGCTTAGTATAAGTTCCGCGCGCTTAGGCGCGCCGGCGTCTTTTATAATTTCTTCACAAAATTTAATTAAAGTTTTTACGTGTTTATGACCAAAAACTATGGCTTCATAAATTTCACTTTCCGGCACTTGGCTAGCCCCACCTTCCAACATCACAATTTGTGAATCAGTCGCGGCCACAAAAACATCTAGATCGCTTTTTATTCTAGCTTCATAAGTTGGATTCAATACCCATTCACCACCCACTCGGCCTACCCTTACACCGGCCAATGGCCCTTGCCACGGAATCGGCGATACCTGCAAAGCTAAAGACGCGGCCAAAAGTCCCCACAAGTCTGGATCATTTTCCTGATCCCAAGACAGCACGGTGCAGACCACTTGCGTGTCTCTTCGTTCGTTCTCGCCAAATAGAGGCCGAATTGAACGGTCAATCACGCGCGCCGTTAAAATAGCTTCATCTGAAGCGCGCCCTTCGCGCTTAATAAAACGACTACCTTTAATTTTGCCGGCCGCGTATAATCTCTCTTCATAATCCACTGTCAACGGAAAGAAATCTGTCCCTTCGCGGGGCGAGGGTGCTTGCACCACGGTTGCCAAAACTACGGTCTCACCATACGAAACTGTCACCGAACCATGTGCCTGCGGCGCGAAGCCACCCACGGAAACCTTTAGAGTTCGTCCGCCCAAGTCCAAAGAAAAATCTTTTGTCTTCATAAAATAATAATTGTTTTTAACGCCGCCTTAACATGCGGGTTTTTTTAAAAAGAAAATTAGCATCAAGTGATAAATCCATATAAGCATCGGCCGCTTCTACTAAATTTTTGCTGGCCGTGCCGCCAAAAGCCATCACCTCCACCAAACAACCTTTGGCAAAACGTAAATATTCTATCAACGGCACAAAATCGCCATCGCCAGATAAAATGACCACCACGTCCACTTTTTCCGCCATGGCAATCGCGTCCACCGCCAGTCCCACGTCCCAATCCGCTTTTTTTGAACCGTCAGCAAAAATTTGGAGGTCTTTGCTGTGAACTTCCCAGCCCGATTTGTCGAGGGCTGAAAAAAAAGTGGCTTCTTCGGTCAAAGCGCTTTTAACCACATAAGCCAGAGCTCGCGCCAATTGACGACCAGCTACGGCCGCCTCCAAGAGAGCTTTAAAATTAACCGTCGCCCCATGCAAATGTTTGGCCGAATGGTAGAGGTTTTGCGCATCTGCTAAAACGACCACTCGTTGCGAGGGGTGCCTAAAACTAACAAAATTTTTATTCATAATTTTACTGTTTAGTTAAAAGTTTTAAGTTCTAAATTTTAAGTTAAAATGATCTAAAAGCTCTAAGCTAAAAGCTATCAGCTCTAGCTAGGCCTCGTCTTCCTCTGGCGATTCATGACCCTGGTCATCCAAAGTTCCACCAATCGATAACTTCATAATCGGCACATGTATCTTAATTTTAAGCTTGGTCGATAGATTCACAAAGCTCTCGTGATTTTCTTTGGATAAATACAACAACAAGCGGCGACGTTGGCCGACTTTGCGCAACAAACCACGACGAGAAGAATGATCTTGTTTGTGCGTCTGCAAATGCTCTGTTAATTTTTTAATCTCTTCCGTTAAAATTGCTACCTGGACTTCCGTTGAACCAGTATCAGCTTCATGGGTTTTGAACTTACCGATAATTTTATCCTTGGCTTGTTTATCTAACATAAAAAAATTTCCTCTCCCCCGAACAAAGCCGGAGCGCTAACCGAGTTAAGGTAAATCCCTAAAACCCAGATAACGTGACAATTAAAACTATTTTTAGGTTAGCAGAAAACAAAATTTTTAGCAAACAGACACTTTAATTTAAAATTTGAAATTTAAAATTTCTAATTCCAACAAAGTCGGTTGGGTCTTTACAAAACTCTCAAAATGTGCTATATTATAGATGTTAGCTGCTGCGGAAGCAGCTTTTATTTTTGAGACTTCTTAAATCATTGGTGTTTTAAGATGTACACAAAAATTATTCAGTTTAGACGATAAAATTGGTTCCTGCGTTGGGTTAAACCCAAGGCAGAATTTTTTTATAAAATATTATTCATTCTATTAACTTCAAACTTATACTTTATATGGCTCACAAATCTCATAGCTTAACAACCACTAAAGGCCCTGTGACCATCAACTGGGTTAAAACTCGTCGTTTTCTTTTTAGTCGGCCGCAAACAATTTTTAATTTAAAAAATTTTTCTTCCTTGGGCTTAATTTTTATTGCTTTTGGGTTAGTGATAATTTTTGCTTTGGCTCTTAAATACTTAGAAAATTCTCTGAACCGAATTTCTTGGTCGGTAATGACCGAGGCCTATGCCGCCGCGACTAACAATGACTTGCGCGCGGAATTTATAGGTACAGAATTAATCCGCTTTCCGATTGTTGTCGCTCCGGCCGAAATTATTAAAACCCAACTGACTTTTAAAAATACAGGAACCGCCACCTGGCAAAACTCTAAAAATCCTAAAGAGACCGGTCTAATTTTAACTTCCACATCCAATAATGCTTTTCACCCAAGTTGGCTCAACAAAAATATTGTCGCCAAAATTAATAACCCGATCAAAAAGGGTGAGAGTGTCTCTGTGCCGGTCACTTTTTACGCCCCGGTTTTGCCTGGTAGCTATACTTATACTTTTGAACTAAAACGGAATAATTTAAATATCCCTGGCAGTCTTGCCAAATTAGAGATAAAAATTTCAAACAATCCCGCGGAACGAACTGTCCCCAGTGCTACTCCTTTGCCAGTCGCGCTTGACCCAGTTAATCAAGGCACGGCTTTAGCCCCAACTAGCCAGAATCCTTTTACCATCACGAACGCTTCCGTCGCTTGGATCGGTACCGAACCAAAAATCCGAATTGGCTTAACGACGGCTTCGCCCCATACTATTACAGCCGACACCACATTTTTTATAACCGACCAAGCCAATCTGCCTTTATATACCTTTGGCGCTGGCACTTTGGTCATCATTAACTACAATGGCGGTAATTATAAGGTGACAACCCCTGGTCAAGAAATTATTTTAACTACCCCTGTAAGATTTGAAGCTTCTGGTGGCATTTTACAAATCCCATCACACACTAGAGCCAGAAGCAATAATTTAATTTACAATGTTTATCGTGGCGCTCTGGAAATACGCTATATCCCAGAATCTGGTAACTTGTGGGCGATTAACGAATTACCACTAGAGCAATATTTAGCCGGCGTCAGAGAAACCAGCAACACTAGCCAAACAGAATATTTAAAAACTATGACCGTGGCGGCCAGAAGCTACGCCCTTTATCACTTATTAAGAAACAAAAAATATGCCCTCGGTAAATTTCATTTAACTTCAACCGACGCGGACCAAGTTTATAAAGGTTATTTATCGGAATTGGAAATGCCAAATTTAGTTTCAGCCACCTCAATCACTTATGGGCAGGTCGTCACTTATGATAACCGAGTTGCTGTGACGCCATATTTTTCTCGCGGTAATGGGCAAACTAAAGCTCATCCGACATTATCGTATGTTCAAGCCGTAACGACGCCGGCCACGGCTGGTTCCGCTCGTTGGGGGCATGGTTATGGCATTGACGCGACTGACGCTATTACCCGCGCAAAAAATGGCGCGCCTTATTACGACATTATTCGCTACTACTTTCAAGGCATTAATTTGGAAAGAGTCTATTAAAATAATTTAAAAGTAAAAGCCGACCATTACTTGGTCGGCTTTTCAATTCAAATCCCCTTTTAATTTAACGTCTTGGAATAGTGTTTCTTTCACCATTTTTGCTCTTGGCTCGTTATCTTTTTTCAAAAAATCAAACCAAAAACTCACTGCTTCTGAAGATTTTTCCACCAAGACATGAAAAATCTTGACGATCTCTTCATCAGCAACACTTAAATTTAGCAGAGTCTGTTCCAACGCGTGTTTAAAGGTTCCGTCGTAGCCCCAACCACAAATACTTTCTTTATAGTATTGGCGATTAATTCCTTTAAACACCATAGCCTCGGACGAAATTAAACTCTCAATGTCTTTTATTGGCCGGCCCGACTGATAAACATAAATCACCAACAGCCAAAACTTCATTTCCATTTGCTCCACATCTCGAGTCTCGCAGGCGTGATGGAAATTTTCCAAGGCCAGACGTATTTCTTTGTTAATATTTATCACTTTTTTCTCCTTACTATATAAATGAACATTTTAAAATACTGTAACATCTTTAATTATAAATGTCAAAATAACCACCAATCGAATAAAAAATTAGGCAAATTCTAATCTATTTTTCAAATCTAACAATTTTGACTTGTAATAACTTATATTAGCTTCTGTTATATTGCCAACAAAATGATTATCCAGAGCTTTTAAAGCCTCATCAATAAATATTTTTAATACTTCCTGCGGTTTATGTTTTAAATTTTCAAGTTTTAAATGTCCCGTTTTTTTGACATTAGTTACAGCCTCTACGATGTCGCTATACCAATTTTGCTTGTCGTTTTCTTGTAAAACTGGACTAAATACTAGCCCAAATTCATTGACCTGACTTGTTTGTAATTTTTCTTTTTTCTGTACTCGCGACGCTATTTTTTGCCATTTTTTTTCAATAGTTTCATAAGATAAAGAAGCTGTTAAATCAATTAAAATTCTGAAACTCAAACCACTTTTTTGAGCATCTTCAAAGGTCAAAGTTAAATCTACGCCTTCAAAAAAATCATCACGACCGGTTGAAAGATCTAACTTCCAATTTGAAATCTTTATTTCCTGAAGCGCTTGCTTTAAATTTAATTCCACTAATAATTCTAGAAAATGATTATAGCCATCAGTCTTTTCCAGTTTATCTTTCGGTTCAATAATTTCCTGTGCAATTTTGCTTATAGCTGTTGCAATAAAATCCTGATCAATTTTAAATTCCCCCAGATCAGACAACTTAGATAAAAAATAATTATTATAAAGATAATTATGCAACCTCATTTCTTCTTTCTTTAAATCTAAAAATTCTCCTAATTTTAAACTATGTGCCACCCTTTTTTCTTCATATGCTCCCTGAAATTTATAGTATTTTATGGCAAATGTTTTTAGTGCTAACGACTCTTTTTCAAAACTACTATCCAGATCTAAAATTTTAGCTATTTTACTTGTCTGTTCTAGTTCTCTTTCGCCTCGATCTTGTTTATAACTATTATCTCTGGTTAAAATATTGGTTTCAAAATTCATATAAATACCCTAGACTGGCGACACTAATTTACGCAAGTTTTCAATCGCCTCGAGTTCTGCCCCGGCACGAATTCTTTTTCCAGGTTCAATTTTTATCTTTGATTTAATCGCTTCTTCTATTTTTTGTAAAAAATATTTTGCAATATTGAGTCTATTATGGCGATACGAGAGCTTACTCCAATCGGGCGTACCCGTTTCTTTAATACTTTGAATAATGTCCTTGCATTCCTGATACCACTCCTCACGCGAACCCATAATAGACCCATTAATTATTGAAACCACTGTAAAAATATTATGTTTTTCATTTTCCCGTTCTTCTTGAGCCCGCTTTTTCTCCTGAATTTTATAAGATTTAGCCAAAGTTAAATCAGCAAGCACTGTAAAATTTTGAAGTCGCGTTCCCCGATACGTGAGTTCCAAATCCGTGCCACCCATCTGAAAATCTTCATCGGCGTCGGTTAAAGCAATCACCCAGTCTTTATCCGCTTTCGCATTTTTCAAGGCGTAAGCGATTGCCTGTTGCACAATAATTTCTATAAAATGATTATAACCATTATTTCTTTCTTTTTCAGTCGGCACTTCAATAGCTTCAACAGCATCTTTTAAAAATTTTTGACGCAATCTAGTAGCGCCTAGGCCTTTAGCGGTAATTAAAGTTTCATTCAAAAAAAATCTTAACCGCATAAACCCTCTCTGACTGTCTAAATATTCTGCTAAATTATATTCTTTGTCAGGGTTTCTTTGTTTTTGACTAACATCGCGCGCCAAACTTTTATTCTCTAAATTAAAATATTTTAAAGCCCTGTGCTGAAAATCTGAACCAGTGCCAATAAATGAAGCGTTGTCCGTACGCAAAAATACCGGTAACCTACTTTCAAATTCTCGTTCTATAAGCTCCTCTTTATTCAAATTATCTTCTGGCCTTTTTTCACTTGTCATTTCAAGAATTTCATTCATAATGATATTTTATAAAGTAGATTCTACTGGAGCGGGCCGCTTCGCCTTCAGGCGAGCGAGCCTCGCTTTTTCGCCAAAAAGCGGAAAAGCGGGTAACCCGCACAAATTTCAAACCAGCAAAGTTTTTTCTAATCTCTTTTTAACAAAATTTCTACCCCAACCAGATTTTAAAAACTTCTCACGCTTAAGAGCATCCTCCTTTGCCAGACATGCTTCATAGTATAGCAACTTAAATGGTCGTCTGCTTTGTGTAGAAAAAACTTTGCCAGATTGATGCTTAGAAAATCTTTCGCTAAGGTTATTAGTAAATCCAGTATACAATTCGCTATCCTGTAAGCTTTTTAATATATAAACATAGAACATATGGTTTGAAATTTGGAGCGGGTAAGGAGAATCGAACTCCTGGCATCAGCTTGGAAAGCTGAGGTATTACCATTATACGATACCCGCAAAAGACTGAATTATTGTAGATATTTTTAACGATTATCGCCAGAGCCGTGAAGTTTATTTTCCTCTTTTCTAGCTGTTAATTTTTTTATATTTTCAGCAGCAATAGTCTCCAAAGAAACCTCGAATTCCCGACACAAAGTCGCAACATACCATAAAACATCGCCCAATTCTTTGATTATGGCTTGCCTAAATTCTTCATCCACTACGCCATTTTTATCACGAATTAATTTTTTGACTTTTTCTGCCACTTCCCCAGCCTCCCCTACCAAACCAAGCGACGGATAAACAAAACTCGCGCCAAAACTCGGATACACGGCTGTAGTCGCGGTAAATTTTTGATATTCTTCAAAAGTCATAACATTAGTCGATAATTTGTAGAAAAATAATATTTAAATAATCACACCTAATTCACGTGACAAATTTTCAGCTTCTTTAACTAATGTACCCAGACAAATCGAGACACCGTCGCTCCAAAATGCTGAAGAGGTTGGATCCAATCCAAATGGCTTTAATAATTCCACGACATCTTTAGTGTCACCCGATTTCAATAATTCTAAATATAAAGGTTCAAAACGATCGCCTAAATTTGGACGAACGGCATTTAAACTATGAGTTAAAAGCTCCCCAAACGCATAACCATAAACATAAAATGGTCTATGAAAATGCGGAACGTACGACCATAAATGTGAGGCATCTTGGTATGTAAAAATTTCGCCTTCATCACCGTATAATTCAGATAAAGTTTTTAGCCACATTTGGTCCAATTCTTCAACTGAATATTTTTTAACCTCTTGCCAACTTTGATATCGCTCATCCATACCATGTAAACGTCTCTCAAAATTTGAAAAACCAATTTGTCGTACCACGGTATTGAGAATATCATCAATTTTACCCATAACTAAAGCTAACAAACCCTCTTTATTATTTTTTTCTAGCATTTGTTGCTTAAGAAAATTAAATGTTATCATTTCACCAAAAACTGAAGCAGTTTCACATAAGGCAATTGGCGCATGATACATTAAAACACCTTGGGCTTCTCCCGCTAACAGGCCATGCACGCCATGTCCTAATTCGTGCGCTAAAACCATAACATCTCTATTAGAACCCAAATAATTTAAAAGCGTAAATGAAACTGGTTTATTGCCCGGCAAAACCAACGAATAATTATAAGCGCCACTAAGTTTGCCGCTTATAGCTGGCGCGTGGATTCGTTTAGACGAAAAAGTTTCGGCCACGATTTTTGCTAAAGTTGGGCTAAAACTTTCATAAGCTTTAATGACAATATCTTGAGCTTCAACCCATGGCAGTAAAGCGGTATCAGTAAATGACAAAGGCGCGTTGCGGTCGCTCCAACGCAAAATCTTCTGACCCAAATGAGCAGTTTTTAAGCGATAATATTTTTTAGCCAAGGGGCTCGCCTCTGTCATAACGACCCGATGTAAAATATCAACTACTTTGTCAGTCAAACGATTTGATTTATTCTGCTCCTCCATAGGATGATGATATTTTCTTTCTTTAACCTCGACAGCTAAAGCGCCCGAGACCATATAGAGATTTTGAGCGGAATATTTAGTAAAATAACCCGCCAAAGTATCGTTGATTATTTTTAAAACTAAAGCCCGCTCTGTGGCTATTTTTGATTCAGAAATTATATGAAACATTTCTGTTAAAGTCTTTTTTTCTTCTTTAAAAATAAATTTCAAATCCGCCTCAATTTCACTAAAAAATTCGCCCCAAGCGTTTGCACCAAATGGCCCACGCTTCGTCAAGGCCCCTTCAACTGGTTCACTTAACAAATTTGGTTTGAAAAGTCGTAGATGCTCGAGCCAAGGTCGATATTTATTTAAAACCTCATTTTCTTTATAAAGTTGCAATAAAATTTCCTCGTCCAAAGCCACGACCTCGAGAATAAAAAATGACAAATATTCGCCTTGCGCCTGACTTAAAATTTTTTCAACTTGTGCTATTTTGGCTTTGACTATTACGTCACTAGTATTTTCGCTTTGTCGCAAATAAAGATAAGCGCCTATTTTTACTTCGAGCATCTTAATTTCACTAAAACTAATAATGGCTTCCTCTAATTTTTTTTCTAAATTACCCTTATAATTTTGATGGAAAATACTCATTTTTTCCACTAAATTTTTTAGATCCAAATCAAGTTGAGGATCATTTAATCCTTGATAAATAAAATCCAAATCCCACTTTATATCCTCGGCGCCAGTTTGAATAATTTTAGAATTTTCACTCATAAAAAATAACTTGGTTAGGGCATAAGGAGCTAAAATCCAGATTTAACCTATTTATTTCAGCCACATTCGGGGAGGCGAGACTCGAACTCGCGACCTCCTCTGGTTATTTCAGTCGCATTCGGGGATGCGAGACTCGAACTCGCGACCTCCTGCTCCCAAAGCAGGCGCGCTAGCCAACTGCGCCAATCCCCGAATCCGACTGAAATTTAAAACCCAAAGGTCGCCAAAGCAGGCGCGCTACCTGTCCGCCAAAACTTTCTTGACCCCCATAGCTTTAGCGAAGGAGGTAGTGTCGGCGGAGCCAACTGCGCCACGCCCCGATAACTTTGGCATAATAGCAATCTAAAACTAAAAAATAAAGCCCTCGTGCGAGGGCTCTCTGATATAAATACTTTCTAAACTGTTCTAGCAAGACGGCGAAATAAATTTTCTGGCCAAATAATTTGATGCAAATAACACCAAACCACAGCCAGACCAATAATTTCTACCAAAATCTTTCCCAGCGTTAATCCTCTCTGCCATGGTTTGGCGGGACAAATAATGACCCGTTTATATTGTGGGACAATATTGTCCCAAATATATTGACATCTAGGCACATGGTAACCAGAAGTAATATAGACAATTTCATCCGCGATTGCCAGAAATTTATCATAGCGTTGCTGGAGTAATTCCACATTTTCAAGAGTTGTCCGACTTTTGTCTTCAACTATAATATGATCGGAAGATATAGCGCTATTTTCAATAATATAGCTTCTCATCGCATGAGACACCGCTACGCCTTGCTGATATTTTTTAAAAATGCCACCCGTGATAATAACTAAATTACCCGGTCGATAAAATTTTATTAGCGTCTGACACCGATCAATAGCGTCGCTAGTTAAAATTTCACCCCGATTGCCATTACCATGAACGATTAATAATTTGCCACTAGACCACATTTTTTCTCCTTGAATTGTAAATTTTTACTTGTTTATTAATAATATAATAACAGCTAATCAAAATTTTGTCAAGTCTCTATCTGGTAAAACTTTTTGTTCAGATACTAAAAAATTTAAGAGTAAAAATATGGTCGTGGTCATTAAAGCCGAGACTAAACAGTAAATACACCAGGCTTCAATGACAAAAATCTGTAAGTAAATAAAATATAAAGTGAAAAGAAAACCGCCCAAAACTAACAACCACAATTTTTTTAACCAACTATTTTTACCGCGCCACACCATAAGCGCCATAACAAAAACCGCTAAATAATAAAGAGTACCGACTAAAGATAGCGGTAGGCCTAAAACGACCGCGTAAGAGCTTTTCAAAACCACGCCACAACCACTCAAAATGGTACAAGGCACCACGGCATTATTATAATGCTGAATGGTTAAATAAACCGCATCAATCAAACCCAAAATTGAGGCGACCAAAATTATTACCAAAAAAACTTTTTTCATACTATTTAATTAAAATTATTTCTAATTCGTGGATTCCCGCCTGCGCGGGAATGACGAGAAGTTAATTTAAAATTCAAAATTTATAATTTAAAATTCCGCGTTAGCGGTTACCAACTCCCCGAACTACCGCCGCCGCCAGACGAGCCGCCACCAAAACCTCCTCCGCCAGAACTGCCGCCGTGTCCGCCACCACCAAAAAAGATCGGCCAAATCATACCCCCGTGCCGTCCCCCGCTTTTGGGCGGATGTTTAGACACAATATAGTCAAACAAAAGTCCTAACACAATTAAAATCGGAATTATTGGCCACCAACCTGTCAATAAATCTATGACCACACCAATAATACCACCCAAAACTCCGCCCGCCCACCAAGCTTTACTCTTGCCTAAAACACGCGCTAAAATATTTAAAATTACTAAACCCAACCAAAATAAATAAAACCAGTTCATTTGCCCTTTTGGCTTGCCATCATTTTGAGCCGATTCGTTCGGTATAAATTCTTTACCTTGAATAACACGAAACGCCCGTGTTAATCCAGACTTAATACCTTCAGTATATTTTCCTTCTTTAAATAACGGTCCAACATTTTCGTCCAAAATTCGTCGTGCTTGAATGTCTGTTAAATTGCCTTCCAAACCATAGCCTACTTCCAAACGAAATTTTCTATCGTCAATAGCGGCTACAAATAACAAACCATTGTCTTGGCCCTTTTCTCCCAGACCCCATTTTTGAAAAACTTGTAGGGCCACAGTTTCAATCGTTTCATTGTCTAAACTTTTAAATAAATAAACCGCCGCTTGATTTTTAGTCTGCGCTTGCCAGCCGTTCAATAAATTTTCAAGGTCGCTTTTTTCTGACGATGATAAAACACCCGCTTCATCCAAAACATAACTTTGTGGCGTCGATGGCACAGTGAAAGCCTGCGCCGACGCGACACCCAACAAACAACTTCCAACAAACAACACAGTTGCCAACAAAATTGTTGACATTCGTAGCTTCATATCAGGTAGTAGAAATTTTGCCGTTGAGGCAAACTAAGGTACATAAATCTATATTCTTAATTCTTATATTTATAACTCGATTAGAAAATAATAAACTAGCAAACCGCCTCAACAACCCCCCCCCGCCAATATAAACTTGGCAAAATTTTCACTACCTGACATACAATTTAAAATTTAGAATTTAAAATTTATAATTCCGCAAGGAAACTATTTTGTAAAATCTACTGCTGGTGCTTTATTGGCGCCGGCATCAGCTTCAAAAAGTTTGTGCGGTCCAAAACCGGTCAAAGCCGCGATAATATTGGTCGGAATGCGACGAATACGAATATTGTAATCTTTAACCGTGTCATTGTAGCGACTACGCTCCACGGCAATACGATTTTCCGAACCTTCTAATTCAGAAATCAAATCCCTGAAAGCGTCCGCCGATTTTAATTGCGGATAATTTTCCGCCAAAGCTAAAAGTTGCACGCGCGCCTGACCCAAAGTCTGATTTAACAATTGTAAATTAGAATTTTGATCGTCAATCGTGCCACTGGTTTTAGCATTCAAATAATTGGCTCTAGCTTCAGCTAATTTTATAAAGATATCTTGCTCTTGTTTGGTCACGCCTTTGACGGTACTAATCACATTCGGAATCAGGTCCAACCGACGTTGATAAACTGTTTCCACCTTAGCCCATTGGGCCTTCACGCCCTCGTCCAATGAAACCAGCCCATTGTAAGAAGAAAAGCCCCACAACACGACCAGCGCCACGACCGCTAAAATTATCCAACCTGTTTTTTTCATAAAAAAATAAAAATAAGAGACGATTTGCCGAGGGAGAGAATTGAACTCTCGACACGAGGATTTTCAGTCCTCTGCTCTACCACTGAGCTACCTCGGCATAAAAATATTAATTTATGAATGTCCTCTGTCCGTCAGCCGACGGACTACCTCGGCATAAAAATATTAATTTATGAATGTCCTCTGTCCGTCAGCCGACGGACTACCTCGGCATAAAAATATTAATTTATGAATGTCCTCTGTCCGTCAGCCGACGGACTACCTCGGCATAAAAATATTAATTTATGAATGTCCTCTGTCCGTCAGCCGACGGACTACCTCGGCAGAAATTTTAAAAGTCCTCTGTCCGTCAGCCGACGGACTACCTCGGCAGAAGTTCAATTATAGTATCAAATTTTGCGAAAAAAATAAATGGCTGATTCGATTTGCGAAGACCAAACAATGTGATTATTATTAAGCTATGATTGATTTTCTTTCCAAATTGCCTATTTGGCTGTTGCTGAGTTTAAGCGCAACGGCTGTTATCACCGGCGATTATTTGGCTAAATATTGGTCCGTAAACCAACATTGGTATTACTTTGTTCTCGCGATCTTTGGCTACATTTTAACTGGAATTTTCTTTATCCCAACACTTTTGAAAGAAGGTTTAGTTGTCAGTGCTTTAATTTGGGTTTTGTTAGATACAATTGGCTTTACTTTGATTGGTCTACTAATATTTAAAGAAATTTTGTCCGGCGTGCAAGTAGCTGGCCTAATTTTTGGCCTCCTCTCCCTAACTTTGCTTAATCTTAAATCTTAAATATGTCTAAACGCGCTTTTATTATTCACGGCTGGGGCGGCTTCCCAGATAATCACTGGTTTCCTTGGTTAAAACAAGAATTGGAAAAAAATAACTTTACGGTTCAAATTCCCGCTATGCCAAATCCTGATAACCCAACTATAAATGAATGGGTTGGTAGTCTCGCCTTAACAGTTGGCGTAGCCGACGAAAATACTTTTTTTATTGGACATAGTATCGGCTGTCAAACGATTTTGCGTTATTTGGAACAACTTCCAGAAAATATAAAAATTGGCGGGCTTGTTTGTGTAGCTGGCTTCTTTAGATTATTACATCTTGAAACAGAGGAAGAAAAAATTATTGCCGCGCCCTGGCTTGACACACCTATTAATTTTGAAAAAATTAAAAAACATACAAATAAAATCAGCGCGATTTTTTCTGATAATGATCCCGATGTTGACTTAGACAATAAAAAATTATTTAAAAAATATTTGAATGCCAAAACCATTGTTGAACATAACAAGGAACACTTCACGGCAGATGCCGGCATAACAGAACTCCTTTCAGCTCTCCAAGCCGTCCTAGAAATGTCTAAATAATTTATGACTTTTTCTCTTAACGAACACGGCAAAATTGAAAATGATTTGAATCCTGAAAAGAATATCATCGATGAGATGGATAATGCTGAAACCGGCCCCGATGAAATGGCCGAAAGAGAGCTTTTGAGAAGCGATTTTTTGGATATTGCGACCGATATTAAAGACACCCTAAAATCAATAAAAGATTTTTATACGGCTCTGCACCACATTGAAAATAAATATGGCAATATGTTAGATATTCCAGCCACTTCAAAAGGCCACACCTTACGCGAATATTTCAACCTGCCTAAATAGAAAAGCCGAAAAAACTTGACAGATTTTTTTAAATACGCTAATATTAATATATATGAATAAGCGATTTGCTTTAAATTTTTCATATTATTACCGTTCTCATTATCTGCAGGGGTTGCGGTAAATTTTGTTATCAATAATTTACTTACAAAATCGCCCCTGCGGGCGATTTTTTCTATCTTTTATAACGAAATATTTTTATAACCGGCGACACCGAGCCAAAGACGAAATCAGCTATTTTGGTGTGAAAATAGCAGAAATAAAGGAGTAAATAATGAACCAAAAAAATGTCGACCCATTCTCGATGCCCCCATCATCTCAATTAAAAGAGGAAATGGACACAAAAGATAATCCAAAAAAACAAAATCCTTCTCAAAAAGGAATTACCTATGATTGGATTTCTTGCAGCTGTGGGCACCATCATCAAGTAACAATTTTACCCAATGGCAGACGCATTGTTGATACTGGAAATTACTAAAAAATTTTGTGTTTACAATAAATTTGTAGATACACTATGGCGACATCAAATGATGCCGCCATTTTTTTCTCACTCCACCCGCCTTCCGAGCCCGGAGGGACGGGAGCGTTTGATCCGCCAGCTGGCGGACTGACGAACCCGCCTGCTTCGAAAGGCGAAGCATTTCGGGCAGGCAATTTGCATGGTTTTTCGTCTTTCGAAAAAAATTGTGAGGAGGCGCAAGAGACCAATCCGTCAGCTGACGGATTGGTCTCTGGTGGTGAAAATGCTCCCGTCCTGTAAAGGGCCGAAAAATAAAAATATCTTTTTCTTAATTTTTAAAAATTATTTTTTAAATTACTCCAAATTTATTTTCAACCATTTTAACTTCCCGATTTTAAGCGTGCCGGATTCGTTTAATTTAGCTTTATCATCTGTAATCAGCTGGCCATTAAATTCCACAGCTTTATGCACTATTAAACGACGCGCTTCGGTGTTGGAAGCAATGCCCGCGCCAGCCACCATAGCTTTAACCACGCTCTCTCCTTTAGCACAAGTAAAAATCGGCATATCATCTGGCGTTTCTTTTTTAGAAAAAATTTTAATAAAATCCGCCTGCGCTTGCTCGGCTTCAGCCGCTGGATAATACCGAGAAATAATCGCCCGTGCTAATTCCATTTTCAAGTCGCGCGGATTTATTTTTTCGGCGCGCAAATCATTCGCCTTGAGTTGAATCTCTTCGCTCGGCACATTCGTCGCTAAAGTGAAGTATGTCACAATCATACTATCGGGGATGCTCATTACTTTGCCAAACATTTCTTTCGGGCTGTCATTAAGCGCGATGTAATTACCCAAAGACTTGCTCATTTTTTGCACGCCATCCGTGCCTGGCAAAACTGGCACTGTTAAAACCACTTGCGGTTCCTGCCCGGCCGAAACCTGATACGGTCGCGCCATCATTTCGTTGAACAATTGATCGCTCCCGACAATGGTTAAATCGCTTTTAAGTTCTACTGAATCATAACCTTGTAATATTGGATAAATTAATTCATGCATATGAATTTCTTCGCCTTGCTCCAGACGACGCTGAAACATTTCGCGCGCGATTAATTTACCGTGCGTGGTCGCTGCTAAAATTTTTATAAACTGCGACAAAGGCATTTTGTTCCACCACTCACTGTTGTGGCGAATTTCAAAAACTTCAGGATTATCCAATAAAATTTTATGGACCTGCGCCAAATAAGTTTTGGCATTTTTTTCGATATCTTCGTGCTTCATTTCCGGCCGAGTTTTATCTTTGCCCGTAGGATCGCCCACGAGCGAAGTAAAATCACCGATTAAAAAAACTATTTTATGTCCCACATCTTGGAGCTCGCGCATTTTCCACAAAGCCACAGCGTGACCCAAATGCAGGTCTGAACTGGTGACGTCTACGCCAATTTTAATCCGTAAAGGCAAACCTCGACCAAGTTTTTTGGCCAATTCCTGCTCGGTATTAATAGTTTCAACATTACGACTTAAAAACCGCTCTAACAGACCTTTTTCCATGCTTTTATTGTAAATTAAAGGCAAAAATAAAGCAATTTGCTACCAGCCCTTGACAAAAATACCAAGATATGCTAGAATGTATTCAATACAAAATACAATTCATTATCAACTGAATAATAAGAAAGGAAATACGAATGCAAAAAGATTCTCATTTATTTACTAGTGAAGGAAGGGATGCGGTAAATGGTGTTTCTGTCGATCTGGTGGACTCGATGGATTTTTCTCAACTTTACTATAACCCCAGAAAACAAACGAGGAGCCCGGTCAAGCCAACCCCTTCAACCGAAGATATCTTGGCACGGCTCATAGAAGCAAGCCAAAGTAATGAGATTGTTGAACTTTGTTTTCGAGGAAAAATAACGCCTATGGTTGGCCAGGTTAGGCTTAGCAAAACTGGTGTGGATGTCTTTATTACGCCACTCCATGGAGTACAGGAAACAATTCGCACTAAGCTCATATATAAAATTTCGAAAAAAAGAATTCGAACCGCCGCTTAATAGAGCGAAACGCATAAGAACCCTAGTGAAGTCAGCAAGCTTCAAAAGGGTTCTTTTTTATTGCTAAAAATTAAATCTTAGAATAATATATAAACGCTTGCCCAGGTGGCGAAATTGGTACACGCACTACCTTGAGGTGGTAGCTCCCGCAAGGGATTGGAGGTTCGAGTCCTCTCCTGGGCACCACGCTTAGCGTGGTGTTAGAGACGCTCAGCGTCTCACCAAAATTTAGCGTGGTGTTAGAGACGCTCAGCGTCTCACCAAAATTTAGCGTGGTGTTAGAGACGCTCAGCGTCTCACCAAAATTATGTTCTATACATATATTCTACTCAGTAAAAAAGATGGTAAACTTTACATTGGCTCAACCCATGATCTTAAGAAGAGATATGACCAGCATTGTAATGGTTTCGTTACTTCAACTAAAAATCGTCTCCCCTTAGAGTTAATCCACTATGAAGCTTTCCTAGCATCAACCGACGCTAAGCGTCGTGAAATATTTTTAAAAGGCGGTAAGGGACATAGTGAATTAAAAATATTATTGCAATCAACTTATAGAAAAATCCGTTATAATTATAAATATTAATTTATTAAACTATGTTAAATTTTCTCATCGGATTACTTTTAGTCGGCGCGGGTTTTTTAATGGTTTATAAAAATCAGGCCTTTTTAGAATTTTTTGACCGCGTGGACTGGGCGGAAGCGCATCTGTCTGGTGGCACACGCTCATTTTATAAACTGCTTGGCTTTATTTTTATTCTTTTGGGCTTTGTCTGGCTGACTGGTCTTGGCGAAAACTTTTTACAATGGGCTTTGGGCGGAATTTTCCGACGATAGTCGAATAATAGAATTTAAAAAAGTTGCAAAAATTATAATTTTAATGTAAATTCTAGAAGTTAATTAATCATTTTGGGCCCTTAGCTCAGTTGGCTAGAGCGCGACTATGGCATAGTCGAGGTCACCGGTTCGAGCCCGGTAGGGTCCACCAAAACTTTATGATTAAAAGAAAACGATGCGAGTGGGTGCCGAAAGGGCATAAAATTTATGAACAATATCACGACCAAGAATGGGGCGTGCCAGTTAAAAATGACCGCAAAATTTTTGAATTTATTATATTAGAAAGCGCGCAGGCTGGTTTATCGTGGGCTATTATTTTAAACAAACGAGCTGGCTATAAAAAAGCTTTTAAAAATTTTGACCCTAAAAAGGTGGCGCGAATGACCGCGGCCGATATCAAAAAACTTTTGCAGAATAAAAACATAATCCGCAATCGCGCTAAAATTGAAGCCGCCATTGGCAACGCCAAAGTTTTCTTAAAAATTCAAAAAGAATTTGGCGCTTTTTCCAAATATATGTGGAGCTTTGTTAAAAATAAACCAATTCAACACAAAATCAAAAAACTTTCCGATTATCCCAAAACTATTAAAGAAGCGGAAGAGCTAGCCCAAGACCTTAAAAAACGCGGTTTCAAATTTTTTGGCCCCGTGATATGTTATGCGCATATGCAAGCGGTTGGTATGGTCAAAGATCATATGACTAATTGCTACCTTGCTTAATCTATATGTCTAAAAAAGTATTTGCAATTATCAATGGTTACGGCGTTCCAAAAAATATGGATTTGGATAAAAGTTATCATGCTTATCTGACGCAAGTATTTAATTGGTTATGGGAAAAGTATGCCAAAGAAAAAATTACTTTAATGCCGGTAGGAGGACTAACGGATTTTTGGCCACCATATAAAAGAACAGAAGCGGGCGAGATGGCCAAATGGATAAAAAATCAAATTCAACAAACTGGAGTTAAGTGGCAGATTAAACCAATTGCGACCCAATTAACAGCATTGGAAAATATTTTGGCTTGCAAAAAAATGGTCACCGGCGGAACCCTTTATTATTTTTGCGAAAGAACAAGAGAACACAAAATGAAAATCTTGATAAAAAAAATTCTCGGTCTAAAAACACAAGTTATTTCCATCGAATTTGATTGTTCGCCACCACGCTATCAAATACCTGGCCGCAAAGAATTGGAGAAGCAAGATTTAGCTTATAGTCTCTTGGCTTTAAAAAATCCCAGCTGGAGAAAATTTTTAAAACTAGCGGCAGCTGAAAAGATTAAAATTTTGCGCAAGACACCAGAAAATATTCGACGAACAGAAATCGATCGCATTACGCGCAAAATTAGAGCTGAATATTATAATAAATATCAAAAACATAAATAATCCAAGAGCTGTTAATAACCCACTTGTCAGATTTGCTAGTTTTCATATACTATTCCCATCTGTAAAATTTTCTTAAATTGTTATGAATATCAAAAACTACGATGATCCTTTCGCCACCGCCGCCGATGATGACACGGCCAGCAACGATAATTTCGAAGTCATGGAGGATGAACTGCGGGGCATGTTGACGCGCCTGGAACTCTTGGAGGAGACCCAGGCCGATGATGAAGATGTTATAGAATTGCGCGAAAACATTCAAGAAAAAATTGAAGAACTGTCCGAATTTGGCACTTTGAGCACCGATATTATTGAGCAACTAAAAACTTTGGACTTTGATTTAGGCGATGAAGAACCGGAAGACGAAATTTAGTTAGTTGTGAGTTTTGAATTTTGAGTTTTGAGTTAGAATACATAAATGGAGATTATTGTTCACAAAATTGATAAGCCGGCCAGACTAGATTTATACCTAGCTGAAATAGACAAAGAAAAATCGCGCTCGCAATGGCAAAAATTGGCCAAAGCGGGCGTGATTTTGGTCAATGGCAAAATTGCCACACCTCATTTAACCGTCCACCCTGGCGATGAAATCATCATTGAGAAACGAGAAACGAGAAACGAGAAACGAGAGTCCGCTAAAATTTCTATTGAAATTTTAGCAAACGAACCAGATTATTTTGTTATTAACAAACCCTCTGGTTTAGCTTCAGATGAGCCAATTGGCTTTAAAGGACAATCCATTGGCCCTATGTTGGCAGAACAACATCCGATCCTTACAGCTGTCCCCGACTTTGGTCTTGTCCACCGCTTAGACGCTGAAGCCTCGGGCTGTTTAATTATTGCCAAAAATGAGCAATCGCAAAATTATTTACATTCAAAATTTCATGACCGCGAAATTCATAAATATTATTTGGTTTTAGTCTCTGGTCATACGAAGTGGGACGAACACACCGCTGATTTTGCCATTGGTCGCTCCAGTGCGGGCTATAAAATGGCGGCCCGCCCTAAACCAAACGAACAAAGCAAAGAAGCTCATACTATTTTTTATACTTTGGCGCGAGCGCAAAAAATGTATAGTTTGGTTTTGGCGAAAACTTTAACTGGTCGCACACATCAAGTCAGGGTACACGCTAAAGCACTCGGACATCCTGTCGCTGGCGATAAAATTTATAACCCACAATGGAAGCCGGGAGTAAAGCACAATGTGATTTTGAACCGACTATTTTTACACTGTCTTGGTCTAGAAATACCTTGGCCCAAATATGGCCTCTCGGGCAATTTAAAAGTCCTTGAAAAAAGATTTTATACCTCGCCACTACCCCAAGATCTCGGCGAAGTTTTAACTGCTCTTAAAATAAATAAAAAAGAAATTGAAAAAAAATTAACCGAGCTTGAAGACAAACTCGCCAACGTGGAAATAATGTGATTTTTTTACACCGTGGAGAATTTACGCCTCGCCACGACAAATTAAACGACTCGCATTATCTTATTCATCAACGATAGTTTTGTTATTAGGAACGCTGGGGGTTCGAATAGCAATAAACTTGACTGGCTCAATCACTTCATCAATAGATTCCACCGAACCGGCTTGTATAAAAACATAATCATTCTTTGTTAATAAATGAGTATTTCCATCAAAAGTCACCGTCATTTTTCCATCAAGAATAATTAATAGTTCATCACCAATCGGATGAAAGTGTTTCGGAGCGGTTTCTCCAGGTAGCATAGTAGAAAATTTTACTTCAAGCTGGTCTGTTTTAAAAAGATCTTCATCAGGAAAAAATTGCCCACACAGCCAGCCCCTAGTGTTTTTATGATCTTCTACTTTACTGATTTTATAACTCATAATTTATTATCAAACGATAGCGTTATTCTAATGGTAATTTTTGCGCCGTGGAGGATTCGAACCTCCGACCGTTTGCTTAAGAGGCAACTGCTCTACCAGCTGAGCTAACGGCGCTCATCAATCGTAGATTGACGCGACAAACAACCGCCAACCCGCAACAATACCACAAAATAATAGACAAAAGAGGCCTGATTGTCTAGGGTAATTTTGTTAAATATGATTTGTCTGGATCCGTCAGCCGACGGATGACGAGTATGCGCGCCTGTAGCTCAACGGATAGAGTGCTGGTCTTCGGAACCAGTGATGGGGGTTCGATTCCCTCCAGGCGCAAAAAATTTATCAACTCAACAATTTAGAATTCAAAATTTATAATTTATAATTCCGCCTCTGGCGGTTAGAATCCCATTTTTTCTTTGACTTCGCTCAAAGTTTTTTCGGCTACAACTTTGGCTTTAGCGGCGCCAGCCGTTAAAACCGCTTGCACTTTAGCTTCGTCTTTAATTAAAGAATTATATTTAGTCTGAAAATTTTCTAACCAAGCGCTAACATCTTTAGCCACAGCTAATTTTAATTCGCTATATTTTAATGTGCCAACCAGAGCCGCCTCTTTCATTTCGGTCATCTTATCTGAATTTCCACCAGCGCCAGCCCAAATCGTAAATAAATTTTCTACTCCGGCCGATAAATGTTTAATTTCTTTACCGCCTTCATCGGTCGTCGCGCGCATAATTTTTTTCGTGGCTTCTTCAGGCGTATCTAGCAAGTACAAACAATGACTATCACCCATGGACTTGCTCATTTTTTTATCTGGCTCTAAAAGTGAACGCACTCTGGCTCCAGCTTCAACCAAAAGCGGTTTCGGTTCCACCAGCTTCAAACTAAACCGGCTATTCATAATCCGCGCCATAGTTCTGGCAAATTCCAAATGTTGCACCTGATCTTCGCCCACCGGCACAACTTCCGCTCCATAAAGTAAAATATCGCCAGCCATTAGTACCGGATAAGCCAACAACCCTAAGCTGGAAGCTTCTGCTTCACCTTTCACAGACTTGTCTTTGAATTGAGTCATGCGATAAAGTTCGCCCAGACTCGCTTGCGTTGAAAAAAGCCACTGCAATTCGCTATGCGCCGAAATATCTGACTGCCGAAAAATAACTGCTTTTTCTGGATCAAGACCAAGCGCTAAATATTGCGCCGCCAATTCAAAAGTATCGTGTCGTAAATTATCGGCCTCATATGGCACAGTAATAGCGTGCAAATCCGCTAAAAAAAAGTAGCAGTTATATTTATTTTGCAAATCAAGCCATTGTTGAAGCGCTCCTAAATAATTACCTAAATGAAGCTTGCCAGAGGGCTGAATGCCAGAAACTAATGTAGTCATAACTAGTGTAGAATTTAGTCCGTCAGCTGACGGATAGAATAGTTTCCTAAATACCTATAACTAAGTATCTCGCTTTATCTTAACAAAAAACCTACTTTTGAGCAAAAAATTGAAAAGCAAAATAATCAGTTTTAAGTTGTAGGAATTACCACTCCGTCAGCTAACGGATCGCAATGACATCGCTACATTCTACATCCTACATTCTTACTACTCGCTAGCCATGCTGTACTTACACTGCCACGATGACTGGTAAAATCATCGGCTGACGGCCAGCTTTTTGAGTTAAAATTTGCCGAATCGCTTGATGCAATGATTGCTTTAAAACTTCATCTTGAGCTGGCACACGTGGATCGTGCCTGGCTAAAATTTCCCCGACGACTTTTTTTATGGCTTCGGTTAAACCGCCATTAACATCGGGAAAAGAAAAGCCCCGTGTAATAACTTCTGGTTCTTTGGCTAATTTGCCAGTTTTAGCTTCAATTTCTAAAACTACCAAGACCATACCATGCTCGCCCAATTGTTGACGATCTTTCATCGTCGTACCGGAAGCGTCGCCGACCGACAGCCCTTCCACGAAAACATATTCCGTTGGTAATTTTTCTTTGGTTAAAATCGCTTGGCCATTTTTGAAAGTAATCACTTGACCATTGTCGGCGATTAAAATATTTTGCGCCGGAAAACCAATTGAGACCGCGAGCTTGGCGTTCAAATGCAAAAATGAATGATTGCCATGAAAAGGAATTAAATATTTTGGCCGAATCAAAGACAAGGCCAATTTCAAATCTTCCTGCATACCATGACCGCCCGCGTGAATGTCTAACATCTGATAATGAATAACTTCCGCGCCTTGACGATACAAACCGTCTTTTAATCTTTGGACCGAACGTTCATTGCCCGGAATCACCGATGAAGAAAAAACTACTGTATCGCCCGCGCGAATTCTTACGCTCCGATGCTCGCCATTAATAATGCGCGCCATGGCGGCATTGTCTTCGCCTTGAGCGCCTGTACACAATAAGAGTACACGATTGTCCGGATAGTCGTCCATATTTTCGACTGGAATAATGAGTCCTTTTTTAATCTGTAAATAACCGAGCTGGTGAGCAATCTCAATATTGGTTTTCATAGAAAAACCTTCAATCGCTACTTTGCGATTGATTTTTTCGGCCGCGGTTAATATTTGCTGAACCCGTTCCAAAAGCGAAGAAAAAGTCCCAATCACTACCCGCCCTTTGGCTTCGCTAATAAGGTGATCGATATTATGTTGAACTTCACTTTCCGCCAATTGCTTGCCCGCTTTGCCAGCATTGGTTGAATCCATCAACAAGGCCAAAACATTTTCCGTAGATAGTCTGGCAATGCGCGCGATATCAGCCGGCCGTTCACCCGTCATATAATAATCCATTTTAAAGTCGCCCGTATGAACGACAATGCCTTCTGGCGTATGCACAATGACACCGCAAGAATCTGGGATGCTGTGAGAAACACGGAATAATTCCACTTCAAAAACACCTAAGCGAATTTTATCTTTGCCTGGCTCCAACGGATACAAACGAGGTCGCGCGCTTTGCTGATACTCTTCCAAACGTTTTTGCGTCATCGCCAAGGTCAATTTAGTGCCATAAAGCGTGGGATAGCCCAAGGCGGGCAATAAATGCGGAATAGCGCCAATATGGTCCAAATGGCCATGGGTCACAATAACGCCCAAAATATTGCGTTCCTTGCCCTTGAGGCCAGCCACATTGGGAATAATATAATCTACACCGTATTGGTCTTCTTCTGGGAATTGTAAACCCATGTCGATAATAATAATATTATCGGCATATTCTATGACCGTCATATTGCGGCCGATTTCTTCTAAACCGCCTAAAGCATAGACCCGTAATTGATTGCCCGAACTGGCTTTAGGGCCAGTTTGACTGCCAATTTCATAGGGTTGAAGTGCTTTAGAGTGGACAGTTAAAGCTTTGCTCCGGAAAGGCTTTCTGGCCTTAAAAACAGCTTCACCACGATTTAAATTACCAGCTTGAGTGGGCAAGTTTTTAGCGCCGCTCCGATAATTTGGAGTAGCTGGACGAATAACGCCGTCATGCGCCGGCACAAAGTAGCGCTTTTTGTTGTGCGGTCTGCCCGCAGGATGTATTGGTTTGTTAATCATAGGATAAATTAGTTAGGAGTTCTGAGTTTTGAGTTCTGAGTTAAGGATAAGGATGAGAATAATAATTTTTAAATTTTAATTCTTAATTTTCAATAAATTTTTAATGACTCAATGTTTAAAAATTAGAAATTTGAAATTTATTAAAAATTGGAAATACAAATAAGAAAAAGTTGTGAGTTGAAGGTTGTGAGTTGTCAGTTGGCAAAATCTTCGATTTTGCCCCGAGAGAGATTCGAACTCTCACACTCTTGCGAGCACTGGCTTCTGAGGCCAGCCTGTCTACCAATTTCAGCATCGGGGCCTATCTGAAAGCTTTTAGCTTTTAGCTGATAGCTGTTAGAAGAAAATACGAATAATAAATTGGTTCAACCCTCTAATCCCTAAAAGCTACAAGCTACCAGCTAGTTATTATTTCCACACTCTCTTAGTGTTTTTGTACCACGACAGCAAAAGATACATTCTATCCAGCCGATCGGAAATTACTTCAGCCCGTGCGCCTAAAACTTTTTTGGAAACAATCATTGTTAAAGAAGACTGCGCCAACCACACAACTGGCGGATCTGTCCGTAAAACTTCAGCCACTTGCGTATAAAGTTCTTCCCGTTTATCTAAAGGAGCCGTGCGCGCTTGTTCCAATAATGTATCCAATTTGCGACTGGCCACATTGGCTAAATTAATACCCGGGTAAAATCGCTGACTAGAATGAAGTAAAGGATAGAGGTCGCCATCGGCAGCCGTCGCTTGCGAAAATAAAAGCGCTTCATATTTGCGCGGTTCCAACACCTGCGTTCTAATGTCATCTTTTGGCACCACCGACAAACCAATTTTAATGCCTAAACTTTGCCAATGCTCTCGTAGCTTTTGAGCCAGCGCTAAAAACAAAGGATCGTCGGCGGCCGTTAAAACAAAACTAGCTTCCGCGTTTTTTTTGCGCCTAATGCCGTCAGCGCCACTAACTGTATAACCCGCCTGATCAAGCAAAGTGCTGGCTTTATTTTTATCAAAGAGCAATGAGTTTTCTCCGCGTAAATTATTAATACTTTTATAACCTGGCCCAAAAATTGTGGCCACTTCCTCGCGATTAAGACCCAAATTCAGAGCCTGCCTAACCAAAGATTGATTAAGAAAATCTGAACTCGGACGGAAAAAAACACCTGTAAATTGGGGTAAAGTCAAATTAACTAAAGACCAATTAGACTCACCTATGACTTTTTTCTGTTGATCGACCGAAAGTCCCTCTAAAGCGTCTAATTGCTTATTAAGCAGGTCTGTTAAAGCACTTTCAGAATCATTATACACCCTTAGGACAATTTTGTCAAGTCGACCGGTTTCTGGAGCTGATTCAAACCTTTCTAACTCCAAAGACTTAATGTTGCCATCATCGCCCCTAATTGACCGGCTAAATTTATAAGCGCCAAGGCCTACGGGCTTACTATTCAAAGGCGACAAGACGGCATTGGCTGGTTCAACCTCGGCCCAAATATGACGAGGTATAATTCCTAAAGAGGCTAAAGATAAAAGCACATTCTGCGGTTCCGCGCTTTCTAAAATTACAATATTATCGCCACCCGCTGTTGCTTTAATATTTTTATAAACATAACGTAAAGGGCTTTGCCAAACATCACTCGCGGCCGCCTCAAAAGTAAAGACGACATCCGCGGCCGTTAATTTTTCACCATCATGCCAAATTAAATCTTTTTTTAAAGTAAAAATATATTTAGTCCCTTGCTGTTCCCATTTTTCAGCCACAATTGGTTTGACTGTGCCATCTGGTAAAAATCTCACCAATGGCGCGTAAATCAATTTGGAAATTTTTTCGTCTAAAGAATTAGCTGAAGAATAAAGCGGATTCAAAAATCTAATCTGACCCACCACGCCTTCAATATAAGTACCACCAGTATCAGGGGCTAAAACCGTTAAACCTCGATAAATCTGACTAACCAAACCGATTAAACCAATAGCCACTGCTAAAATTCCTATAACTAACCAACGTTTTTGTTTTTCATTTAGAGTTGAACGCAAAGCGCTAATTTTCCGCCAAAAAGAAATACCTTGACGTTGCCCCAACCATAATCTTTGCTGATCCCGCTCTAAATGATCGGTTGGGTCGTGGGGCAAAGTTGGCAAATGCCAACGCATACATTAATAAATTAAAACTTAAAACAATTAAGCCGAGAGAAAAATTCTAATGACAGCTGAACCCAAAAAAATTACTGCCAAAACAATCGTCGCCATAAAAACACCTTTTTCTAAACCCCGCTTGGTTCTAAAAACTGAAGCGTCCATACCGCCAATCAACATACTGGAAAGTCCGCTCCCTCGTTGTTGTATTAAAATTAAAACAATTAATAAAACGGCTGATATTAAATGCGTCAGTGTTAAAATTTTTTGAATATCCATAAAATTGAGATGCGAGATAAGAGATGCGAGATGCGAGATGCGAGATAAGAGAATTAAAATAATTTAAAATTTAAAATTTAAAATTTTTAATTTCTTTAGGCGCGTTCCACATAATCGCCAGTTTCTGTATTAATGATAACCCTTTCTCCATTTTCTATAAACAGGGGCGCGTCCACCTCATAACCAGTTTCTAAAATAACTCTTTTAAACCCACCATTTTGAGTGTCGCCTTTAACGGCTTGAGGCGCCTCGGTCACTTCTAAAGCCACTTTTTTCGGTAAAATAATAGAAACGGGCTGTCCATTGAAATACAAAACATCCACCGCCTTGCCATTGAGCAAAAAATATTTTTGATCGCCAATAGTTTCTTGGTTCAAAGAAAACTGATCTGAACTTTTTTTATCCATAAAAAAATAGTTGTCGCTGTCAAAATAAAGATAATCGGCCGAACTCCGCTCAACATCGGCCTCTGCCACTTTGTCACCCGGCTTAAAAGTCTGCTCCACGATTTTGCCATTAAGCAAATTATGTAATTTCGTTCTTTTAACTGGTTTGCGTTGAGCTGTCCGCATAAAATCCGCCCACATAACTAAATGAGGGGCGCTATTGTGAAGCAAGACCATACCCTGCCTGATACCGTTAAGATTGGGAATGATGGACATAAATTCAGATATGAGAGGCGAGATGCGAGAAATGAGAAAAAATTATAAATTCTAAATTTTAAATTAGAAATTAAAAAATTGGACTAAATTCTACCTATTTACGAATGGCAACAAAGCTAAAATTCTGGCTTGCTTAATAGCGGTCGCTAATTTGCGCTGATGTTTCATGCAATTGCCCGTGCGTTTGCGCGGTAAAATTTTATAATATGAGGACAAATAATTTTGCATCAAAGCGGTTTCTGGCCAACCAATATCAACTACGCCCTTGCGACAAAGTTCACAGGGCTTGGCTTTTTTCATAGGCGCGGTATTTAATTTTTTTGGCATTTGCTTTTTCTTCATAAAAATATTTAGGAAAACTAACTTAAAACTTAAAACTAAAACGGTGCCTTACTGGCATCATCAATATCAATGACTGGTTCTTCCGCCGGTAAAACCTCTTCCTGGCCAGCGGTCGGCTTGGACTCATTGCTGGAAACTTCATTAAAGCGGGCCGACGGATCCAAATTCACAAAATTCTCAACAATGATTTCCGTTTTATATCTTTTTTGGCCACTTTGCGCGTCATCCCAAGTTCTGGTTTGTAGCCTGCCTTCAAGATAAACTTTACTGCCTTTGTGTAAGTGTGAAGCCAAATCAGCCAAGCGGCGCCACAAGACAGCTGTATGATACTCCGTCCGCTCTTGTCTCTGTCCCTGATAATCGGTCCAACCAATAGTTGTTGCTACTGATAAGGTCGCGACCGAAATACCTTGAGGCGTTTGTCTAATGTCTGGATCGCGAGTTAAATTACCCATGATTTGCGCGCGATTAAGGTCTCTCATATCAGGTAGTGAAAATTTGCCAATTTAGGCAGCTAAGGATACTAAATCGATATTATAAAAACTTTGCAAAACATGTCTAGCCGCCAATATAGAAGCTTGTCTCAATAAAGCAACTCTTGATTTCGATTTTGGCAAACTTCTACTACCTGACATATAAAACTAATTTAAAAAGTACTAAAATTAAGCTACTTCTTGTTGTATAATTTGATCCAGCTTAGAGTCAAATTCGTCCAAAGACATCTTGTCGTGATCACGGCTGGCTTCAAGGGCTTTAGCCGCGCCTTTCTTGGCCAAAGCGCTTAAATTTTCACGACGTTCTTTTTGCTTCTCGGTTAAAACTGGCTGAACTAAAATCAATGACCGAATAACCGTGGGCAAAAGATTTATACTCTGCGTTAAAGTTTTCACAACCGCTCCCTCTAAAGACACGACTAAACGATAATAGGTGCCGTGTTTATGTGGACCAATGGGATATGCCAATTTTTTCTTGGCCCACAGCTCATCGCTCAAAATTTTACCTTCATTTTGAGTAATAACAGCTCGCACTTTGTCTAAAACTTGTTTGGCCTCTTCTTCGGTTAAAGTTGAAGATAAAATCAACATGACTTCGTACTGCATAATTAAATTAACTAAAATCGCAACAATTAAACGTATTTGGCAAAGGTTTCAGTAGCTTATCATAAGAACTCTTTTTTGTCCAGAATTGATTCTCCCCTGCCCTTTGTCCCCCTTTTCCCTTAATATTATTGATGGAGAAACTTAATTTAAAATTTATAATTTAAAATTTATAATTCCGTAAGGTATGGCTATTTTCTACAAAAACCTCATTCAGCAAGAACTCATTGACACGCACATACATTTGGGCGCGGCCGTGCCACCCTATACTTTGTGGGAAATGGCCAAAGCCCAAGGGTTTAAACTACCAGTTTCAAACTACTGGGATTTTTGGGCGATGGTGACAGTTGACCATCACAAAACTTCCACCCTGCCAGAATATTTGCAGGTACTTCACAACTGGACGGAAAAAATTCAAAGCAGTCCCTTAGCGATGGAGACTTCGGTTTATATGGCTTTAACCAAACAATACCGCAAAAGCAATGTGCGCGTGGTGGAATTAAGATTTAATCCTTTAAAAAGAAATCAAGGTGGCGAAATCGATGTCGATCACGTAATTGCGGCCGCCTTGCGCGGTTTGGACCGAGCCATTTTGGATTATGGACTAGAAGCGGGTATAATTTTTTGCTTGGGACGAGAATTTAATTTTGAACAAAACCAAATTATTGTCAAAAAAGCGATTAAGTATGCCACCCGTGGCGTCGTTGGCTTGGATGTCGCTGGCGATGAAAATCTGGCTTGGGAAGATTCTTCTGAAACGGAACAATACCGCAAACTTTTTGTCCAAGCGCAAGAGGCGGGTCTCTCGCTGACCATTCACGCGGGTGAAATTCCCACTATTAATGAAGCCCGCTTACTAAAAATTTTAGACCTTTTCGCTCCCGCAAGAATTGGTCATGGCATTCACCTAACCAATTTTCCAAATTTAATGAAAAAAGTTGCCGACCGTAAAATTGTTTTGGAAATCTGCCCGACTTCCAACTTGGCGACAGGCGCGGTTAAAAATTGGAACGAATTAAAAGAAAAAGTTCAAACCCTCTTAGCTCACGGTTGCCTACTAACTTTAAACACCGACGGGCCGTATGTTTTACAAACGACTTTGGCGCAAGAAATCGCCTCTGTTTTACAACATCAGGTAATGACCATGAATCAAGTGGAAGAAGCCCAAAAAGTCGCTCGGCAAACCAGTTTTTTGAATCGCACTTGAAAGAACTAATAAATCAAGCTAAGATGCAAAATCTAAGACCAAACGGTCGTGTTCTTTAACATAATTATTCAAAATTCAAGGAGCATAAATGATCCCAAGACTATCTAACCGATTTTCCAAAGAAATACGCGTTCGAACAGGAGAGTTATCGATTAAATGCCTTAAAGGTACTTGTGTAGGCCACTACCAGCGGGCTGTCGAGGAATTACTTCCAAATGAAAATATCAAAATCAAACCAACTTCATCTGGAAATATGATCTTTGTTCTCTCTATCCCTGAAAATAAAAAAGTCGATGTAATCACACTACATCAACTGGCAAGGCAATTTGCTACCATGAATTGAAAATCGCTTGAAACTTCAAGCTCACTTTTATGCCCCGAGTTCTCTCGGGGCACTATTTTTTTCTCGTTTCTCTTGTCTCGCGTCTCACTTCTCTTGCCTCGTTTCTCACTTCTCTTGTCTCGCATCTCGCTTCTCTTTTCTTTACTCTGTCCCCCCGCCTTTGGCGACAGGCGAGACTTTGTCACCGAGCGCTAAAATTTCGTGCCTGATTTTTTCTAAAATTTTTGGATTATCTTTTAAAAACTGGCGCGCGTTTTCTCGCCCGACGCCAAATTTAATTTCGCCATAACTATACGAGTTGCCGCTTTTAACAATAACACTATTGGCCACGCCCAAATCTAAAATATCGCCCGCCACTGAAATGCCTTCGCCAAATAAAATATCAAACTCACAAGTGGTAAAAGGCGGCGCCACTTTATTTTTAACCATTTTTACTTTGCAGTGATTGCCAATAACCGTCTCGCCTTGCTTGAGTTGCGCGGCGCGCCGAATTTCAATTCGCACCGAAGCATAAAATTTCAAGGCCATGCCACCCGTGGTCGTTTCGGGGTTGCCAAATATAATCCCGATTTTCATTCTGGTTTGATTAATAAAAACTACAATGGTTTTGGTTTTGGAAATAATACCCGCCAATTTGCGCAAGGCCTGACTCATTAAACGCGCTTGCAAACCCATATGCGAATCACCCATTTCGCCTTCAATTTCCGCACGCGGCACCAAAGCCGCGACCGAATCGATAACGACAACATCAAAAGAATTACTGCGCACCAATGTTTCGCAAATTTCCAAGGCCTGCTCGCCCGTGTCGGGTTGTGAAATAAAAAGATTGTCTATATCCACGCCCAATTTTTTGGCGTAATCTGGATCCAAAGCATGCTCGGCATCAATAAAGGCCGCGGTGCCGCCGCCTTTTTGAACTGACGCCACAATGTGTTGCGCCAAAGTAGTTTTGCCCGACGCCTCGGGTCCATAAATTTCAATAATTCGCCCGCGCGGCACACCACCTACGCCTAGTGCAATATCCAAAGACAAACAACCGGTTGAAACCACATCTACTTTCATTTTGGTGGCATCGCCCATTCTCATAATGGAACCTTCACCAAAACGTTCCTGAATATTTTTAATCGCCATCATGGCTGTTTTATCTTTGTTAGAAGAAGTGTCGGCTTTCGCGCTCAAAATTTTACTTGGTTGTTTGACTTTCATTTTCATATAAAGGTAAAGACAAAGGAATTTCTAAATTAGTTTTCAGCCCAAAGGGACTGATCGCGGATACTTTAAGTATAGAGGTTTCTGAACCCAAAACCAAACTGCCGGAAAAATCTCCATTAAAATCAAAGGGGCTTAAAACATCTTGGACCAATAATTTATGCGCGCCCGCTACCTGGCCTTTATAAGCGACCGCGCGCGACGGCAAAACCGCGTTTGGTTGTGGCTCAAAAATTTCTAAAGACGGCGGTGAAAAAACCAAGATGCCCAAATACCCCCACCACAAAGTGATGACTAAAAGCGTAAAAAAACCGAGCCAAGACAAAGGAGAGCGGAGCCACATAATACAGAATATAGAATATAGAATGTAGCTTGCCTAGCGCGTGACAAAGTTAGTCTGAAAAAACCCATTAGTTTATTCTTTTAATAAATATATTAAAAGGGACGGAATGATTCCGTCCCTATATTTTGTATCTAAATTCCTTCCGCACGCGCTAAATCATGAACTACGGCCATTATCCCCAAAATCGGAAGAAAATCGTATTTGGGAGAGATATTTTTACAATAAATATCATAGCCTTGTGTCACTTCTCTACTGTTATAGGTAGCGCTCAAACCAGCTCTATCGCCCGGATATTTAATTGCAAAATATCCTTGATTCAAATATTTCACTTCGAACCGCTCATCCTCTCCAAGTTCAGATGGCAAGCAACCATGTAAATAAACCCAGAAGTCACGCAAGCGTTCGCTTAACTCTTGTCTGTTGAGATTTTTATTTTTGGCCCACCACCAAGCAAAAGCTTGACTAATCGTTACCTGAATTGCGCCTTCATTAACCGACTTAGATTCTCGATTAAAATCCAGTGTAAATAATTGATTTTGGGAAGAAGAACTTTTTATTTCAATTGAAGGTAATAAATAATGGACGATGATAAAAAGTGAATCGGTAATATCATCAACTTGTTGCCAATTTTCAATCATTTTTTTACCTGTGCCATGACAGCTACGACAATCTGTAGCTTTTTCGGAATACCTTGTGTTTTTACCACTGCCTTGGCAAAACCGACACGCTGAAAATTCATTTGTGGCAACAGTCGGAAAAACAAAAGCCAAACAATTAAAATCATTTTCTTGGAACTGTTTAAGACAACCGTTAAAACCAAAAAAATCTCCCTGACCTAAACGAAAATAATCTGTGACCGAATAATTTTCCCTATACTGTTTTAAAAAATAGGGTGTTTGTAAAGCCTCCCCAACCTGTGATGAAAAGCTTTTATGGATCTTAATGATTAACTCCTTGCTGTCATCTCGATAGCTATATTCGTGCCAACATGGCTCATCGTAACTTATAATATGCGGAAAATAATGCATTTTTATCCTCTTTAAATATTAAATATTGTAAAAAAACGTTACTTACTATTTCAATCTATACTTTATAATTTAAAATCCTGCAAATCTTAAAATTTGAATTATAAATTATGAATTGAATACAAAAGCTAAAAAGCTGAGACTCTAATCTTTCTCAAACTTATTCCAATAAATATAGTTGACTGCGTGACCGTCATGGGAATTAGCATGATCGGGCTTTTCAACATAAAATATTTTATTCTTTTTTTCATAAATCTTAATTTTAGAAACAAAGTCACCGTGTATTTTGCCCGAATCTATCATACTATTAAATTCAGGACTGGACGCTTCAAAAACAGAATATCCCACTACGGGTTGTTCTGAACACTCGCCCTTATCGCCGACAAAATATATCTTTTCATGAATTAGCTGAATGACCCCATCTGCTTGAGGAGAAACAAATATTTTTAATCCTGTCTTTGACAAATAAACTTTTTTTAATCTAAAAGAAATCCCTGATTCCGTCATATAATAAAGACTGTCCTCTTCCGACCTGATTACTACACCACTATCATTATTAATATCTGTGGTAAATTTAGCTGCCCATAAATCTAAATTGTCCAAATATTCAACCAGTTTTCGAAAATTTTCTTCCGATACTTTCTCGGGATTACTGGTTTGTTTTCTTTGCAACTTATCCTCATGCTCTACTGCCATTAGCTTTTGATTTAATTTTATTACCTCATTCATTTCTTTTTCATCATATATTTCAAATCTATACTCCAGTGAGCTCAATATTTCTTTTAATTTTTCTAATTTTTCTGCTCTAGTATTTATTATTTCTGACATACCCACATCATTTCTAACACGGTTCGTTTTAATGCTATTAACTATCTCGTTTATTCCACTATCCGGAATTTTAAATTCATTATTTTTCATACTCCTATACTTTCTCAATCACCCAAATTTCGCGCCAGATGAGCTGTTTGTCCCGACCATATAAAATATTTTTAGACGGCGATAAATATTCAGCCAAGGCTGGTTGAAATTTTTTTGGCACAACTGAAATAACTTTTAAAGTTTTTATTTCATTTAATATTTTATCGATAGGCAAATAAGTTAGGTCATCATGCTGGTGCCAGACCGGCGCAACAAAACAAGCCCGCCCACCCAAAACGAGTATCTCGTCTAAAAATTTTACTAGTTGCCGATAAAATTCAGTCATCGTCACCATTTCTTCTTGTAATAATTTTTTTCGTAAGGCCGAAGAATGTGGTAAACCCAAATACGGCTCGGTCACGATTAAGGCCTGACTCTGACGGCCGAATTTTTCTGGCAAAGTTAAAAAATCTATAGGAATTAAAGTAGTTGTAGGTTGTAGGTTGTAGGTTGTGAGTTGGCGAAGATTAAGAGCCGTATTTTCAACTTGCTTCGCCGAAGCGTCGGCACCAATGATGCTTTTAAAACCGACTAATGTCGCTTCTTGCAAAACTGTCCCAGTGCCGCAAAAAGGATCCAAAATTATGGTTGGCTCATTGGGACCAAGTGCTAAATTGACCATTGCGCGAGCCAACTTTGGCGGTAACATACCAATTTGCGCCTCGCGCGCCGGTCGTTCATAATCGCGCGCGCTCCAAGCATCGCCATCTTGCAAAAATCGACTTCGACCAATTTTCACTTTTTCTTTATCCATTAAAAAAACCAAGTCTCGGCCCGTGTCTTTGGCCAAACCTTCACTTTGTAAAACCGCGACCGGCGCGGGAAAATTTTTGGTCACAAAAAATCTAATGGCTCGACCCTCTGCTTTGAGTAATTTTTTTAGGTCCAAACCAAAACCTTGAACCCAACCAAAATCTTTTAACGAAAATTCCCCCCAAAAAGACAAAGCGGAAAAACTAAAAATCTTGAGAGTATTCTGCGCTAACAAATAGTCAAAAATTTTCTGACTGGCCATTTTATTGGGCTGTCCCGACCACTGGTCCAATTCAAAAAGAACTTCTCCCCAACGAGGCGAGGCGCCGAGCTGATTTAATTTTGCGACTGCTAAGTTCGACAACTCTGTTTCCACATACAAAACCTCGCCACCTTCGTAGGACAAAGGAGCGTCAGGAAATAAAGCCGAAACTTCTGCCAAAGCCAAAGCCCGCGACCGTCCAAGTTGAATAAAAATTTGAGCCATAATATGGAGTATATCACAAAAATAGAAATTATAAATTCTAAACCTGTCCCGTAGTGAACGCGGAGCGTTCTACTACTGGGATTATAAATGTTAGTGTTGATAAAATTCCGCGGTCGCGGAATTTTATCAACATTTATTATCTTCGCCACAAATATTACAATAAACTTCTAACTGAATTCAAACTTTCCCTTGGCCCTACATTTGCAGAATCCTACCTTAGCGCTAGGCAGAATAGAACATTAAGATGACAACTATGTTTAAGGAGCTAATAAGCTAAGAAGCTAGACAGGTTGTTAATTAATAATTTATAATACAAATATCGTTCCTTTTTATCTTATTGTAGTATGACAGATCAAGAATTTCTGGAAATGGTCGTAAAAGAATTAGTGGACCATCCGTCCGATGTCACCACCACCCGCGTGGTCGACGAGTTAGGGGTATTAATTACTTTAAAAATAAACCCCGAAGATATGGGTAAAATTATTGGCAAACAAGGCCAAACGGCAAGAGCCCTGCGCACACTTTTGCGTACTGTCGGCGCTAAAAATCAATCGCGCGTGAATTTGAAAATTGACGAACCAGAAGGTTCTACTCACCCGAAAGCCCGCCGCGATGATTACGCGCCCGCGACAACTCGCGAACCTATGATGTCTGCCGCGCCAACTCCGACTGTTGCCACCGCAAATGAAGAAGCGGATATAGACCTATAGGGAGTAGTTATGAATTCTGAGTTATAAAGAATTGAGTACGAAAAAAGTCCCGGGATTATCCCAGGACTTTTTTGATTTGCTAACATTTTACTATATCTTGACAAATTTGTCAAGCCCTCCTAGATTTGTAGGGATTGCTTCGCTTCTCTCGCAATAACAACCGTTATATTTAACTTAGAACTTAAAACTTAAAACTTTGAACTACTTAATATGCGCATTGACTTAATAACCATTTTCCCCAACTGCCTGGACGATTATTTTTCGGTCGGGATTTTGGCGCGCGCGCTCAAGAAAAAAATTTGGTCGCTAAAATATCATAATCCGCGCCAATTTTCTAAAGACAAACATAAGAGTGTGGACGACCGACCTTTCGGCGGTGGTGCTGGTATGGTGATGATGGCTGAACCGCTAATAAAAACTATTTTGAAGATAATAAAAGGTGGCAACCCTTCTTCGCCAAGGCTTCGAAGGGCAAGAAAAATTATAATGCTGACGCCGAGAGGAAAAAAATTGACGCAAAAAAAACTTCAAGAATATTCCAAGCTGGATCAACTTATAATTATTTGCGGACGGTATGAAGGTATAGATGAACGGGTTGTTAAATTCGTGGACGAACAAATTTCCATCGGCGACTATGTTTTGTCGGGCGGAGAAATCGCGGCCGGCTGTTTAATAGATGGCGTAATCAGATTATTGCCAAAAGTTGCCGGCAACGCCGAATCTATAAAAGATGAATCGTTTAGCGACGGCTCTAAAAAAGAATATCCCCAATACACTCGCCCAGAAATTCTAAAAATCAATAAAAAAATGATGGCGGTCCCCAAAGTTTTGGTTTCCGGCCATCATACTAAAATCGCGACTTGGCGAAATAAAAAGCGTCACCTTGTTTAGTCTTATTACGCGCCACAACCAGTGGGCTTTAACTGACCCAAACAGACGCCACCCTCACCATTATGATGGGGGAACGTTCTACCGCCCAAAAAATTGACTGCTGGCTGACGACAGACTTGACAAGGTTCAATATTTTTTAAGAGCCTTTCTTCATCGTCTGTGATATCCATTGAATTGACACTATGTGACATTATTATCTATTACCTCCAAATAATACTTGTGAAAAGAACAAAGTTATTTAAACTAGAAACAGTACTATATAAAATTATCGGACATAAGTCAAGGGATAGGGTCGGACGCGCTCACTCGCTACATCCTATATTTTATATTCTATATTCTTGCTAACACGCTAGTCATGCTAATTGCCAGTCATGCTAACTTACACTCCAAACCATTTTTTAGCCTGATCGTACCACTCTAAATTATTTTGCGGTAATTTTTCTTTATACCAATATAAAAAATCTTGCGGTTTCATAACTGGCACGCCATGATAATTGACCACTGAAAGCAAATGATTGTCGCTCGTCACCACCGCCTCGGCTTCCGCCGCTAGGGCCGCTTCCAAAAATTTTTCATCGTCAGGATCGTCTAGATAACCGCCGACATAAGGCAAAGGTTCAATAATTTCTGCTTGAGAAAAATAATTTTCCAAATCTTTTAAATACTTTTCATCTTTAACCAACTTTTCAATGATATGCCAATTTTCATCGGTTATTTCTTGCGATAAAATCGGCGTCACTTTATTTTGCAAACATAAATCCAAAACCTGCCGTGCCGGACCAAAAAATCCCGCCCCACCATCTATTAAAACATTCGTGTCTATAACAATTCGCATATGGTGATTACACAACAAACAACTTACTACCTACAACAAACAATCCTATATTGTATGTAAAAAAATTTTAAACGTAATAAAATAATAATTCATAACTTAAAACTTAACCTTTAAAACTTAAAACTCTTATCTATTATTCTTGTCTCGTCGTCACATTTTGACGATAAGGCAGGGCGGAACCTTCAGTAATCAAACCATTGCGAATGGCCTCGTCCAAAGCTTGATCTATTGTCATCATACCAATATCGGCGCTCGTTTGCATCACCGTGGGAATTTGTTCAATCTTGCCCTCTCTAATTAAATTACCAATGGCCGAATTCATAATCATAAATTCTCTAATCGCCACCAACCCGCCGCCAATACGCGGCAACAACCGTTGCGAGATAACCGCGCGCAATGAAATAGACAACTGCGTTTTAATTTGCGCCTGCTGATAAGGCGGAAAAACATCAATGATGCGATTGATAGTTTGCGCGGCGCCCTGTGTGTGCAAAGTTGCTAAAACTAAATGCCCGGTTTCCGCCAAAGTTAAAGTAGCGCCAATGGTTTCCAGATCGCGCATTTCTCCGACCATAATAACATTTGGGTCTTGACGCAAAACATGTTTTAAAGCTGAACCAAAATCCACCATATCTTCATTTAATTGACGCTGACGAATCACAGACTTTTCAGCCACAAACAAATATTCTATCGGATCTTCTAAAGTAATAATATTGGATGCACGATCTTTATTGATATCTTCAATAAAAGCCGCCATGGTCGTAGATTTGCCGCAACCAGTCGGGCCTGTCACCAAAACCAGACCATCCATTAATTTAGTGATATTATGAAAACGTTCGTCTAAATTTAAAGACGGCCAGGAAGGAATTTCCGTAGGAATCAAACGCGCTGCCAGCGAGGGCTGGCTTTTTTCCCAAAAAAGATTTATACGAAAGCGACCGATGCCTGCAAGACCATAACCGAGATCAAAATCTTTTTCTTTTTTGAAAAGAATTAGCTGTTCTGGCGACAACAACTCATCCAACCACGCCTCCAAAGTTTCTGTATAGACTAAAATTTCCGGCAATGTTTGCAGTTCGCCCGCCACACGAATAATAACCGGATGACCCACGACCAAATGAATATCCGAAGCGCCTCGGCTATGGGCTAATTTGAGAATTTCTTGAAATTGCATATCAGGTAGTAGAAAGTCGTGGGTTGAAGCTACTTAATAACAAAAATCTACATAATATAATAGCTAAATTTATTACTAATGATAAATAATTTGCTTCAACCATATAATAAAATGTTGTAGATTTCACGACTTTTCACTACCTGACATAATCAATAAATTATAAAATATTAACTCACGACATTGGTCGGCGTGCCAGCGTTAAAATTTTTGGCGTTGTCGGCGGTTGTCCGCAAAATTAATTGCAAAGATTCTTGACTATTAAAAGCATTATGCGGGGTAATTATAACATTGTCCGCCTCGATTAAAGCGTGGTCTTGCAAAATAACCTGCCAGTCCACATGGGCCGGCGAATCACTGGCCAATAAATTCATTTCGTCCATTAAAGGATTTTCTTCTTCCAAAACATCCAGCCCAGCGCCCGCCACTTGCCCCGATTTTAAAGCCACAAGCAAAGCCTTGGTTTCGATTAAAGTGCCGCGCGCGGTATTGATAAGATAAGAACCTTTTTTTAACAAAGCTAAAGTTTTTTCATTGAGCAAATGAAAATTTTCTTTGCTCCCCGGCACATGCAAAGTGACAACATCGGCTAAACCTAAAATTTCTTCCAACGTTTTAAACTCCACGCCCAATTTAACAGCTACTTCCAAATTTGGTTTTAAATCATAAACAATAACTTTCATACCAAAACCCAAACCAATTTTCGCGACCGCTTGACCAATCCTGCCAAAACCCAAGACGGCTAAAGTTTTGCCAAACAAATCAAAACCCCTAAGTCCCGCGCGATCAAAGTCACCGCGTTCGGTTCGTTCAAAACTTTCTACTATTTTACGGGACAACGCCAAGAGCAAAGCGAAAGTGTGCTCGGCCACGCTATGTTCGCCATAGCCCGGGACATTACATACCACAATTTTATGTTCACGACAATAAGCTAGGTCAATATGATCAAAACCAGTTGAACGAGTTAAGACGCATTTTAAATTTGGTAGTTTTTCCAAAACTCCTGCCGATAAATCAGACCGCATAAAAGTCGCGATCATTTCAGCTTCAGCAAACTGCGTCACATTGGCTGGCAACAGACGCTCGGTCGTGGCTATCACTGACCACTCCGACAATTGACTAACTAAATAATCTTTTTCCCAATCATCACATTCGAAACAAAAAAGTTTCTTAGAATTTGGAATTTGGTCCGTCAGCTGACGGATGGAATTTGGATCTAACATATCATTATTGTATCAAAATTTTAACCATTTTGCCCAGTTGACGAAATATGAAAAACTGCTAATATGGCGTTGACTGAGCAAAAAAAGAAACTAATAACTCATAACTCAAAACTCAGAATTCATAACTACTTATGGTTATACCTACCTCCACCACTATCAATAACCTTAAAGGCGCTCTTTTTTATCTCTCCTTGCGCGCGGTTTTTGTGAATAAACAAGGTCAAGTTTTGGCTTTACGCAATTCTCGTGAAGGTGAAAAAGGCAAATTCTACTGGGATTTACCGGGCGGTAAAGTACAAATTGGCGAAAGTTTAGTAGATTGTTTAAAACGCGAAGTGGCCGAAGAAACTGGCCTCAAAGATTTTAAAATCAAAAGATTTCTAGGCGCCTGGATTTTAAAAAGGCAAAAAACCGGCATTAGAAATTTATTAATTATGGCCTATGAATGCGTGGTGCCAGAAAAAAGCACCATCGAACTTTCTTCAGAACATGATACTGCCGTCTGGGTCGATGCCGAAGAAGTCGCCAAAATGCCACTTGATACCGGCTATCGCACGGTTATTGAAAAAGCTTTGAAAAAAAATTAGTTTATTAATTTTTTTTCCAACTTACAACTACCAACTCACGACTAACGACCATTTTATGAAAATTCACATCAAGCGCGACTTATGTATTGGCGCGGCGACTTGCATCGCTTTAGCGCCCAACACTTTTGCCTTAGATGATGAAGATATCGCGATTGTTAAAGACAGTGATAAAGATTCCCGCGCAGCGATTATCGCCGCCGCTAAATCTTGCCCGACTTTAGCCATTGAACTTTTTGAAGACGACGGCACGCCTATAAAACTGGATGACGCCGTTAATGAAGAACTTAAGGGATTAATATAAATAAAAAACCTCGGAGCTTTTCAAAGCATCCGAGGGTTAAATTGGTTAAAAGGTCAAAGCGACCACAATTTTTTTAAATATCAAAGTCTAAAGTGACAAAGGGTCAGCCAGTTGCGGGAGCAGGAAGCGACGACCACCATACTCGACAACCCAGCGATAGTCAGACGCAAGCGAATTGACAGACCAGCTGAGAACGCCAGCCGAGGACAGGTTCGCGCAAGCTACGAAGAACATTCCATCTTGTTCAAAGACAAGATGAGTCCAAAAAGCGTTGCTGAATGCACCCTGATATTTAGTCAGTTTATCTCGCATTTGTTGACTATTGTGGTCAACGCCAGACTCCAACTTGAACATTACGAGTTTACTACAACTTTCCGCATCTTTCGGATTAACGTCATAAATATCTTTGTAAGTGCCGTTGGCAATCTGTTTGAAGCGATTGCAAATTTGAATAGTGCCATCATCCTGTATGATATCGAATGATTTTTCAAGTTGCAGATATTTATTCTTTACCCAACAGGCTTCTTTGCGCAGGAATTTTTTAAACTCCTGAAGCCACTCTTCACCAATATCGGGATTGAGTAAGTTCGAAAGCAACTGTATGAGCGGTCTGATAAAAACCCAGAGCGCTTTTCTGAGCATGTTCATATCCATGGTCAGTTCTCCTATAAATTATGAAAGAAAAATTATTTATGTGCTGAATAAATATTGCAATCAGCTATTAAATAATAGCATATTGACAAAAATTTGTCAAGTGCATAAAAGCCCAATAAATATAAGGATTTTAACCCCCACCTAACCTCCCCCTTGAAAATGGGGAGGGATTTTTTCCTGCAACTACTCCATATGCGCCTCTCCACCCCACCTTAGCCCAAAGCCAGTAAGGGGGAGGTGTTCGTGCAACCATGAGGACAGATTAGCATGGTTCCGTCCGCCTTTGGCGAGACGGATAATCTGTCCGAATAGTAGGGCAATAATAATTGCCCTGACGCCATCATTCGCTCGGAAATGATTTTTAGAACAAATCATTTCTCTCGCTCATTCGACGATAAACAGACTTGTCGCAGGACAAGCTGACTGGTGCAAAGAAACAATACCTCTCCCGAACGACAGACTCTTTGGGCTAAAATAAAAATATCTTTTTCTTTATTTTTTAAACCAAATACTGGATCCCCGCCGGAGTTTATCCGCCTACTGGCGGACGGGAAATGACGGATAATACTGGATCCGTCAGCCGACGGATGACACTCCTACGCTTCCTTCTTCGCTAAAGCTCCGAAGGACAAGAAAGCTCCGAAGGGCGGGCAACAGGATAGAGATTGCCACTCCGTCAGCTGACGGATCGCAATGACAACTTAGAACTTAAAACTTTGAACTTAAAACTAATAATTATTCTACCCTTATCTGTCCCTGCAATGTCCGCAAATTCTCCAGTTCTTTTAAAGCCGTCTCGGCTTCTTTTTCGGTCGGCGGTTTGCCGTGCCATTCAAATTTATTTTCCATAAAATCCACGCCTCGACCGGGAATAGTGTGGGCAATAATTACCGTGGGTTTTTCATGAATGGCTTGGGCTAAATTAAAAGCGTCAATTATTTGTTCAAAATTATGACCATCAACTTCTAACACTTGCCAAGCGAAACTTTCAAATTTTTCTTTGAGCGGTTCCAACGGCATAATAGTTTCCGTAAAACCGTCAATCTGAATATGATTGCGGTCAACAATCGCGGTTAAATTGGCTAATTTTTCACGACCTGCCAACATGGCCGCCTCCCAGGTTTGACCTTCCTCACAATCGCCTTCGCTTAATAAACAATACACGCGCCAGCTGGCTTTTTTAAGCCGCGCCGCCAAAGCCATGCCAATCGCTTGCGACAGCCCTTGTCCCAGCGGGCCAGAAGTATTTTCAATCCCGGGCAAAGAACCAAAATGCGGATGTCCTTGCAAGCGGGAATTAAGCGCGCGCAAAGTTAAAAGTTCTTCTTTGGGAAAATAACCGGCTTCTGCCAAAGTCGCGTAAAGCACCGGACAGACATGACCGCACGACAAAACAAACCGGTCACGATTTTCCGCTTGAGGTTCTATGGCGCTCTGGCGCAAAACTCCGCCAAAATAAAGTGCCGTCAAAACATCGGCCAAACCCAATGGCCCAGCCGAATGTCCCGAGCCAGCTTTGACTAACATTTTAATTATGCTTTCTCTAATATTCAAAGCTGTATTTTGTAATTTTTTTAACTCTTGATCTGTTAACATACCAAATTAATTTTAAGTTTTTAATACCACCTTCTTTCTCCTCCCCATTTTCAAGGGGGAGGATGGGTGGGGGTTAATTCAGCCACGACTTCATTTCTTGATAAAGTTGGGCTGGTTCATCACTTTCAATAAAAGCTGCGCCCATAGAAAAACTAGTCACGCCAGCCATTTTAAAAGCGACTAGTTCATCTTTGTTGGCCTTGAGACCGCCGTCAAAACCAATAATTATTTCTGGCCACAAGGCTCTGGCTTGTTTCACTCTCTCAACCGCGCCCGGTACGCGATTTTGCCCAGCCCGACCAAGTTTTACCCCCATCAACTGCAAACCATGACATAACTTAATATGTTCACTGGCCTCTGTTAAAGGTGTTTCCGCGTTGACCGATAAATAAATATTATAATGTTCGGTTAACTCGGCTAAAATTTCTGTTTTTATACCCGATTCAAAATGAACATAAAATCTTTTGACTTGCGGTAAAATCTGCCATTCGGCAATCGCGGCCACTGGATCTTTGGTCATCAAATGAAGCACTAGATCGGTTTTTTCCCAATCCAAAAAATCCGTGGCGCGATAAGGTGTGGGCGGTGTGGCTAAAGGTGGCACAACCACATCTAAATGAAGCAAGGGCGCGAACGACATTCGTTCGCATTGATTTTTTACGGCTTCAATAGAATAACCCAAAATGGCGGGCAGGATTTCAATCATAAATACAGTAATGAGATGCGAGATGCGAGAAACGAGATGCGAGAAACGAGATGCGAGATTATGAGATGCGAGATTATGAGATGCGAGATATTTCCAAAGAAGCTAAAAAGCTATTGTTTTTCCAAAGCAGTCACGGCCGCTAAACGGCGGCGATGCCGTTCCGCCAAACTGCCTTTGGCTTTTATAAAAACTCGCGCCAAATCTTTGGCCAAAGCTGGCTTGGTATAATCGGCGGCCACAGCCAAAATATTTAAACCGTCATCGCTGGCCATAGCTTTAACTTGAGCCGTCGCAAAACCTAAACCGCATCTGACGCCGTTAATTTTATTGGCCGCCACCGTCATACCACCGCCAGAACCACACACTAAAAGGCCGCGACCTTTTTTCTTGACCACTGTCCGCGCCACTATTTCGGCTACGGTCGGATAATCGTCATTTTTTTTAAAATCTGGGGTTAAACAAACAAAAGGCCAACGATTAGCTTTAAAAAAAGCTATCAATTCTGTCATTAATTTAAACCCGCGATGATCGGCACCAAGATAAAGCATACCTTAATAAATTATGAATTATAAATTCTGAATTTTGAATTAATGAAAAGTCTAGAAGCATTATAAACCAAGAAAAGAAATCCCGATAGAGTCCTATCAACTTCAAAAATCGCCCCATAAAAAGTAAGATTAAGCGATGGTAAACTGGTTTAATCAAAAATATTTAGACGGCCAGCCCGAGCTAATAGCCACCCGTACGGGCTTTGGTGAAGGCCTAGTAATGGCGGGCGAAGCAGACGAAAAAGTCGTTGGCCTGTGTTGCGATTTAACCGACTCAACCAAAATGACGGCTTTCCAAAAAAAATTTCCAGACAGGTTTTTTGAACTCGGTGTGGCCGAACAAAATATGGTGGGCGTAGCCGCTGGTTTAGCTCTCAATGGCTATATTCCGTTTGCCGCTTCGTATGCTGTTTTTTCACCTGGTCGCAGTTGGGATCAAATTCGCGTTTCTGTTTGCTATACTAACGCCAATGTTAAAATCGTTGGTGGACATACTGGCTTGTCAGTCGGACCCGATGGCGCCACGCATCAAGCGCTGGAAGATCTTGCCATTACTCGGGTGCTGCCAAATATAACAATCATTGTGCCAGCCGATAGTGTTCAAGCCAAACAAGCCACCACAGAAATCGCCCGTTTAGAAGGTCCGACTTATTTAAGATTGACACGCGAAAATACTCCCGTTATTTTTGCTGACACCGCCCTTTTCAAAATCGGCCAAGCGCAAATTCTTATCGAGGGCGCGGATTTAACTTTGATCGCTGCCGGCCCCATTTTGGATTTGGCTTTAAAAGCTCAAAAAAAATTATTGGAAAAAAATATTTCAGCCACAGTTATTAATCTGCACACCATTAAACCCCTAGACGAAGAAGCTCTATTGAAAGCGGCCGAGACTGGCCTAATTATTACTTTAGAGGAACATCAAATTACAGGCGGGTTAGGTAGCGCCGTGGCAGAATTTTTGAGTGAAAAAAAACCCGTACCAATTCTGCGCTTTGGCGTGAATAATACTTTTGCCGAATCCGGCCCACCTGAAGCTTTATGGCAAAAATATGGCCTCACTTTAGAACATCTTTTAACTCTTGTTGAAAAAGGGCTTGAAATGAAAAATAATTTTTAATTTCTAATTCTTAATTTTTAATAAATTTTAAATTAAATAATTTTCCAATATTCTAAATTCCAAATTCTATATTCTAAATTCTAAATAATATGTACGACTTTATTGCTCTCGGTGATGCCAGCCAAGATGTCTTTTTGGACCTAAACGAAGCTGACATACACTGCAAATTAAATACCGACACCTGCGAATTGTGCCTGCGTTACGCCGATAAAATTCCTGTTGCCAACTTAACCCAAACTATTGGCGGCAACGCGGCCAATAATGCCGTTGGACTTTCGCGGCTAGGTTTTAAAACTGCTTGGTGCGGTATGGTCGGAGCCGACTCTATTGGTCGCCACATTTTACAAACTTTAAAAGCCGACCGCGTCAGCTGTCGTTTGGCAAAAGTTGATAAAAATCACGACAGTAATTACTCCACCATTTTAAATTATCAAACCGAACGCACTATTTTGGTTTACCATCAAAAATTTTCTTATCGCCTGCCTTGGCTTTGGCCCAAAACTTTTTGGCTTTATTTAACCTCGCTCGGACCAAATTTTGAAATACATTATCCAAAATTGCTCAAAAAAATTTCTGCTAAAAAATTCAACTTGGCTTTTAATCCCGGCACGCACCAAATTCGTTTAGAAAAAAAACTATTAGAAAACTTTTTGGCCTTAACCAATGTTTTATTTGTTAATGTGGAAGAAGCTCAAACTATTTATGGCGAGCAACATCAAGCCGATCGCTTATCTGAAGTTAAAAAACTTTTAGACCAAGCGACCGAATCGGGTGTTAAAGTGGCCGTCATTACCGATGGCCAAGCTGGCGCCTATGCTAGTTCCGAGGGGCGCCATTGGTTTATGCCACTTGTCCCGGGCGAACGGGTCGAAGCCACAGGCGCGGGCGATTCTTTTGCTTCTGGCTTTTTAGCGAGCTACGCTCAAGGTCATAATTTGGCGGAATGTTTGCGTTGGGGCGCGACTAACGCTGCTTCAGTTGTTTCAAAAATCGGCCCTTTGGCCGGACTTTTAACTGAAGAACAAATGAAGCAACATTTGGAAAAATTTTCACATTTTACAGCGCAAGAAATCTAAACTGCTCTACCCACCGTTATCCCCGCCTCTTCGCCACATCATCACCGCTTCTCTGCCACGTCATCCCCGTTTCTCTGCCACGTCATCCCCGTGAAAACGGGGATCCATTACTAAATAATACCATCATATAAATCCATCCAATTTGGATTATTTTCTTCAATTAATTTTATTTTCCACTCTCTATTCCATTTTTTAATTTGTTTTTCTCTTAATATAGCTAACTCGGGGTCACAATATTCTTCCCAATAAACCAAATTATGAACTGAATATTTTTTCGTAAAACCATCAATTAACTTATTTTTATGCTCATAAATTCTTTTAACTAAATTATTTGTCATACCAATATATAGCGTTCCTCTTTTTTTGGTTGCTAAAATATAAACAAAATAATCGCCTTTTTTCATAAATAAAGTTTAGTGGATTCCCGCCTACGCGGGAATGACGAGTCTGTGGTATAATACATTTATGCTTTGTAATCCTCTACCCTATTTAAAAAAGGCGCAAAAGAAAAAAGTGGCCATACCGGCTTTTAATGTGACGGATTTGGAAACTATTCAAGCCGTTATCGCCGCCGCCACTAAAACTAATTCGCCAGTTTTTATTTCAACTTCCGAAGGCGCTATTGCTTATGCTGGCTTGGAAGAATTGGCAGCGCTTGTAAAAATTGAAGCCAAAAAAACTAAAGTGCCAATCTTTTTACATTTGGATCATGGCAAAGATTTACGTCTTATTCAAAGATGCCTGAAACTGGGCTACACCAGTATAATGTTTGACGGTTCGGCCTTGCCTTATAAACAAAATGTCGCCACCACAAAAAAAGTTGTAGCTTGGGCAAAAAAATATAAAGTACCAGTCGAAGCAGAATTAGGCACCCTCGCCGGCTTGGAAGATTTTGTATCTTTAAAAGACGCGCAAGCTCATTTAACCGATCCTTCTGAAGCCAAAAAGTTTGTTAAAGAAACTGGCTGTTCGTCACTCGCTATCGCTATTGGTACCAAGCACGGCCCGTTTAAATTCCAAGGTCAACCACATTTGGATTTTGCCCGTTTGGCCGCTATCAAAAAACTGGTCAAGGTTCCACTGGTTTTGCACGGCGCCTCATCTTTACCAGAAACTTATATTTTGCGCCTGAAAAAAGCTGGCGGCAATCTCAAAACCGCCAAAGGCATCCCACCGGCTTTATGGCGCAAAGCCATCAGGGGTGGTATTTGCAAAATAAACATAGATTCGGATTTGCGCCTCGCTTTTACGACCGGCGTCAGAGAATATTTGAAAAAAAATAAAAATTCTTACGATATCCGCACGCTTTTGGGCGGTGGTACCAAAGAAATCCAAAAAATGGCGGAGTGGGTGATAAAACAACTCGGTGGTCAGAAAATAATAAAATAATATCTTTAAAAATGAAAAAGGCGTGGTTTTTTTCCACGCCCGACCATCAAGGAATTGTCAATGTTGAGAACAAGGTACTCTACCGATCGTTACAGTTTTTCTCAACCGTTTAGCCAACACTGCCGTTTGTTTGCTCTGCCAGATTAGCTCATCAATGGCTTTCTGGATAAAAGTTATTGCTTCAATAACTTCATCTTCACCGTATCCTTGAGAGAGCAGATAGGCCTTAGCATCTTTTTTAAAAGAAATTAAAAGACGCACTTGATTATTGGTATTCTGGCCAAAATCCAACAAGACATTGGCTATAGTCAGCGGAACATACTCCAATTCTAAGGTCATTATGACTCCTATTTTGTAAGTAGATTATAAAGGACCAAATAGCTATCGTTTGAGACTTTAAAATATACTTGTTTATTTGTCAAGCCTATTTCAAAAAATAATGATGAAACCCTTTAAAATAGGCCTTTTTTACCTAAATTTACGTCATTAATAATAACTCCAAATTTTTCAAACTTTTCTGGCTAATTTTTGTATATCTGCTATATTCTATATTCTACATCCTATATTTTTTCTCATGTCTGAATCAATCGGTATTATTGGTCTGCCTAATGTTGGCAAATCCACACTTTTTAAAGCGCTGACGCGCCAAAATATAGATATTGCTAATTATCCTTTTTGCACGATTGAACCAAACGTCGGTATTGTGCCTGTGCCAGACGAACGGCTCGCTCCGCTCGCTCAAATTTCTAAGTCCGAAAAAATAGTGCCGGCTATTGTCACTTTCAAAGATATTGCCGGACTCGTGAAAGGCGCCTCCCAAGGCGAAGGACTCGGCAATGCTTTTTTATCGCACATCCGCGAAGTGGACGCGCTTGCGCATGTCATCAGGGCTTTTCCCGATGATAATATTATTCACGTCCACGGAGAAATTAACCCAACGGCCGATGCTGAAGTCATTGAACTGGAATTAGCGCTAGCCGATTTATCGGTCGTCTTAAAACGACTGGAAAATGTTTCGCACAAAATAAAAACTGGTTCAACCAAAGAACTTTTGGCGGAACAAACTGCTTTAAAACATACCGATGAACTTTTATCGAGCGCTAAAAATTTGCGCCACAGTTTAAACCATGAAGAAAAAGTATTATTGAAGCCACTGTCTTTATTAACTTTAAAACCAATTTTGTATGTTTTTAATGTTTCAGAAAATGCGACCCCCGAAGCCATTGAAAATATTTTAAAAAATAATCCCACGCTCACGCCTAATGTTGTTATTATGAGTAAATTAGAAGCCGACTTAAATGATTTAGAAGAAACTGAAGCCACGGCTTTGCGCTTGGAGCTTGGTCAAAACGATTCTGGCTTAAAAACTTTTATTAAAGCTTCGCATCAACTGCTCGACTTAATGGCCTTTTTAACGACCGGTCCCATAGAAACTAAGGCCTGGACGATTAAGCGCGGGACCAAAGCGCCCCAAGCGGCGGGCGTGATTCACACTGATTTTGAAAAAGCTTTTATCCGCGCCGAAGTTATCAGGTACGATGATTTTATAAAATATCAGGGCGAACACGGCTGTAAAGAACACGGCGTTTTAAATATTGAAGGCAAAGATTATGAAATAAAAGATGGCGACATTTGCCATTTTAGAGTTGGGGTATAAAAAATAACCCAAACCGCTTGACGCGTGCTTGGGTTACAGAAAAACTAAACAAGCTAAACCAAAAATAATAATGGCCCAGCTTAAAACGGCTGTCACTTTTCGCGTTTTTTTGGTTTTGTTAATTTTACGATTAAAAACCAACACCGCCAAACCAAATACCCCTAAAACTATCGAGACGGCGATCATGGCGTCACCACTTTCTTTCGGGGTCGCCAAATTTTCACCAAAATATAGATGGTTAGTATAACCAGCGCTACCCGAACGATGTAAAGGCGAGAGGCGTGCCACCACCAAATTATTTCCGACCCTGTCGGAAGATAAATCTGTATTGGCGGTTCGCCTGTAGCCAGCCACTTAATTCCATAAGTCATCCCTAGGAGAAAACTCCCGCCAATAATGAAGATGGCCAAAAGCGGTCCTATGGCCGACAATCTTGGAGCGTTTTTATAATCGTGCCAAAATACACGACCGACGAGGAACAAAATAATGGCGAGCGTCGGCCAAACAATGATATGAAACTCCCATGCCTGCCACCAACCATGATTAATGATGCCCATAGATATGGCTCCAACAATGATGATGGCAAATATTAACCAGCCAGAACTTTTGCTTCCAAAAATACCTGGAATCTTTAAATTTTTCACTTTATTCTCCTATAAATGGAACATTTTTCTTTGTCCTTATTATAGCACATCTCTAAAAATTTGTCAATAGGGTAGTGAAAAATTACCCAATTACCTAAATTTGCTTAAAATTATAGCAAAAGCAATCAATTACAAAGAACTGCTTTCAGATAATTTTCTACTACCCTATCAATAGGGTGGTAGAAAACATCAAAATTATTCCCTACCCCATAAAACTATGTTAAAAAAGCCGTATTTTAATTCAAAATTTATAATTTAAGATCTAACTTTAAACCATTTTTATACCTCATTTCTCGCTTCTCTTTTCTCAATCCTCTAATGGTGTTTCCGTCGGCCCACCGCCAGACATTTGGCGAATAATTGCTTCCGCTCCAGACAAAACATCGCGAGGCCGAGCGCCATCGGCTGGCGCCAAGATGCCTAAATTTTCCAATTCATCTAAAATCCCGGCCGCTCTGGGATAACCAATAGACAATCTTCTTTGAATATATGAAGCCGAACCTTTACCGGCCTGCAAACAAACTTCCGCCGCCGCCATGAGCAAAGGGTCATTTTCCGCCTTGGCTCCACCTAGCGGTGTAAAGGTTTTAGCTTCTTCAGCAATATCTGGTTGAAAGGCTGGCCGCGGCGATTTATCCCAAAATTCCGCCACTTTAATAATTTCTTTTTCCGTCACCAAACATCCTTGCAAGCGACGCGGTTTAGCAATGTCGGCGGCTGAATAAAGCATATCACCCTGACCAGCTAAATCCTCCGCGCCTCGTTCATCCAAAATAATTCTTGACTCCAAGCCCGAGGCGACTGTAAAAGCCACACGCGTCTTAACATTGGCTTTAATTAAACCAGTAATAACCTCGGCCCGTGGGCTTTGTGTGGCTAAAATTAAATGTAGACCAGCCGCCCGCCCCAATTGTGCCAAACGGACGACCGCGCCTTCAATTTCTTGCGGAGCAATTTGAATCAGTTCCGCTAATTCATCTACGACTGTGACGATGTAGGGCATTTTATCGGGAATGTCTGGCTGATTTTTTTGACTTTCCACCCATTCATTCCAATGGTCAATATTTTTCTTGTTATGCTTTTGCAATTCTTTATAGCGACGATCCATTTCCACCAACGCCCATTTCAAAGTTTGCACGGTTTTGGCCACATCGGTGACGACTGGCACCAACAAATGTGGCAAGGAATTGTAAGCGCTCATTTCTACCCGCTTGGGATCGATTAAAATCAAGCGCAGTTGTTCGGGCGTATGGCTAAAAAGTAAACTGATTAAAGTGGTGTTAATACAAACGCTTTTGCCGGTACCGGTCGCGCCCGCGATTAACAAATGAGGCATCTTAGCAATATCGGCCACCCACGGTTTGCCCGAAACATCTTGACCTAAAGCGATCATCAGTTGATGTTGTTTGCGCGCCTGAAAATCGTCTGATTCTAAAACCAAACGCAACGGCACAATCGCCCTGACTTTATTCGGCACTTCAATACCGACAAAATTGGTCCCGGGAATCGGCGCTTCAATTCTTAAAGAATGCGCCGCCAAAGCCATCGCCATATTATTTTTTAAATTGGTAATTTGGCTTAGCTTAATGCCTTCAGCCGGACGCAAAGTGTACTGGGTGACGGTCGGACCAATTTTGACTTCACCCATTTCTACACCAATACTAAATTGGGCTAAAGTTTTACGAATTAAATCGGCCTGCTCTTGGACATCGCCCGATTCGGCTTCGTGTGTTTCTTTGGATAACAAATCTAGTGGCGGTAGCAGATTTTGTCCCTTCCAGGGCGCGACTTTCGTATGGCTCATAATATCATCCATCATGGGCTTTAGGGCTTTGACTTCGGTTTTATTTTTTTTAGAATTCAAGCTAGTAGTGGTAAAAGACACCACCGGCACTGGTTTGGTTTCACCTAATTTAATCACTTCATTTTTTTCTGCCACCAATAAATTATGACCACCTTTAGCGCCAGACAATTTTTCCCACAGAGTAAACAAGTTGTCTTGCTCGGCAATAACTATACCCAAACAAATAATAAAAATATCAAAAATAACCGCGCCGATTTTACCAAAAAAATTAGTGGTGGGTTGCGACAAAAGCCAACCGAACCAACCCCCGCCCCAGCCGTAATCGGGCGGTGTGGTCTGGGCGATTAAAGATAAAATTGACAAGAAGAATAAATAAGAAACCACCCAACCGAAAAAACGTAAAGCTATTGGCACTTGATGTTTGGCTTTAGCGCCCGCCAGGTCTGAAGATTTTTTGGGAGAGGGGGTAAAGCTCGCCACAATTAAACGCGCGGCCGCCAAGGCCAAAAGTATGGGAAAAAGCCACCGCCCCCAACCAAAAGAAAATTCCAAAGTTGAACCCAAAATTTTACCGGCCGGACTGGCTTCTGATAAAAGCGCGAGCGTACTTAAACTGGCCAAGGCCAAAAAAACTAACCCCCAGATAACTTGGGTCACCGGTTGGGATAAGTTTTTGATTTTAGCGGTTGTGGCAAAACTATTGGAACGATAAGCTTGTCGCTCTTTTTGCCGCTCCACTTTTTCTTTTTTAGACAATTTCCGTCGACCCATAGAGTTGGAATTTAGAATGTAGGATATAGCAGAATACCGCATTATTGTATCATATTTCCGTCCCCTAGTCTGTATTTCTATTAATTAAATTTATCATTAATAAAAAGACTGACTTGTGTCAGTCTTTTTTTGATTCTGTTTGTTTAATTCACCAATGATCTCGAAAGCCAATGGTGCAACTGTCAATTTCGCTTCCGTATCTCATTTTGAGATCAGCAAAAGAAGTAATGCCAATGGGACGAATTTTTGTAAATGGAGCCATAAAAATTTGCTCCGTATAATCTCTTACCCAAATACCAGGACCGGGAAGAGTGTAAGTACCAATATTAAGCTTATACTCTCCTGGTTGACTGAACGACATTGTGAGCCAGGTTTGCCATTCTTCGATATTCTTTTGATGATAATAACCATCTTCCCACGGTATGCCAGACAAAGTCGTATCCTGTAATGTTTTTTTTGTGACTGTTCGCCACAGTTTCATCTTCACTTCATGGTTTTTTCCTGAAAACAAATTATATTCACCCATATTTATTGTATCAATTGAAACAACAACATATGGATAATACTTTTTGTTTTCTGACGAAGTGATGTTATTATCACAACCAACTATTGCTAAAATGGCGAAACTTGCCAATACTAAAATTGCCGAGATTCTCATTTGATTATCCTATTTTTATGGAACATGTTGAATTATTAATAATATTTTAGCACACTTTCAAAATTTTGTCAATAGGCAAAAAGACTAATAAAAATAGGGGTTCTAGACCTATCTGGACCTGTCGGCTGACAGATGCTGGGAAAGAAGATGGGCTAAAATACCAACCACTGATTAACTATATTAAAGCCAACGTCAAGTGATAGTTCCTCGCCTTTTGTTTAGATGACCGCCTTAAACTAGTTGCCTTTTATTTTTGCAATGTCGCAATGGTTAAAGCTACTGAAGGATTGGTGGTATTTTTCAAGATTAATCTATCACCATACCGTTTTTGAATAGGTGTAATAAATTCGTCTCCCCAAGATGGCGAAAATGAATTTATGCCCTCAAAATCAATTACTAATTTTTCAGTACTCTCGAGCCCGACCAAGATTGGAGCAAAGGCCGCGTACGCTTCCTTACCGGCTTGTCGAGAAATTAAAACATCGCCAAATTTTTTCATTAATATATTCATAAAACTTTTTTAAAAAAAGATTTTAAAATTCCAATAAAAACAAACACCCGCGAATATAATTCGCCGCTTTTTTTATAACAAAATCTTTTTTATTTTTCTTAACTTCCAAAATAGCGTCGCCAGACTGAAAAATAAAATTTGCCTTGGCTTGAATAATGGCTTGTCTCACATATTTTAAACCATTCCCGCGATGTTCAGGAGCGCGTCCGGTGATAAATTCAGTAAAAGCCACATGTAAAGCCTCCTTGTGATTGGATAATTTTGGTCTGACTCGACGCAAAGTGACTAACACGCCAACACCTCTATCAGCCAAGACAATACGATGCTTACCTAAGTCATAAGCAAAAAACGCGCCCAAAATATCCGGCCAATTTCCAAGATTGTGATCATAAGAATTATTGCCAACTTCACCGGCGGCGGAAGAAATCAAAGAACCAGTTATGCGGAGCGCGCTAACTTTTTCAAATTCATGAGCCATTATTTCATGTCTGGCTTTAAATCTGTCGCTCGTTGAACAATAAAAATCTGATTCTGGAATATATGGGACAGCTGAACTTGCCCAGTCAAAAGCCAGCCGAAAGATGCCTTTGGTCTTTTTTTCTAAATCAGATTGAGAGTAATAACGATGAGCGCCGGGTGAGCGAAAAGTTGCTTTGAACGTCCCGTTATCATCCCAGCGACGAAGAGTTGCTTCAGATACACCCAAATATTGAGCCGCCTCATTTATCGAAAGGAATTTTTTAGTAAGATTTTCCATATGTCTAAATATAACAAACCTATACAAACTTGTCAAATCTATACAAAACTATACATTTATTTAAGTGGATGGCCACTTCGCTCGCAATGATGAAAGCGCTGGATTCCGTTTTTCAACAGGATGACGAATAGCCGGTTCCTGCTACCACGCCTATTCGGACTAGAAGTGACAGCCCTGCTCCCACTCTCTCCAACTCTCTCCCACTCCCATTTTCAGCCCGACGCAAAATTCGGAGGATTTGTTCAGTGCAACCACACTCCATGCGCGCTCTCCCACCCCCCTTTCCGGTCAAGTCCGTTTTAACCAGCTTTGAGGTCTGATTAGCTTGGTTCCGTCGGTAGACGGATAATCAGACCGAAATTGCAAGCAGTCAGCTCGCGGGAAGCTGACTGCTGGTGTGTTAAAATGGACTGACCGGAAAAATAATAACTTACTTTTCCTTTTACTTTTTTATATATTTTTTTTCTTACTTTTTCTCTACAATTTTTTTATACCCCGTGCCGGCTGGAATTAAACGGCCAATGATGACATTTTCTTTCAGCCCTCGCAAATAATCAATTCTGCCAGTAGTCGCGGCATCAATCAAAACTTTAGCGGTTTCTCTGAAAGAAGCGGCTGACAAGAAACTTTCAGTGGCCAACGAGGCCTTGGTGATGCCCAAGAGTAATTTTTCTGATTTAGCCACTTGGCCGCCTTCGCTTTTTGCTTTATTGTTGGCCTCAATTACTTGCGTGGTTGTCACCACGTCGCCCAAGAGCAAAATAGTGTCGCCTGAATCGGTAATTATTTCGCGCGAGAACATTTGGCGGGCAATAACCTCCACGTGTTTGTCCGCCAAAACTTCACCGGCTTGTTGATAGTAAATAGTTTTGATTTCAGAAATAATATATTTTTGAACGGCTTCACGACCTTTGATTTTATAAGCATCGTGCAAATCCACATTGCCTTCGGTTAATTGTTGACCTTGTGCCACCTTGTCCCCGTCTGAAACCAAAACCGCAAAACCCATTGGCACCAACAAATCCAAAGTCTGTTCCAAATTATATTCCAAAATTGGACCCGCGGAACTAATTTTGAAAACCGAAGTAATTGAGGCGATAATTTTTTTCTTGCCAAGTGTGCCCAAGTGTTGACCCTCTTCCACTTTTTCGCCATCTGAAACAAGCCACTCCGCTTTTTTACTCGTAGTTAAAGGCACCGTGGCCAAACCGCGAGCCTGCAAACGGATTACTTGTTGCTTGGCTTGTTTAATAACTTCTACCAAGCCAGAAAAAGGCGCTAACAGGGCCGGACTTTTAACAATTCTCGCTTCAAAAATTTCTTCCACCCGCGGCAAACCTTGGGTGATGTCGGCCGCCGAAGCCACACCGCCCGTATGGAATGTTCTCATCGTGAGCTGGGTGCCGGGTTCGCCAATCGATTGGGCGGCAATAATGCCGACCGCTGTGCCTTTTTCTACCAATTTATTATACCCTAAATCGTAACCATAACATTTGCGGCACATCCCGCGAACGCACAAGCACATTAGAGCCGAGCGGATTCTGGCTTCAGCAATCACCACTTTATTTTTCTTGAGCTCGTCGCGCAATTCTTCCGTGACCAAAGTGTCTTTCGGAATGACGACTAAACCCGTCTCGTCTTTGACATCGGTCGCCGTCACCCGTCCCCACAAATGATCTACGAGATCTTGACCCGTCGGCGGTAAATCTTTTTCGACCAAAAGCAAGCCCTCTTTTTCACCGCAATCTTCTTCGGAAATAACCATATCCTGCACAACATCGACCAAACGACGAGTTAAATAACCAGCGTCGGCAGTCTTTAAAGCCGTGTCAGACAAAGCTTTTCTGGTACCATGCGTAGAAATAAAGTACTCCAACATATTCAAGCCGTCTTGAAAAGACGCTTTAACCGGTAATTCCATTTCCACGCCAGACGAAGATGCAACCAAACCCTTAATGCCCACGACTTGTGTCATTTGTTCCCAGCTACCACGAGCCTCTGATTCCACCATGGCTTTAACCGAACTATGTTCCGAAAAAGATGTTTTGACGAGTTTAGTAATTTCAATTTTAACAGCATGCCAAATTTCCACAATTTTACTGTGTCTTTCTTCAGCCGTTAAAAAGCCCATTTGAAAATAACTTTCGGCCTGTTGCGTATCGTTATCGGCGCGTTCAAAAATAACAGCTTTGACTTTGGATAAATTGGGTAAATCTGATAAAGACCACGAAGTGCCCGAACGGCTTAGATATTTAAAAGTAATATTTTTTATATTGTCTAAAAACTTAACCGATTCTTCTGGTCCCAAAATTCTTAAAGCATTATAAACTAATTTTTTGAGCACGCTTTTTTTCATGGCGACATTCCAAAAACCAAGCGCTTCAGGAATGACTGTATGGAAAATAATTCGGCCCGGGCTGGTGACGACTCTGCTGCCATCTTCTAAACGCACCACCACCGGCTGTTGAGTTTTGACCACTCCGCAACTGTGAGCCAAAATAACATCTTGCCGTGAAGAAAAAGTTTTAAGATCTTTTTCCTCAGGCAAAACATCTGGTAAATAAGTTAAATAATAGGCGCCCAAAACCATATCTTGGTTCGGCATTGTCACCGGTTCGCCCGAGGCTGGCTTCAATAAATTTTTATCTGAACGCATAATCGTGGCCGCTTCTTCTCTGGCTTCGGCCGTCAAAGGCACATGCACGGCCATTTGGTCACCGTCAAAATCAGCATTAAAAGCGGTACAAACCAGAGGATGAATCTGGATCGCTTTGCCTTCGATTAAAACTGGTTGAAACGCTTGAATACCCAAGCGATGTAAGGTTGGCGCGCGGTTTAACAGCACATGATTATTTTTAGTAATTTCTTCTAAAATATCCCAAATCTCGTTACGGCCAGAATCAATTATGCGGTTAGCGCTTCTCACATTATGAGCCAACTCGCGTTTGATTAATTCGGAAATAACAAAGGGTCGGAAAAGTTCCAGCGCCATCGTTTTGGGCAAACCGCATTGATGTAATTTCAAAGTTGGGCCGACCACAATGACCGAACGACCGGAATAATCCACGCGCTTACCCAAAAGATTTTGACGGAACCGGCCCTGTTTGCCTTTCAGCATATCGGCCAAAGATTTAAGCTGACGGCCCGTACCGGTGGCGGCCGTTGTTTTACCCGTACGCGCCGAATTGTCGATCAAGGCATCAACCGCTTCTTGCAACATTCTTTTTTCATTGCGACAAATAATTTCTGGTGCGTTTAATTCTTGGAGTCTCTTCAAGCGATTATTTCGGTTAATAATGCGACGATATAAATCATTTAAATCGGAAGTGGCAAAACGGCCACCATCCAAGGGTACCATGGGACGCAGATCCGGCGGGATCACCGGCAGAACTGTTAAAATTAACCATTCTGGTTTAATGCCTTGAGTTTTAATAGACTTTAATAATTTTAAACGTTTAGACAAACGACGAGAGGTCGCGACCGATTCCGAATCGCTTAATTGTTCGGCAATTTGACTGATCGCCTCGTCGTCTTCCAATTTTAAAAGTTCATAAATAGCTTCCGCGCCCATATTGGCTTCAAAAACATGGCCGTACTTATAACTTAAATCTTGATATAATTCTTCAGATAAAAGCATCTTGGGTTGCAACATAGCCAACTCATTTTCCGCCGCTTCTTTCGCGCGCAATAACTTGTCTAGATTTTCTTGATAACGAGCTTGAGCTTTTTCAGTAATACTGGAATTGCTGGTGGCTTCAGACTGATGCAATTGATTATCTAAATCGGCTTTAATCTGTTTTAGTTTTTGTTCAAATTCAACCGTCACTTGTTCCAAAGAAGTTTGACGCAATTCTTCATTCACGCTAATAATCACGAACTGCGCGAAATAAACGACTTTTTCTAAATTTTGCACACTGATATCAAGCAACAAACTTAGTTTGGACGGCACACCGCGTAAAAACCAGATATGGGCGACCGGCGCGGCCAACTCAATATGGCCAAAACGTTCGCGACGGACTGCCGCGCGCGTCACTTCGACGCCGCACTTATCACAAATAATTCCTTTATAACGAATCCGCCGATATTTACCGCAATAACATTCAAAATCTTTGCTTGGACCAAAAATTCGTTCGCAGAATAAACCATCTTTTTCCGCTTTTTGCGTGCGGTAATTAATAGTTTCTGGCTTGGTCACCTCGCCATGAGACCAGGATCTAATAATTTCCGGCGAAGCGACTTTCAGCTGAATTGCCCGAAAATCATTAAGTTGTGATTGGTCAAAAAATAAAGACATAGTTTTTAGATAGTAGGGAATTCAGAATAATTTAGAATTTAAAATTTATAATTTAAAATTACTCTGCCACGGCTTCCTCGGCTTTAATTGGTTCCAATAATTTTACATCCAAGCCCAGACCTTTCATTTCTCTAATTAAAACATTAAATGATTCCGGGACGGTGACGGTTTTAATCGGCTCGCCTTTAATAATACTTTCATAAGCTTTGGAACGGCCAATGACATCATCAGATTTAATCGTTAAAAGTTCTTGCAAAACATGCGCGGCCCCATAAGCTTCAACCGCCCAAACTTCCATTTCACCAAAACGTTGGCCGCCCGACTGCGCCCGTCCGCCTAATGGTTGTTGCGTGACCAAGCTATAAGGACCAATGCTACGCTGATGCATTTTGTCTTCCACCAAATGATTTAATTTCAACATATATATATAGCCCACGGTAGCGGCGCGTTCATAGGCCTCACCGGTTTTACCGCTATACAATGTGACTTGTCCGCTTTCGTCGTATTTGGCTTTAACCAATTCTTCGCGAATGCGGTCCAATTTCGCGCCATCAAAAACTGGCGTGGCCACTTTATAACCCAAAGCGGCGGCGGCCAAACCTAAATGAGTTTCCAAAATTTGACCCAAGTTCATACGACTGGTGACGCCCAAAGGATTTAAAATAATATCCACGGGCGTGCCATCTTCTAAATGCGGCATATCTTCGACTGGCACAATACGGGAAATAACGCCTTTGTTGCCATGACGGCCAGCCATCTTGTCACCGACTTGAATTTTTCTTAAATGGGCCACCGACACTTGCACCGTTTTAATAATGCCTGACTGCAATTTGTCGCCCTGTTCGCGTGAAAAAATCTTGATATCAACGACTTTGCCGTGTTCGCCATGTTCCAAATATTTTGAAGAGTCTCTGATGTCTTTCGCTTTTTCACCAAAAATCGCGCGCAATAATCTTTCTTCAGCCGTCATATCAACTTCGCCTTTCGGGGTAATTTTACCGATCAAAATATCACCCGACTTCACTTCCGCGCCCAACCGAATAATACCGTCCTCATCTAAGTTGGCCAATTTTTCTTCAGAGACGTTTGGAATATCCCGCGTTAAAACTTCTACGCCCAATTTTGTATCTCTGACATCGACGGTATAATTTTCAATGTGAATAGAAGTATAACGATCGGACTGCACCACTCGTTCCGATAAAATAATGGCGTCTTCATAGTTATAACCTTCCCACGGCACAAACGAAACGAGCAAATTCTGACCCAAAGCCAATTCACCATTTTCTGTGGCTGGACCATCGGCTAAAAGTTCGCCCACTTCGACCATCTCTCCCAATTCAATAACTGGCTTCTGGTTGATGCAAGTGCCGGCATTAGACTGCATAAATTTATTTAAAATATAATGATCTGTTTCACCCTCTTTAGTTTTAACATCAATCGCGGAAGCGTCCACTTTAACCACTTCGCCCGCCCGTTTGGCTAAAATTAAATGACCAGAATCTCTGGCAATATATTGTTCCATACCGGTACCAACTATGGGCGACTGCGGTTTGATGCAAGACACGGCCTGACGTTGCATGTTAGTGCCCATCAAAGCGCGCGCCGAGTCGTCGTGTTCCAAAAAAGGAATAATCGCGGTCGAGACCGACACGATTTGCTGAGGCGAAATATCAATGTATTCAATTTCTGAAATATCCACGACTGTCGGCTGACCGAGTTTTCTGGCCTCGGCGCGCTTAGTTTCAAAATAACCGCGCTCGTCAACTTTGACGGTGGCTGGCGCGCAGGCAAAACGTTCTGAAGTAAAGGCGTCTAAATAAACAATTTCATCGGTGACACGCGGACGGACCGAAATTTTTTCAATATCTTTATGCTCATGAATTTTGTCCAATTCTTTTTTAGTTAAAACTGTACCCGCGTCAAAATTTAAAAGATTGTCCTGTAAAATTTCACCCCGACCGCTTTTGCCATCATTAGCGACTGCATGCGCCACTTTGTACATTGGTGTTTCAATAAAACCATATTCATTGATGCGCGCGTAAGAGGCCAAGTGTGAAATTAAACCAATGTTCGGGCCTTCCGAAGTCGCGGTCGGACAAATACGGCCATAATGCGTATGGTGGACATCGCGCACTTCAAAGCTCGCGTGTTCGCGCATTAAACCGCCGGGACCAATGGCAGAAAGTCGACGTTTGTGTTCGGTTTCAGCCAAAGGATTAGTCTGATCCATATATTGAGACAACTGATGTCCCAAGAAAAATTCTTTAATTGAGCCAATCAGCGGTCTGGCGTTGATCAGTTGATTGGGGGTTAAAGATTCAATATCCATGGTGGACATACGATCTTTAACAATGCGATCCATACGGGTAAAACCAATCCGCAACTTTTGCTGAATTAATTCACCCACGCCCCGCACGCGACGATTGCCCAAATGGTCAATATCATCCACTAAATCCTGAACCACATTTAATCTAAAAACTTCTCTAATAATGTCGACCAAATCCTCGGGGCGCAAAACCATAGTTTCCTTGCTGATCGGCACATCCATTTGCAAACGTTGATTTAATTTATAACGACCGACGCGACCAAAATCGTATCGAGCTGAAGAAAAAAACATCGCAAAAATTAAAGCCTTAGCATTTTCAGCCGTGGCCATATCGCCCGGACGAATCCGTTTATAAATTTCTTGCAAAGCCGATTCTTGATCCTGACTTGGGTCTTTAGCCAAAGTGGCTTCCAAAAAATCATAATCTTGATGACGCGGCAAACCTTCAAAAAGCTGACGAATTTCATCGTCAGTGGCATAACCAATCGCGCGCAATAAAGTGGTAATAGGAAATTTACGCTTACGGTCAATCTTGCCATAAACGACATTTAAAGCATCGGTTTCTATTTCCAACCAAGCGCCACGATTGGGAATAACTTTCGCGCCATACAAACGGCGATCATGAGAGGGCTCAGCCGTAAAAAAGGCGCCAGCCGAACGAATCAGCTGCGACACCACCACCCGCTCATTGCCATTGATCATAAAAGTGCCACGTTCTGTCATTAACGGCAAATCACCCAGATAAACTTCTTGCTGACGCTGTTCACCCGTGCGTTGATTTATTAAGGTGCAGTTAACGCGCAAAGCCGCTTCATAAGACAGATTGCGCGCGCGCGCCGTGCGTTCATCAAATTTCGGAGCGTCCACATAATAATCGCCAAAATATAATTTTAAATCTCGACCAATAAAATCGGTCAAAGGAGAAAATTCCGCGAACAAATCTTTCAAACCATGCTCCAAAAACCATTTGTAGCTACTAATTTGAACATCAATTAAATTAGCCAAGGGCGGCATCGGCTTAAGCGAACCAAAATACTGACGCAAATTCTTAGAGATATGATGGGGCATAGACATAAAAACTCCTCCCATCTTAATTAGTAAGAGGAGGCCGGGTTAAATTAAATTTTAGAAAAGGGAGGGGGTAGGAAAGCTCACAGAGCTTGGACGGTCAAAATAAAGCAGCTAACAACTCAAGCCAGAACCCGCCAACATGCAGATTACCGCTTGATGAGTAAGTATTATTATCTGTCAAATCCTTTGCCCTGTCAAGTAGTTTGAAAGACTGGGCGTTGTCAAGGTCTAAAAAGACCAATAAATAAAGCTCTTTTGGCGATTTACTGATTCTTTTCAACAACCTTAAAAAATACTGAACAAAAGATATGCACAATGTCCAACTGCCTTTTAGGCAGTTGGAATTATAAATTATAAATTTTAAATTTTGAATTTAAAAACCTTAGCTATAAGAATAACCTTCATTGTTCTTAAAAAAATCCGAACCAGATAGTTGTTTTTATCTAAATTATAATTTAAATTCATTTTGATAATTTAATTTATAATTTAAAATTTATAATTTATAATTTCTTTTACTATTTTACTTATACACAGTTATCCCCTTTTCAAATTTTGTAATTGTTTCACAATTATATTAGTGATACGTTGAGTTGTTTAACTCCATCACTTTAACTGCAAGACAAAATTGTGCTTGCAAAGAAGAAGGGAGGTGATATTATGGCAGCCAAGAAGAAGACAAAGAAAGTAGCTAAGAAAGCCACGAAAAAGGGTGGTAAGAAAAAGAGAGTGTAATTGTTTGATAAGCTCTTTAATAAAAAATCGTTCCGTTCTAAACGGAGCGATTTTTTTCTGGCGTCATTCCTCGTTCGCCAGTCGGCGAATAAACTCCGGCGGGAATCTATTTTATCTAAATAATTCGTGTTTGAATTTTCTTGTTAATTTTTGGTTTAATAATGCCATACAAGCCATCATAGCCCGCTCTTTTTTCAACCGCTCCCGCCCGCACCGCTAAAAGCGCCTGCCATAAATTATCTGGAATAAAGTCTGGTTGCGTCTTGGCTCTTAAAATGTCTAGTTCTGAAGCGTTTTGAAGCAAATCTTCATATATTTTAGCCACTTTTTTGCTATTTTTTCCAACGTCATAAAGAGCTCCTATAATTTCTCGTAAAGGAATCATATATTCAAAATCTTTGGCGCTTTTTGGCTTTTCTCCCCCCTTGCGCCCAGCTAATTGTTCGACCCGAAACATTGTGCCCAGCGTTAAAGCTCGTCCGCATTTAGGACATTTAAAATTATTTTGTTTAGAAACTCTTGGCTCGCAAGAATATTTGCAATCTGCACATCCATCTAAATGATACCGGCCTTCTTCAGGAAAAAATTCTAGCGTTGAAATTATTTTTGAATTATTTCTATCCCATAAAGCATCGGCTAAATTATTAAATGAAATATTTTTTAAAGAAACCATTGTTGCTTCTCGGCCTAACGCTTCTAAAGAGTGCGCGTCTGAAGCTGAAACAAGCCGATAATTATCTAATTCTTTTATTTGCCAATTCATTGGCGGATCAGACGACAGACCAGTTTCTACGGCGGGAATTTTTTTGACCAACTCCTCGCCAAAACATTCCATTAAAGAATCAAAACCGCTTTTAGAACCAAACACGGCAAAATATGGCGTCCAAATATGGGCTGGAATTAAAATTATGCGAGGGTCAATTTCTAGCATCAGAGCCCACAAATCTTTGCCAGAAATTCCTAAAATGGGGCGACCATCACTTTTCCTATTCCAGCCCCTTTTATCAAACTCTGCGTTAATTTTTGCCACCACTTCTAAACTAGGGATTAAAAAGACCAAATGGAGCCGTCTGGTTTTTTCGCCTTGCTTATAAATACAGGAAAGTTCAGACGAAATTACAAAACGTACAGGTCGAAAAACCTCATTTTCTCGATAATTTTTAGGCAAAAAAGATTTTTTTATTTGATATAAACCTGGCTCTGTTTCAATTAGTTGTTCAATTAATTCCTTACACCAAACTGGATGCGTAAAATCAGCAGTCCCCACTATATCAATGCCTTTTTGGTTGCAAGCGAGCGCGATATTAGGCAAAGTCAACTTCGGACTACACGCCCGCGAAAAACGAGAGTGGAGATGGTAATCCAAGATAAATTCCATGGCTAAATTAGTTATGAGTTCTGATCCGTCGGCTGACGGATGAGTTCTGAGTTAAAATACCAAGGTTAAAGTAGCATACCGCTTTTAGAGGGCAACTTTTGAAAACACTTTCAAATTTTGTATTACCATAAAAGAATATAAGCGACTGAAAATAATAATAAAAGGGATGTAAATATTAATAATAGCGTTTGATTTTTTTTACCATATTTAAATAAATAAATTGCATAAGCCATACCTATCGAGCCCAAAATAGGAAAAACTATTATGCCATATATAAGAAAAATGAATGCCGAATCATCCTTAGAATATACCCGTATAACAAGATACGATGCTATAATAAGTTGCATTAGAATAAATAAAAATACTGTCTTTTTTGGATAATTTTGCACCTTTGTCTGAATATTTTGTTGTGGCACGCTGGACGGTAAAGGTTGCGCTGGATTTGTGTTTGTTTGATTTATTTGAGGCGTTTGTAAATTTGGATCCATATTATAAATATAAGAAACATATACATTTTAGCATAATTAGATTTATTTAGCTTGGCATTTTGATTAGTCTTTCCTCACTCCACACCGCGCCTCTCCACACCGCCTTAGCCCAAAACCAGTAAGGGGGAGGTGTTGTTTCGTGCAACCATGAGGACAGATTAGCATGGTTCCGTCCGCCTTTGGCGAGACGGATAATCTGTCCGAATAGTAAGTCAGCTTGTCGCAGGACAAGCTGACTGGTGCAAAGAAACAATACCTCCCCCGAACGACCAACTCTTTGGGCTAAAATAAAAATATCTTTTCCTTAATTTTTTAAATCCAATTCAAAATACTGGATCCCGTGTCGTAGCACGGGATGACGGAGGAAAATACTGGATCCGTCGGCTGACGGATGACACTCCTACGCTTCCTTCTTCGCTAAAGCTTCGAAGGACAAGAAAGCTTCGGAGTGCAGGCCACACAGGGAGGAATAGATTCCCGATCAAGTCGGGAATGACGGGAGGCTGACGAGATAAAGAAAAATCCGTGTTTGCACACAGATTTTTCATAAACCGGCACTGACCTACTCTCCCGTGGACTAATGTCCAAGTACCATCGGTGTAACTGGGCTTAACGGCTCTGTTCGAAATGGGCAGAGGTGTGTCCCCAGCACTTGGAGCACCGGAAACCCGCAGACAATCTTGGAGGAAGATTGCCCACGGATTACTGGCGCCCCGCTAAAGCAACTAACAACATACAACCACAAACCAACGACTTGATTATCTAAAAAAGGCATGGCCAGCAAGTTAGCGCGTTATTAATTTTAATTAGAAGAAAACATCTTTACTAAAGATTTGAAATGACTAGCGGTCTTTCCGAGCCGAAGCCAAGAAAAACACACCCACATTCCAACGGAATGTTGTTCATTTCCGTAAAAGAAGCATTTGATCAATAAGTACCACTCGCCTCGGAGCCTTTGGCTAGCTTGCTTTTTGCCTTGCGGCAAAAAACTTACCAACTGCCAGCTCACAACAACCCTTGCGGGCCTTCCAGCTATGGCCTTCCAACCCGGTGTTCTCCCGGGGATCTATAACGAAAATTAATCTTGGAAATAGCTTCACGCTTAGATGCTTTCAGCGTTTATCTGAACCGAACGTAGCTACCCAGCGATGCTCCTGAAGGAACAACTGGCACACTAGAGGTTCGTCCTCTCCGGTCCTCTCGTCACGTTATCACATATCACTATGTGCGCTGACTATATCTTCACCCACCAGCCGTCTGGCCGATTAGGGTGTTGGCGTATTAACATCTGCCGAGCAGACGTTCCGTCCCAATACTAATTGGGATCAAGTCGATACGGGGTCAAACCTAAAATTTTATAAAGCTCTTTTTTTGATCGCTTATTTTTGGTGACATAATTTTCATTTTGTATAACCAACATAAGTTGAACCAATTTTTTTAGCTCATTTGTCTTTAGCTTACTAATATTACCGCCACATAAAATTTCAGACGCTTTCAATAAAGCTCTAGCCTGAATTTTTTTGAATTTTATATATGGCAATAAATCTTTAATACTGTCTCTGATTTGTTGGTGACCGTTTATTCTTAATTCCGTCATGCCATCATTTCTTTTGGAAATGTAGCCGATATTAAAAATACTTCGAATCCACCTCAGGGGTTGATCATGCCGTGAATCTTGATAAAAACAGATGGTTAACATGAACCTCATGCCAATTTTACTGTCGCCACGCTTTTTCAGCTGCAACATCAAACTGCCATCGCCATCAAGAAATCCAGCAATATAAGCTAAATCAATTTTAGATCGACTTCCCACGGTATTATCTTAACATTTTCTGGTCCTCAAGCATAGTCCCGTAGTGTCCGCCCACTGGCGTGACTACTACTGGGATAAATTGTTTCATAATTTGGGAACCGACCCTAAATATGATTATCAACAAACCAAATATTTTTAAGACTTCACCGTTATTAGCCAAATTGTCATCACGAATTACTTCGTGAAGTAGCAATGCCCTTTTGGGCCTACTAGGAGAGAGTTTCCGCAATTTTCGCACGCCCACAACAGATAGGAGACCGACAATATATATTGTCTTTTGTTATTCCAAAAAATTGGAAGTCAGACTATTTCTAACTGACTCTGCATATCGCTATGCAGTTCGGACTATATCTTTCCGCCAACTGGCGGATTCGACGTATAGTCTCTGAGGGTTTTACATTATAGTTTCTATTTTTCGCCGTCGATAGCGACCGGCGCCATTCATAGTGTAAGCGAGATTAAGAATTCTTTTTAAACTCTTTTCCTCTCGATGCATTCCTTTTTCTACCATACGTACAATCGTTGCAAAAATAGCAAAATCCTTTGCTTTTTCCGTAACCAATAAATGCGTCTCGAAAAATGGAATAACTTTTGTGAGCAAATCATTGCGATCTCTCACAACATATACATAGGTTTTGTCTTTAGGATTTTTGGAATGGTTGGCTTTAACATAGCCGCACTGAAAAAAATTCACCAAATTATCCAGTACCGACCGACTTGATAGCCGTTGCGATACATGAAATTCCGGAATAATTTTCCAGCCAATTTTCATTCGCGGATCTTTATAGATTGCAATATGAAAACTGCCTTCACCATCAACAAATCCCGTAACGTACCATGGTTTAAGATTATAATGTAATCTTCCCTGCTGATTATCTGCACTCAACACGTTGTCACTTAGCATAATAATATTATACCAAGTAGTGTGAGATACTTCAAGCTCCTATCCTATAGTAGGAACTTAACAGAACTTCCAGCATATAGTCGAATTTATAGACAGCACGGTGTTTACTGTCTCACGCATGATTATCCATTATTACTAATGGCATGGACTATATCTTCACCCTTTCTTAAGAAACAATTTAAGATGAGGGGCCGACGTATTATAGTTTCAAATGAAACTATCTCTGTTTAGCTCTTGTGCTAAACATCAGTCTCTACGGGGAAAAGATTTATGTTTTTTAAAAAATTCTTAACGGTTTCACTTGTATTAGTCCGCTTTTTAGAATAAGTAAATTTTGCTGTTTCATCAACAAGTTTACTTAAACGAATTAATTCTTTTGGACTCATATTTTTCGGGCAACTATCTATAAGATGTACCACCCGAACCGCTAAAACTTTTTTCAAATGAAGATGTTGATAAAGAAGCTGTAATGTTTCTCGCACTTCTTTATGGCCGACAATAGTATATTCCGTCATACCGTCTTTACGGTCACGAATATACCCATATTTTAATTTTCCCTTTAGCCAAGAAAGGATTTTTTTATTGATACTTTTTTGATAGAAAACTATGCTCGTTCTAATTTGATAACCGTAAATATAATCTTTACGGAAAACTAATTGAGCCATAATACAACCATCGCCATCTAAAAATCCCGCTATATAGGCCTTATCTTCATTATTTAACATAAATCTAATCTTCCCTCGGTATTGCCCTCTTGAATAGTTCGAAATTCAAGTAGGGTTTCACCGATATTAGTCAGATTTATTATATCGCATTTCTGCGATAGAACGCAATGTTATTTACGTTCTGAACCCAGCTCGCGTACCGCTTTAACCGGCGAACAGCCGGACCCTTGGGAGCTCTGATTGTTATCTCGCGTTTCCGCGAGTACCAGACTATTCCATCACCATATTTTATATGTCACCATACAAATTTTAGGTGCAAGCCGTATGATACTCCGTACCGATTTCTATAAACTATTAGTTTAAAATCGGACTGGACATATCTCATGTGACAACCAAAATCGTCACAATCAGTCGTTAGGGGAGAAATAATCATCGATCATTGAAGCATGGTTTTTCCGTCGATTTTTGGATCGGACATTAAACCGCGACAAGGCATCGGCCAAGTGAGCTACTCGCATTAAATCTTGACGCTTCTTGATAGAAATATCAATTATCTTTAGTGCGATTTTAATTTGCTGTTGTTTCATTTTTGAATAAGGTTGAATTAATAAAAGAATTTTTGAGATTTCTTGTTGATCTCGCGTAATCCAATCACTAACCGCCTTCTTACTTGTTCGAATAGAACCGCACTTGAGTATTTTAGGAATAAATTCTAAATACTTTTTTTCCTTCTGCGTAATTTTAAGTTCTATCCGTATTCTAAAGTGAAACTTTTTCTCATGATGAGGTTCGATGGTTGCCATAATGGCGCCATCGCCGTCAATGAGACCAGCCAAATAAGCTCTCGTGGCTTCTGAATATTTCTTTCCCACGGCACTAGCATTCATATATGTATATTGTACACCTGGGACCTGCGAAATGACAGATCATATGAATAAGCCTCTACCGTTTTGAGCTTGTTTACCCGCCTGCCATCGCCAAATTTGAATTTTGTTCAACTTTGAAAATGTTGGCGAGTCCTGCCTGATGCTGTTGCCAAAAATGGCAATGGCGGGCAGGTTACTCCAATGTTTCCATCGGAGAGAGAAGGTGTGTTTTCTCCACCCCCAGGATGCGATGCACATTAATCCATTATTACTAATGGTGTAGACTATACCTTCATCCTTTCATAGCATTTGAAAGGAGACGAGCGTCTGATAGAGGAATTCCCCTATCTCATCCATTTAAGGAATCAGTCGTTACGGGGTCAAGCGCTGACGCAACTTTCAACAATTAACATTTAACTTTCAGCCATTTGCCTCATATAAGTTAAATGTTCACGCAGTGCCGACTTCCCACGGTATTGTCCATATGTTCTGAGTTCTATTGTAGCATATGGAGTTCACCGTTATGAGCTCGTTTTTCTTTGTTCGATTACTCGAACTTCGACCCTATATTGAGCCGACATCGAGGTGCCAAACCTGGTCGTCGATATGGACTCTTGGACCAGATCAGCCTGTTATCCCCAGAGTAACTTTTATCCGTTGAGCTTCCGCCGTCCTACATCGGAAGACACAACTACATTTGCGATTCACAATAAATTGTGGATCACAAAGTAATCATGTCCCTTGATACGGTCGGATCACTAACTACTGCTTTCGCACCTGCTCGGATGGTCGTCCTTGCAGTCAAGCTGGCTTATGGGTTTGCCCTATCGCTCACGTTTCCATCGCGAGCTAGCCAACCTTTGTTAACGCCTCAGTTACATTTTATGCCTTGTGTTAACCAATTTATATTCCATCGAAGGAATAATGTATTTTTCAATAATACTTTTAAACTTTTCCACCTCTTGAGCGGGAATATATATTTGCAAACCTTCCTTTTGTTTTCTCGCTTTCGTGTGCAGATTATACACGTGCTCCAAAGTGTCAATAAGCTTTTGAACATCTTCGCTTGAGTATCCTTGTGTGTTCAAAATTTTTGCTTGGCACTCTTTTGATTTGATTGAGCCATCATCCATAAACCAAACCGCCAAAGTTAACGGTGATAACCATTTATAAATGTACTTTGGTATCACTTTCTTATTATTTGGATAAAATTGCTGGCCATAAAATCGCAAAGACGGTGTGGAGATAGTGTTAAACCAATATTTCCTATATATCTTGCCACGAACCGTTTGAAATTTTATTTTTGGAAGATTGCTCGCACAAGATTTCAACTCATTGTAGACCCAATCAACATAATCTTTTTGATTATACGAATGTTCAATCCGTAATTTATATGTCTGTCCTTGGCTATGAGTTTCAAGATGTCCATCGCCTAAAATTTTCCCAATAATTATTTCCCGTTGTCGCGAAGTAAGGTTTATTTTTTTCATAAAAGTATTATTTATGGTTCTCAAAGTTTGCGGCTTTGAGATCTCATTGTCGCCAATGAGGTCAGACTATATCATCTGCCTTTTCCCCAAAAGGCAGCTCGGCGTAAAGTCGTTGAGGGGTTTGGCGCTGACGCAACTTTCAACAGTAAACTTACAACTTTCAACAATTATGTTGTGGGTTGTTTGTTGAGTGTTGGATGTTCGCGTAGCGCAAACTTCCCTGCTGATTGTCCGCACTTTCACATTTTCACGCTTTGGTAGTGAAAGATACTCGGAGATTCCAGCATATAGCCAAGTGTATTTTATTTTTTTATTGCGACGGCATAACCATAGCATTACTGCTATAGCGCCCCACGTTACTGAGATAACGTTAGTTAAGGCAACCGCCCCAGTTAAACTACCCGCCAGGTACTGTCCTAGGCCCGGTTTTTGTACGGGCTCAAGTCAAGCTATAACCTGCAATCAGCGAGGTATCTCACATTTCGCCTCCACGATGTCTAACGACACCGCTTCACGGGCTCCCTCGTATTCTGAACAGACAGCAAACTATAGCAATACCAAGTTATAGTAAAGCTTCATGGGGTCTTTTCGTCTAGTTGTGGGAAAAGGGCATCTTCACCCCTCTTGCAATTTCGCCGAGTTTCTCGTTGAGACAGTTCTCAAGTCGTTATGCCATTCGTGCGGGACGGAACTTACCCGTCAAGGAATTTCGCTTTTCGCTTCCTTATGCGAAGGACCATATCTTCATCCTCGTCATATTTTAATTCATGACTAGGAGCATGGCGTGTGGTCTCTGAGGGATCTAACGCTGACGCAACTTCCAACTACCAACTTACGACTTTCAACAATTATGTTGTGGGTTGTTTGTTGAGCGTTGGTTGTTCACATAGTGTAGACTTCCCTGCTGATTAGATTTAACTTTCCAGCATATAGCCATGTAGTAATTTTGCGTTACCGCAAAACTAGGCAGCTTGTGCACGATACATTATCGAAGCTACAACAGCCCCAAATTTTCCTAAATCATTTTTTCAAATAATTTAGGAACCTTAGGACCGTTATAGTTACGGCCTGCGTTCATCCGCGCTTCGGATCAAGGCGTGAACCTCTCCCCTTAACGTTCGGACACTGGCCAGGCATCAGCCCCTATACTTCAGCTTGCGCTTTGTGGCAGGGACCTGTGTTTTTGGTAAACAGTCGCTTGAGATCTTTCGCTGCGGCCCTAGCCGCCCAGAGGGTGGCAACAAACAACAAACAATTTCCAACTGACAACTTGCGTTGTTGGTTGGTGGTTGTAAGTCGGCTGTCGCCGTCCTTTGGACGGCCGGGGCAGGGCATATACCGAAGGTACGCCCGCTTTTTTGCCGAGTTCCTAAACGAGAATTCGCTCGTCCACCTGAGGATTCTCTCCTCACCCACCTGTGTCGGATTACGGTACGAGTGCCTTGATGTTAAAAACGATGTGGCTGGCTTTTCCCGGCTAATATTTCTTTACCCTTGACCTCGGCCCGAAGGCTTTAGTCTTGGCCATCTGTCTAACAGATGGCAACAAACAACAAACAATTTCCAACTGACAACTTGCGTTGTTAGTTGATGGTTGTAAGTCGGCTGTCGCCGTCTGTAAGACAGACGGCATGTGCGCATTCAAAAGCACACGGTAAAAATTTATTAGCGTCCCCAACTCATCTCACATCAAGGCAGGGCCGGAATATTAACCGGCTCTTCCATCGCTTACGCCTTTCGGCCTCAGCTTAGGTCCCGCCTCACCCTGGGTCGACTGCCGTTGCCCAGGAAACCTTGGATTTTCGGTGTGCAGGGTTCTCACCTGCAATATCGCTACTAATGCCAACATTCTCACTTCGCTCCGCTCCACCGCGCCTCACGGCACAGCTTCAACGCTGAAGCGAACGCTCCTCTACCACTTAGTTGAAATCGAAATTTCAACTAGTCCATAACTTCGGCGAACTGCTTAGCCCCGATCCATTTTCGGCGCGCTATCACTTGACCAGTGAGCTATTACGCTTTCTTGAAAGGATGGCTGCCTCTAAGCCAACCTCCTGGTTGTTTATGTAATAACACCTCCTTTAACACTTAGCAGTTACTTTGGGGCCTTAGTTGATGGTCTAGGGCTGTTTCCCTTTTGAACAGTGGAGCTTAGCCCCCACGTTCTGACTCCCATCTGGTTGCGATCTGACTGGCATTCGGAGTTTGGTTAGCGACAGTAGGTTATTCACCCCTGCCACTATTCAGTGCTCTACCACCAGAGATCTTAGATGAGGCTAGTCCTTAAACTATTTCGAGGAGAACCAGCTATTACCAAGCTCGATTGGAATTTCTCCTCTACGCACAAGTCATCCCCGTGTTTTGCACGGCACGTGGGTTCGGACCTCCTCGACCATTTACGGTCGACTCATCCTGCTCATGCGTAGCTCGCCTGGTTTCGGGTCATAAACTTGCTGCACGCCAACTGCACAAAAATCCTAGGACCGAAATCCTTCTCCGCGTAAAGCTTCAAAGGACCCGCTCCGCGAGATTTTTATACAGCGGCTTAGGCTGTTAGGCCTCGCTTTCACTCCGCCTTCACGAACCGCGTTCGTTTAGACAAGCAACAAACCTACACTCGTTGGCTCATTCTTCAATAGGCACGGTGTCGCCCGTCCTGCGGACGAGAACAAACAACATCCAACACACAACTTACAATGTAAAAGTTGTAGGTCGTTAGTTGTTAGTTGTCAGTCCTTGTCCGAAGGACAAGTTCCACCTCCTTGTAAGTATATGGTTTCAGATCTTTTCATTCCCCTTCCGGGGTGTTTTTCACCTTTCCCTCACGGTACTCGTTCACTATCGATCATCATCTAGTATTTAGGCTGACGGCGTAGTCGCCGCAAATTCCCACAGGATTTCTCGAGTCCCGCAGTACTTGAGAAACGAACCAAAACTTAACAACAAATTTCGCCGACAGGGCTCTCACCTTCTTGGGCCGAGGGTTCCACCTCGTTTGGCTATAAGTGTTAAAATCTTGTGAAAGTTTACAGACTTTCAACGTTCGCTCTCGTGACACCGCTAATGCATACGGCCTGTAAGCCTGCCCACTTTTGACAACTCTTCCCGAAGGAAAAATCATCTGAAGCAGGCAACACTAACGGTTTAGCCTCCTCCCCTTTCGCTCGCCACTACTTAGGGAATCGCACAAATTACAAAATTGCAGACATCGAAATTTATAATTTTAAATTTTCAATTTCCAAACAATTTAAAATTTCTAATGTTTAAAAACCTGTCCCGTAGTGAGCTTGCTCTACTACTGGGATTAAATCATTAAAAATTTATTAAAAATTTAAAATTGATCATTTAAAATTCTGCACAAATGCAATTCTGTCCACAATTTCATAATTTGCTTTTGATTGCTTTCTTTTCCTCTAGGTACTTGGATGTTTCAGTTCCCTAGGTTATCTTCCTTAAATTATGTATTGGTTTAAGGATACTATGCTCTTCCAGCATAGTGGGTTACCCCATTCGGATATCACCGGCTCATAGGTTGCTCGTCACCTCCCCGATGCGTTTCGCCGACTGCTGCGTCCTTCTTCGTCTGATGATGTCAAGGCATCCTCCATATACTCTTTTCGCGACTTCTTTTACGGAAATGACAAACATTCCGCCCCTGCCAACTCGTAGGGCAGGGATTCTATCTTTAGTAAAGATGCTCTCTTCTAATTAATTAAATTGAGACCTCCTGCGCGATAATTTTTCGATGCGAAAACTCAATATGGCGAGCGAGACGAAATAAAAATTTCGAGACATATCGTAAATATGGCGAAAAATTTTTATAAAGTTGTAGCCGACAAAGTGGGTTTGTAGCCGAAAAGGTTATTGGGCAGTAGGTCTAGATATTAAATTGTAAAAGGACTCTAAGATAATTTCGTGGACGAAAAAATCGGCCAATGAGCCGATCCCTCCGAGAAACACAACGACGCCTTAATCCTTATAGGCACGTGTTGCCGAGAGGGAAAGTAGTCTGTAATTCATACGAATATCTTAGGTAAGAAGTATTGTAAATAAAAGGACAAAGACTGTCAAGGGGCTAAAATGCAGAAAAGAGAAGCGAGAAAAGAGATGAGGGGGCTATAAAACGAGGTCTAATGAAAAAAGCTAAAAAATAAGGGTTTTTAGGGTCGTAAAATATATTTTATAAATAACCTTACAATTTTTTGTGGGTAAAGTGTTGATAAAACCTAAAGTTTTCCACATATATATACCTTTGTCTTCAAGACCATGCCAAGCCCTTGACAAAATAAAAGAGATGCTCTAGTATAAAATTACAAACAAGGGGTCACAACTTAAAATTGAGTTAGGCCAAACATTAAGGCTTTACAATTTAGGGGTTAAAATGGGAACTAACCGCTCCCAAAATTTTTCTGCGCTGATATTATAAGAACCATCAATGCGTGTTGTGGGTTGTTTGTTGATGGTTGTTTGTTGCAAATTAGCAAAGCTAATTTGCTTGGCTTCTTTGAAAGGCAGGCACGACGAGCATGGGTTTTTCTCCACAGGGAATTTGTGGGGATTTATCCTCGCAAATTCCCGTGAGGAAAATTCTTGCCTGCCTCTCTGAGAAGCTAAGTTACAATTTTCAATTAAAAGGATCACCAAATGAAAAATTTTCTCGATATTCTCGTTGGTTCTCTTTCTGTATTTGCTGGAGCTTTTTTGGTAACCATTGTTTGCGAACCAAAAAAATTTTTGCAATATATATGGATACCAATTTCAGTCGGCTCTCTTATAACAATCGGTTTGCTTCTCAGTAAAATTCTGGATCGAGTCGATTGTAGTAGAAAGATTGATTAAACAAAACAACCGGGTTGGTACCGAAGTGGTCAAACGGGGCGGTCTGTAAAACCGTTGGCATTGTCCTCCGCAAAGTTCAAACCTGTCGGGCAGTGAGCTTCGCTCTACTGTCCCGATCTTGCCCAACCCACAAAAACTACAGAGACGGATCGCGCGATCCGTCTTTTTTTATTCCTCTTTTTTACCCCTCCTGCCTGCCCCGTAGTGAACGCAGAGCGTTCTACTACTGGGGTCTCCTCCCCCTAATTTAGGGGGAGGATTTATAGAAGTCCCCCTCCCCCTTAATACAGTAGTGAGGGGCGAGTAGTTAGTTCGGAGGAATTCCTCAATACTAAATACTCATTACTCAATACTTTTTTAGGGAGGTTGGGTGGGGGTTAATTCAACATTTATTCGACCTTCGCCACAATGACTTGAATTTGTATTATTCTAAATTCCAACTTCCAAATTCTTTACTCAAGCCCTAACGGGTTTGAGTGAACGGTGAGCCAACTGAAGGCGCGGGCAATAAATCCGGAATCGGTAAAGGCGCGCTGATAGTTGGCACAGTCGTGCCGTCTTTTTTTGTGCCAACTAAACACACTTCTTGCCATGGCCGATACTTGCTGGCAAAAACTGTTTCTTTTTTCTCACCATTGGCCCGTGTAATTGTTTGGGTAAAACTTGTACTCGCGCCGCTATGCGGTTTTTCCGTACACTTGGTTTCACCTTCTGACATTTCGGCATCTTCAATAATTAATTTTTCCGGCGGCGGCACAATATTATAAACCGCGGGCTTGGGATTTACGACCTTGCGACCATCGCTTGTGCCCCATAAATAATATAGGACCTTTGTTCCCACGATTTCTGTTTGAAACATTAAATAACTTTTGAAATCATTTTTAAATTTAAAATCCAAAGTTGGGTCATAAATAGTCGCGTCCGTCCCGGCCGGTTCATAATACGGCACGCGATAAGCGTGATTATATCTTTCTATAATCGGCACGCCGGCTGACAGCGCCACGCGAAAAGCCGTCGTGGAAACTTGGCACAAACCACCCCCTAGTTCGGGCACAGTTTTACCTTGCTTAATCACCAATTCTGGTAAATACCCTTTGGCTGAAGAAATAGCGCCCAGCGCTTTTAGAATAGAAAAAGTTTCACCCGGCGCGATTAAAACACCATTTAAGCTCCTGACCCCAACTTTAATATTGTTGATGCGGTTTTTCGGACTGCCACGAAAATCCGACTCGCCCGTCGCCACGATTTCTTTCAGCCCCAATTCTGCCGGACTAAAATCCAAATCGTCTTGCGACAAATCCACCGTCGTCGCCATTATTTTTTTTATCCGCGTTTCGCTTTTAAGAGCTTCGTTTATAGAAACAAAAGTCGTCGCTATATCCAAACCTTGCCCGCGCTTAATTTTAGAAACAAAAACCAGTTTTTCATTTTCAACCAAAAAAGTGGCTTGGTTGGTTAAAGAAAAATATTGCTGTAATCTCATAGCTTCCGCTTGATTTTTTTCTGCCGCCACCTGCCAATAAATTTCGCCCTCGGCACTTTTGGCCAAAGTTAAAAAATGAAGCAAGTCTTCGGCGGCAAAATAATAAGTTCGCCCGGCGCTATCGGCAATAACGAGCGGCAATTTTTTTACAACTTTTTCTAATGTTGGTTTTAATTTTTCCAAATCGGCAGTTTTCAGAGTCGGCTCGGCATAAATAGTTTTAACCTCAATAGACTTAATTTCTCCTCGTGTTATTTGTTGGCGTAACTTTTTTAAAGCTTCTTCTAAATCAAAAATTTTTCCAGTTTTTTCCTCAATCACTTCCAATTTATTTTTTTCCCAAACAAAATGAGCATCTTCGGCCTGATCTAAAAATTCCGTACTCGCGACTTTAATAGAATTTTCTAAAGCGACAAAATCGGCTGTAAGCTCAATGGGTTGGTCGGCTTGCCCCAACAAAGCTTGCCAGATTTCTAAACCACGCGAGAACCAACTACCAGTCCGACCCCAGCGATAAGCGAGTGTGGCGGAAGATTCAGTATTTAAAAAATAATACGGCTGGCTGTTGCTAATATCGGCCGCTTCGCCTAAACCATAAGCTGATAAACGCAACTCTTGTCCATTACTAGAATCCGCCGCCTGTCCAAATCTAAGAATGTAGATATTTTTTTTAATGGTCTCATTGTAATTTTCTAAAAGCTCGCGCGCTTGAGCTTCTTTCAAGCCACCCAGAGACAATCCACCCAAAGCAACATTGGGAAAAATTCTATCCTGGTAAGCATAAGCCAAGCCCAAGCCCAAGCCAAAAACAATCACCACCAAAACCGCGAGTGTTAAAATTAAAGCCGAAGCCGTTTGACCTAGTTTATACCACTGATTTTTAATTTTTTGCCACCAAATTTTTTTATCCATAAATCAATATTGGCATTATAACGCCAAACTCTTTTTTCATCAAAAAATCCAACCCTTGACAAAAGTCTGAATTTATGATTTAATACTTGTAAAGCAACTTCACAATTCAAATCTAAAGGAGGTTTATTTGAAAAAAATCTTATTGATTTGTGGCTTCATAATCGTCACAGCCTCACTTAACGTTAGCGCTTGGGCTCAAACCTTTGAGCTAAAGCAGAACTACCCCAATCCTGTAGTTTTAGGCACAACAACCACGGTTGAATTCAGTTTGGATTCAACACGAAGTGTGTCCTTAACAATTCATGATATTTTGGGGCTGACATCAAAAACTGTCATCAAAGATAGTCTGATGAGTTCTGGTCGGCATCGAATTGTTATTAACACTGGCATTAAAATCCCCGGCCAATATGTTTATAGACTGTCGGCTGGGCGAAATATTTTGACCAAAAGAATGGTCGTTACAAAATGATTCCGAGTGGGCACCCAGTGCTCACTTTTTTATATAAAGAATTTATATACCAAGTTCCAAAAATTCCTCATAATTCCTTTATGTGCCAACCAACGGGACAATACTTTGTGCCATATTCTTGATCAATCTTTTTTAAATATGATTTAACTGAATTATTAAACCAACTTAAAAATTCCGCCCTAAGTCTCTGAAAATCATCCATTTTTTTCCTTTCATGAATGTCATAACTCTTGTGGTACGCGGCAATAATTTGGCCATATCTTTGACCTAATTCTTCAATGATTGGCAATCCAGAAGATTTTAATATTTTATTTATTCCAATAAGGCCATCCTTATACGGTAAAAAATTAGTCGTATCTGAACCAGTAATCATCCAACTATTAACATGTACATCGTGTCTAAGGGCGGCCAATTCAGCCAATGCGCTATGTTGTTCTTTTGTTAATGATTCCACTTCTGCATTCTTCTCCATTTTACGTTTAACAGCTTCCTCCCTTCCTTTAAACATTTCGTGCCTTGGGTTCGTCATAATTTTATATAAAAAATTAAAAAACTTTTTTCTTGAGAATATTAAAGATTCCTTGGTAGCCCCACCGGGAGTACCAACCCAATATTGCTTCCGCAATATTCCAAAACCCCTCGGTTTTGGTTTTTCCGCCACGGGAAAACAAATGTTTTCCCGACCCCTTTCCGGGTTCGATTCCTGAACAGAAAAAACTCGAACAAAAATTCCAGTTTTTTTCTTGGTAGCCCCACCGGGAGTCGAACCCGACTTTCCAGGATGAAAACCTGACGTCCTAACCGATAGACGATGGGGCCATGCGAGACGCAACCTACAACCGCCAACTCACAACTTACGATAAAATACTTATGTGTGTTGGTTGTCGTCTGTTGGTAGTTGGTTGTCGGCCGCGAAGCGGCCATTGCCCGAGGCCGGACTCGAACCGGCACGACTTGTTAGTCACAGCATTTTAAGTGCTGCGCGTCTACCAATTCCGCCACACGGGCATAAAATTATCTCTTTCTATTCATTCCCCTATGAGTTGGTTTTAAACTATGACAATTTGGACAAAGCACTCTTAAATTTAATAACCGATTATCCCTAGAGTTACCATTAACATGATCTAATTCTAAGGGCAAGCGCCCACCTTGAGCTTTTTTTGCCCAACCACATTCTTCACACTGTTGTTTTTTTAAACCAGCCAGAAAAAGTCTTCTTTTTAATTTATAACTTTGGTACTGGCTATTTTTAACCAATATAACATCTAATGACAATGATGGTTTTCCTAAACCAATTAACCCCTTATTCCACGCCCTACCCGTAAAATGACTTATATTAATTTTATACTCTTTAATAAATTTATTTATTTGTGAATAGTTTCCGCCCGCCTCTCTTAATTTAAGACATTTTAAAACTTGTCTCACACTGGTTGATTTTTCAACCGCTTTAATTAAATCTTCTTTATCCCAACTTTTTAATCTCATAATATGTATTATATATTATGGAATACGCGCTATCAAGTTATAAAAGAGCGTCTACCAGTTCCGCCACTTCGGCAGAGGCGCGGGTGGGTAAGTCTACCAACTTGCCCCGTAGAGTAAATTGCGAAGCAATTTTCTTCTACTGGGGTTCCGCCACACGGGCTTACCTTCACAAACTACCGCAATTTTTATTTTTTCTCAAATGCCCGGGGAAAACTCACCCCAGTAATAGATCGCGCTCAGCCACGGATCACTACGGGGTAAAAACTTCCACACACCACTGACTTACCTATGCCTTGGGAGAGACTCGAACTCTCACAGGTTTCCCTACTAGGTCCTAAACCTAGCGCGTCTACCAATTCCGCCACCAAGGCACTCGCTAATTAGTCTGCCAACTTGCCCCGTAGAGTAAATTGCGAAGCAATTTTCTTCTACTGGGGTTCCGCCACCCGGGCGCGCCCTAAAAATAATCTTGAATATTATTTTTCAATTTTTAAACTTTATAAATTTGGAGCGGGTAACGGGAATTGAACCCGTATCTCGACCTTGGCAAGGTCGCATAATAGCCACTATACGATACCCGCGCGACAACTTTGCTATAGTAATAAATTTCTTAAACGCAGTCAATTTTTATTTTTTAAAAATTAATTTTGAAGAGGCATTAACAAGTAAAAGTTTTCTTTATTCTCTCCACCAAAAATCATTAGCGGTTGAACCGAGCCACTGGCTTTTAAAGTTAAAACTTCTTCTGGGATATGGGCCACACCCTCACTTAAATATCTAACATTGAGAGCGATTAATAACTCTTCACCCTCACCCTGACAGGCCACCGTGGCTTTATGAGAACTTTGTTGATAATGCGATTCTAAATTAACTGTACCGGCTTGGGGATTTATTTTGAGTTTTGTTTCTTGAATGGGGCCAGTGGCTATAGCGAGGGCGCCTTGGACCGCTTGTAAAAAATCGGCTTTAATTAAAGTAATATTTAAATTAAATTTAGTTGGAATAATATTTTTATAAGCTGGAAAAGACCCTTCCAACAAACGGCTGATTATTCGACCATAACTCCATTCTAAAACAATCTGGTGTTCTGTTAAATAAATTTTCACCATTTCTTCTTCCAAATTTAAACCTAATATTTCCTGACACAAACGCCAGGGTAAAAGTTGTGTTGATTTTTGATCACCAGAAAAAGTTGTAATCGCTTGAGCTAAACGAAAACTATCAGAAGCGGCTAAAATAATTTGATTGTTATATAGATCACAATAAATTCCAGAAAGTTCCGGCCGCGCGTTGTTGCGATTAACACAAAATAATATTTTTTCCAAAGAATTTTTAAGGTTATTTAAATTAACTTCAAATTTTTGACCTTGATTTTCTGGTAAAGAAGGAAAATCATCTGAAACCATTAAAGCCAAATCTAATTCCTGTTCAGATGAGGTCGCGGTTATTTTTTGATCGGTTAAAGTTAATATTATATTTTCACCACTAAAATATTTTAGTGATTCTGTTAAAACTTTTACATCCACCACGCCAGATATTTCTATATAATCATCAATCTGGCCAGATATGATAATTTCCGCTCCCAACTCTAGGTTTGTCGCGATTAATTTCAAACCCATTTGATTACTTTTAAAACAAACACCCTGTAAAGTGGTGAGGTGGGACTGTTTGGCTACAAATTTTTGTATTAAGTTAAGTCCATCCAATAGTTCTTTCTTTATAAATTTTATTTTCATATTAAGAGTAGTATAAGGCGCGGTGTATAAGTGGAAAAAAATAAAATCGTTTTAAATTATCTAGGTCAAAGTGAAATTTTAATGTGGATAAGGTGTTGGCTGTGAATCTTAATAAGTTGGGTAGAAATAGTCAAATTTTTATTTTCTATGTTAAAAATTGTCCAACCCACAAAACTTCCAGAGGTAACTCACGAGATGCTCACACTTTGTTGATATAGTTTTTGTTTAATACTATTTATATCTTGTTTTATTTTTTCATCACGGCTAATTTCCGACTGAACTTTGTTGCACGCGTGCATCGCGGTAGTGTGATCTCTCCCGCCCAAAGCCAAACCAATACTAGGGTAAGAGTATTTTATGGTTTCTCTTAATAAATACATAGCGATTTGCCTCGGCATCACCAACTCTTTTTTACGGCTCTGGCCAAGGATGTCATTTAAAGAAATATCAAAATGTTCTGAAACAATTGCTAAAACCCTTTTTGGCGTCACCCCCGTGGCTTGTTGTTGTGGATACATACTATGGAGAAGATTTTTAGCTGATTCTAAAGTTGGGTTAGTGCCGCGAATTTCATGATAGGCCATCAAGCGATTTAAAAATCCCTCTAATTCGCGAATATTTTCCGAAATAGCTTCGGCAATAAAATGGAGAATATTTTGCTCTATCGCGTAAGATCTTTCTTGGCACTTCATTTGCATAATAGCCAGGCGGGTTTCTAAATCTGGTGACGAAATGTCCGCGATCATACCCCACTCCATTCGTGAAACTAAGCGGTTTTCTAAACCAGGAATAGATTTTGGTGGTTTGTCGGAGGTTAAAATTAATTGGCGGTTATTTTGGTGTAGGTCGTTGAAGGTGTGAAAGAATTCTTCCATAGTGCCTTCTTTGTTGGCAATAAATTGCACATCATCTACCAATAAAGCGTCAATGTTTCGATAATGTTGTTTAAATTGCTCCATAGTATTGCGGGTAATAGAGCGTATAAAATCATTGGTAAATTTTTCAGAAGTGACATAAACCACTCTGGCTTTAGGATTTTTAACCAGCAGAGCGTGACCAATAGCATGCATTAAATGTGTTTTACCTAAACCAACCCCACCATAAAGGAAAAGTGGATTGTACCTTTCGCCTGGGGTTTGAGTGACTGCCATGGCGGCGGCGTGGGCCAACTCGTTGTTTTTTCCGCGCACAAAGTTTTCAAAAGTATAGTGAGCATTTAGGTCGGTGTTGCTTTGACTATCTTTAATTTGCTGACTCGCTTGTTTTTGAGCGATAAAATGTTCCACTGAAATATTAGGAATAATTTGAGTTTTGGCGGCAGTCGCGCCCACGACGCGATATTCAATTTTTTGAATGTAGCCCTTGGTTAATTTTTGGGCGGTTTTTAAAATCTGCTCGTGAAATTTTTTCTCCACCCATTCTTTGGTAAAAATATTAGGCGCGCCCACAATCAGGGTTGTGTCGAGAGCTTCAATAAGATGAGTGCACTTGAGCCAAGTCGCAAAATTAGCGCGAGTCACCGTTAATTCCAATTCGGTTAATATGGTTTTCCAAATGTTTTGTGTGTCTGTCATAGGACGAGTATTGACCTAAGAGACTTATCTGAAAAATATAGCACACAAATCAAATTAGCAAGAACTCTGAAAGCCCCCTTATTTTATCAAAAAGTGCAAAGTTTGTTGATAGCCTGTTAATATTGTTATTAGGACAAAATTTTTAAACGAGAGCTAGACAAATTGCTTTAAAAAAACTACACTAACAAAGGTCATTTTTATAACTTAGAATTTGCCTACTCCGCCGAAGTGGCTTCGGCTACGAAGGCCGGAAAAACTTAAAACTCCTAACTTTCAAGCTATGCCCCGTATATCATCAGCCAGGTTTCTGACATTCTTTATAGCCCAAACAGAAACTGCTGTTTTATCCAAATTTATGTTAAACTCTAACTTCTTATTCCAACGCAGGTCAGAAACGAACGAAGTCTCTGCCCCAGTAGTAGTCCCGCCAAGGCGGACACTACGGGGTTTAATTTCTGGCTGATGTATTACAGGGTATGCCCCAAAGAACTTACCAACCATCCAAAAGGCGTCGAGCCAATCGACATGGTTTTCGTAAACGGATGACCACCACGGCTGGCCGTAATGTTATAAAAAGGCGCCGCCTGAAGGGCCGCCAGCGCTTAACGGTGGCCAAATAAAAAGTGTGTTGAAAAAATCTTTGCGTTTGGTTTCAGAGCGCGAGATAGCGCGCGTCGCTAAAGTCGGTTGGCGCAAAACACTGGGTTCGGTCAAGGTATTTTTTTTATCAGAAAAAGTTTTAAAAATGACCGTAGTGGTACCGTCTCAAGTTTCAAAAAAAGCCACCCGGCGAAATCGCATCAAACGTTTAGCCCGAGAAACTTTTCGTTTAAGTTTAACCAAACTCCCCGTCGGTTATTGGTTGATTAAACCACAGTCAGGATCTTTTGATTTAACTTATGAAAATTGGCAGTCATTTTGGCAAGAAATTATTAAACTGGTGCCAAAAAATAATTTTGATACCCGCCCTCCTGCTCATAAAGGTCTGGCAAAAAACTCTTTCACCAGACCATAGTTTATTAAAGTATTTTTATCCTTATGGCGGTTGTCGTTTTTATCCCACTTGTTCAGAATATTCCAAAGCTTGCCTTAATGAATGGGGTTTTAAAGGCGTGTGGCTGTCAGTTAAAAGAGTTGCCCGTTGTCACCCTTGGTCAGCAGGCGGTTTAGATTTACCTCCAGTTAATAATTTAAAATTTAAAATTTAAAATTTATTATCCCCTTTCTTCATTATCTCGCTTCTCGCATCTCTAAACTCGTTTCTGTACTAATATGAATATCTTCACCACCATTTTTACCCAACCCCTGTTTAATTTATTGATCGTTTTGTACGCGCCCTTTAATGATTTGGGCGTGGCTATTATTTTATTAACTTTAATTGTCCGTTTAATTTTTTGGCCCTTGTCGCATAAAGCGAGCTTGTCGCAAAAAGCGCTTGCTCATATTCAACCCAAAATTAATGAATTAAGAGAAAAATATAAAGGTCAAAATGAAAAGTTAGCCGCCGAACTTAAAAAACTTTATAAAAATGAGGGGGTGAATCCGGCTAGCTCGTGCTTGCCGATTTTAGTACAACTGCCTTTTTTGTTTGCCATTTATATAGTTTTTGCCGATGGTTTGGGCAGTAAAAATCTGGAGCTACTTTATAGTTTTGTGCCCAAGGTGGAACATTTAAATACATTGGCTTTTGGTTTTTTACCCCTTGATGAAAAAAGTTTGGTTTTAGCTGGAGTCGCGGCTGTTTTACAATTAGCGCAATCTTTAATGATGCAGAATAAAAATAAAACTGGTCCGGCCGACCCGCAAGCCGCCATGCAAAAGAGCATGACTTATATGTTCCCAGCTTTAACTTTTTTTATTGGGATGTCTTTACCGGCAGGATTAGCTTTGTATTGGGCGATGACGACTTTAATTTCTGTGGTTCAGCAGTTCTTTGTTAATAAAAAATTTAAATTAAGGTCGGTATAAACTAATTTTTTTCTGTCATTCCCGTGAAAACGGGAATCCACCATTTATAAGCGTTAACTCATAACTCATAACTCATAATTCAGAATTCATAATTTATTTTTAAGCCCCTGTAGTTTAATGGATAGAACGAGAGACTCCTAAGCTCTAGGTCCAGGTTCAATTCCTGGTGGGGGCACCACGCTTAGCGTTGTGTGTCTTTAAAAACTTTTCAAAATGTTTCGTTTGCTGTAAGTTGGTATTTGTTCTTTTATTTTTGGGCTGTTAGCTCAGTTGGTAGAGCGCCGCATTCGCATTGCGGAGGTCAGCGGTTCGAATCCGCTACAGTCCACCACGCTAAGCGTGGTGACGGATTCGAACCACAGTAGTAGAATGCTTTGCATTCACTACGTGGCAGGCAGACAAGAGCGATCCGTCAGCTGACGGAGAGCGTAAGACAAAAGCGATAAGCTTTTGGCTCTGCCTCTGGCAACGAAGTCGTCTAGTCGAGACGACAAGGCGGAAATCCGCTACAGTCCAAAATTGTTATTAATCCACGATTTATCGGGATCGGGACATTTTTAGGAGGTCGGGAGTTCGACCTGTCCGCCACAGCTTTTTTGTCCGTCATAGCTTTAGCGAAGATGGAAGCGAAGGAGGATTCTCCCTAGGTCCACCAAATTTGATTTGGTGGTGTTTGTTGGAAGCTTCATTTTAAATTTTTTATTACATTCCACCATTCGGGGTGGCCGTTTTGTTTCATAAAATACCACCACTCGGCGCCCCACAAATAAACTTCTTTAAAGCCAGTGCGACGCGCGTAATCTAAATTTTCTTGAAGTAAGTCTGGACTTAGCGCTCGCTTGGCTTCGGCCAAAGTTAAATCTTTTAGCAATTTATTTTCTGACCAAGGTTCGGCTTGAAGTTCTGAAATAATGGTTTTGGCAATGGAGCCGGTTAAAAGCCGCGCCTTTAACCTATAAAATCCCGGTGGCAAAAAGAAATATTTCAAAAATGTTCGGCCATCTAAAATAGTCACTTTGCGATAAACTGTCGTGCCAAAAATATCGGCCAAACGCGCGGCCCGATGCCACTTACCCAATTCGCCACTGTCGGTTAACATAATTTCTCGGTCGTCCAATTTTTTGACTAAAGCAATTTCTGTTTTTAAAAAGTTTTCATCTAGCGGCGGGCATTCGCCAAAAAAAGATAAAAAAGGCTCATTTTCTATTTGCCACCTTTCAATTTCTGGCACACCCTGATAGCGGGTGATGATTTTTTCTAACATTTGTAATATTTTTTGCTCGCGCGTTTTCTGGTCTAAAGTAGCCGCCCACTCTGGAAAATGACATTCGGGCCAGCGGGGCAAGCGATAACCAATAGCCAAGGTTATTTTTTTATTATATTTTTGGGCCAAAGCGATTTGTTCATCAATAGTTTTCCAGTCATAAAAATCTGCTTTTGGTTCTAATTCCGGCCACAAAACGGAGAGTCGTATTTTCGTTACCGCCGGCAATTCCTGCAAAATTGCCTCGTATGTTTTTTGCCATGATAGTCCCAAAGATTCGGCCTGGGCTTTGGAAAATGACAAGCCCCACTCGGGTGAAAAATTTTTAGGCGCTCGGTCTAGCCACACGCCCAAAAGAAAAATTAGGATAGTCGCGATAATAGCCCAATCAAAATGCACAAAATGGCGAGAAACTTTTTTTTGGCTATAAATTTCTCGGCTCAAGCGACGACGAACAGTTTTTTGCTGGCGACGACGAAATTTTTCGGTTAAGCGTTGATGACGATCATCCATAAACCCACGCCTAAAATAACCAAACCCACAATTTTTTGTACGATCGAAGCGACATCAGTATGTTCTTGCCATCTTTTTGGAAAAAGTCGACTTAAAAAAAGACTGCCAATAAATAAAATACCGTATTGTACGCCTTGTAAAGAATTAACCAAACTGGCCGAACCCAAAGAAACTGAAAAACTCACTAAAATAAAACTAGCCGCGCCTAAAATTTGTCCTAAAAAGAAAATCGGCATAAAGCGACGCCGTTCACTGCGGGGCAAATGTTTTTTGACAGGGTGAATTTTCTGCCAGAGCCAGGCGCGAATTGGCGGCGAGAATAAAAAGAAAGCTGCGCCTAACGCCGCGAACATACGGCTCCATAAAAAGCCCGACAAAAATGGCACGGTATTGAAAAGTAATTTTAAAAAAAGCATCGACAGGCCAAAAGAGATGGCCGCGAACAAGAGATAAGAAAATTTACAGCGAATGCAAAAACCAATCGTGCGCGCGTCAAAAGCAAAAGCGGCGCTCGCAATAATTAAAATAATAATGCCTGGCACCAAACTTTCGGAAATTTGTTCGACCGAAAATAAATACGCCAAGGAAGTGACAAAAATCGGGCTAAGCGCGCCAATAACGGGCGAAACCCGTAAGGGCGAAGCGCCGTTTAAGGCGGTGAACATAGTCCACAGGCCCAAGACAAAAGCCAAGCCCGCCCAAGCCGCCAGCAAGGTTTCTCTGACCGAGAGCGAGGTTAGCCACCACGGAGCGCCGATTAGAATTAAGCCACCCAGTCCGCAAATCATTAAAACATAAGCGCCAGCTGGAATCGGGTCGTCTTTGTCGGACAATAGCCATTTGTCTATTAACATCGCGAGCGCGTTCAAACCGTAAGCCCCGCTAGCCAAAAGTATTATGCCTAATGTTGTCATAATAATTAGAATTTAGTCCGTCAGCTGACGGATAGAATATGAAATAGTATAAAGTTTACTCATTCATTATTCCCGTGTATGAGGGAAACCATCCATATGTTCAGTATATCGTAGTGGCATCTTTTTTAGGAGTGGATGATAAAAGGAGGATGAAATATAAATTTTGTATTAAAACTCAGAATTCAAAACTCAGAATTCAGAACTCGCTTTGATAATTTTTTTATACACCCAAGCGCTGGGGCGAGGCGTTCGTTTTTGAGTATTGTAGTCAACTTCCACTAAACCAAATCTAGAGCCATAACCTTCTTCCCATTCAAAATTATCCAATAGTGACCAATGTAAATAACCGCGAACATCATAGCCATCGCGCATAGCCCGTTTCATTTGTTCAATATGGTGAATAATAAAAGCTTCTCGACGGGTATCGGCCGCGTCAGCCAAGCCATTCTCTGTAATAATTATTGGTTTATTAAATTTAGCGCAAAGTTTTATTGCCTGATATATACCTTTGGGATAAATATCCCAGCCGCGGTCGTTTTTTGGTAGATTTGTTTTAATGTGTTGGGGTATAAATTTACCCACAGACAGCCAGCCAATGTTGAAACGAAAATAATAATTTAAGGCGAACCAGTCTAAATTATTTTTAATTTTATTAATAAACCAATCATTAGCAAAATATGACGCGACCGTGCAGGCCAACCTTTCTGACCAGCCATTATTAAGTGGGTCAAAATATATAATGCTATATGCTAAGCCAACGCTGTTATCAGCGGAAAAACCTTTTAAAATATGATACGCTTTTTTGTGCGCGTTGGCGAAATGGTTGGCGGCGAGCGGTAATTCCCATAGCGGGCTGGAATTTGGAAAAACACTGTTAAAATATTTTTGTGCTAAATAGATGCTCGGCTCGTTTAATGTTATCCAGTGGCCGACAAAATTCATTTCTTTAACCACTTTTTTTACATACTCGCCAAACCAGCCCACGATTTTGGGATTGTTCCACCCGCCTTTTTCAGCCACCCATTGTGGTAATGTAAAATGCCACAGTGTGGGAAATGGTTCTAGCCCATTTTCTTTGAGCGAGGCAAAAACTTGGCGGTAATGTTCAATGGCATTTTCGTCCCAGTGGCCTTGGTGAGGTTCGATTTTGGTCCATTCAATGGAAAAACGATGCGCGTTATGACCAAGCTCTTTAGCCAACGCGAAATCTTCGCGGAAGCGATGCCAATGATCACAAGCCGCGCCGGAAACATCGCCATTTTTAATATGCCCAGTTTGTTCAAATTGCCACCAGTCGGAATTTATATTATTGCCTTCTACCTGATGTGCGCTTGTGCCCGCGCCCCAGTAAAATTTATGCGGGAATTTGGAATTTGGAATTTGGAATTTGGAATCCATACGTATGTCTAATACCTAGAACCTAGAACTTAACAAACTAGCACCAAGAAGGACACTATTTTCGCCACCGCGAGAGAGGGCCAAATGTTTGGGTAAAGCAAAAGCGGGTAATTCTTCTGCCCAGATTTCTTCTAGGCCACTTTTAAAATATTTAAAACCAGCCCAAGAAACGCCACCGCCAAAAATTAAGTATTCAGGATTAGTCAAAAGCAAACCATAAGAAAGTGCCCAACCGAGTTTTTTACCATAGCTATGCCAAAAATTTATAATTTCTTTATCTTTGGCTTCAACTTTTTCTTTTAAATCTTTCAAATCTAGGCCAGTTTTTTCTTGAATGTATTTGGCGCTAATAAAATCTTCAATTTTTTCACCTTTTTCCATAAAATAACCAATTTCACCGGCGCTACCGTTTGATCCAGACCAAAGTTTTCCGTCAATAATTAAGCCAGTGCCAATGCCTGTGCCTATAAAAACCGCCCACAAAGATTTTGGTTTTTGAAATAAATGCCATTCATATAAAGCGGCCGCTTGGACGTCGTTGATAATACGCGCGGAATGACCAAAAGCCAAGGTCGCCAAGTTTTTTAAAGGCGCGCCAACCAAATGCGGTAAATTTGGCGCGGCGATTAAAGTGTTATTTGAAATTGTACCAGCCACACCCACCCCAACAGCTTTAATTTTATCAAAATTTTTTAATTTTTCCGCTTCTTTTTTTAAAATTTGAAAAAATGGCCCACCTGAAAGCTGGGGAGTCGGTATTTCAATCACTTCTAAAACATTTTCATATTGAACAATGCCCAGCCGTGTTTTGGTGCCGCCAATATCGATACCGAGAGTATACATAGAAAAGAGATGTGAGAAGCGAGAATAGAGAAGCGAGAATAGAGAAGCGAGAAAGCGCTATTTGTGAATGAGCGAGTACAACATTTTGGAAAGCTCCTCAAGCGCCAGATATAGTTCGTTTCTTTTTTCAAAGGTTATTATTTTTTCATCATAAATAAGATCTATTAATGAAACACACTCAAAAACCGACCCGCGAGAAATTGAATAATAATTAACTCGACTTGGAGAAGTGTTTTTCCAGTTCCTTCCGCGATGTTTATAACAATACTGACCGAGGCTCTAATAATCTGGTCTTTAATATAAGAGTGAATTTTTCTATCGTTCAAAACAAGACGGTAAATTTTTTGTTGTACATTTTTTGCTTTTTTATAGACTATTAAATTTTCAAATTCAAACATAAAAAATTTTAATTGTATTTTCTCGCATCTCGAATCTCGTTTCTCGCATCTTTAATCAACTATTTTTACTGAAATCGTACGACTGCGTTGAATTTTTGGTAGCTTAATCGTCAGTACGCCGTTGTTGGTAATTTGGGCGACCGCTTCTTCACCTTTGACCTCCACCGGCAAAACTATGGAACGAGAAAAATTGCCCCAATAACATTCTTTGACCAAATAATCATTGTCGGGAATTTCTACACCTGGATTTCGTTTACCACGAATGGTTAAAACATCCCCCTGCATACCGACTTCCAAGTCCGCGTTTTTCACGCCGGCAATGGTTGACATCACGATTAAATGCGTCGGTGTTTGATAAACATCAACCGAAAGTTGGCCTTCTTCCAAATTTTCGCCCAAGTTGCCTTCAGTAGAATCATTTAAATCCTCATCAGTATTATTAAAAATAGTGGGAGCGTTTTCCGCCATTTCTTCCAGCGGTTCAGACATGACAGCGCGACGTAAAAATCCAAAAGCCATAAATATTTATAAAAGTTAAGTGTATTTATTATAGATAATATAGGTACAATAAGCCAGTAGAGATAATTTAGATAAAATATAATATCAATTTGACAAAATAATAGAAAGTATGCTAAAATAAAAATTCTCCTTCCTTTCATTTTGTTTCCTTTTCTTTTATAAATATGAATAAAAATTCATCACAGTTAGATTTGCTTATGGGCATATGGAAATTTCGAGAAAATGTTCCTCAAGCAGAACTTGTTAAAGTGGCTGAAAAATGGGCTGAAGATGCGAGGTATATACAGTTGTATATTCGTCGTGTTTCTAAAGATCAGTTTGGTATTGGTTTCACTTATCAATTAGAAGATCAAGATATAAAAGCTGGTCACGAAGAGTATTTTGAAAATTTTTCTGACCAGTTAAAAAGACAGTTTGGTAATGATTTAGTAGGTTGGGATATAGCCAACGTTAGTCAGGTAATTAAGTAAGTTATTTTGGAAGGAGAGGCCACCCCGATTTTTATCGGGGTGGCTTGGTATATAAATTATTTAGCAAATAGATTCTGGCCGGAGTTTATTCGTCTTTGGCGGGCGAGGAATGTCCCTCCTACGCTTCCATCTTCGCTAAAGCTCCGAAGGACAAGAAAGCTTCGGAAGGCAGGCGATATTCCTAATAAGCTAAAAAGTTTACCCCGTAGTGAGCTCTGCTCTACTACTGGGGCTACAACCTAAGAAGCTAAAAAGCTAATTATCAAATTCCGTGGGGGGATTGAATTCGGCGGGAGCGGTTTTTTGCCATTCTTTAATGCCATCTTCCCACGGGTTATACATCGGGTCGTCGGCGGGATTTTCTGGCGCTGGCCCCCTAGGGTCGCCTCGTTTAACATAATGCAAAATAGAATGCAAATAAATAAATTTTTTCTCTGCCCGAAGTTCCACGGGCGTAGTTTCGGTCGCGATTTTACCGTTTAATTTATTTATGGTCACCATTTTTTCCTCGCCGATGGCGCCACCGACCATTAATTTTTCAATAACTTCTCTAGGATAATCACCCCAACCTTCATTTTTATAAATCACCAGCGCTTTAGACATATAGTCTTTAAAAATTGGCAAAGAAATTTGCGAACCATCGGCGCCTTTGCTCATTTCCTGGCCAGAGCTATTACCGCTCCAGACGACTGTCACAATTTGTGGAGTAAAACCCACCGCCCAAGCGTCTTTGAAATTATTGGTGGTGCCGGTTTTAATGGCCACGGTATGACCGGGGATATTAAAAGCCGCAAGCGGTCCGAAAATAAAAGTGCGCGCGGCTTGGTCGGTTAAAATACTCGCGATTTTTTGCGTGGTTTCTTCGCTAAAAACGCGATTTTTTTGAGGCTCTTTAAATTCTTCCAAAACTGTGCCGTCGAGCTTGGTCACTTTTAAAATGCTGATCGCTTTTTTGGTGTAGCCATGATCGGCTAAAGCCGTAAAAGCTTGCGCGTGCTCTAAGGGCGTCACTTCGCCTCCGCCTAAAGTTAAAGACAAGCCAAAGCGAGAACGGTCTGACAGCGTGGTATAACCTAAGTCAGCGGCTTTTTGAAGAACATTGTCTAGGCCCGCTAAATACAAGGTTTCTACTGCCGGAATATTGAGCGAGCCAGCCAAAGCTTGGCGCATAGAGATTGGACCATAATTTTTGCCGTTGTAGTTGACTGGTTTAAAATCGCCGACCACCGATGGGAAAATAGTGGGTGCGTCGATTAAAATAGTTTCAGGCAAATAGCCCTGTTCAAAAGCCGTCGCGTAAACAATGGGCTTAAAAGAAGAACCGGGTTGTCGCGGGCGCAAAATGACATTAACTTGACCGTCAATATCTTTGTTATAAAAATCGGCCGAACCAATTAGCGCTAAAACTTCGCCAGTTTTGGCATCTAAACTTACCAAGGCCGAATTGGCAGCTTTATATTTTTTGGCATTGCTGTCATTATATTTGGCGACGGCTTCGTCGGCGAATTTTTGTTTAGCGACATCCAAAGTCGTAATCACCTGCAGGCCTTCTTGTTCAACCACTTGTTCGCCATATTTTTCTTCCAGTTGTTGTTTGACCCATAACACAAAATGTGGCGCGAGCGGGGTAATTTTTTGCGGCGCGAATTCGATTTTTTCCGCCAACGCTTTTTGCAAATCGCTTTCACTAATCCAATTTTGTTCGCGCATTGTTTGGAGCACAGATTTTTGTCGGTTAAAAAGCGCTGCTACATTTTTGCCGTAAGGCGAATAAAAACTGGGCGCCTGCGGGAGCGCGGCCATAATGGCAGCTTGCGCCAACGATAAATCTTTGACGGCTTTGTTGAAATAAGATTGACTGCCGGCTTCGACCCCATACGAAACCGAGCCGTAAGGGATGTCGTTTAAATATCTTTCTAAAATTTCTTGCTTGGATAAAGTTTGTTCAAGTTGATACGCCAAATAAAGTTCGCGCGCCTTGCGGCTAATATTTTTTTGTGGACCAAGCGCGGCATTTTTTAAATATTGCATAGTAATGGTGGAACCGCCTTGAGAAGCGCGGCCGCGCAAAATATTTAAAAAGAGCGCGCGTAAAAAACCTTTGAGCGAAAATGCGCCATGCTGATAAAAATCTTTATCTTCGGCCGCCAAAGTGGCTTGTTGGACAAAAAGCGGAATCTCGGAAAGTTTGACGGCCTGCCTCTTAACATCGCCGTATAGGTTATACAGGGCGATTTTGCCGGTGCGGTCGTAGAGAGTGGTGCTTTGGGGCACGACTCGTTGCAGAATCTCATTTGGGCTGGGCAGATCTTTGAGCGCCCAAGTCAGCCATAAAATAAAAGCTAACAGACCCAGCAAAATTAGCGGAGAAAATTTTTTAAAATAAAACCAGAGTCGTCTGAATGTAAATTTTGGACGCGCCGGTTTCACGCCCAAAGTTTTCAAACGGGATTTCCGAAACCGTCTGGCCGATAATTTTTGATGGTTCCACATAGCTACAAAATTTATTCTAGCACAATAGTATAGTAATGAGATTAGAGCTACGAGAAGCGAGTCCGACTTTGTCTCTCGTTTCTCCTCTCTCGTTTCTAATTTATTATTTGCAACCCCACCAAGCTAAAGCAATGGCATCGGCAATGTCGTCTTGGACGACGGGTTTGTCCATCTCGCACAGCAGGGGCAACATTTTTTGGATTTGAGATTTTTTAGCGTTGCCATAACCCGTGAGCGCGCTTTTCAAAGCCGTGGGTGTGACACTTTCAATAACCGCCTTGTTTTGAGCCAAAGTTAATAAAATTACTCCTCGCGCTTGCCCGACGATAAGAGCAGTTTTAACATTGCTGGAAAAAAATAATTCTTCAATAATTATTTTTGTGGGAGAATATTTTTTTAAAATCTGCGCAAGTTGTTGGTGTAAAGACAAAAGTCTTTCGGTCATTTTTTCAGTCGCTAAAGTTTTTATCAAACCAGAGGCAATAAGCTTTGGTTTGGGCGATGTAGTTTCTAAAATCGCCCAACCTGTGCGTTCAAGTCCGGGATCAATACCCAATATATAGCTTTTAGCTTTTAGCTGGTAGCTTATAGGGTGGTTTTTAACCCCCACCAGCCCTCCCCCTTGAAAAGGGGGAGGATTAAGGAGGGGGTTTTCTTCAATAACTTCTTTTAAAGCACCTTGCCCTCCCCCTTGAAAAGGGGGAGGATTAAGGAGGGGGTGAATTTTCTTTTTCATAATTTAAAATTTACAACCTACAACCTAGTCTCATAGTTGGCTGTAACCGTGTTAACATCATCATCATTTTCTAATTCTTCAATCAAACTAGTAATTTCTGGAGTCAAAGGCACGGTTTCTTTGGGAATAAAGTGAGCGGAAAGTTCAGTCGCGATTAAATTGTAAGTTAATAAATTTTTAGCAATTTCGTGGAGTTGGGCTGGCGCGCAAAAACAAGCGTAACCATTTTCAGTTGGTTCAAAATCTTCGACGCCAGCTTCAATTAGGTTAAGTTCAATCTCTTCACTCTGTTTAGTTTTTATAAAAAAAACACCGCGTCGTTCAAATTGCCACAAGACAGAATTGGTCGAGCCCAAAGAACCACCGTGTTTTTGAAAAATATGTCGCAAATTTGAAGCCGCGCGGTTTTTATTGTCAGTGACAACTTCGACCAGCACCGCGACGCCACCCGAACCAAAACCTTCATACAGAATTTCTTCCAACGCCTCACCTTTTTCTTCCCCCGTGCCTTTTTTTATAGCCCTTTCAATATTATCTTTCGGCATATTGGCTTCGCGCGCCTTGTCTATGGCTACCCGTAAAGACGAATTCATGGCAGGATCACCGCCAGTTTTAGCGGCCACAGAAATAGCCCGAGCCAGCTTAGTAAAAATGTTTCCACGCTTGGCGTCGGTCACCTCTTTCGCTCTTTTAATAGTGGCCCACTTAGAATGACCAGACATATATAGCTTTAAGCTTATAGCTTTTAGCTTATAGAGACAAGAAAGTTAATGAATTATAAATATTTTAAATAAAAAATGTGGTTATAAACCACACACTCCTTAACTAAATAAGGCCTAAAGTAAGTATAGATCCATAAAAAATAAATAGATGTGGATAAATAATGTTTATATATAAACATAATTAGCATATTAAAATGATTCAAGCATTTACTAAGCTAATATATAAAAAGATCATTCTAACACCTTTGTCATTGCGATCCGTCAGCTGACGGAGAAGCAATCGCTACAGTCCTAGTTATTCATACTAGAGGTCGCCACGCCCTCCATACTCTAGTCGCCAATAATGACGTTTTTTCCATAAATGCTAGCAAATTTACAATTAAACAGAATAAGTTTATATATAAACTTGTTTGGTTTAATTTTATAAATGTTGATAAATTTCTCGGCCGAGAAATTTATCAACATTGGCGATAGGGGTTTAAGGGGGTAGTAGTCCGTCAGCTGACGGATCACTACCCTATTGACAAAGTTTTAAAAGTAAGCTAAAATTTTAACAAATTAACAATCTGATCATTCACATCTCAAGAAGGAGAAAAAAGATGTTTTATCAAAAATTAAGACAACAGATGCTTATAATTCTTGCCATTTTTGCGATAATTACCATTTTCGCTACAATTTTCGGTGGGTGCGGCACGCCATATTATGGCATTTATGGCGGTGGTTACGGTGGTGGTTATGGTCACGGTCGTTATTATCCGGGTGGATATAATGACTATCCACGAGGTCATCTTGAACCGGGTCGGCAGGCTTATTTTCAAGATCCATATGGCCCTATGCTGGTTTGCTTTTCAAATCAGAGTGGATATACAAAATCCCTGCTTTTGTTTAGGCCGATCCGAGGAAAGCTTGAACCAGAGCTAACCATTGGGGGGGAAGCTTATAACAGAGTTGTTTTAGCGCCTCATACTCAAAAAAAATTCTGGTTACAGCAGGGTAAGATTATCTATGAAATATATAGGTATTCGGGTCCTGAAGATTGGGATTATGTTGGAAAGCGCGAAGATTTTATTCGCATGGACTATCATCTTTCTAGCACCAGAAGGAATTATAATTATTTAATAACAATGTAGTTGGTAAAAAAACCCAACAAAAAAGCCGCTCGAAAACGAGCGGCTTTTTGAAAAATCTAGTTTTTATAAAGCGCCACTGCCAGTAACCTTTATCAAACTACTAATAACAAAGTTCACTAAAATGTAAGCCGCTAAAATAATAGCTAGACCAATAACAGCATTTTTAATAACGGCCTTACCTTTATCAGCTCTTTTATTATCGCCACCAGATGTCATCCATAAAACTCCGCCGTAAATTACTAAGACAATAGCTGCGATGCCCAAAAATCCCAAAACCCAGTTTATGACTTTTATTATAACATCTCGAATATTTGTGTCTGTTCCAACATTTTGATAGCCAATCCCCGTGGCTGTTGCATCAGCTTCATCTTGAAGTCGATCTATACCTTTTTGAGCCATAACCGTAAATGGTAGAAAGCTTAAGGTCAGGGCAGTTGCGTTTGCAATAAATTTTTTCATAAAAAGATTAAAAGATAAACAAAAAAGTTATTCTTATTATAACACTTAAATAAAAAATGTTATTCACAGGGGGAGGTTAGCAGAATAGGAAGAATATAGAATATAGAATGTAGGATGTAGCAAGCAGCATTCAAGCCAAGGTTGCTATTTGATGGATACATTACAAAAACTCCGCACGAGCGTCATTCCCGTGAAAACGGGAATCTATTAATTCAAATAGATCCCCGGGTCAAGCCCGAGGATGACGATATTGAATGGAGATTGTCCTTGTGTAAAGCAAAAACTTCGCTGTGGGCGAAGTTTTTGCAATGATTGCTATATTCTATATCCTACATTCTGCATTAATTGGTACTTCCTCCGGTGACCGAAAGCAGACTGCTGAAAACGAATTTCACTAAAATATAAGCGCACAAAACTATTACCAAACCGATTATGCCATTTTTCAAAACGGCTTGAGCATCTTTGACTTTGGCGGTGTCGCCACCAGCTGTCAGCCAGCGGAAGCCACCGTATAAAACTACGATAACCGCGACTATTCCTAAAAAGCCCAAAACGATTTCTATCACTCCGCTAATACTAGATTTTAAATCACCTTTACCTAAACCGCGAACTTCGGTATTATCTAAACCAAAAGGATCTTTTTCGCTTTGCGCTGTGGCCAACATCGGTAAAAATGTCGCGGTCGCCACGGTTAAAGATTGACTGATTTTTTTAATCATATTGCATTGGTCACCCCCTTTCATCTTGGCACGACGAGCAAAGTTGTGCTGACTTTCAGTATAGCACTTGTGGAAAAAACAACCTGTGAAGAAGTCCTTCTCCAGTTCAAATGGGTCCCCATTTTCATGGGGATGACGGACAAGATGCTTGACGACATTATACATATAATGTTAGACTAAAAAAGTAATGGTAGATGTTAATCTACCTCCATTTTTTAGGGTTTAGTTTAATGGGATTCTAAATTCCAAATTCTAAATTCCAAATTCTAATAAATATGAGTTCTCCCATTTTAGAAGCCATTCAAGCTATTTGCGATGAAAAAAATTTATCGCGCGATAAGGTTTTAGAAAGTTTAGAATTTGCGATGGCCAAAGCTTACGCCAAAGATTTTGGCGAAGAAGACCAAAATCCGGTCGTGGTTTTTGATCCCGAGTCTGGCCATATGGATGTTTATGATGATAAAGAAATTATTGAAGCTCCTTTGATTAATGAAGAAACCAATGAAGAATATTATGACGCCAAAAAACAAATGCTTTTAGAGGACGCCAAAAAAATAGATGATAAATTAGAAGTCGGTTCAGTTTTGCGACGGGAGTTGCCTCTGCCCGGGGAATTTGGCCGGATGGCGGCGCAAACTGCCAAACAAGTGATTATGCAAAAATTACGCGAAGCGGAAAAAGATATGGTCTTTACCGCCTACAAAGATCACGTGGGCGAACTTATGCCCGGTACGGTGGCGCGTATTGAAGGCCGGATGATTTTTGTGGATTTGGGACGAGGTCAAGCATTGCTACCGCCAGCTGAACAATTGTCGCGTGAAACTTATCGTATGGGTCAACGGTTAAAAGTTTATATTTTGTCGGCGGAAATGGGGCCGAAAGGGCCAGAAATTAAAGTTTCACGCACTCATCCGGAAATGGTGCGTTTGCTCTTCCGTCAGGAAGTGCCAGAAATGGCCAATGGTTTTGTAGAAATAAAAGCGGTCGCGCGCGAAGCGGGTTCGCGCACAAAAATTGCCGTGGCTTCCAATGTCGCCAATGTGGACGCGGTGGGCGCTTGCGTCGGTCAACGTGGCACTCGTGTGCAGGCTGTTATTCAAGAAATTGGCGGAGAAAAATTGGACATTATTGAATGGTCGGAAGATCCCGCGACTTTTATCGCGCAGTCTTTATCGCCGGCGAAAGTTATTTCGGTGGAATTAGACGATGTTAATCGGGTGGCGACGGTGGAAGTGAAACCCGACCAAATGTCTTTGGCGATTGGCAAAGGCGGACAAAATGTGCGACTCGCGCATAAATTAACAAATTGGAAAATAGATATAAATGGTTTAGAAGAATATGCGGCCACCGAAGAAGGTGGTGAACTTTTGGGTGAAATTCCAGTGGAAAATATCAATGAAGTTGAAGTTTTAGAAACAGAAACGGGTGCGGTTGAAACCGAAACCATGGATCGTCATGCCAGTGACTCGTCCGCCGAAGCTTTAGCGAAGGGGGAAGACGGGAATCCATTACCTGAAGTTGAGACATCAACAGAAGTGGCCGAGACAGCTGAAGAAAAAACTAGCGAATAATTTATGTCGAAATCAGTTTTAACCAAATTACCTCAAAGTTTGGTCAGGTTGGATATACAAATAGAGCTGGCTGAAAGCGAGGAGTTGTGGCAAAAAGCCGAACAGAGAATTGCTTCAACCGCCGATCTGGACGGCTTTCGGCCGGGCAAAGCGCCTTTAGAAATTGTGCGTCAAAAAATTTCTCCGAAAGTTTTTTTTGACGAGTTTTTGAATTTGGTTTTGCCCAGAACTTTTAGCCGAGCCGTGTTGGAAAATAATTTAGAAACAATTGGCGAGCCGCAAGTGGAACTTAAAACCGAAGCGATTAACAACGAGGGTTTTAGTTATAGTGCGACGGTGGCAGTCGTGCCCGAAGTGGTTTTGCCCGAAGTAGAACAATTAGAAAAAATAAAGCGTGAAGAAGTAGTGGTAAAAGATGAAGAAATTGCAGAAGCTATAAATGAATTGCGTGAATTGCGCGCGCGCGAGGTGGCGGTGTCGCGACCGGCGCAGGCCAATGACCTGGCACGCCTAGATGTTTCCATAAAAAAAGAGGGCGTGGTCGTTGAAGGTGGCGAAGTTTTAAATTATCCGTGTTTGGTTTCCAAGAAACAAATTTTAGCGGAAATAGACGAGGCGCTGGTTGGTATGAAAGACGGCGAGAAAAAAATAGTGGCGGTAAAATTTCCAGCCGATTATAAAAATAAAAATTTGGCGGGTGTTGAAGCGCAAGCAGAAGTCACATTGCGACAGGTCTTTGAGCGCCTTTTGCCCGAGGTGACAGATGAGTTTGTGCAAGGTTTGGGCGATTTTAAAGATGTGGCAGATTTAAAAACTCGCTTAAAAGAAAATATTTTTCATGAACGAGAACATCAGGTTCAACAGACTTTGGAAAATAAAGTTTTTGATTTACTTTTGGAAAAAAGTCAGGTGGGGGAGGTTCCAGAAACTTCGGTCGCGCTCGAAACCGACAGGATTGTTTCAGAAATTAAAGAAGATTTATCTCATCAGCAAGCCACTTGGGAAAATTATTTAGGGCATTTGGGTTTAAGCGAGGAAAAATATCGGGAGAATTTAAAAAGTTCAGCCGAAAAAAGAGCCAAGCTGGGTTTTGTTTTGCGGGCTTTGGCCAAAAAATGGACTTTGGAAGTTGAGCCAGAAGATGTCAGCGCGATGTCAGAAAAGATGTCGGCTAAATTAAGCGCGGGCGAAGAAATAGACGGCGTCGCCATAAAAAATTATTTATTATATCAAAAAACTGTAAAAAAAGTTTTAACAATGTTGGTCGATGGCCCCGCCTTTTTGGACCATGAACATTAAGTTCCATTTCCGCCTGCCCCGTAGTGAACACGAAGTGTTCTACTACTGGGGTCATTCCTACATTTTTCTCCTCCGTCATTCCCGCGTAGGCGGGAATCTATTACTAAATAATGTCATTATATAAGTCCAGCCATTTTGGATTATTTTTTTCTATTATTCTGGCCTTCCAAGCACGTTGCCATTTTTTTATTTGTTTTTCTTTCAAAATAGCTGAATCTGGATCTGTAAATTCTTCCCAATATACTAAATTATGAATGGAATATTTTTTAGTAAAACCATCGACTAAATTATTTTTATGCTCATAAATTCTTCTGACCAAATTATTGGTGGTGCCAATATATAAAGTACCGTGTTTTTTGTTGGCTAAAATGTAGACGTAATAACTTCCTTTTTTCATAATTGAAGTTTAATAGATTCCCGCCTACGCGGGAATGACGAGAAGAGAATAAATTTCCACTGGAGTTTATCCGTCAACTGGCGGACGGGGGAATGACAAATAAAAACATTGCCTCTAAAAGCCAACAGCTATAAACTATAAGCTAGTATGAAAATTGGCGCGCATGTTTCTATCGCGGGTGGTTTAACTAAAGCCATTAAGCAAGCGCAAGCTTGTGGGGCAGAGTGTTTTCAGATATTTTTGCGTTCACCCCGAGGCGGTCGGCCGCCAGCTTTAACAGTTCAGCAGATAAAAGAATTTAAAATCGTTTTAAAGGCCTCGGGGTTAGGACCGGTTTTTGTACACGCTTCGTATTTGGTCAATTTAGCTTCAGAAAAAAAATCAGTCGTGGCTTATTCTCTTTTTAGTGTCAGGGACGATTTGGAGCGGGCTTCTGTTTTAGGGCTGGAGGCAGTTGTGGTTCATACAGGGAGCGCGGTTGGGATTACACACGAAGCGGGTTTAAAAAATGTTGTTAAAAATGTGCAAAAAATTTTAAAAGGCTACAAAGGTTCAGCCAAATTGCTTTTGGAAATTTCGGCCGGGAGTGGCGACTGCGTCGGGCGAACGCTGGAAGAATTGGCAGGATTTTTAAAACAAATAAAAAACAAAAAAGTTGGCGTGTGTTTGGACACAGCGCATTCTTTTGCTTCGGGTTATGATTTGGCATATGAAGTTGGTGTTAAAAAATATTTTTCGTCCGTGGAAAAATTAATTGGTTGGGATAAAGTTGGTTTGATACACGCTAATGATTCCAAAGTGGCTTTGGGTAAATTGGTGGACAGGCACGAACATTTGGGCTTGGGGGAAATTGGCGAGCCGGGTTTAAAAATATTTTTTGCGCGCCAGGAATTAAAAAATAAATGCGTAGTTATAGAAACGCCAAAAGAAAAAGACGACAGCGATATAAAAAATCTAAAAAAGTTGCGCGCTTGGCGGAAATAAAAAATCTCGCCAAGCTAAGAGCGTGGTGAGCTAGTTCGTCATCCCGGGCTTGACCCGGGATCCAGAAATAAGAAATAAAAAACTCGCCGAGGCTATGCTCGGCGAGGATCTTTCATTTTTGTTTATTTATTTAAAATCCACATAGAAGATTACAATACAGCTATCTTCCGCAGAAAGTTCAGCTTTAGAAATAACTACAAAACCTTCTTTTTTGACCGAGAGCCCAGTTTTTTGCCCGTTGGCAATCGTTAAAGAAAATTCTCCAAAGCTATTGGTTTCGGTCACGATTTTATCGTTGACTAAAATCAAAGCACCATCGACAGGAAAACCTAATTTTTCAATAACTTCTCCTCGAATGTAGCAAGGAGAATCTTCTTGTTGCCAGCTCTGCCATTGTGCAAACAGAGCTAGAACAATAATGACGGCCATCAGAACAAGTTGTGATTTTTCCAAAGATATTGGTATTTTCATCAGCACCACCTAATTTGAAAGTGTTAGTTTACCAATGATGCTGACAAGGTCGCTGACGGCGTTGTAAGCAGATACGGGAATTCCGACGAAGTCCATAATACTACCTTCGAGCCCCATTGAGCCACGGTTTTGAAAAGGCAGGTAAGAGATGAAAAACATTATCTCGTCTTTTGTTCCGAATCCGCCCTTCATCAATAAGCCAGCTCGTGGCTTATAGCCGTCGCGAGCGGCAATACCAGCTCCTAGTTGGAAGAAAGCCGAGAGGCCATTCAGACCAGTTTGAACTCTGAATGGCGGTTCAATCCGAGGACCAACGAAAAAGTAGATCAACGTTGGTCTTTCATCTATAAAGATATCCCGCGATTTTGTTGTCGCCTGATTTACGCCGACCTCGGCAAAAATGTACAAGTCATCATCGATGAGAATTTCAGACAATATATGCACAGCTACGTGAGTTAATTTGCCATCGGTCGCAAGACCAGCCAGCACCCTGAAAGCCTGGGGCTTGGGGGAAGTGCTCTTGTTCAGCCAAGTGCTCAATTGTACCGAGTCGAGCCTTTTGCTAAAAGCCAGACTGCCTGCCTTTGGTGATTTTCGCACCATTAGATCGTCTTGCGCTTGGCTACTCGCAACAAAGCACAAGAACAAAATTGAAACAGATGCAGATTTCCATGGCAAGCCTTTTAGATCGATAATTCCGACAATGAAGCCGAAGACAACGCTTACGAAAAGTGCGACCAGTTGTGTTGTTGGCACTTCAAAACAAGCACCAATAAGAAATACAATAAAGCCAACCAATGTAGCATGTGGCAAGTAGTCTGCCATTTTCCGTTGATCATTCATCTTGTCCTCCTCCATTGAGAGGCCAGAAGCCCACAATCATACGATTTCGAAAATAATCCATTTTTCTTTCGGTGTTTCTCCATTCCGTGAAATAGGCCGAAAGGCCGATCCCAAACAGAATAAAAAGAAAACTAATAATCTGCATAATCGCAGGTGGGGTTATTTCGGTGGTTGCCAAGATTGCAAAATCAACGATTATTAACAATGCGCCGAAACAAATTAAAGTCCCGACAAGAACACTTTCTTTTTTTGACATGTTTTTTCCTTTCTTAGATTTTAAAAGAGTTGTTACTATTGCTTATATTATAGCATATCCTTAATTATTTGTCAATAGGGTAGTGAAAAATTATCAAATTACCCAAATTTGCTTAAAATTATAGCAAAAGCAGTCAATTATAAAGAACAGCTTTCAGATAATTTTCTACTACCCTATCAATAGGGTATAGTTTGCTTGTTTTTAAAGGGTTTTTAAGCTAATTTAAAAAGTATGAAAGCGCTAGTTATTTCAGATATTCACGATAATTTAGCCAATTTAGAGGCCTTATTTACCAAGGTTTCTGACATAAAATTGTCTGAAATAATCGTGGCGGGCGATATTTGCAGTTTAGAAACGTTACAAAAAATTGCTCTGTTATTTCCAGTCAAAATCTGGGCGGTGGCTGGCAATGGTGATTATTTAAAAAATAATCTAGATGATGGCCAGATATTTTTTTCACTTAAACCATTTATTTTTGAAATAAAAAATCATAAAATCGGTTTGGCTCATACGCCAGTCGAAGCAAAAAATTTGTGGCAAGAAAATCAAACTTTAGATTTTATTTTTTACGGGCATACGCATTTTCCTAGTGTGGAAACTTGGGAAAAAACTTTAGCCATAAATTCTGGCAATTTGGCCGGGACACGCGCGCCAGCGACTTACGCGACGATTGATTTTGAAAAATCTCCGCCAGTTTTTAAACTGCATCGTTTATATGAATAAAAAAATAATTTTAGTAGTGGTTAAAGCTAACACCAAAAATAATTTAGTTGAATTTAAAAATGATAAATATTTAGTCAGTGTTAAAACCAAACCGATCGAGGGGCAAGCGAATTTAGCCCTAATAAAAATTTTAGCGGAATATTTTAAAACACCTCAAAAAAATATTCAAATAATTTCTGGCCATAAAAGTAAAAATAAAAGAATCGTTGTGTATTTGTGAACTGTCATCGCGAGCCGTAGGCGTGGCGATCTCTATATGTAGGGATTGCTTCTCCGCCAGCTGGCGGATCGCAATGACGGTGTTAGGGATTTTCTAAATTCCAATTTTTAACCTAAATGCTATAATAAAAATATGGATTTATATTTGGAAACTCTGGCTAGTTTTGTGGAGCAGGGTAAAAGCCAGCCCCAGCTTTTTAATTGGCCGAAAAATGTTAAAAAACCGACGGCGGTTTGGGTTTTTGGCATGGGTGGTTCGGCTTTGCCGGCAGAAATATTTTTTAGCGCAGGCCGAGTATCGGTGCCTTTAATATTGGTTCGGGATAGCCAAAATTTTACAAAATGCGCGCCCACGGACTTATTGGTTTTTGATAGTTATTCTGGCACGACCGAAGAAGTCATAAGCGCGGCTAAAAAAATTGGCGCTTCTCATCGCGGTCCCAAAGCAGTTATTGCAGGCGGTGGTTTGTTGGCACGCTGGGCGCGCGATAAAAAATGGCCCTTGGCGCTTTTAGATATTTCGCAAAATCTTTCAGGTCAGCCACGGCTTGGTCTGCCTTTACAGCTTTCTGCTTGGCGCGAACTTTTAGCAGTTTATAATTTAACAGATTTAAAATTATCGGCTTGGCAAAAAATGTTGAGCGCGACACCTCAACCAAAAATTTTACCGACTATTTCCACGATGGCAAAAAATTGCGCGCGCTTTCCGTGGTTAATTTCTGGCGATACTAGTTTAGCCGGCGCTCTACATGCTTTTGCCAATATGGTCAACGAATCGGGCAAACATCCGGCGCAGTGGACGACTTGGCCGGAAGGCGCGCATCATTTGCCAGAAGCTTGGTCGGATTACGCTGAAAGTTGGGCGGGTTGGTTTTTTGCTCGCCCGAAAGCTTCACCGCAAGCGCTCAAAGCAGTGCGGCTATTATCCAAACCCTTTGAAGACAGTTTGACCTTGGCGGTTTCGGCAGATCCTTTGCGGGCCTCGTTGGATATAATTTGGCGTGGAGCTTATGCCGCTTATTTTTTGGCGCAAGCCAAAAAAGTTGACCCTTTGACCGTACCTTCAATTACCGCTTACAAAAAAGCCAAGTAGTTTAAGCCTAGACAAACGGTCAAAATTAAGAGAAAATGGGAGCGCCTCTCTTAGAGGCGAATTAGAAATTTTAAATGGGAATTGTTCTAAATTCTAGATTCCAAATTCCAAATTCTATTTATGTCTGCTGTTGTAGATGAAATTAAACAAAGATTAGATATTGCCCAAGTTTTGGGCGAATATATCCGTTTGAATAAAGTCGGTCCGAATTTTCGGGCGTTGTGTCCTTTTCACAATGAAAAAACGCCGTCGTTTCATTTGGATTATTATAAAGGCCTGTGGCATTGTTTTGGTTGTGGCAAGGGTGGCGATTTGTTTACTTTTGTGCAAGAAATGGAGCGTTTGGATTTTCCCGCGACTTTAAAACTTTTGGCAAAAAAAGCCGGCGTGACTTTACCAGAGAGCGCCAATTATAGCGCGCCCAGCACCAAAGTTTATGAACTTTTGGAAGAAGCCACCCTTTATTATGAAAAAAATTTGTGGTTGCCACTGGGCGCTGAAACTTTAAAATATTTAAAAAATCGCGGCGCTCGTGAAGAAATGATACGGGAATTTCATCTGGGTTTAGCTTTAAATAATTGGGATTCTTTATATGTTCATTTACGGCAAAAAAATTATTCCGACGATGATTTAATCAAAGCGGGCTTGTGTTTAAAAACTACCAAAGGCAATTTAATAGATCGTTTTAGGAATCGTTTGATGTTTCCAATTCGCAATCAACATAATCAGGTCATTGCTTTTGCTGGCCGTCGTTTGAGTGACGCGGATTCAACCGAAGCCAAATATGTGAATAGTCCAGATTCATCTTATTATCATAAAGGTGAAATTTTATATAATTTGTCTTCAGCGCGAACAGCACGCCCAGAATTTTTGATCGTGGTGGAGGGCTACATGGATGTTTTAATGAGTCATCAAGCCGGTCTAAAAAATGTGGTCGCGTTGTCGGGTACGGCTTTAACCGAGCGGCAAGCCACGCTTTTGGCGCGGAGCGCGCCAAAAATTTATTTAGCGCTCGACCAAGACGAAGCCGGCCAAACCGCCACGATGCGTTCGTTAATTTCTTTACTAAAAACAGACGCCGAAATTTCTATTATTGAAATTACTGGCGCCAAAGACACGGCGGAATTAGTAGAAAAAAATCCCGTGGCTTGGTTGGAAGCGGTGGAAAAAGCTCAACCCTATTTAGAAGTTTTGTTGCAAAGATTAGCTTTAAAATATGATCAACAAAATGAAGCCGGGCGAAAAATTGCTCAAGATTTGGTGCCAATTTTGTCTGCGATTAGTGATTCTTTAAAACAAGCCTCGGCTTTTAAAATTGTGGCTTCGGCCGTGTCTTTGCCGGTGACCGCCTTAACTGAAGCCGTTCAGAAACATCAAAGTTTGGCTCCAGCCGAACAGGCCGTGGCGTTGGAGGGGGCGAGTCCAGAAATTATGGTCTTAAGGGGGCAGGAATTTTTGAGATCTCTGATGTTTTATCCCGAAGGTTTGGCGCTTTGTCCCGATGATTTAGGCAAATCTTTAGCCAAAAGCGGTTTAGCTGATTTGTATTTTGACCTAAAAAATGCTTATAATGCGTATAAGACAGAAGGCGCTAGAACCTCTTGGGTGGATTATGTCAGAAAGCTCTGGATCCAAGATGAAGTCAGCTATACTTTTTTGTTCGTTTCTTTGGAGCTTGAGCCAAGTTTTAGCACTAGCCAGCTTTTCAAGTTAGCTTTAAGGGGTATATATTTGCCGTATTTAAAGGAGCGCCAGCAAATTTTGATGGCAGAAATCGAGGCGACCGCGGACACTAGCGCGGCTGAAAAATTGGTCGCTGAATTATCTCAAGTGCAACAGCTTTATCATAGTTTTTCCAATTAATTTTTTATGGCCAAAGGTAAAAGCGCAAAAAAGAAGAAAAAGCTTTCTGTTAAAAAGAAAGTTATGAAAAAATTGCCAAAAAAAATGGTTAAAAAAAAACCAGTTAAAAAAATTATAAAAAAAATTAAAAAATTAAAAAAATCTAAAGTGAAAAAAGTCGCGGCTAAAAAGAAGGTCAAGAAAATTAAAGCGAAAATAAAAGCGCCTAAAGTGGCGCCACCCGAGCCGGCGGTGATTGCGACTTTAATCCGTAAAGGGCGTCAGCGCGGTTTTTTGACCGAGACGGAAGTTTTGTTAAGTTTTCCTTTTATTGAAGATTATCAATTTTTATACGATAATTTTTTAAATCAACTTGATGAAAATGGTTTGCGCGTGGTGGAACACGACGGCGGAGTCTTGCAGATGGGCGGCAAAGAAGATAAACCAGAAAAAACTATGGAGGACAAAAAAGCTTGGGCTGTCACGGATTTATACGATGACTCTATTCAAATGTATTTGCGTGAAATTGGTCGCGTTTCACTTTTGTCTTCAGAAGAAGAAGTTTCTTTAGCCAAACGGAAAGATCGGGGCGAAGAAGAAGCGCGACGCAAATTAATCGAAGCCAACTTGCGTTTGGTCGTATCTATCGCTAAAAAATTTATGGGTCCGGGTCGCGGTTTGTCGCTTTTTGATTTGATTCAAGAAGGCAATATTGGTTTGTGGCGAGCGGTTGAAAAATTTGACTATAAAAAAGGTTATAAATTTTCCACTTATGCGACGTGGTGGATTAAACAAGCGATCAATCGCGCTTTGGCCGACCAGTCGCGCACGATTCGTATTCCGGTGCATATGGTGGAAACGATTAATAAATTTCACCAGATTGAACGGCAGTTGATTCAAGATTTAGGGCGCGAACCATTGCCCGAAGAAATTGCCGCGGAAATGGGCGAGCCCTTGGACAAAGTTTTGCACATTATGAAAATTTCGCAAGAAACTGTGTCTTTGGAAGATAAAATTGGCGATTCGGATGACGACGATGAGGCCTCCTCGCGAATGGACTTTATTGAAGATACCAAAACGATTAGTCCAGACAAACAAGCAGCGATGCAACTGCTTAAAGATCATGTCAAAGAAATTATTTCTGAACTGTCTCCGCGTGAGCAGAAAATTTTAGAAATGCGGTTTGGTTTGGGCGATGGTATCTCGCACACTTTAGAAGAAGTCGGCCAAGAATTTGGCGTCACTCGCGAACGTATTCGGCAGATCGAAGCCAAAGCGCTAGAGCGAATCGAACAGCACGAATATATGAAAAAGCTGAAGGATTATTAAAGTTAGTTTTAAGTTTTAAGTTGAAAGTTTTAAGTTATCATTATGGGTAAAATAATCTTTACTCGTTTCGTCATTTCAGTTACGCCAGTTGGCGGATAAACTCCGGCGGGAATCATTTTATTTAGGTAGTTCTGATATGTTTATGTTTATAGTATCTCGCCATGCTTTATCTAGGTTACATTCATAGGCAACTTTTAGAGCATCAAATAAAATAGAATGAGCATCTGTAATTTTCCCAATTTTTGTTAAAAGTCTGGCAGTTTCAAGCATTTTTTCAATGTCAACTTCAACGCAATCAGTGGGGCCAAAAATTTCATTCAAGTATTTATTCAATGGTTCTAGATCGCGTAATTTTTCTTCAGGAACATTGGCTATTTCTCTTAATAAAGCCAGCTCTTGTTTTTCCGCGTCACTTTCTTTTGGGGGAGGAGATTCAAAAGGATTTTTCATAACTTTATTTTAGTGCAAAAAAACAACCCCGACCAGAGTCGGGGTTGTTTAAAAGGTTTTTTAAAAATTAACCCTTCTTTAAACGCAAAGTCGGGGCCAATAAAACCAAAATAGTGCCAAGCCAGTAAATCCAATTACCAAAGACATCAGGCGCAAATTTCAAGGTGATTAAAGAGTCCAAAACCAAAGCCACGACGACCCAGGATAAACCCAGGGCCAAAGCGTTGTTGATGTTGGTCGGTTTAGCATAGCCAGCCAAAAGAAAAGACAAAACGCCGGTAATGACGGCAATAATCAAATCCATATTTTCGGCCGGATACAATTTATAGGCCATGAAAAAAGAAATGAGCGCGAACATAATCGCCCACAAGAGCGCGCCATAACCAATAGTTTTTTTCCAATCCATATAATCACCTCCTTTTCTTAATTTAAGTCTACTTTGTTTTAATGGTCTTGCCTTGTGTATGATTTTTTTCCACAAGTTTACCGGCGGCAATCTCTAGCGGGTCGGCTGGGCGCAAATTCGCGATCATTTTTGGGGTTAAAATTTTAAAATGCGGACTATCGTCTAAATCTTCGGCAATTTGCCATAAATCGTAGTCGGCCCAAAGCCAATCTGTTTCAAAGTGCAACAAGTTGAAAGGTTGTGAATACGCGCGCAAGGTTTTTTTGCCAGAATCTAAAAAGTATTCATGAAAGTAAGATAGTGCCAGCTCTCGAATGGTTTGATAAATTGGTTCGCGGTATCTTAAAACGGCGTGTCCTGTTTTAGACAAGGCCCCCCAATGGCCATATTTTTTAAACAAGACCACGACATGGTCATAGTCTGGCGTGGAAGTTTTCAGGTCAAGTAATAATGGTTTTTGTCCTTGAAAATATAAAGCGGCCGCGCCAACAAAAGCACCTTCTAGGCAGTGAGCTTTTTTGGCTTGTAAGGTTTTTACAGCCGAGCGACAAGTATTCCAATCACTGCCGGCATTGAGGGGCAGGTCATTTAAAAAATCTTGGATTTTTTTAGCCGTAGTTAGTTTTGCCAAAGGTTTTAATTCAGGATAGGTTTTTAATAATTTTTGAACTCGGTTCATATTTAAATTATAGCATGACTTGCCGGCAATATTTTCCTCCGCTACAATCTGGTAGTATGAAAAAATATTCAGTCTTTTTATTGGTCGGGCTTGTGGCAATTTTTTTAAGCGGCTGTACTGGGCCCTTGTCAAAAACTAGTCAGCCCGAAAATAAAACTTCTGAAACTCCCCTTCTTTCCCCTAATAATATGACTACTCCTAGTGAAAACAGCGCGGAAAAATATTCTGGCGCGACTTTTGAAACCAGTTTAGGTAATTTTACTATAAAATTTTATGAGAGCGTTTCGCCCAAAACTGTGGCGAATTTTATCAAATTGGCCACCAGTGGTTTTTATGATGGCACTCGTTTTCATCGCGTGATTAAAGATTTTATGGTTCAAGGCGGTGATCCTTTAAGCCAAGATACAAAAATGGCAAGTCGCTGGGGCACGGGCGGACCCGATTATAAATTCGCCGATGAGTTTAATCAGCACAAGTTGGTGCGGGGTTCTCTGGCTATGGCGAATTCTGGTCCCAATACTAACGGCAGTCAATTTTTTATTGTCACCGCTGAAGCGACCCCGTGGCTGGATGGAGTCCATACAAATTTTGGCGAAGTTTCGTCAGGATTAGAGGTGGTTTTAAAAATTGGTAATGTTAAAACAGGCGCGGGCGATCGACCGACTGAAGATGTTATTTTGAAAAAAGTAATCTTGGTCAAGTAAAATTTTTAGACTAAAAAATTGTGAGGGTAAGTTATGACTAAATTGCGTTTAGCTTTATTAATTTCTGGTTCAGGCACAACCATGGAGGCAATAATCAATGCCTGCCAGAGCGGGCGACTAAATTTGGAACCAGCGCTGGTTATAGCCAGTCGCGCCGAGGCGGGCGGTTTAGAAAAAGCGCGCGCTTTGGGTATTCCTGCTGAAGATATTTTAGTAATTTCAAAAAAAGAGCAGGGAGAAAATTGGGGTCAAACGTTGGTGGAAGCGTGTCAAAAACGGAGCGTTGATATTGTTGGCCAATACGGTTGGTTGCCTTTGACGCCAGCTCTTTTAATTGAGGCCTATCAAGATCGTATGATAAATCAGCATCCCGGGCCATTGGATCCGGGTCGGGCGGATTTTGGTGGACGCGGGATGTATGGTCGAGCGGTTCATTGCGCGCGGCTTTATTTTGTTCGGAAAACAGGTCATGATTTTTGGACCGAAGTGACGGCGCAAAGAGTGGCTTTAGAGTTTGACCGAGGCGCAGTTTTAAAAACAAAACGGATCGAAATTTTGCCCAGCGATGATGTGGCTATTTTGCAAAGTCGGTGTTTGCTCTATGAACACGAAACGCAAATTGAGGCGCTGGCGGATTTTGCTTCAGGCAATGTCACAGAAATTAAACGGGCCGAGCCATTGGTGCGGGCTGATGAACTAGCTATTTTAACTGAAGCCAAAATGGTCGCCACCACCCTTTATCCAAAGGGTTGATTTTTTATCAAAAATATTTTAGACTATCAAACATTGTTCTTTTTATTTTTATATTCCGGGGCCAGTTTTTTGGCTGGTACGGGATGTTTAATATTCCGGGGTAGTCCGTCGGTTGACGGACAGTTGGCTGGAATGCTAGTTGTTCATTACAATTTAATATATGAGCTTTTATGTTTATGCTATTTATAATAAAGTTAGCGATAAAATTTATATTGGCCAAACTAATAATTTGGAAAGAAGATTACAGGAGCATAATAATCAGGATTTAAAAGTTGGTGGCAAATATACTTCAAAATATAATGGTCTATGGGTAATATTTTATTCTAGAGAATATGATAGTAGAAGTGGAGCTATGTTAAAAGAAAAACAATTAAAAAGCTCTCAAGGCAGAATATTTTTAAAAAAGATATTGAATGAGCGTGGAGCTCCGGGGTAGTCCGTCGGTTGACGGACAGTTGGCTGGAATATTTAATTTTTGTATAATGAATGGTTATAGAGGAAGGTCAAGCTCCGGGGTAGCTCAGTGGTCAGAGCAGTTGGCTGTTAACCAATTGGTCGTGGGTCCGACTCCCACCCCCGGAGCTTGGTCTTTCTTTAAAATATATTTATCACAGGGTAGTCCGTCGGTTGACGGACAGTTGGCTGTTAACCAATTGGTCGTGGTCCGCCAGCTGGCGGATCCCACCCCCGGAGCTTGGTCTTTCTTTAAAATATATTTATCACAGGGTAGTCCGTCGGTTGACGGACAGTTGGCTGTTAACCAATTGGTCGTGGTCCGCCAGCTGGCGGATCCCACCCCCGGAGCTTGGTCTTTCTTTAAAATATATTTATCACAGGGTAGTCCGTCGGTTGACGGACAGTTGGCTGTTAACCAATTGGTCGTGGTCCGCCAGCTGGCGGATCCCACCCCCGGAGCTTGGTCTTTCTTTAAATATAATAAATTGATAATGGGGTAGTCCGTCGGCTGACGGACAGTTGGCTGTTAACCAATTGGTCGTGGTCCGCCAGCTGGCGGATCCCACCCCCGGAGCTTGGTCTTTCTTTAAATATATTCGTGGCAGACTATTTTACCAAGTATTGTTAGCTCACCTTTAAGAAAAAGTTATATTTTACTATACTTATTTTATGATAGATAGAGAAAAATTGGATAAAATTATTAGAACTGACGCAGGAAATAATTGGTGGAAACCGGCATTGTTTATTATCAATACCCTTCCTAATCTCCCTCAAGAATTAGAAATACTCGCTAATCCTCCAGCAGAAGAAGAAAATTACAATTGCTTTATTTATGCTTTGGGTCTATATCGAGATCAAGCCTTGATCAAAGAAACAAAAGGATTTATTTATGATACTTTTTTTCAAAAGTTAATAGACTTGGGCGAGGTTCAAATTACCTTGACGCCAGTTGATGGTGATTATATTTTGTATAAAGATATTAAAAATCATCCTAATGTGATTACACACATAGGCACACTTCAAGCTGGTAAAGTGATTTCCAAATGGGCTTGGGGACCGCTAATAAAACATGCGATATGGGACGTTCCTAGTTCATACGGAAACGACGTTTTATATGTTAAAGCTCTGACTCAATCGCAAGCAAAAAAGCTATATAACAAATATAAAGAATTCAATGTCTTATCTACTGATTAATAAAACTCCCATCCCCGGAGCTAATAAATTAGATACGAACTGTTCAATAAAACCCGTTTGTACAGCTGTTTTTATTGTTGCCGTAATCTTCATAAAGTTATGACTGCGGACCGGATACGAACTCTTGAAGAGCGATATAAAATTCGCTATATTAAAACCATATGTCGTCACAGGAAAAATCAAAATCTATTTCAGAAATACTATCAGAGTCCTGTCCAAAAAAGGAACAACACGCTGAATTTTTGGACAGACCCTGCCCGGAGTGTGGACACATTAACGCTGTTCCTGGTTCGACTGAACATAGGGATGCAATATTTCGTGGAATAAGAGAGCGGATAGAAAAAGAAGGAGACCCTCAAATTCCAGATGACAAGTAATATCAAGCTACCCTCTTTTTTGTAATAGCAAGCAATTGGTTTATTTGTTGTAGTGACACGCTCGGATACGGAAATATTTTTAACCAATCAATTGGTCGTGGTCCGCCAGCTGGCGGATCCCACCCCCGGAGCCAAAGAAAAAATTCCAACTTTATGCTTAAATTTGCATCTTGTTGTTTTTGTGGCCTTTTTCATTTTCATAATCATTATCAGTTAAACAAAAGGCTCGCGATCTGTTACCACAAAAACGTGATAGCGGATCGCGAGCTCTTGAGCCCGGAATGCCTTTCAGGAATGCCTCGTGAGGCATTAAATTATTCGATTGTAGATTTATTGTACCACTTTTGACTGTTTTGCTATAGCTTAGTGTGCGTATTTGAACTGAAAAGCACCTTAAAGGTGGCTTCCAGTAGGCATTTCCGTAATGATACACTTTTGTCATATTACGGAAATGCCATCAAATACCTTCTCAAAACGAGCCTTTTTCAAAGAGTTGATATCCCCATTGCATATATCAACTGAATGGCATATAATGTTGATATCCATATGAGCAATGTCAACCAACCAAAAATAGGTCGTTACATAACCCAGAAAGACGGCTTTAAATCCTTTACCCCTTTTGATTTTCCTCCAAAGGCCGGTTTTGTTATTCCTCCAAAACTTCATAAAAAACATGAGGAGGCTATCAGACTGGTCGGCAAACTCGACGGTATAACTCGGCTCTTGCCGGATAAGGACTTTTTCCTACTCATGTTTATCAAAAAGGATGCCGCATATTCGAGCCAAATAGAGGGAACAAAAGCGACATTGCAAGATGCCGTCGCGGCACCCGTTACTGAAGAAAAATCTCGCCTCCATCCCGATGTGGATGACATCGTTCATTATGTTGAAGCCGTAAATTACGGCATTAAACGAGCCGATACACTTCCGATTTCTCTACGACTTATACGCGAGATTCACGAGAAGCTGATGACTGGAGCGCGTTCAACACAGCATGCATATCCGGGAGAATTTCGACACTCACAAAATTGGATCGGTGGGAAAACGCCACACGATGCTTCTTTTGTGCCACCTGCTCCGGACGACATGAATAAGTCACTTGATGATCTTGAGAAATTTATTCATGCCAAAGATGACTACCCATCTCTTATAAAAGCCGGACTTTTGCATGCACAATTCGAGACAATCCACCCTTTCACTGACGGCAATGGTCGTACGGGACGCATGCTTATTGCCATGTACATGCACCATGCCGGACTTTTAGAGTTGCCTGTACTCTATCTTTCGAACTACTTCAAGAAATACCAGAAGCTTTACTATCAAAAATTGCAAAGTTATCACGATGAAGATTCGGATATAGATGCCTGGCTGGAATTCTTTCTTGAAGGTGTGGCTGAAATCGCTGAAGCATCTGTTGAAACATGCACCAAGATTACCGCGCTTCGTGATCGTGACTTTGCCAAGATGCAGAAGCTTGGTAAGAAGTCGGCTGAGTCCACACTTGAAATCGTCCGCAAGCTTTTCGGTCAACCGATTGTCGGTGTTGCGGAGATAATGAAATGGACCGGCTTCAGCCCACAAGGTTCCTATAATGTGATCAATCGACTCAAGGATTTAAAAATTCTGGAGCCTCTTGGTGATGCTGATTATGGGCAGAAGTATATCTATGCCGATTACTATGAAATCTTTGACGACGCATTTCGTGATGCTCGTGTAAAAGGAAAATTCACCCCGTTAGATAAATAGCCATGTTCTACACCTACATTCTACAAAGTAATAAAGATAAGCAATTTTATACCGGTTACACGGATGACTTGCAAAAACGTGTTAAAGAGCATGGCGATGGAAAAGTTGCTTCGACAAAAAATCGTTTACCCCTAAAGCTTGTTTATTACGAAGCGTGTGCAAATCAACAGGACGCCACACATCGAGAGAAGTATCTCAAAACTTCTTGGGGCAAACGATATGTCAAAGCAAGATTAAAAAACTATCTAACGGGGTAAAACTATGCCAAAGGAAATCGCCATCAAAACCGAAGAAGGAACTTACTACAAATGCACTCATTGCGGAGATGAGATTTTTTGGAATACCCATAGAAAGCTCACTCACTGTAAGTGCAAGAAAATCTGGGTTGATGGTTGCGAGGATTACATTCGAATTGGTGGCAAAGAGGAAGATCGTAAGGTGATCACAAAATAAATTTATGAAAATAAAAGATCTGCCAAAAATCGAACGACCACGGGAAAAGCTTATCGCGAAAGGAGCCGAGAATTTGAAGGACTCCGAACTTTTGGCGATTCTTTTACGCACTGGCACGATCGGTAAGAATGTCATCGAGATAGCATCGCAAATACTATCTAAAAATTCCAAGAAGCGACTATTGCAGATGACTTATACGGATTTGTCGAAAATAAGCGGCATTGATTCCGCAAAAGCTACGACTCTTCTTGCCGCGTTCGAGCTCTCCAAACGCGCACTGGAAGTGAATGACACGAATTTGCCCGTGATAAGTGATGCAAAGGATGCGGTAGCTCAACTTTCCGATATGCGCGATCTTAAAAAAGAACATCTCGTAGCTTTGTATTTGAATGCAAAAAATCAACTGGTTCACAAAGAGACTATCTCAATGGGTACGCTAAATGCGAACTTAGTCCATCCACGAGAGGTTTTCGAGCCAGCCCTCAAATACTCCGCGGCGCAGATCATAGCCGCTCACAATCATCCTTCCGGAGACCCTAAACCATCGGAAGATGATCTGGAGGTTACAAAAAGATTGACCGAGGCAGGAAAGATGATGGGTATTGAGCTTATGGATCACATCATCGTCTCGAAAAACAGCCACTTCAGCTTCAAAGAAGAAAAATTACTATGAGTACCAATATAAAAGATTTAGAAAATAGACTATGGGAAGCGGCCGATCATATGCGCGCCAATTCTTCTTTGCGTCTTAATGAATTCGCCGAGCCGGTCTTAGGTTTGATTTTTCTCAAATTTGCCGGAGTCAAACACAGTAAGACGGAAAAAGAGATAGCTGAAGAGCGAAAGAGCAAAACCCCGAGCCGCTTCGCTACGGGGCAGGCAAAAAATCATGGTGGGGCTTCGGTTGCTCGCGAACGGCCAGTTTCTTCTACCGATTATCATGCTCGTGGCACGCTATTCGTTCCTGAAAAAGCCAGATTTTCATATCTTATCGAGTTACCGGAAGGGTCCGATATGGGCAAAGCTGTGAATGACGCGATGAAAGAGATTGAAGCGGAAAACAAAGAGCTCGCCGGTATTTTACCGAAATCATTTCAGAATTTAGATAGCCGATCCATAATTACGCTTCTTAAAAATTTCAATCAGATTCCCGATGATATTGAGGGCGACGCGTTTGGGAGAATCTATGAATACTTTCTCGGTAAGTTCGCTATTGCCGACGGCTCCGGTGGTGGGGAATTTTTCACACCGACTTCTATCGTCAAACTGATCGTAGAAATTCTCGAGCCATACAAGGGTTATATTTACGATCCAGCCTGCGGCTCCGGCGGTATGTTCGTGCAATCAGTCGAGTTTATCAAGCGTCATTTCGAGAACGGCAAGAAAATAAAGGCGTCGCGCGAAGTGTCTATCTACGGACAAGAAAAAACAGATCAGACGGTCCGCATAGCCAAAATGAACCTCGCAATTCATGGTCTATCAGGCGACATCCGACAAGGCAATACTTATTACGAAGATCTCCATCGTTCGGTCGGTAAATTTGATTTCGCGATGGCCAATCCTCCATTCAACGTCAACGGCATTGATAAAGAGCGTATCAAAGACGATCCACGTTTTCCTTATGGCATACCTCGAAATGACAATGGCAACTATCTATGGATTCAAATTTTCTTGAGTGTGCTTAAAAATACTGGTCGTGCTGGTTTCGTCATGGCAAATTCCGCAAGCGACGCCGGACATAGCGAGAAAGACATCAGGACAAAAATGATTGATGACGGCTTAGTTGATGTCATGGTCGCGGTGGGTCCGAATATGTTCTATAACGTTACTTTGCCGGTTACGCTGTGGTTTCTCGACAAAGGCAAAAAGTTCACCCCGTCAGAGACGAAGTCTCTATCGGGGAAAACCGACCCCGTTAGAAACTCTGCGAGTTCTAACGGGGCGAGTCGCAAAGATAAAATCCTCTTCATTGATGCACGCAATATTTACCACCAGATCGATCGCGCTCATCGTGACTGGACGGAAGAACATGTTCAACAGATAGCTGATATTGTTCGCAATTATCGTGGAGAGAAAGGATCGAAAAAATATGCGGACATAAAAGGACTTTGTAAGGTCGCTACGCTTGATGAGGTTCGTGCTTCCGGCTACTCTCTTAACCCAGGGCGATATGTTGGCACTGCAGATGGTGAATTTGTAAGTGATGCAGACTTTGAAACGACTGTGCGCGGGTTGAACACCGAATTCCAGAAGTTAACGGATGAGGCGCATGATCTTGAAAGGAAGATCGCCGAGAATTTTAAGAAAATATTTTGATATGAGCACACAAACCTTACAAAAATGGGATAGGGTAAAACTTGGCGATATTGCTGAGATTGAATCTGGCGGAACTCCAAGCAGTAGTAAACCAGAATACTGGGATGATGGAGATATCTGCTGGGCGACACTTCCTGACTTAAAAAATAAGTATCTTTTTGATACAGAAAGAAAAATTACTTCGCTTGGGTTAAAGAACAGTAGTGCGAAACTTTTACCTGTTAATTCGGTTATTTTTTCATCGAGAGCAACAATTGGAGAAGTAGCCATCGCTAAAGTTGAGACTTCTACCAATCAAGGAAGTAAGAATTTTATCTGCGATCCGGCAAAAATTGATTATGAATTTCTATACTACTTATTGAAAAGTAAGGTTGAGGAAATCATCAATCTTGCGTCTGGGGCCACCTATAAAGAAATAAACAAAACTGTGTTTTCTAGTGTGGAAGTAGACATCCCTAATATCCCGATCCAAAAACAAATTGCACAGAGACTGGCTGTCTACGACGATCTCATTTACAACAACACTCGCCGGATTCAGATTTTAGAACAGACCGCACAAGCCGTTTACGCTGAATGGTTTGTCAATTTTCGCTTTCCTGATTACGAGAAAATAAAAATGGTTGATAGCGACACTGACTTTAGAAAGATACCGGAGGGGTGGTCGGTGCTAAAGATTGGGGATGTCTGTACAAGAATTCAAGCTGGCGGTACGCCTAGGCGTGGGAAGGATGAATACTGGAATAACGGTACGATTAGTTGGTATACAACAGGCGAGTTACAAGATAATTTCCTTTTTGGTTCGAAAGAGAAAATTACCGAACAATCAATAGACGAGACATCGGCAAAGATTTTCGATAAAGGAACTATTCTGATGGCCATTTATGGATCGCCTACTGTGGGACGGTTAGGTATTATCACCGAGCGTTCGAGCTGTAATCAGGCGGCATTAGGACTTGTCGAAGACACCGAAAAGATTACCAAAACATATCTTTATTACGTTCTAAAAAATCTTAGGGAGAAATTTAATTTGGAAGCAGTTGGGGCGGCACAACAAAATATAAGCAAAATTAAAGTTTCAGAAACACAATGTTTGGTTGCGAATAGAGACCTAATCAATCAGTTTGATGTAATTGCATTTCCAATTTTTCAAGAACTTGAGAGTCTCCAAAGGCAAAATGATGTATTGCGTCAAACACGAGATTTGCTTTTGCCAAAATTGGTAACCGGAAAAATACGAGTATAAATTTATGGCAAGAAAGAAGAAAAAAGTCGGATCTGTAAAAAATGAACTTCTCCAAAAATCTAAGGAGGCCATGTTGTCGGCTGTACAAATATTCAACAATCCGAATATTCAATTCAAGTCCGAATCATTTATCGTACTAGTTGTTATTGCGTGGACTTACTTATTACATGCTTATTACAGAAAAAATAAAGTTGAGTACAGGTATTTTGATCAAGGACCGAAAAAGAGAAATTTTCATACAACCAAAAATGGCGCACATAAATATTGGGAATTAGAAAGATGTTTGGATTGCGATAAATCTCCAATTGATAATGTGGTTGCAAATAATTTGAAGTTTTTAATCGGACTGCGACACGAAATAGAACACCAAATGACTACAAAGATTGACGACTTACTTAGTGCAAGATTTCAGGCGTGTTGCTTAAACTTCAATTTTTATTTAAAAAAATTATTCCCGAAGCAGACTGGAATTGAAAAACACCTATCGTTTAGTCTCCAATTTTCGTCTTTGAGTGAAAAACAAGTTGATCAGATGGTTGATTATGAAGGATTGCCGCAAAATATTTCTACATATATTCAAAAATTTGATCAAGAGTTGTCAGAAAATGATTTTAACGATAGCCGGTTTTCTTATCGAGTATTGTTTGTTCCTAAAACTGCTAACAGAAAAGGGCAAGCGGATAAAGTTATTGAATTTATCCCAGCAGATTCAGATATCGCTAAAGGAATGAATAAAGAATATGTTTTGGTAAAAGAAAAAGAAAAAACGAAATACGCTGCAGGTGATATTTGGAGACAAATGCAGAAGGAAGGTTTTAAAAAATTCGGAGTATATCAGCACACTAGCTTGTGGCAGTCAGAGAAGGCAAAAGACCCCGCGAAAGGTTTTGGCATAACTGTGGTAAAAACTTGGTACTGGTATGATTCTTGGCTTTTATTTGTGAGAACCTATTGTAATCAAAACAAAGCAAGATATACATAATATGAACGAATTTTCTGAAAACAACTTAATTGAGCAGACAGCGGTAAAAATCTTTGCCGAGCTTTGGGGCACGAAGAATTTTATCAATGCCTACTCCGAAGAGGGTGATGCTCTGTTGGGAAGAGAAAATCAAGGACAGGTTGTTTTGATCAATCGTCTAAAACCAGCGCTAGAGAAGCTCAATCCGGAAGCACCACAGGAAGCCATAGCGCAAGCTCTGGCAGAGATCATTCGTGATCGTTCGACCGCAAGTATGGTCAATGCGAACCAAGAGATCTACAAGCTCATCAAAGACGGTGTAAAAGTGGAGATACGCGATGAGCATGGCTCATTCGAAGCCATCAATATCAAAGTCATTGATTTTAATGATCCTGCAAAGAATGATTTTCTCTTGGTGTCGCAAATGTGGATCACCGGAGAGCTTCATAAGCGCCGTCCGGATTTGATCGGATTCGTGAACGGCTTACCCCTTGTGCTGATTGAACTGAAGGCATCGCACAAGAACCTTCGAAATGCTTATCAGGAAAATATCCGTGATTATAAAGACACCATACCGCAACTCTTTTGGCATAACGGCTTCATTATCATTTCCAATGGCATTGAAAGTAAGGTCGGTACACTTACTTCCGCATTTGAGCATTTCAACGAATGGAAGAAGATAAAAAGTGAGGATGAAGAGGGTCGTGTCAGCTTGGAAACAGTTATTAAAGGTACCTGCGAACCCTCTCGACTTCTCGATATCGTCGAAAACTTCACTTTGTTTGATGATTCTTTCCGCGAAAGAATAAAGGCCATCTCTCGATACTTCCAGCTTCTCGGCGTAAATCAGGCATTTGAGCAGATTAAGAACCGTGATAAGAATCAGGGACGTCTTGGTGTCTTTTGGCATACGCAAGGGTCCGGCAAGTCCTACTCCATGATTTTCCTTTCGCAAAAAGTATTCCGGAAGATGACCGGCAATTTTACCTTTGTCGTTGTAACCGACAGGAACGAACTTGATAAGCAGATTTATAAAACATTTTCAGCTTGCGGTGCGGTATACGAAGAGGAAGTCCATGCTGATTCGATCCAAAACCTACGTCAACTTTTAAGTGAAGACCATCGTCATATTTTTACCCTTATTCATAAGTTTGGCACCAAGCCGGAGGAGAAACCGCCTATGCTATCGGATCGAAGCGATATTATTGTGATGGTAGACGAGGCCCATCGAACGCAATATGACCGCTTGGCGCAAAATATGCGTATTGCTATGCCGAAGTCGTCGTTCATTGGCTTTACCGGTACACCGCTTATGGCCAAGGGCGAGGAGAAAACGAGGGAAACATTCGGTGACTACGTGTCGACCTATAACTTCGCCCAATCGGTAGAAGATGGAGCTACGGTGCCTCTCTACTACGAAAACCGAGTACCCAAGCTTGAAAACGAGAATCCGGAGATCCAAAAGGATCTTGAGAAAGTGATGGACTTTTATGAACTTTCTACCGATGAAGAAGAAAAACTTGAGCAAGAATTTTCGACTTTTTATCATCTTATTACTCGGGAGGACCGTCTGAATAAGGTTGCTGAAGATATCGTCACGCACTTTACTGCTCGCGGATATGACGGCAAGGCGATGGTTGTTTCCATCGACAAGAAAACTGCCATCCGTATGTACACGAAGGTGAAGGCAGAGATGCAGCGCCATCTCGCAAAGATGAACATCGCTGTTACCAAAGCAAAAGATGAACACGAAAAGGAAATGTTGAGGGAACAGGTTCAGAAATACGAGAACATCGACATGGCGGTTGTAGTGAGTCAAAGCCAAAACGAAATTGCCGACATGGAGGAATTTGAGATCGATATGCGCCCACTGCGCGCGCGTATCTTAAATGAGGATCTCGAAACGAAATTTAAAGATCCAGATAGCAATCTGCGTATCGTGTTTGTCTGTGCGATGTGGATGACCGGTTTTGATGTACCGAATCTTTCAACGCTCTATCTTGATAAGCCACTCAAGAATCACACGCTGATGCAAACCATCGCTCGTGCAAACCGTGTCTATCCAAACAAGACGAACGGCTTGATCGTCGACTACATCGGCGTATTTCGTAACCTGCAAAAAGCACTCGCAGTTTACGCTTCTACCAATGCCGGAGATGATGAAATTATCAAAGACAAAAATGAGCTGGTGGAAATACTTTTTGCCACTGTCGCGAAGGCAAGACAATTTTTAAAGACACTTGAACTGGACATCAAAGAACTTCTCGAAGCAAAAGATGTTGAAAAGATCCGGCTTGTGGATGTATTCACAAACAAGATCCTGCAAGACGAAAAAACCAAACAGCAGTATCTCGAGCTTGCTGGCGATGCGCACAAATACTACAAGGCGGTTTTGCCGGAGCCAAAGGCAGAAGATTACTATCACGAAGTCACAGCTTATAAAGTGATCGCGTCGCGCATCCGTGAAGTTATTGATGAGGATACGGACGTATCACAAGTGAAGAAGGATCTCGAGAACTTACTTGATCGTTCCATCCGGGCCGGTGAGTATGTGATAAAGAGTACCCCGAAGATCAAGGATTTGAGCAAAATCGATTTCGAAGCGTTGAGAAAGTTTTTTGATGATTCGGACACGAAGAACATCGAAGCCGAACATTTGAGCGCCGAGCTTGAAGAAAAAATCAAAGAGATGATACGCAAGAATAAGCTCCGCAAGCATTTCCTTGATCGGCTAAATAAGCTCCTCCACGAATACAATACCGGCTCGCATGACCTCGATGTCTTTTTCGATCAGCTCGTTGAGTTAGCAAAGGAATTAAGCGAAGAAGATCGTCGCGCTGTTTCCGAAAATCTCACGGAAGAGGAGTTAGCTATTTTCGATATCCTTCGTAAAGAAAACCTGAACCCGGGCGAAGTAGATCAAGTTAAAAAAGTTGCCAAAGAATTGCTGGTAAAACTGAAAGCGGAAAAACTAGTTTTGGATTGGAAGCGAAAAGAAGAAACCCGAGCCGATGTAAAGATAACCATCCGCGATCTGCTCTATGATGAGCTACCCGGTCCGACATATACCGAACCCGATTGTGAGGATCGAACCCAGAAGGTGTACTTCCACGTATACGACAATTACGTGGATGAGAAGTTGAATGTTTATGCCTAATTACACTGTCCGGAAAATTTCAAAACCCAGTCGATAAGTGCTAAAATAAAACAAGCTTTCATTTTTTATGACAAAAAGAACTCAATTAAAAGCTATAGATTTTTTTTCCGGAGCCGGCGGTCTTACTAATGGCCTTATGGCATCCGGCATCAAGGTTCTTGGCGGCGTCGATAACGACGGATCGTGCAAGGCCACTTTTGAAAAAAACAATAAAGGAGCGGTTTTCTTGGAAAGAGACATCACTAAATATGCACCGGCCGATCTCGAGCGAGAATTGAAAATCTCAAAAAACGACGACAATATGATTTTCGCCGGTTGTGCTCCGTGTCAATTCTGGAGCATCATTCGCACGAGCAAAGAAAAGTCCAAAAAGACTAAGAATTTGATTCTCGATTTCCAGAGATTCGTCGAATACTTTTTACCCGGCATCGTCTTGGTTGAAAATGTACCCGGTATTTCTTCCAAGAAAGACAGTCCTATGGGGAATTTTATCTCGGCACTGGAATCATTGGGCTATAACGTGGCGCATGATATTACAGACATGTCTTTGTACGGCATACCTCAGAAAAGGAGGCGCTTCACGCTTTTGGCTTCTCGAGTTTCGACAATTTCTTTGCCGAAGCCGACTAACAAACAAAAAACGGTTCGGGACGTGCTCGGAACAAAAAACGGTTTCCAGAAAATAAAAGCCGGTACAACTGGTAGCGATCCGTTTCTTCACACCGCCGCAAATCTAAGCGACAAAAATATCGAGCGATTGCAAATGACGGACAAAAACGGCGGCGATCGTTCAAAATGGCAAAACAAGAAAGGATATCAATTGGACTGCTACTCTTCTGGAGAGAAGAAATTTTATGACACCTACGGGCGCATGTGGTGGGACCGGCCGTCTCCGACGATCACGACTAAATTTTTCAGCATTAGCAACGGTCGCTTCGCTCATCCAGAGGAAAATAGAGCCATTTCTTTAAGAGAAGGAGCGACACTGCAGACTTTTCCCAAAAATTACCAATTCATAGGCACAAGCATCGCTTCCATCGCCAAGATGATAGGCAATGCTGTACCGCCCAAATTCGCTGAAATAATCGGCAAGCAGATTGTCGAGTCCGTTCAGTAAATACCCCCCTTCATGCCACGACAAGAATTAAAAATGACGTTTGATCCGAATACGATAGAACATCTCGGTGTTCGGATGTATTCGACGTTACCGCCGGTTTTGGCGGAGCTTATCGCAAACTCTTACGACGCCGATGCGGAGAATATTAAGTTGAATCTTAAAGACGACACTGCCGATAAAGAGATCACAATAGAAGATGACGGGGTTGGAATGAGCTTCGATGAGATTAATAATAAGTTTTTAAGAATCGGTAGAAATCGTCGAGATGATGGGGGTGATCCTGCCTCGGTAAAAGGACGAAAGGCCATAGGTAAAAAGGGCTTAGGAAAACTTTCTTTTTTTGGAATATCACATGAGATCGAAATCGCCACAAAAAAAGACGGCAAGTTGAATGTTTTCATAATGCGATGGGAAGACATCAAAGGAGCCGACAAAGAATATGCTCCCGCGATCGTGAAGAAAGACGAACCATGCGGTGCCGCAGAGCACGGCACAACAATCACACTGAGAAAGCTTCAGAGAGATTCAGACTTTTTACCTGAAGATATAGCCACAAGCCTCTCAAAAATATTTATTATTGATGCTAGTTTCAAAATCACCCTACAACACAATTCGGGTGCCCTTATTGAAGTGACGAACGAGCGCAAATACGCCGATCTCGACAAAGAGATCGAGTGGGATGTGCCAGCGGATATCGGCATAGAAAGTGACTACTCGCGAAAAGCTCAAGTTACCGGACATCTTATCGCCACAGAAAAGCCGATCTCACCAAAAACAAATATGCGAGGCATCGTTCTTTTCTCGAGAAATAAATTGGTGAATCAAGCCGAATACTTTTCGGACAGCCAATCGAGTCACTTCTTTTCATACTTAACAGGATGGCTCGAGGTCGATTTTATCGACGATCTTCCAGAAGATGTAATTGAGACGAATCGACAATCCTTAATTTGGGATCACCCGGAGATGGCCGAGCTGAGGGCATATTTACAGAGCATGATTCGATGGCTTGAAAAAGATTGGCGTGATAAAAGAGCGGCGAAGCGCGAAGACAAACTATCTGAAACCACCGGCGTCAATATTCCGGAATGGTTTAGCAAATTGCCATCCGAAATCAGAGATCAAGTAAAACCGCTTATCCAAAGTTTGGAAAGGGATTCCGAGCTTCCAGTTGAAGCCATGGGCAGTGCCGTTAAAAAAATTCACGGATTGATTCCCGAATACGCATTCTACCATTGGCGATACATGCACCCCGAGGTTCAAAAAGCTTCAAAGCAATACTACGAAGACGAAAATTACTACACTGCTTTTTTGGAAACCGCTAAGATATATATAAACGCAGTAAAAAACAAATCAGGATCAACAATCGCTGATGCCGCTCCAATGATGGAAAATGTTTTTCAACTCGCAACCCCAGTTCTATCCGTTACAGAGAATTTCAAAAGAACCGATGGAACGGACTTTGATCCAGACACGATAAAAAACATCAAAAATGCCCATCGAGAATTTTCTCATGGAATAGTGGTCGGAGGTAGGAATGTGGTTGCACACGAGGTGGTGTCGGACTTAAAAGATTCGGGTTTATTCACTGAAAAAGATTGTCTCGATGCATTAAGTCTTTTGTCCCATCTCTTTTATCGTCTTGATAGATCAACAAAGATGACTCCTTAAAGAAATATGACCAACACATTCAAACTAATCATCGCTATCGTAGTCTCCGAGCTTGCCGGTATCATCGGCTCGGTGTTTACCACGCCATCCATCGCTGGCTGGTACGCCGGGATCGTTAAACCGGCTCTCAATCCTCCGGCGTGGGTATTCGGACCGGTCTGGACGACACTGTTTGCGCTTATGGGCATCGCGGCGTTCCTTGTTTGGAAGAAGGGACTGGATCGCAGGGATGTGAAAATTGCTCTCGGCATATTTCTCGGTCAGCTGGTTTTGAATACTCTCTGGTCAATTATCTTTTTCGGTCTGCACAGTCCCGGCGGTGCGCTGATTGAGATCGTATTCCTCTGGCTCGCCATTCTCGCCACGATCATCACCTTTGCAAAAATCTCCAAACCAGCCGCGTGGCTTCTGGTGCCATATATCCTTTGGGTTAGCTTTGCCTCGTATTTAAACTACGCAATTTGGTCACTGAATTAAAATCATGAGCACTGACGATCCAATTGAAAAGAATACGACAAACGAAGCTCCAGATGAGGACGTAAAGGAGCTTATGGAAAGTCATAATCTCGACAAGGACACGGCAGAGCGTGTTCAGGAGACTATGGATGATTTAGGCGTGGATGAGGACGACGCTGTTGAAATTGAGGAGAGTCTTTAGTTAAGCAATTATGACTTGGTGTAATTTGTTTAACATTTCAAAAATTAAGCAAATCGTCCCAAGCTTTCAAATTTGGTTTTACGGCTCGTCAGTGTCGCAATCGGTGCAAAGCTCTTATTCTTGGCACAAAGCTCGCCCCCGGGGTAAACAAATCTCGGCGGGCTAAATGTCCTAGTACTTGGCCAGAAGTTCTTTTATTTAATCGTGCATCACCGTCGGATATTTGTACTCTTTTATTCAGTTAAATGTTAGAAAATCTTTTTTTCTAATCTAGCACAATTAACAACAATCAAATATACTGGAAATATAAATATTTTTTAAATTAATATAAAAATTTTATGAATAAATCATTAAAGACAGCCAGTTGGGTGGGGCGAATTGCCCTTTTTATTGTTTATTTTTGGTTTGGCGCCATCAAAGTTTTTAGTATTAGCGCTGTCAGTCCTTTGGTCAAAAATTTATTGGAGGTCACTTTGCCTTTTATTCCTTTTGAAACTTTCATTATTATTTTAGGTATTTTTGAAATGGTCGTGGGCCTTTTATGGCTGTGGCCCAAAGCGACCAAGGCAACAACCATTTTGGTCATGTTACATATTTTTGCGACCTTGGCGCCTTTAGTTTTGTTGCCCAGAGAAATTTGGCAAAATTTACTTGTGCCAACTTTGGAAGGCCAATTTATTATCAAAAATGTTTTAATAATTGCTCTCGCCTATTTTATTTTTAGTTGGCGCGACAAATATGAGTTCGAGCGCTAAAAAAATAATCGGGGGCCTAGTCTCGATCGTTTTAATTGGGGTTGGCGCTTTTATTTTGCGCGATCAGCTTTTTTATTTAAGTCAGCAAATAATCCAAACTCGCCAACCGTGCCAAACTCCTTTGACTTATACAGTGGGTAATTTTGACCAGCGTTTTGGTTTGACCAGAGCTGATTTTAACGAAGCCATTGCGCAAGCGACCCAGATGTGGAGCCAAACCATTGGGCGTGAACTTTTTGCGCCTGCGCCTAAGGGGGCAATGACCATAAATTTAATTTACGATTATCGCCAAGACTCGACTAAAAAACTGCAAGCGCTGGGCTTGGTTATAGATGATACCGAGGCCACTTATAATGAACTTAAAATAAAATACGCGAATCTGTCGGCCGAATATAATAGAGACAAAAGTCTGTTGGACCAACAGCTGAAAAATTATGAAGCGAGACGAGATATATATGAAAAAGAAGTGGCGTCATTTGGTGGTCAACCGGTTTCGGCTTCCCAATATGAACGATTAGAACAAGAACGGCAGACCTTAAACGCGCTGGCGCGGGAATTGAATTTAGCCCAAGATAGTTTTAATAATTTAGTAGACACGATTAACGCAACGGTGAATATTTTAAATAAATTGGCGAGCGAATTGAATTTAAAAGCCAATCGGTATAACAATATTGGCGAACAACGTGGCGGAGAATTTACAGAGGGTGAATATGTCAGCGACGGTCAAAGTGAAACAATAAATATTTATCAATTTGATGATAAAAATAAATTAACCAGAGTTTTGGCTCACGAATTGGGGCACGCTTTAGGATTGGAACACATCAATGATCCAAAAGCCATAATGTATTATTTGAATCAGGGCAAAAATGGCGAGCTGACTTCAGCGGATGTTTTAGCTCTTAAAAATTTCTGCGGGGTAAAATAGTGTCATAATCAATTGCTTTGTTAACTCGTTGCGAGATAGCTGATCACGGAAGGAATAATTACAATAAAACATAAATACATACTTATAAACTTGAGAATGTTGGTATGTATTGTATAGTATAAATATGACTAAGTTAAAAACGACGAAACAAATGGAGCGGCATCTCAAGGGGATGGCCAATCATTATCGAATTGAGATATTGCTTTTAGTGGCTGAGAGCGAAGGCATAACTCTTGAGGAAATTGTTAAAATAATAGGCGCAAATGAAAAAACACTTGGCGAACATACAAGAAGGTTATATCAAGCGGGATTAATTAACAAGAAATATCGGGGTAAATTTGTAGAACATACGCTTTCGCCTTATGGTAAAATTTTCGTTAATTTTCTTAAATTATTTCAACGCACTTAAAACATACTTATAAACTTGAGAATGTAAGTATGTTCGTGTAGTGATTATATGGATTTTGTTTCGCATGGACTTTGGGGTGGCGCAGTTTTTGGTCGAAAAAACTGGCGAGAATTTCTATATGCTTTTATTTGGGGTATTATGCCCGATGTTTTGTCTTTTGGCATTTTTGCTGTGGGTCGGTTTTTAGGTTTTTATAAAAAAGTAGATTTTAGCGCTGGTTTGCCACCGATGAGCGCGATCCCCGATCATATCGCGAGATTTTACGACATCACGCATAGTTTAATAGTTTTTATAATGGTCTTTGGTTTAGTTTGGTTAATTTTTAAACGACCAATTTTAGTTATGTTGGCCTGGCCACTTCATATTTTGCTTGATATCCCAACACACAGTCGCGCTTTTTTTGCCACGCCTTTTTTGTGGCCACTGTCGGATTTTCGTTTTGACGGCATTCCTTGGAGTCATTTAGAAATATATTTGCCAAATTTAATTGGTTTAGCAATCGCCTTAAGTTGGCTGGCTCTTAAAAAATTACGTGCCCGGTCTAAGCCATCAACTTCTAACTTAAAATTTAAAACTTTAAACTAAAAATATGGCAATTGACTTGGCTTTATTTTACGCGCTGAACGGTTTGGCTGGTTTGTCGCTTTTGAGCGATATGCTTTTTATTTTTTTGGCGGAATATTTGCCGTATTTGGTCGTCTTAACTTTTTTTGTCTGGGTTTATTTTGAAAAAAATTCTTGGATAAATAGGGCCTATATGGTTGGAGGCGGTTTAGCGGTCGCTTTGGTCGCGAGATTTGTCGTGGGTTCTTTAGTGAGAATTATTTTTCTTCGCCCACGGCCTTTTTTGTCGCATGACGTCATAAAATTATTCAGCGAGAGCAGTTGGTCGTTTCCTTCGGGTCACGCGCTTTTTTTCTTCGCGCTTGCTACTTTCGTCTATTTACAAAATAAAAAATGGGGCTGGATTTTTTACGGCGTCTCGGGCGCGATGGTTTTAGCGCGCGTTATTTCGGGTGTGCATTATCCCACAGATATTCTGGGAGGCGCGCTTTTGGGCTGGGCCACGGCTTATGTCCTACATTATTTTTTGAAAAAAATGCATAAAAAATATTTAAAAGGCAATTAGCTCTAAATGATTTTTTAGCAATGAGTCCTTGACAAAGATTTAGAAATGATATATAGTGAAAAAGAGCGGTTTTTATCCGCTTTTTGTTTTTTTAAAACAAATCGTGCCTTATCAAAATTTTCATATGAATGAAGATACTATGAACCAAGCTGCGACATCAGCAGTGGACCCAAGCAAGGTTGACGCAACAGCGACAGATCAAACTTCGGTTGCGACTGCAACCACTCCAGCTACTGTGACAGATGAGATCACAACTAATCAAGAGCCAGCAGTGGCTCCAACTGAAGAAGTGCCGGTGGTCGATGAGGCACCAGCCGCTTAAGCTAGTTTTAAGCACTGAACTAACTCCGAGTAATCGGAGTTAGTTTTTTTTAATCATGAAGCGGTTGTGTAAGGCGGCAAAAAGCCAAGTGATAATATAAGCGTACACAATAACTTGAGCCAGCCCCAAAATAAAGCTAGGCCAAGTAATAGCCATATCATTGGCGTATTTATCTACGGCGACTAAATGAACGAGCCAACCAAAAAGCTGGAGAGCAAAGTCTGGCCAGAGCGAGACAAAAATTACACAGACTAAATAGACAATGCCTAACATACTCGCGGCCGCTAGCGCAAATTTATTTTTATCCAGTTGCATAGGAAAAAAAGATAAGGAAAGTATTCACTTAAAATAATTTTAGAAGCAAAATAATAATTAAGAAAGTGAGCATCAGATACAGGCAGATTTTTGTTCCTGCCCCCGACCGCGCTTTACGGTCGGGGTTTTTTTCGTGAGAGGGTTCAGCTTGGTGACAGCAAGACATACGAAGGTATAATTATTTAGCGGGCGCAATAACTTGAGCTAGTTGATTGTTATGCAAGCCCATACCGGGGTCATCATAAACATGTGAGATTAAACCATTTTCATCGATCACAATGTAGCTGTGTCCCGGAAATGATCCAAAGTGCATCGAGGAGGCCACATTAAGCATACCGAGCTTGGTTGAAAAAGAGCGATCTTCGTCAAACAAAACTTTAGCCGCGCCTAGTTCGGGCATTTGTGAGATGGCCCTTTGCCAATCGGCTGGCGTATCAACGACAATGGAAAGAGCTAGAATATTATCGCTTTGAAAACGTTCGTCGGCGGCCAAAGCGGCAATTTGTTGCCAACAAGAGGGATAGCACATCAGGCCTTCATTGAAGAAAAGAACGACTTTTTTGTTCTTGAAATTTTCATTGGTAAAAGTTTGACCGTTTATATCTTTGAGGTTGAAAGCCGGAAAATTTTGACCAAGGAGTTGATTTAGGTCGGTAATGTCCCCACGGACCGAGGAACCGCCATGATGCGAGGCCATCGGGTCGGAAGCCGGCAAAGTGTTAGCTGAAGAAGAGAGCGCGCTTGGTTCGCTGGGCGTTTTATTGACCAAAAACGTCACGCCAAAAACAACCGCGATGGTTAAGATGGCTAAGAAAAACCACGGTTGAAGATTTTTAAGATTCGTCATAAGATTTTTTAGTGAACTGCTTAATGGCAGTTCGAATAAGGAAAGCAAGGAGAACTAGAATCAGCACCGCCCAAGCCCATTGTGGAATGGCTTGAATAATATTTTGGCCAGAATTTAACAACTTGGTCACAAAGATATTAATGCTGACTTGGTAGGCGCTATGCTGAAAGAGCTGATTCGTTAGCGCCAGTTGAATAATGAGGGCGCCCAGACCGACAAAAGCTAAACCAGAAATTAATTCGGCCCAGGTCAAGCTAATAGTTTTAGAGCCAAGTTTGAGGTTGAGGGGTTTGCGCAGAGCCATAAATTTTTTGGTGAAATTAAATTTATCTAAGAGCGAAGCAATAATAAACAAAGGCGTGACCATACCCAAAACATAGCTCACGGTGTAAAGAGCGCCCCACCAAAGTGAACCCGGTAGAATCGACAGCGCCAAAACGCCTGCCAAAACTGGCGCGCAACAAGTGGTCGCGATGCCAGAGAAAATACCCAAAAAATAAACAGAGATGGCATTGTGTTTTTTGAGTACGGGATTAACATGCCACGGCAACGACCAGTGTAGGCCGATTAATAAATTTAAACCCAAGAGCAAGAGCATGGCTCCGCCCAGAATAAAGATGACGGTGTGGTAACGGGAAAAGAATTGACCCACAGCGGCCGCGCCTAAACCGAGCGGGAGGAAAACCGTTAGAATGCCGAGAAAGAAAACAAAAGTCATCAGAAAAACTTTATATTTTTCTCGGAAAATAGACGCAAGATAAGAAGGCAAAAGCACTGTTATGCAACAAGGCGCAAAGAGCGCGGCTAAGCCAGCCACAAACGAGGCCACCAAAGAAGCGCTTAAAAATAAGTCCATATAATTTAGACGCCACAGCCCGGGCTGGGTTTAGGCGAAACCGGCACAGTTTTGTTTAAGATATTTTGGTAACCAGTCGAGCTGGAATAATTTGCTCCCAGAATTTCTTGAGGTTTAACCTGATCCCAGTTTTGACCATTTTCTTGCAGGTAGCGGGCAATAGTTAAATAATTTTCCGGAAACCAGTAGCTGTTGACTGTGAGAGCGGTTTGATACATTTGTTCCTCGTTTTTGCCTTGACTGGCCAAAAGTTCTAACAAGCCGAGCATGGCCATACCGTGATTACAGTCAGGGAAAAGCGTGGAATTGTCGCAACATGGGCGATAAATATTTTGCGCTACTTTAGCCACCAATAGTTCTTGCTCGGGTGAAAGTTTAATGAAGTCATGTCGGCTATAATGATCCATGGCTGTGCCGGTAGCGATAGTCCAACCGCCGGTGGAAGCGAAATTACCGGCGCCACCGTATTGGGGGTCAGACATTGGGCCTTTGTCCAAAATGGCATTTTTATTGGCCAAGCCCAAGGCCCAGAGCAAATTTAACCAGAGGCCAGAATTAGCCGGCGTGATTTCAATTTGACCATTGTTATCATTTTTAAGCAAAGCTAAAGAAGCTTCGTCCAAACCGCCGCGGTTAGCGTAGATGTCTTGAAATTTAACGAGATCAAGCGCGCCACTGGCAACTAATTTTTTGCCCAAGTCACCCCAAACTACTGGTAAGGTGGTATTTAGGGGAATGACTTTTTGCTCTAATTCAGAAGTTAGAGCCGTTTCTATTGAGGAAATATTTTTATTGGATAGATTTTGATTTTTTTGTTTGGAAGTGTAAACCCATGCTCCAGCTATGACCAGCACGGTCAAAAAAAGACTGACCGGCCAGAGCCAAATTTTAAGGTCCCAAGAATTTTTTGGAAGAGTGTCGTTGGGCGGGACTGCTGGGATTGGCGCAGTTGGCGGAGAAAAATTTTCATCAGACATATATTTATTAATAAGATAAGATTTAACAGGATCACTAATTTTTAGGCGGTAGAATTTTAACGCGGCTTTTGACGTAGAGATAAAAGAGGCCAAGAAAATTACTCAACGCGGCTAAAGCCAAAAAATAGTTTTGCCATCGACCTAGACTTGCGGCCGCGGAAAATAGTATGGCTGGTAAGAACAAAGCGAGCCAATGTAAACAGCAAGCGACCAGGGCCAGACTAGAAATAAAACCATTGCCAGCTATAACCAAGCCACAGCGATGTATTTGAGCACGACGCCAAAAGAAGAAAGCAACTTGGGCGCCAAAACCGAGCGCGATAAGTCCAAACCAAGGCCAAGATCTTTGCCATTGTTCGAGCGCGGCTGGCCAGCCCAGGATAAGAGTGGGCACAACTAGCACTATAGTTAGCAATAATAAACCGGCGGCTAAGCCCAATAAGCCACAAATTATTTTTTTCATAAAGGTCAATTGACAAAAGGAACAGACCGCCTTGAGGGCGGCTAAAAGCGACGGCCTGACTTTTTGTATAAAAGTTAGAACGCCGTTTTAAATTAAAGACGGACTATTTTCGTGTTGAGCGAGCCAAGATAAAAATGGCTGGTAAAAATTGAATTTTGGTTTAGGTAATTTAAATTTTTGAAGGTAAAGTGTTTTTGGCCGCAGGCTGTGGTTAAAAATCAACAGACTAAAAAAGAGTAAGCTTAAGAGGAAAATAATAGAGGCAGAATTAAAGGTGGCGAGAGAAAAATTTTTAAACAGAGCTAAATGGCTCAAGCTAGCGGTATGAGTATTGATTTCCACGCAGGTGGTATTTTGTGAGAGGGCAACAGCGCAGTCGCTAGTCGTATGGTCATCTAAGTGGAGCATGGTCAACCCAGAAAGCAGGGTGGCACCGACGCTCATTACGACAATAAGCGCGACAAAAAGTTTTTTAACACTCAAGATACCCATAAATTTATGCTAGTGTTTAGGTGCGGCTAGTGTCAATGGACTAATTCCATTTGACCACCACCTATGGTTATGGTAGCATAAAGGTTGTCCACTGTCTATAATATTTGTGATGATACCTATTTATAAAGATAATGTTGGCCTAATTTTGAAAAAAGCGGCGGGGCAAATTCGTTTGCTGGAGAAAATGCTGGCAGAAGATCGCCACTGTTTGGATATAGCGCAACAGATTAACGCGGCTATTGGTTTGTTAAAACAAGCCAATCAAGCTATTTTAGAAAATCATTTGCTGACTTGCGGGGCGCATGAATTACAAGGCAAAAATTTGGCGCGCAAGAAAAAATTTGTGGACGAATTGACGCGCGTCTTCCAAGTAGCGAATCGTAAATAATTTTTATGGCGAAACAAACCATAAATTTAGAAGGCCTGTATTGTCGGGCCTGCGAGTTGACGATTCAAAAAAATTTAGAAGAATTACCCGAGATAAAAAAAGCCCGCGCCTCTTTTCGTAAACAAGTGGTCGAGATTATTTATGATGATATGGCGCCAGCTGGGGAAAAAATTAAAGAAGCCGTGGAAAGGGCGGGTTATCAGCTTGGGGTTGGCAAAAAATTGCCGTGGCTGGCTTCGACTGGCCGCGTTTACGGCGATTTACTTTCCGCTGGCTTAATTCTGTTCGCTCTTTATTTGCTGGTGCGTTTGATTGGTTTGGATAATTTAAATTTTTCTTTAGGTCAAAGCGTCTCTTACCCGATGCTGTTTTTGGTGGGTTTGGTGGCCGGCGTTTCAACTTGTATGGTTTTGGTGGGCGGATTGGTTTTGGGTTTCGCGGCCTCGCACGCGGAAAATCACGCGACCGAAAAATTTAGCCAAAAATTTCGGCCACATTTATTTTTCAATCTTGGTCGGATTGTCGGATTTCTTATTTTAGGCGGAGTTTTAGGGGCGCTCGGTTCAATTTTAAGCCCGTCGGCTCGTTTTTACGGCGCGCTGATAATTTTAGTGTCGCTCGTGATGTTGCTCTTAGGGGTCAAACTGACCGAAATTTTTCCTCGTTTAAGCCAATGGCAATTAACTTTACCCAAATGGTTGGGTGGTCGGATGCTGAATAAAACCGAGTACTCGCCTTTTAAAACTTTTTTGGGTGGCGTGTTAACTTTCTTTTTGCCTTGCGGTTTTACGCAAGCGGCGCAAGTTTTAGCGGTGGCGTCTGGTAGTTTTTGGGCGGGCGGCTTATTTATGTTTTTATTTGCCTTAGGTACGGCGCCAGGACTCTTAAGTTTAGGCGCGTTATCGGCGTGGTTCAAAGGCCGAGCGGGTCAGATTTTTTTCAAAGTGGCGGGGCTCGCCGTGATACTTTTTGGAGCCTTTAATTTATCCAATGGTTTGATTTTAACGGGACTGAAAGCGGCCACGGTCGATCAAAAAGAAACAATCACTGTCGGCGGTCAAAAGATAAAAATTATAAATGGCGAACAGATTTTAGAGATGAATCAGTTGGCTTTTGGTTATGAACCGAACAAGTTAGTCGTAAAAAAGGGTGTGCCAGTCAAATGGGTCATCACTTCAAAAAATCCTTATACTTGCGCCAGCAGTTTGGTCGTACCGTCCTTAAATTTGTATCAGACACTTCAAGCTGGAAAAAATATTATCAATTTTACTCCCGATAAAGCGGGCATAATTTCTTTTTCTTGTTCCATGGGTATGTATCGCGGATATATTAAAGTCAAGGAGTAAATTCTAAATTTTATATCTTTTATTTTTTATTATGGCGACAGTCACTTTCCAAATTTCTGGTATGCATTGCGCTAGTTGCGTTATTCGTAACGAGCATAGTTTAGAAAAAGTTCCCGGTGTAAAAAGCGCCTCGGTTAATTTGCCCTTACGGCAAGCGACTGTTGAATATGATGACAAAGTTGTGACCGAACACGCTTTGCATCAAGCCGTGATTGATAATGGTTATGAGGTCGTCATGCCTGAAAATATGGACGATATGGATATGGGTGGTGGCGGTCATCAGCATCACGATTTAGACGCGGCCGAAGTTCGTCAGGCAAAAAATAAAGCCATAGTCGCTCTGATTTTGGCTTTACCGGTCGCTTTAATCGCTATGGTCTTGCCGGAATTTGGACCAATTTATGGTGGTGCCTCTGGGAGCATGTGGCTGGAAGCCGTGCTTGCTTCGTTCGTGATTTTATTTATGGGTCGAGAATTTCATTGGGGCTTAATTAAACAAGCCAGACATTTGACGGCCGATATGAACAGTTTGATTTCGCTTGGCACAATGGCAGTGTTAATTTTTTCTTGGTGGTCACTCTTATCGGGTCAATCAAAGTTATATTTTGAAATTGGCGCCATTATTACGGCTTTGATTTTACTGGGTCGATATTTTGAAGCTAAAACCCGCGGACAGGCCAGTCAAGCCATTCAAAAATTATTGGCGCTCGGCGCTAAAACCGCGCGTTTGATTGTGGGCGACCCCACTGGGCGGGGTGAGAGCGAGCGCGAAATTCCGATAGCCGAAGTTAAAGTGGGCGACCTGCTTTTGGTTAAACCAGGTGAAAAATTTCCCGTTGATGGTTTAATTAAAAAAGGCCTGGGGCACGCGGACGAGTCTATGTTGACGGGTGAAAGTTTGCCCGTGTCCAAAAAAATTGGGGACGAGGTTTACGGCGCGACCATAAATATTGATGGCGCCATTTATATTGAAGCTAAAAAAATTGGTGGCGATACGGTCTTAGCGCAAATTGTAAAAATGGTCTCGGAAGCGCAAACTAAAAAAGCGCCGATTCAAAAATTGGTGGATAAAATTTCCGGCATTTTTGTGCCAATCGTTTTAGTCATTGCCATTATCACGGCTTTGGCTTGGTATTTTTCCACAGGTACCTTGGCCTCAAGCATTATTCCAGCCGTGGCGGTTTTAATTATCGCTTGTCCCTGCGCTTTAGGACTCGCCACGCCAACTTCGATTATGGTGGGTACGGGCTTGGGCGCGAGCCGAGGGATTTTAATCAAAAATGGCGAAGCCCTTGAGCGCGGTAAAAAAATCGATGTGGTTATGTTTGATAAAACCGGCACGCTCACAGTGGGGCGACCGCAGATAAACGAGGTCGTGGCCTTGGACGGACAAACCGCGGATCAAATTTTGGCGCTAGCTGGCAGTATTGAAAAATTATCAGAGCATCCTTTGGCGCAAGCGGTCGTTAGAGCCGCGCAAGAAAAAAATTTGGTTTTGGTCGAAGCGATAAATTTTAGCAATTTATCTGGCCGCGGGGTGAAAGCGGAAATTATGGGCCAAACGGTTTTATTGGGTAATCCAAAATTAATGCAAGAAAATAATATAGACTTAGCAGGCGCGGAAAATAAATTGAGGGAGTTGGAAAATATGGCGCAGACCGTGGTTATTTTGGCCGCTGGCGGGAAAATTTTAGGGCTCATCGCGATTGCCGACGCGCTTAAGCCCGAAGCCGGGGAAGCTATAAAACAATTGACGGCCCTGGGCGTGGCTTCGGCCATGATTACTGGCGATAATTTTCGCACAGCCGAAGCCATTGCCAAACAGATCGGCATCACTCAAGTGTTAGCGGAAATTTTACCGGCCGATAAAGCGGCCAAAGTTAAAGAGCTTCAGGCGCAGGGTAAAAAAGTGGCTTTTGTCGGCGATGGCATAAATGACGCGCCAGCTTTGGTACAGGCGGATTTAGGTATTGCTATGGGTACGGGTACCGAGATTGCGATTGAAGCTGGCAATATTGTGTTAGTCAAAGGCAATCCCGTTAAAGTGGTGGAAGGTTTGCGTTTGGCGCAAGCGACTTTAAAAAATATCAAGCAAAATTTATTTTGGGCTTTTTTCTATAATGTTGTACTTATTCCATTGGCCGCGCTGGGTTATTTGAATCCTATTATCGCCGGCGCCGCCATGGCCTTTTCGTCGGTTTCGGTGGTTTTAAATTCCCTGCGGTTGAAGAGAATAAAGTAATTATCATGGCTTTATAGTGCGGATTCTTAATCATTACTTAAAAATTAAATTTGTGCTAAAATGGTGGGAGTGATTTTTATATATATATTTTATGGCTGAAGATCAAGATAAATGTCCGGAGTGTGGTAGTTCTTTAACTGATATTGTCACCACGCAAAGTGGCCGACAATTACGTCGTTGTTCCACTAATGTCTGGAATAAAGACACGCGTCAAAGCGAGGGTTGTGGTTATGTTTTGTGGCTGGAAGTAGAGCCACAAATTTTAGATGAAATGTGCCCCAAGTGTGGTTCGCCTTTAGTTTTCGCGGTCACAAAATTTGGCAAGAAAATGAAAAAATGTTCGACTGGTGGTTGGGATAAAGAAAAAAAACAAGCTACGGGGTGCGATTATGTGGAGTGGCAAAATGGCATTAAGGAAGAACTGAATGAAGATTGCCCCGATTGTAGCAATAAGCTGGTGATGGTGACAACTAATAATGGCAAGCGTTTAAAAAAATGCTCGACAGCTGGTTGGGATTCAAAAAATAAAGTCGTCACCGGTTGCCAGTATGTGGAATGGCAAAAATAGCGAGAGCGCAACAAACAACAAACAACTGGCAACAAAACTTTTAAAGCGAAAAACCCGCGACAAATTTTTAACGCGGGTTTTTAGTTTGGAGCGTTCATCTTACTTTCTCCTGATGATTTGAATGATGTCTTGAATGTTAATTTGTTTTTCGCCCAGATTTGGTTTTTTGATGTTGAGCGTGATAGCAATCTCGTTTATTTTTATGACTCGACCTTCACATGTGGGAAGGCCCTTGGCATTAATCATAAAATATTTAATAAAACCATGAGGCGGACGGGAGGTTTGTCGATTAAAAAAAATATAATCTCCTTTCTCAATGTGTTTCCAGAGGTCAAGCAGTGTTTTCATTTGCCACCTCCTCTTTTTTTTCAACACGCGTAATGTTTCTGATGTCAATATTTAGATATTGGCTTTGGTTAAAGCTCCCTATTTTGTAAGTGGCAGAAACAACTAAGCCCTTACGACCAACGACATGGACGCAACGGGTCAATATATATGGCAGGTGAATCCAAATTTTGGCTTTACTATCGTGAAATTTTTCAGCCGACCCGTTAATAAATATCTCGTCGCCTCGGACGATAGCCGACATTTTTTGGACGATGTCTTGGTAGTTAGCGGTTGGTTGCCAAGGGTTGTTTCGTTTTTTTTGTCGCTCATTAATTCCTTTTTTAAGGCCAATTTTAGAGCGAAATCTTTTAATAGGCATAATAACCCCCTTTCCTATTATTTTTAGTTTGTAAAAGAGTGAGTTATCTACAGTTTAGCATTGACTTAAGTTTTTTCCTATTTTTAAATTTTATGTTAGGATAGTCACAAGAATGGTCTTTTAAAATTCAAAGTTAACAGTTTTCTTCACTTCCCAAAAAAGGAGATGATAAAACAGTCAATCCCATTTTTGATCAAGAGGATAAATTGTGGCGTTTGCCGGCGTATGCTTTTAAAGATATCCCGCAAACGAGCAAAGAATGGTCAGACGGCACCTTATTTACTTTGGAGATAATGGCAATAAATTTTTATGAGATTATGGATATTTTGCAGTCCAAGTGCAAAGGTTATTTAGGTAGCCCTTTATTAAATCCAGAATTAAAAAAATTTATTAGCTGGTCTTTTATTTCCATGCCAGATGAGGATAAACTTCTTGGTGGACGTTATTTCGCGTTGGCCTATGAATATCTCAACAATTTAACAACCTGCTTTTATTGTAAATTTATGATTGGGCCACCAGGCGCTATCTATTGCCAAGCGGTTTTATTAAATGTTGATTATAAAAAAGCCAAACAGGATGTGAATAAATTACCTAAAAGTAAACAGTGTATTTTTTCTCACCCTAAATATCGTGCGCCGCGAAATGTTATTTGCCCTTTGGCAGAACAAGTAGCAACCTTCGTCAAACCAACTGGTGGTGGCGCAGAGGTTAGAGATTTTAGCGAGTTCACAGTAGCGTTATTATCTGGAAATTTCTTTTCAAATGTAACAGAGTCTGAAGCAATATCAGAAAAAGATAAATAATGGAAAATCCATTATTATATCTGACTTTTCCTAAAACCTGCTCCAACAGCTTCTGTTTCTGAACAAAACCATTTTTCACCCGCATTGGAATCAATGCGGGTGTTATTATAATATTTTTGCTCGGGTAAGTGATAAATTTTTTCACCGCTGGAACTAAGGTTGCCTTTAATGGAGCAATTTTTATCGGGCGGAATGTTCGCGGTGGTCGCGCTAGTTTTGGGCGGAATATATTTTTGGCAAATCCCCGACCACAACCCGAGTTGGTTTTGTTGGGCTCGTTTTTGAGCTTCGGCAAAATTTTTTTTATGCAAAAAATTTGGGGCGTAGGGATAAGCGCGCGCCAAGCCCACTTCCACCAATTCTAAATTAATAAATTTCTCGTCTAAAAAAACATAGGCCAAAGTTCGGCCGTAGCGGTCAATTTTTTCTTGATCAAAAACCAAATTAATTTTTTGCCCCAGCACCAGTTCTTTATTTTTAGCGGACGCCGCTTCGGCCAAGCATTGTACCGGTTTTTTTGGGTCAACCGATTCGGGCGTGTCTATACCAAGATAACGTACCGCGCGTCCATCGCTTAATTTTATGGTATCACCATCAACAACACGGGTGACCAAAAAAAGATTTTCGTCTGCTAAAATTTCTGAATCAGCATTTTTTGTAATTGTTACCGTGTCATTTATTTTTATTTCCGCGGGGATGTTTTGATTTATTTTTTGGGGTGAATTGGCCTGACTGGCGGGCCAGTTGCTTAAAACGACTAAAAATAAAAAGAACGCTGTTAAGCTATAACCTAAATGTTTGAGTTTTGGATTTTTCATAAGCTAGCAATATTATACCAAAAAATCTTGACTTTTTCACGATTTTGAACTAATTTCAAGCCTATGAATGTGACTGAACTCGCGCGCCGTTTACAGCTACCGACACAACAACTTTTAGATGAGTTGCCCGGGCTGGGTTTTGATATTGGCAAGCGCGCCATTAAAATAGACGATCGCGTGGCACAAAAGGTCATTATGACTTATCGTTCTAAATTGTCGCAGAAAAAAACAGTTGGTCCTTACAAAATTATTGAACGAGGCCGCGAGACAACAGTCGCGGTCAAAACTAAAGAAGTTATTTTACCAAATCAATTGACTGTTAAAGAATTTTCCGAGCGACTAAATTTGCCTGTCGCCAATATTATTGGCGAGTTGGTTAAAAACGGCATTATGGCGGCGCTACATCAACGGATTGATTTTGAAACAGCCGCTATTGTGGCGGAAGACTTGGGTTATAATGTGACCCGTTCTGATGGCAATCAAGCTGAAGAAAAAGAGCGCGGGGAACAACAACAAGCGCAACTTTTAGAAATTTTAACAAGTCGTGAACAGGGCCATGAAAAATTAGAAACGCGCCCACCCGTGGTGGTGGTCATGGGACATGTGGACCATGGCAAAACTACTTTGCTCGATGCCTTGCGCGAAACCAACGTGGCCGGTGGCGAAGCTGGTGGTATTACCCAGCACATCGGTGCATATCAAGTGACGATTCACGATCGTTTATTGACATTTTTAGACACGCCGGGTCATGAGGCCTTTTCGGCTATGCGTAGTCGCGGTGGCCAATTGGCGGATTTGGCGATTATTGTAGTGGCGGCTGATGACGGCCTTAAACCGCAAACTTTGGAAGCGATTGAAATAGCCCAAAAAGAAAATCTGCCATTTTTAGTGGCGATAAATAAAATTGATAAGCCCGAAGCCAATATTGAAAAGACCAAACAGATGTTAGCGGAGATTAATTTATTGCCAGAAGATTGGGGTGGCAAAACTATTTGCGTGGCGATTTCGGCCAAGGCCAAAGAAAATTTACAAACGCTTTTAGAAAATCTATTAATCTTGGCGGACTTGGAAGAACTCAAGACATTGGCCACTGGTCCGGCGGTCGGCACCGTGATTGAATCGCGGGTCGATAAAAATGCCGGTATTCTAGCCACCGTCTTAGTCCAAAGCGGTCAATTAAAAGTGGGCGATAATTTTGTGGTTTCCAACGCGGTTGGTTTGGTGCGGTCAATGATCGATTGGCGCGGGCAGAAAATAGACACAGCTGGTCCGTCTACGCCAGTGAGAATTTTAGGTTTTAAAAAGGCGCCTTTGGTGGGTGATTTTTTTAAAGTGGTGGCGTCCGAGGAATTGGTTCAAGCGCGTCGCGCTTCCAAAAAAACTACAAAAGCCGCACCTCATAATGTTGGCGCCATGACTTCGGCTGTAGAAATAAATAAAACTGACTCGGCAGAGGCAGAAGGCGAAGTTATAAATTTTCCTATTATTTTACGTAATGATGTTTTAGGTTCAAGTGAAGCCATTGTGGCCGCTCTACAAAAAATTCAGCCGGCCGGTCTTAAAATAAAAATTTTACGCACCAGTTTAGGCAACATCACGGAAGCCGATATTTCTGAAGCCGCCTCGGCCGGGGCAGTTATTTATGGTTTTCATATTATTGCCAATCCCGAGATTGTGGAGTTAGCCCGAAGTCACAAAGTCAAGGTCAAAGTTTTTAAAATTATTTATGATTTGATCAATGATGTCAAGCAAGAGCTCCAGCTGATTTTAAAACCAGAGTTGGTGCGAACTTATTTAGGACAAGTGCAAGTCCTGGCCATTTTTAGAGATGAAAACAAACGCAAAGTGGTCGGCGCGAGAGTTTTAGGCGGAAAAATTGAACGAGGCGACAAGATAAAATTAAAGGTGTTAAGAAACGGCGCGGAAATTGGTTGGGGTCGGTTGGGCGAATTGCAATCGGGCCGAGAAAGCGTTAGGGAAGTGGTCCAAGGTCAAGAAACTGGTTTGGAATTTTTGGGTCCAACCAAAATTTTAGTAGGCGATGTGGTGGAAGTATATGCCGAAGAAATTAAACAAAGGCAAATCTAGCCATCATAAAAGAAGTTTAAAAGAAGGTTTAGGCAGATACCGGCAGGCGCAACGACAGCACGAAGTGTCCAATGTTATTTCGCAAGGCATTTGGAAGTTGTCTCAAGACGATAAAAAATATCCGCTCGGTTTAATTGTCACCATTACGCGGGTGGTCACTTCGCCCGAGGCCGCTTATGCTAATATTTTTTGCCAAATTTTTCCCGACGAAATTAGAGGCACGGCTTTGTCATATTTAAATAAAAAAAAGATTATTTTACGACATTATGTTTCTCAACACACCACCTTTCGTTTGGCACCAAAAATTCATTTTGTTTATGATGCTGACTTGGCGGAAGAAAATCGCATTTTAGAACTTTTAGATTCCATAAAAAAGTAAGCGGATAACTGGCTTTTTAGCTTGTAGCTTTTTAGCTTATTAGGCGCGCCAGTCAGAAGTTGCAATTTTTTAGAAATTCTCTTAAAATATTAACATATGAATTTAATTCCTACAGTTATTGAAAAATCGAGCTATGGTGAGCGTGCTTATGACATTTATTCGCGGTTGCTGAAAGAGCGAATAATTTTTCTAGGTTCAGATATCGACGATGATGTCGCCAATTCTGTTATTGCCCAGCTTTTATTTTTGGCGAGCCAAGATGAAAAAAAAGACATTAAGCTTTATGTAAATTCTCCGGGTGGTTCGGTTTCGGCCGGTCTCGCGATTTATGACACAATGCAATATATCAAGCCCGATGTTTCTACCATTTGCGTGGGATTGGCGGCGTCTATGGGCGCGGTGCTTTTGGCGGCGGGCGCGCCGAAAAAAAGGTTCGCTTTGCCGAATGCGGAAATTATGATTCATCAAGTTCTGGGTGGTTTTCAAGGACAGGCCTCGGATGTTAAAATTCACGCGGAAAGAATTTTAAAAACTAAAGACAATTTAAATAAAATTTTAGCCAAGCATACGAAAATGAAATTAGAACAAATAGAAAAAGAAACAGACCGCGATAAATTTTTAAATCCCGAAGAAGCCAAAAAATACGGCTTGATCGACGCGGTCATTAGTTAGCAAGCCTAGCGGTTAGCAAATTTCAATGGGGATTCATTAGGTTGTCATCCCGTGCCACGACACGGGATCCAGTATTTTGAATTTGGTTTGAAAATTAAGAAAAAGGTATTTTATTTCCGGTTGGAGGTAGTCCTTTTAACCACCAGAAGCCAATCCGCCAGCTGGCGGATTGGCTTCTTGCGCTTCCCTTTAGACCTCCTGCCAAATAACTTTTTCTATTACAAACTCACTCTGACGACTGCGACTTCATAAAAATTTCTCGCCATATAACCAATATGTCTCTAAATTTTTATCTTGTCTTGCTCGCCAGATTGACCTTTCACTACGAAAAATTATCTGGCAGTGGGTCTATATTTTTTCGCAGAGCCAAGAAACCAAGCAAATTGCCTGCCCGAAATGCTTCGCCTTTCGAAGCAGGCGGGTTCGTCAGAGCTGGTTTAAAGAACCACCTCCAACCGGAGGGCGTGGAGAGAGGGCGCGGTGTGGAGTAGGGCTGGATAAAACGGACTTGACTGGAAAGGGCGAGAGGAGAGTGCGTAGAGAAAAATGATATAAAAAAAAGAACCAACATTCATACCACGCGGGGTGTGTTGGTTCTTTGATAATCTATTTACGGTTCACTATTTGGCTGGTGAATGGTATAACCTTTGTCTTGTTTTAAGCCAGCCTGATCCGTTAAGATCACTTGTTTTTTTCTGGATGTCGAATCCTTTTCTGAAGTTTGTCTCTTACTAGGAAGTTGGACACCGAGAGAGCTCCGGACAGGAGCGTACGAAACACCCTTAGGTATTAAGCGCATTCCGTTACCTAGCATTTTTCGTCTTGCTTATTGAAAAAATACTAGTCAGTTAATATGTGTTATGTTGTGTTCAAAAATTGCTCCTATTTGTTGAACTTTCGGAGTGATCGAGTTTCTGCTTCTCTGTGTGAGAAGTCAGCAGGTTAGTTAGGTGCGTTTTGGTGCCGATGGTTTTCCGAAAAGAAGAATGACCGCAGTCGTTAAGATTGCAATGAGCGCGGGTGTTCCCAGAAAACCGAATGCAATTTGCACAACGGCGACCGAAAATTCATCCAGCATTGGCCACCTCATTTTTCATTGTCGATAGTGCGAGTATGGTGGTTGCAAATAATACAACCAGCATCGCGAGATAGACCACGGAGTCGATTTTTGCCACTTCTGCTAAATTCCAACTTGGGACAGAGAACAGCAAAACAAAAACAGCGAGTGATAAGAGAAAAACTACTTTTGCCGTTACCATTTTATGTATTCCTTTATAATGGTGCGAGTTTCAGTTTGTTAATTATATTATAGCATACATCTAAAAATTTGTCAAGTGGTAAAATACCCAATAAAAATAGGGGTTTTATTAGCTTGTTAGCTTCTTAGCTGGTTAGCTTTTTAGGGAATTTCTAATAAGCTAAGAAGCTACTAGCTACCAGCTGACGCCCACTTGCAGTGGGGGCGTCTTTATTCTATACTACCTTTAGCAGGTAATTGTTTGATGTTAACGGTAAAAACTTGCTTTGGCTCTATGGAACATATTTTTTTAGTGATTTTTAGACAAAATTTAATAAAAAATCAACTAAAGGCAATCTGAAAAAGATTGACTGTTTCTGTCGCCATATTTACCGTTGTAGCCCTCGCTTAAAAAGCGAGCATAAAGATTTTTATGGATTTAATTATTTTATTAGGTGCGGTTGTGGTCGCGGGTGGTATAGGTTTTGGTTTAGCCAAAGCCACGATGAGCGCGCGTCGCAAAAACGCGACGCATAAGGCCGAGACAATTTTAGAAACAGCCGAGCGTCAGCAAAAAGAAATGATGCTGGAAGCCAAAGACAAAGCGCTCAAGTTTATGGAAGAAGCTAAAGTGGAAGAGCAAGCCAGACGCAAAGATTTAGAGGTTCAGCAACAACGTTTAATCGAGCGAGAAAATAAGTTTGATCAGAAAATTTTGGAATTGGAAAAAAAACAAGAAGAAGCTAGCCAGGAAAAAGAAAATTATGTGAATCTGCAAAACGAAATTAAAACCGTGAAGGAACAGCAAGTGGCCAAATTGGAACAAGTGGCTGGGTTGAACCAAGAACGCGCCAAAGAAGTCTTGATGGATTTTGTGGAAAAAAAGCACAAAGATGATTTAGTTAAGCGTCTAAAAAAGTTGGACGAAGAAGGCAGTGAAGCTTACACTCAAAAAGCTCATAGTTTGTTATCTACGGTTTTGGGTCGCATTGCCTCCAGTCATGTTTCAGAAACTTCAACCACGGTGATTCAGCTCACGTCAGAAGATATGAAGGGGCGGATTATTGGTAAAGAGGGTCGCAACATTAAAGCCCTAGAACAATTAACGGGCGTGGAAATTATTATTGACGATACGCCGGAAAGTATTGTGCTTTCGGGTTTTAATTTATTGCGTCGTCATATTGCCAAACGCGCTTTAGAAAAATTGATGCAAGACGGGCGTATTCATCCGGGCCGAATCGAAGAGGCGGTCGAAAACGCCAAAAAAGATATGGCCGTGGAGTTGCGACAGGCCGGCGAAGATGCCAGCCTGCGTTCGGGCGTGGCGGGGTTGAATCCAAAATTGATTCAAATTTTAGGCCGACTGAAATATCGTACCTCATACGGTCAAAATGTTTTAGACCATTCGGTCGAAGTCGCCAATTTGTCGGGGATGTTGGCGGAAGAGTTGGGCGCGAATGTCGCGGTTTGTCGCAAAGGGGGTTTGTTGCATGATATTGGCAAAGCTATTGACCACGAAGTTCAAGGCACGCATATGGATATTGGTCGTGACTTGATGTTGAAGTATGGTTTACCGGAAGAAGTGGCTTATATTGCTATCGCCCATCATGAAGATAGTCCCAAAACTTTGGAAGGCGTCATTGTGAAAGTGGCCGATATTTTGTCAGGCGCGCGCCCAGGCGCGCGGCGCGACTCGATGGAGCAATACATCCAGCGATTGGAAGAATTGGAAAAAATTGCAACTTCTTTTGAAGGCGTTGATAAATCTTATGCCATTCAAGCTGGTCGCGAGATGCGGGTATTTGTTAATCCGAAACAACTCGATGATTACGCGGCCGAAAAATTAGCGCGTAATATTGCCGACAGGATTGAAGAAGAAATGCAATACCCGGGCGAAATTCGCATTACTGTTATTCGCGAAAAAAGAGTAATTGAATACGCGCGGTAGGTAAAGCATGACTAGCATGACTAGTTCGGGATAAAATAAAAGGCGATCGCGATGACCGCCTTTTTTTATGTAGTCCTTTCCAAAAATATTTTTTCAGAATCATCCACTTTTTTTTGTAGTTTAGAGTGGATTTGGTTTGGTTCAACCGTTTAACACATTCTATTTAAACATCAGGTTTAACTTGGGAACGGGTTTGGGGCCTAAGTTCCTGACACGATTCTGCTTTGGAAAGAACTCCAGCCGGATGACTTTTTCATGTTCTTATTAATATAAAAACGCCCTAAAGGCGTTTCATGGAACATATTTAGCACCCGACTTTTACTATTATAGCACAAAACTGGCAAAAAAGCAAGCCCGGGTCGAAATTATGAATTTTGAACCGCCAGAGGCGAGTCTCGCTGAAAGCGGATTCAAAATTATGAATTATTTTAAAAAGTGGCACATCAATGGCGCTGGTATATAAATACTCAAATATTTTATCCTATAGGATAGAAAGTTTGTAGCACTTTTTTCGCGGTCGCGAAAAAAGTGCTACAAATGCCACAAAAAAATAATCCGAAACTACTTCGGCTTTATTCTTCAGGAATTGAGCAATTAAAATAAAAGTAATATTAATTTATCTTTCGTTAATAAATTTATGATAGCGTTTTAAAAATTCTTCAATATCGTCGGGATGGATGACGCATTCAAAATTACCGACCTCGCCAGCTACTCTCAAAGGCTCGCCAAATTTTGGATCAAGGGCTAAAGCTGGAATCTCGGGTGGATCGCCCAGCACATAACGAATAGCATATTGTCTTTGTTTTTTCATTTCTTCATGACAAAAATCAGCAACTCTAATCCAACCTTTTTTTAAATATGCTTCTTCTTCAAAAAAATTATATGGTTTTGCATCGAGATTTTTTTCCATAAGTAAATTATTCATTATATTGATAAAATTGTCAAAAAAAGCTAAGGTGTGAGCGCTATGAAAGAAGTCAAGATTATTTTTATTGGTGATATTGTAGGTCGGGCGGGGCGTAAAGCTTTAGCCCAAGTTTTACCTCTTTGGATAAAAAAATACAGTCCAGATTTTGTCGTGGCTAACGGCGAGAATGCTTCGCATGGCATAGGTATTACTTCTAAAGCTGTCGAGGAATTAAAAACCGCTGGCGTGATGGCGATAACAACGGGCAATCATATTTGGAGCCGAAAAGAAGACACTGGAGTTTTAACGAATTCTGTTATGCCAGTTTTGCGACCAGCAAATTTTCCTGAACCGTGTCCGGGAGTGGGCGTGATGGTTGTAGAAAATAACGGCCTCTTTTTAACAGTCGCTAATTTGCAAGGTCGCGTGTCTATGCCTCAGGCAGTGGATGACCCTTTTCGAGCGCTTCAAAAAATAATGGCAGAAAAAAAGTCAGCCTTGGTTTTGGTAGATTTTCACGCGGAAACAACTTCGGAAAAAATGGCTCTGGGTTGGCTGGGGGCATCCTTGGGAGTGACGGCAATTGTGGGCACGCATACGCATATTCCAACCAATGACGCGCGCATTTTAGAAAACAAAACCGCTTATATTACGGATGTTGGTATGACGGGCCCGCTTAATTCTGTGTTAGGCGTGGATAAAAAAATTATTATGGAAAAATTTTTAACTAGCCGGCCTTTGGCGCACGAAATTATTGAAAGCGGGCCAACGGAAGTGGCGGCAATTTTAATAACCGCGACTGATGATGGCGTGGCGCAGAATATTCAAATTTTGAATGAAACGGTTGAAATTTAAGTGAAATATTCGGTCGTCTTTATTTGTACTAAAGTTAGTTAAGTTATTTTAATTATGTCAGGTTTTGATCAAAATCAGTTAAAGAAAACTGATGAAGAGTTAGCGCTCGCTATGCAAAGTGGCGAGCTGGCGGCTTTTACAGAATTGATGCGTCGTTACGAAGAAAAAATTACGCGCTATTTAGGACATTTGGTTGGTTCTACGGAAGCGCCAGATATTTCGCAAGAAACTTTTTTAAAAGTTTATCACAACATTCAAAGTTTTGATGCTACGAGAAAATTTTCTTCATGGGTTTATCGAATCGCTCATAACGCGGGCGTGAATTGGTTGCGGCGCGATGGCCAAATGAAGCGTTTGACCTTTTCCTTTGATACAGTTTGGCCGGCTTCGGCTGAAGAGGAGCGACCGATTTTTGAACCAGCTGATACTGGGCCGACTTTGGACAGCAATTACGACCAAAAAGAAGCCTTGGCGCGGGCGGAAGAGTTAATTAATAAACTTGATATAAAATACCGTGAAGTTTTGTATTTAAGATATTGGGAGGATTTTTCCTATGAGCAGATTAGTGAATCCTTGCGTATTCCGATAGCGACAGTTGGCGTGCGTTTAAAGCGAGCCAAAGAGCACTTGCGACTGGAATTGGCTCAAGCAAAATTTGTGACAGCCGTGCAGGAAATTTAGTTTTATATTTATGGATAAAAATGATTTGATTGAAAAAATTTTAGCCACGATTGTCAAAAACAAAGTCGGTCAAAAACCGCGCTGGCTTTTTGTGGTAGAAAATTTTGGTCGGTGGTCTTTGTTGGTCAGCGGTTTTGCCTTGGTCATTTTTGTGGTTAGTTTTATTTTTTGGAGCACGCTTCATGGTTTCGATATTTTGCAACCAAATTTTTCGGGCAGTGAGATTTTTAATGTCTTGAAAGCTATTCCAAGCTGGGTCTGGATTTTGTCTTTGGGTTTGTTTGTGGGCGCGGTTTATATGGTTGTAAGTTATACGCGCGCTTATAAAAAACCTTTAGCCAAGGTGGCGGTGGTGATTGCTATATTAGTTGGCGCCTCGGCCCTTGGCGCGGCCGCGACACCCATTCATCGCGAATTAACTACTTGGAGCGAAGAATCTTATCCGCCCGTAGTCAGTCAATTTTATGAAAATGCTCGGCCAATTTTTAAACGGGTGGTGACAGGGGAAATTGAATCGGTGGAGGGTTTAAAGTTTATTTTAGACAATGATAATTTAAGTGGCGAGACCGACGCTAAAGAGAGAACGGAATTTACAATTTCAGATGATTTTAAACCGGCGGGCGAGAATTGGCAAAAATTCGTCGGTCAACGGGCGGCGGTAATTTTAGATAAAGAGATGAAATCAGTTATCAAAATTAAACCATTGTTGGATTTAGACGACCAAGCGATGTGGCCACAACCAGCGCTCAAAAGAATCCGTCAGCAGTTGCGTCAGGAGCAAGAACGATTACGTGAACAAAGGAAAAATCAATTAGAAAATTTGCGAGAATTTAATAAAAAGGAAAATGAATTGGAAAAAAAATCGCTAGAAAATTTTTTAGAAACAAAGTCACGACAAGATAATAAAATTGAAGAAAAGGATTAACTATACCCAAGGTTTGAGTGGTGCTATGCTGAAGGGAGAAAGGGGGTGTTGTTATGAAAGATAAAATAAGCTCTCTTCATATGATCGCGTTTACCCTGCTTATTATTGGCGGTTTGAATTGGCTGTTAGTTGGTTTATTTAGTTGGGATATTGGTGAATTTTTAGGCGGTATGGACTCGACGCTTTCTAGAATAATTTATATTTTGGTAGGTTTGTCGGCTTTATTTGAACTATTTAGCCACAAAGAAATATGTAAAATGTGTGGTGAAAAAAACTAATTGTTCTTGGTTTAAACCAGCCCCGACGGTCGTCGGGGCTGGGATTTTTTAAGACTCGTGATATAATTTGAAGTATGATAAAAGTTTATCAATGGTGCCGAAAAATTCATAAATTTTTTGCAGTGGTAGTCGTGGGGGTTGGCCTATTTATGATGGTGACGGGTTTAATCATGAAATACGCAACAGTTTTTGCTGGATTTAGCTTTATAAATTTTATTTTAATAAGAGGTTGGCATAATACGGCCAGCGTTTTCTTTTCGGTCGCTTTGGCTTGTATGATGTTAACGGGTGCCGGTGTTTATTTTTTGCCCATTATTATTAAACATCGCCGCAAAAAAATAGCGGTGCAGTCTGGCGCCGAAGAAATTATTAAATCATAAAGGAAACTGCCGAGGTGGCTCGGCAGTTTTGTATATTCACGCTCGTAACAGCATTTCGAAGGTCGGGGTTTCTAGAGGGTCAATTTTTTTGATGAAATCAAATCCTTGAGTGTGATCGACAGTTTGGGAATGAAAAAATTCATAGCAACGGCAAAATTGGTCACACATACTTTCCTGCTGGAGCTTTCCCCATTTTGGATTTACCGTTTTTATTTCGGAGCTAACTTCTTTCATATACCATTTCACACAGGTATTTTCTGGCGTGACAAAATACCAAGCGTCGATTCTTTGGGCTCCCAGCGAGCGAAGTTTTTCTGTTATTGTTTTACGTTTTTCGGCAGAGTCGTTCCAACAGTCAAGAATTATCAAGGAATCTTTTTGTAGCTGTTCGGTTACTTTTTCCCACATTTTTTCTAGTGCTATATAGTGGCCACCAGAATATTTATCCAGATAGATCTTACCAAAGAGCTCCATAAGGATGGCGTCTCTGCTGATTAAAATAATTTCTGGATGAGCTTGGATTATTTTGTTACAAAAGGTGGATTTTCCAACGCACTGAGGGCCCACTGTCAGGATGACGTGTTTCATTAGTAATCTCCAGGAATGTTATTTTATATGAATTATGAATGAGCTGTACTCAACTTTAGGGGGAAAATATAGTTTGTCAATGTTTCAAAAGCGCACTATATTTTGATATTAACAAAAAAGTCTGGCAAAACCAGACTTTTTTGTGGGGTGGCTAGAGGGAGTCAAACCCTCAATAAAGGCTCCACAGGCCTCTGTGTTATCGCTACACCATAGCCACCATAGGCCCTGACAACCAATAAACAACAGTCAAGTTGTAGGTTGGGAGTCGTTAGTTGGTAGTTGTCAAAAAATTTTATTTTTTGACATGACCCCGGCAGGATTTGAACCTACAACCTAGTGGATAGAAGCCACTTGCTCTGTCCAGTTGAGCTACGGGGCCAAGGATAAAAAAATGTCTTAAAATAAAAAGAACAAGACAATATTATCTTAAAAAAAATTATTTGTCCAATTATTTTTTTCGTCGTTTGCTATGAAAGGCTTTATGAATATCAGCGAGATGTTGGTCGGTAACATGAGTATAAATTTGCGTAGTCATAATGGAGGAGTGACCAAGTAACGCCTGCACACTTCTTAAGTCTGCGCCGTTTTGCAAAAGATCTGTGGCAAAACTATGGCGCAAAGTATGGGGAGTAATTTTTTTACCTAAACCGCAATAGGCGACATAGGCACTCACCATTCGCTCAATACTGCGACTAGTTAAAGATTGTGTGTTCTTAGTTAAATGGCCACGACCTTTATCGGCTCGAATAAAAAGTACAGGACAATCATCGACACGGGTTTTTAAATATTTTTGAAGCGCCTCTCGTGCGCGTGCCGAAACAAAAACTACGCGCATCTTGCCACCTTTACCACGAACGGAAATTTCGTCAGAGCGATCGTGGATTTGGTTTTTTTGTAAATGAGCCAGTTCCGAGACACGCAGGCCGGTTGAAAAAAGCATTTCTAAAATAGCTGTGTCGCGAATGGCGATCGCACTTTGGCCAAATTTTTGGACGGGCGCTTTGAGAATTTGTTCTAATTCAAAGGCGTCTAAAAAATTTACCGTGCGTTCTGGGATTTTAGCCAGATCTATTTTATCGGGCGAGAGACTTTCAATATCCCGTTTAGCCAAGTAGCGTAAAAAACTGCGGATAGCAATAAGATGTCCATTTTGCGCCCCCCGAGAAAGTTGCTCGCCGACTTTGCCTTTACCCGGGTGGTCAATAGTTTTTTGAGCCAGTCGTAGGCGAAATTTGCGAACAACATCTTGGGTAATTTGATTTGGGTTGGTACAATTTGTCCAGTCTAGAAATCGACGTAAATACAAAGTGTATTTGGTAATAGTTAAAGGTGAACGACCTTTTTCTATTTGCAGGGCTTCTAAAAAATCTTGGGCTAAGTTTCTTAAATCCATAATTATATTATACGACACAAATTAAATGGACGGAAGAAGGAAGAGAGTATTAAAATTTACTAATTAATAATGTTGATAAATTTCTCGGCCGAGAAATTTATCAACAACGATAAAGACTCGATGTCTGATACTATATATTGAAGTATATTGTATATATATTTATGCCCGTAAAAAAACGCGATAGAAATATTGGTCATGTTTTATTATCTTTAGCTAAAATTGTCGGCTGGAGCGTGGGTGAAATTATGACTTTGGGGCAGGTGCCACATTTGTGGTCTGGTTATGAAAGTTATAGTGCTCGTGAAAGACAGAAATTGGATGAAAAAATTAGACAAGAAATTTATTATCTTTTAAAAAAGGAATATATTGTCCGTGGTGTGGACAAGGGTTTGTCCTTGACAGAAGAAGGGCTCATGAAAGCACAAAGTTTACTTGGGCAAAAAACGACTAAGTTGCCACTAAATAAATATCTGATTGTCTTATATGATATTCCGGAAAAATATAATCGTGGCCGAGATAATTTTCGGAATTTTCTGCAACAGAATGGTTTTAATAAATTACAAGAAAGTGTCTGGATAAGTTCAAGCAATTATTATAAGGCGTTACATAATTACATTTTTAAAGCGGGTTTAGAGGATTGGGTAAATATATTAATAGTTGAAAAATTGGCGTTTGTACCAGATAAGATTAAAAAACGGTTAAAATTATAATGTTGATAAATTTCTCGGCCGAGAAATTTATCAACAAAGAAAGTATGAATAAAAAATTAAAGATTAGTAAATTTGCGTGAGATAAAAAGGTTGGCTATGGTTAATAAATAATATGATTACAACTTTAGAAATTGAGGGCAAAAAATACAGTCGTTTGCCCATAAAAACGCATGTTATAATGGCGGGTGAAACATTGTCGGCTTTAGTTGAAAAATATGTATTGGCTGAAATTAGAGAAAGGATCCGCCAGCTGGCGGATGACGACTATTATTTTCTCGCGGTGTCGGAAAAAATAGTGGCCATTATGCAGGGGCGGTCGTATCCTGTCAAAGATATTCAGCCGAGTTTTTGGGCAAAATTTTTTGTAAAATTTGTGCATAAAACGCCCGCTGGTATTGGTTTGGGTATTCCCGAAACTATGCAGTTGGCCATTCAAGAAGCCGGACTTTTTAGAATAACAATAGCCGCGATTTTATCGGCCTTAACTAAATCGTTCGGACTCAAAGGAATTTTTTATCGCGTGGCCGGCCATAATATAAACGCAATTGATGGCCCGACACCATACACTCTGCCACCATATAATACTTACGCTAAACTGCCGCCTTTAAATCCTCACCAAGTCGCCCAAGAAATTTATGAAAAATTCAATCTACCCTGCGCTATTATTGACGCCAATGATTTAGGGATAAATATTTTGGGTTGGTCGGAAAAAATTGACCCAAATTTAGTTGAAAAAATCTTTAAAGACAATCCTCTGGGTCAAACCAATGAACAAACGCCTTTGTGTTTGGTTTGGGCTTAAAAATATTCCCCTAGCAGTTTAAAAGCAGATATTTTATACTTATATAAATATGAATTTTTTCAAGAAATTTCCACCGACAACCAACGCCATTTTGGGGTTATTGATTTTGGCCGTAATAACTTTTTCGGTGATAAAGTTGGTGGGGGCGGTGGCGCCTAACCCGGGACATGATTTCACCAGTGTTTCTGGCGGTGTAGCGCAAGGCGATTTGCTTTATGGTTCGGCGGCGGACACGCTTTTGGCTTTAGCTAAAAATGCCAGCGCTACGCGGTATTTGTCTAACACCGGCGCCACCAATAATCCGGCCTGGGCGCAAATAGATTTAACCAATGGCGTGACCGGTGTTTTACCAGTGGCCAATGGTGGCACTCAAATAACCACCAAAGCACTTAGCGCCAATTTAACTAACTCGGGGACGACTTTTGCTAAAGTTACAAATTTAGATCAAGTTGTAGGTGTCGGCACTTGGGCCTTTAAATATCTTATTTTGTATTCGTCGGATACGACTACGACCGGTATCAAGTTTGCGGTTAACCACTCGGGAACGGTGACATCGTTTGTCGCCAATGGGTGGTATCAAGAAAACACAACGGCGGCGGCGACAGGCGCGGCAGACCAAGTGCATACAACTTTCGGTCTTGTCGCCGGTGGTGCCACGCGTTCAAAAAGTACTGGCACAGCCTTGGTTCAAACGGCTAGCGTGGACACTATTAATGTAGATATGTTGATGGTTATTGAGGGGCTGATGGTGGTCACGGTCTCAGGCAACATTGAACTTTATTCTGCTGGTGAAGCGGCCACGGTCACGACCGTAAGGAAGGACTCTTCACTTATTCTTACGAAAATACAGTAACAATTAAGTAAGCGGTTATGTCAGTTTGTAAAATGGACAAATTTTCGAATAAAAATTGGTTCACAGTTTTTTTCAGTCTGTTTTTATCAGGAATATTTTTTGTGGGCACGACTTACGCCGGCACTTTAACTTGTACGGTGCGGGCGACAACTTGTGTTGGTGGAGAAACTAATGTTTTTGAAATGTCAGCCACAGCCAATGCCCATGCGGCAATTCCCACTACAGGGTATGGCCAACTTGTTTGTTGCACGGGAGTAACAGGTCTTAGTAATTTATGTTCGGGAACTTTTGCCACGGTCGCAAAATTATCCGGCACGACGAACGCTCATATTCAACAAACAGGCAGTTACGCCAATAGTGTTTGTATTTCGGTGCCTTCTGGTGGCAGTGTTTCGATCGGGTATCAAGCAACGAACTGCTCTAGTCCTACTGTATATGACACCACCCTGGCTTCAATGAAGACGACAGACAACTCGCATGTTGGTGACACTACTGCCTATACCGAATATAAAATATGCGGAACCGCGGCCGGCGCGGCGGCGCAGACTTTGACTTTTTCTATTTCTGATAATGCCATTGGTTTTGGCGCTTTGTCGTCTGGCGCCGCGAGATTCGCGACCGGCGATGGTGCTGGCTCAACCATTCAAGTTGAAGCGCACACTTTAGCCGCTTCAACCAATGCCACCAATGGTTATGTGCTGACGGTTAAGGGCGCGACTTTAACGCATACTAACCCGTCTTTCAGCATTACAGCTATTGGCGGTACAAATTCTTCTTCCAGTCCGGGCAATGAACAGTTTGGTTTGAATATGACGGCTACGGGTGGTTCTGGCACAGTCACTTCACCTTATGTTGAGGCTGGTTATGCCTATGCCGGCACAGCCACAACTACCAGCCAAGTGGCTTCAGCCAGCTCGGGTGATGGCGCAACCACCACCTATTCTGTTGTATATATTGCAAATATTGCTTCTAATACAGAGGCGGGTAGCTACACCACCGCCTTAACCTATGTCGCCACAGCTAATTTTTAGTGTCTGGGGATAAGTAAGTGCTATGTGGATAAAAAAGTGATACAATAAATTTAGGACTACCAAGTATTAAAATTATAATTAACAATCAATATGAAAAAAATAAAGACAATTACAAGTTTAGGACTAATCATCGCAATGTTCGCCGTACTGGTCGGGCCGTTCACGCAAATTGCACAAGCCGCAGCAATTACCAGCGCATCTGATACGATGTCAAGTTCGAAAGAATTGGTCGTTTCAAGCCATGCGATTAAATTCACCACTCCAACAGGCGCGGAACAATCCACGGATACAATCATCGTAACTTTTCCCTCCACCGGCACCACGCCTTTTAACTTTACCAGCAAGACAATAGGCACTGTTACCTTTACTCATGGCGCTACAACCGGCGCGGAAACGACAGAAGTTCTGGCTGCGACTCCCAGCGCTACTGACTGGGGAGCGGTCTTTTCTGGTACACAAAATCGTATTCTTACTTTGACTGCCCCAACCGACGGAGTCGGCGCGGCCACATTAGCGGCAACTCAAAAGATAATCATTACTTACAACAGCACTAATTCAATCAATGCTTCGGCTAATGCCAGTCCGTACGCGATAGCCATTTCGGGTACTTTTGGCGATACTGGAAATATCTCTGTGGCTATTTTAACCGATGACCAAGTGGCGGTAACCGCGACGGTTGATAACTCGCTTACTTTTAGCATCTCTGACAATGCTATTGGTTTCGGATCCCTGACAACAGCGAACGCCCGTTTTGCCAATGGCGCGGCCACAGGCGCGAACGGACCGACATCAACTTCAGCTCACACTTTAGCTATTGCCACCAATGCCGCCACAGGGTACAGCATTACTTACAATGGAGCCACGCTCACTGCCGGTACTCCTACTATTACCGTGGCTACTATTACCGGAGATGAAGATGGCGTGCCAAACAGCGAACAGTTTGCCATTGGCTTTACCACCGCTGGCAACGCGACCATTGCTTCAGCATACAATCAGGTGACACCAAACTTTAATTACAGTTTTGTGGCCAGCACGACGACTACAATTGTTTCAGAAACGGTGGCCACGGCTACAGAAACCATCTCTGCATTTTACCTCACTAACATTGCTGGCACGACAGAAGCTGGCGCTTATAGCACGGCCATTACCTACGTGGCGACGGCTAATTTTTAGCTTGAAAAAATTTTGGGATAAAAGCTTGCTTTATAAGCCAGTTTAGGTGTAGAGTAAGGGAGTCTTTTCAGGTTTTAGCCGTTTATATTTTATAATTTTTTGTGTGAAAATTGGCGGACAAGAGATTAGTCTAAAGAAAATTTTATTAGCCGGCAGCCCAATTTTAATTGTCGCTCTGTTTTTGTTTGGCTGGAAAGCGGAGCCAGTTTGGGGTATGACAGTATCGCCGTCGCGTTTAGAAATTTCTGGCGAGCCCGGGCAAACTTTGGAAGGAGAGATTTTGCTTTTAAACGAACAGCTGGAAACAAAAACTTTTTATACGACATTTGAAAATTTTGAAGCTCAAGGCGAAAGTGGCACGCCAAATTTTTTACCGGGCAGTGAGGGTTTGGCCAGCTGGTTGTCGGGCGAAGAGCAAGTTATTTTAAACACCAATGAGCAGAAAAAATATTTTTTCAAAATAAAAATTCCCGCTAACGCCGAACCGGGCGGACATTTCGCTGCTATTTTTTGGGGCACAAGCCCACCGGTACAAACTGGTAGTGCGCAAGTTTCAGTGGGCGCGAAAATTGGGGCTTTGATTTTGTTAAAAGTGGCGGGCGAGGTTAAAGAAGGCGGCGGCTTATTGGAGTTTGGAGCGAAAGAAGGGCAAAGAATTTTTAGCAGTTTGCCCATTACTTTTATGTATCGTTTGCAAAATGACGGCTCGGATCGTTTGAAGCCGGCAGGCGCCGTGGTTGTGCGCAGTATTTTTGGTTGGAAAACCAAAGAATTAAATGCCAATAAAAGCGAAGGTAATGTTTTGCCACACAGCATCAGACGATTTGAAATTACTTGGGAAAATAATAATGAAGAACCAAAAGAAAATACGGCCGAAGTAATTAAACGCGATGACAGTCGAGGTTTTTTCAAAATGGTAGGCAAGCAGTGGGAAAATTGGGCTTTGGGTTGGTATCGGGTTAAACTTGATCTTAAATATGGCGCGGATAAAACAGCCGAAGAGGCCTATCACTTTTTTGTTTTCCCCTGGCAATTATTGTCTCTAATTATCATAGTTTTAGCCATTATCGGGTATTTAGCGAGGCGAGCGATTAAGAAATATAATCAATGGATTATTAAACAAGCCAAAAAAGCCGGAATATAATAAAATATAAGCATGGCTTTGGTTATAAAAATTGCTCGAGGGGCGTCTTTTTTCGCCTTAGTTTTTTTATTTTTTTTTAATTTTAATATTGTTCAAAGTCAAACTTCCGAAGGCGCGGTTAGCGTGACTGCGACGGTTTTGCCACCGGCCGGTTCTGGCAGTAGCGGGAGTGGCGGTGGCGGTGGTGGAGGGGGCGGAGGCGGAGGCGCCACAGGACCATCTTCGCCTTATGTGCCGACAGTCAGCGTAATATTTTCGGGTAAAGCTTATCCGGGAAGCACGGTCACTTTGTTGCGTGATGCTCAAATTGTCGGTGTCTCGGTTGCTGGTAGTAGCGCGGATTTTCAATTAACACTCAATGCTTTATCGGCTGGGAGTCATCTTTTTTCTTTATACAGTGAAGATAAAAAAGGTCAACGCTCAAGTTTGTCGGTTTTTCCCGTGAGTGTGACGGCTGGTGTTATTACCAATGTCAACGGAATTTTTCTAGCGCCGACTTTAGGTGTCAGTTCGCCCGTCATTAAAAAGGGCGAGTTAATAAATTTTTTCGGCCAAACCGCTCCTCAAAGCGATCTTTTAATACAGGTGTCATCTGGCGAAGATCATTTTTTACAAACTAAAGCCGGTGGCGATGGGGTTTATTTGGTGGCTTTCAATACCACGCCCTTGGAGTTTGGCGATCATGTGGTTAAATCTCGGTCAACTTGGTCGGGGCAAATTAGTAGCTACAGCCAAGCCGTTGGTTTTGAAGTTAATGAGAGCGGCGCGACTAAATCACGGCCAGCGTTTCGGGGCGATGTTAATAATGACAGCAAAGTTAATATTATAGATTTTTCCATTTTTGCATATTGGTATAAACGGCCCAGCCCGCCGGCGGATATTGATTTAAATAATGACAATAAAGTTAATTTGATAGATTTTAGTATCTTGGCCTTTTATTGGACGGGCTAGCGAGATAGCATGACTAGCAATTAGCATGCCTAGCAAGTTAGCACTACCATATTTTTATGATGAACACCATTAAAACATTCAAAGATTTACAAATTTGGCAAAAAGCCATTGGTTTTCCAATTTTTGTTTGTATTTTACTATCTTCCATATTTTATATTCTACATCCTGCTTTTGCTAGCGCAGCTAAATATATGTGGCAAATATCACCGGCAGAAGAATCTTTAGCTAGTGATTTTGAGGTCACCCTTTATGTGGACCCGGAAGGCGAAACAATTAATACTGTGTCCGGACAAGTTGTTTGGCCGTCAGAATTTTTAAGCGCCTTAGCTGTTAATGCTGGCGATTCCATTGTTAATTTATGGGTGGAAGCACCAATCATAAAAGACAACCGACTTTCTTTTTCCGGGATTATGCCGGGTGGTTTTAGCGGATTATTGAGCCCATATTATAGTGGCGTTCGTCCGGGGAAAATTTTAACTTTAATTTTGCGTCCGTTAAAAAAGGGGCAAGCTACTTTGCTCGGAGAAAATGGCCAAGTTTTATTAAATGACGGAAGTGGGACATTAGCTCGTTTGTCTTGGCCTCTTTTAGCAGTTTCTTTGGCTGGTCCCAGTCGTTCAGTTTTAGCTCCTAGTCTTGATACCGAACCACCAGAAACTTTTAATATTGAAATGGCGCGGGATAAAAATATTTTCAACAATGATTGGTTTGTGGCTTTTTCTACCCAAGACAAAAAGTCCGGCGTCAGTCATTATGAAATTCAAGAAAGAAATAAAAGTTTCCCCCAAGACGGCGCTTGGCGCAGGGTAGAAAGTCCCTCTCGTTTAGAAAATCAAAATCGAACCAGTTATGTTTTTGTGCGGGCGTTAGATTTTGCTGGCAATGTTCGTCTGGAGACGTTAGCGCCAGCGGTGCCTAAAGCGTGGTATGAAAATATTTCTGTTTGGGGTATACTTATGATAGTTTTACTAACATTATTTTTGGGCCGAGCTCTATGGCCAAAACATTTAAAGAAAAAAATACCAACAAAATAAATCGTTTAGTCTGCTTATTTATAGTGGCGGGTATTTTTTTGTTGGCGCAAAGTTCTTTAGCGGCATCGTTGTCGCTCTCGCCAGCCAGTGGTAGCTATCAAGCGGATAAAGTTTTTTCAGTCGCGGTCTATGTTTCTAGCTCGGACCAATCGATCAACGCTGTTTCTGGGTCCGTTAGTTTTCCCGCCGATAAATTGGAAGTCGTGGCTCTAACAAAAAGTGGCACGGTTGTTAATTTATGGGTGCAAGAGCCGAATTTTTCCAATACTTCTGGCACCGTGTCTTTTGAGGGTTTGGTTTTAAATCCGGGTTATAAAGGCAGTGGTGGTAAAGTGATAAATATCTCATTTCGCGTGAAATCAGGTGGCAATGGCACGGCGGAGTTATCTTTTAAAAACGGTTCGGTTTTAGCTAACGACGGTAAAGGCACAAATGTTTTAAGTGGTCTGGGTAAAGCGAGTTTTACTTTGGGCGCGCCTAAAGATTCAACGGTTGAAACAACTCCGCCGTCAGCTATTTTACCACCGCCAACGGAAGCTAAAGCCACTGGTTCAGGACCAAAACTGATTTCAACTACTCATCCGGATCAAAATAAATGGTTCACCGCTAAAAAAGCTTTGTTGAGTTGGGTTGTGCCAGCTGGGGTCAGTTCCGTGCGTTTGAAATTTGATCAATCTCCTAACACCACGCCGGGCGTAGTCTATACGCCAGCCATTTCTAGTAAAGAACTTTCAGACATTGCCGATGGCGTCTGGTATTTTCACGCGCAATTTAGAACTTCTGCTGGTTGGGGCGAGGTTTCTCATTATAAATTGCAAATTGACAGTCAAGCGCCAGAAACATTTGCGATTAAGTTAACGGGCGGAGCGGAAGGACCGCAACCGGCCGTGTCTTTTAGTACGACCGATGCTCTTTCGGGCGTGGATTTTTATCGCTTAACAGTTGAGGGCGCGCAACCTTTAACCATCGCGGCCGCGGAAGTTTTAGGACGGGATTATATCTTGCCACCGCTCTCACCGGGTGAAAAAACTTTGACTGTAGAAGCTGTTGACTTGGCTGGTAATATGCGAACGGCGACTTTACCTTTGTCGATAAAATCATTGGCCTCGCCAGAAATTACCAATTATCCCAAAGAGCTTTCGGGCAGTCAACCGCTTTATGCTAGTGGCAAAACGGTTTATCCTTCGTCGCGGATCGTTATTTCTTGGCAGAAGTCTGGTGGCAAGGAAGAATCGGCCGAGGTCGTGGCCGATCCGGCTGGTCAATTTATTTATGAAGGTAAAGAAGAATTAGTTTCAGGCAATTATCAGTTATGGGCGACCGTGGTTGACAGTCGAGGCGCGCGCAGTACGGCGAGCGAAAGATTAAATTTTATCGTCAAGCCGTCATTTTTTCAAACTTTAAGCGCTTGGGTCAGAGATTCTTTGTCGCTCATCGTGCCTTTGATTGCCCTGCTTATACTTTTAGCTATGTTATTGATCTACGGTTTTCAACATTTGCGTCGTTTGGAAAGAAAAATGAAAGGTTTACCGCAAGATCACGACCAAGCGATTGGTGTGGCTATAAAAATGCTGCAAAAAGATATTTCGGGGCAAGTGCGGCTATTAGACGATATTCGGGCCAAGCGGCATTTGGCTGAAGAAACAGAGCTGAAAGCTATTAAAAAAATTAGAAGCGATTTAAACGAAGTAGAAAAAATTATTAAAAGACGACTGAAGCCGTGAGTGGGCGCCAAGGAGTTTTAGAATTTATGATGGAATTTTTTGGACGATCAAGCAGAGAAAAAATAACATAACCAAGTTATGAAATTTGATCCTATTAAATATTTAAAAAAGAAGGAGGCCTGGGTGGCGACCGGTGTGGTCATAATTTTGGCGTTTATTTTGTCGCCAGTTATTTATCAATTGCTCTTATGGCAGGAAAATTTGACATTAAATCAGCGGGAAATAATGATCAATAAATATATTCAAGATGAAGTGGAACATTTGGGGCAGGCGGCGAGAACTCTTAGCCAAGAACCAGATTTAATAAAAATGATCGAAGGTCGGCAAGTGGGAGTCTTGGGTGCTTGGCTTAAAGCCAAAAAAGAACAGTATAAATTGGGCGGACTTTTGGCGACTGATAAAGACGGTTTGGTTTTGGCCCGAGCAAAATTTTCTGACAAAAGAGGAGATTACATTTTTCAGTCTACGGTTTGGGGTGAAGCCCTAAGTCGCGGTCAAAGTTTTGTCTCCAAAGAAAAAGGACAAGTCGCGCCCTTTATTGGGGTGGGGGCAGTGCCTTTAATGCGCCAAGGGCAAGTAGTGGGCTCGGTGGTGGCGACTTATATTTTTGACGATGCTTACGCTTTGGAAGTTAGAAATAAATACATGCCAACAAAGGGCGAGGTGGCTTTTTATCAAATGGAAACCGGCCTGACTGGCGCTAGTTTTTCCAAAGCGACTAGGCCGCTGTTGGAAGCAAACTTTAATACTGGTTCAGAGTGGTTTAAAAATGGTTTAACTAATAAAAGGATAGAATTAAATGGCCAGAAATATTTTGTGCAAAATATTCCTTTACTGGGCCTAGAAGGACAAACCGGCGGTTTGTTGGCCTTTTGGCCTGATCAGCGCTATGAGTTTAGTTTAGTTATTGCTTTGGTGGTGGCCGGCCTTTTGGCTGGAATAATTTTTTATATTTTAAGAAAAAAAAGAAATTGGCAACGATTTTTAAAAATAGCAGGGTATATTTTTGGCGCGGTTTTCTTGGGCGGTTTTATGGTGGTGGAAATTTGGAGCGATCGGGAAGTCATAAAAATCGAGCCACTGGCTTTTACGATTTATAATTCCACTATGGCTTTTGAGCCGCAGGCCATGATGCTTAATCGGGACTTTACTTATTCCGTGGCGGTTAAAGTTATGCCTAGTGGTGAAAATATCAACACCGTTTCAGCCATTATTGATTTTGATCCCGCCTTAATTAAAGTTGAAAAAATTTCTACAACTAATTCGGTTTGCGCGGACAGTATGTTTTTGGAAAAAAGCCTGGATAATATAAAAGGACAAGTTAGGTTAGTTTGCGTTATCCCAAATCCGGGGATCAGCACGGACGGTTTGGTGGCCGAGCTTTTAGTCCGACCTCTTTTGACTGGACAAGTAAATTTAAATTTTAATGCCGAAAGCCAAGTTTTAGCCAATGATGGTTTGGGTACGAATGTTTTGCGCGCCGTGACATCAGCCAACATTACAATTTTTGAAAATAATATTGACTTAAAACCAAATGAGGAAAAGACAGCCGTGGAGCCATTGTTGCTTTTCTCTTCAAGTCATCCCAATCAAGAAAAGTGGTACAATAATCGTAAAAATATTAAATTTTCTTGGTCACCAAGAGCAGAAGACAAAATGGCTGTTTATGTTCAGGCCTTTAATAAAAATCTAAATTTTGTGCCGACGCAAACTTTAACACTAAAAAATAGCTTAATCATCTCGGCGCCCAGCGATGGTGTCTATTACTTTCATTTGGGAAAAATAGTGAAAGGCAAGCTGGTCGGTTTGGCGCGTTATAAAGTTATGATTGATGGCACGGCGCCCGATAAACCACAGATCAAAGCGAGTAGCCAAAAGACTAAAATAGGTGAAGTTGTTTGGTTTGATTTTACCAGTCAAGACGCAACCAGTGGTCTGCAGCCAAATTATTATTTTAAATTAGATGGGGGGCTTTTTTTGCCGGTTAAAAAACCGCTCTACTTATCATTTGACACGAAAGGCAGTCATACTATCACCATTCGTGTTTTTGATCGCGCGGAAAATTATAGCGAAAGCAAGTTAGAGATTACGGTCAAAAAATAAAACGTCGCCCAACTGTGTTGAGCGACTGGCCAAGGGTAAGGTTGGCACCTTTAGCTTTTTTGTCTGTTAAATTTATACACTTTCTCTAAAGTAAGTTTTTTATATACAATATAAATAATAAGTCACTTTTTTTATTATATGAATGCTAAATTTTTCTTGAAATTCGGCGGATTAACTTTGGTTATTCTGGCCATTTTAGGTTTTTTGGGTGTCACTGGCCCCTTGGCGGAGGACAGTATTTTTGGTTCGGTCTGGTGGTTTGACACGGCCGAGAGCTGGGCTTTAATGATCGTTGGTGTTATAAGCATTATTATTAGTTATACGGCTTCGGTTAAATTGCAAAAACCTTTTGCTTTGGCCGTGGGACTTTTATCAATATTATTTGCGGCTTGGACTAAGTATATTGATCCAGAATTTTTGGGTATTAATATTGAATTCCCCATTGAACTAATTTGGTTTTCTATTTTTGGTATTTGGGGCGCGGTTTGTTCTATGGTTAATTCTAAGGGTAATAATTAAAAATTAAGAAAAAGATTATTATAAAAAAATAAAAGAAAAAGTAAGTTATTATTTTCCAACCAGAGGTAGCATTTTTAACCACCAGAAGCCAATCCGTCAGCTGACGGATTGGCTTCTTGCTATTGAAACTCGGCCATCCGTCCGCCTAGGGCGAGACGGAACCATGCTGGCCGAGTTTCAAGGCTGGTTTAAAACGCCACCTCTAGTCGGAATGGGGAGTGGAGAGGCGCGGTGTGGAGTACGCTATAAAAGTAATGTTTTTTGGTCATCCGTCAGCCGACGGATCTATTCCTCCCTCGTCATCCCGTTGAAAAACGGGATCCAGTATTTTCATCAGCTATTCCCGTCACGCCAAAGGCGGATAAACTCCGGCGGGAATCCAGACAGATACTTCTATTATTTAGTGTAAAAAATAAGCCGTTGAGTTTATCAACGGCTTTTTGGAAGGGGCTGTCTCTTACTGATTGGGGTACAGTATAGAGATAGCATTTCTCTAAGCTGAATCGAAAGGAGGCTAATACAGTTGGGGGGAGTAGTCGTTTCTTTAGCCTATTCATAAGGAGGTTTTGAGTCTATCCATCATTTGTTAGAAAGGATATTAGTCTCCCTTGATCCATTTTGACTTTAGCAGAACTCTTTTTTGAACGCAAGATGAATGTTGTCTAATTAGTTTAAGTTGGTCGGGCTAGTGGGACTTGAACCCACGACCTCTTGCACCCCATGCAAGCGCGCTAGCCAACTGCGCTATAGCCCGAGAAAGAATAATTGTAGCAGAATTAATTTTATATTTAAAATGAAAATCTCCCGAAATCGGGAGGTTTTCATAAGCTCTTGAATTTGGAGCAAAAAACTAATCTCGGATCACCTTATTGAAGGGCGACTAAGCGGGCCGTGTCTCAACGGGGGTCGCCGTCGGAAACTGTCGCCTTTTTCGCTTAATCAAAAAGTCGCTTAATGCTGGCTATTTTTAAAACGCCTTTTAAGCATTTTTAGAGCCCAGCGGCGATATTTTTAAAGAGAGAATAAGTTTTCAGCAAAATCCAACTTCAAGAGCCGTAAAAATATTATGCCCAGAGTTTGTCCAAATGTCAAGAGGTAAGTAAAAAAATTAAGGAAAAGATATTTTTATTTTAGCCCAAAGAGTTGGTCGTTCGGGAGAGGTATTGTTTCTTTGCACCAAGTAGACTTGTCCAGCGACAAGTCTACTTTACTATTCGGACAGATTATCCGTCTCGCCAAAGGCGGACGGAACCATGCTAATCTGTCCTCATGGTTGCACGAAACAACACCTCTCCCTTACTGGCTTTGGGCTAAGGCGGGTGGAGAGGCGCGACGTAGCGTAGGGCTTGACAAATTGCTGGGTTTTTGGTATAAATTTAGGCAACAATTAACCAATCGTTCACTCACAATTTGGAGAAATAAAATGAGCAAAACAAAAAACCCCAAACAAAGACAAGGCGCTGTCAAAGAATTCGAGCCAACCTTTGATGGAAAACCAGTCAAACTGTTTGAGCAGGAAACAGCGGGAACATTTCGACAATTGTTTTCAGCGGTTCGTAAAATGACCGAACAAAAGCTGAACAATTTAGTCTTGATTAGATTTGACCCCAAAAGCAATCTGTCAAAAAAAGATCAAGTTCTCGATAAATTCAAAATAAAAGAAAACAAAGATATTTTGAAAGTTGGCGGGAATTTGTTCCTTTGCAAAGAGGGCAGAAATTTCTTTGTGGCCTACGTTTTTCGTGCTGATTCCGGTCGGCTCGATGTGCTTGTGTATCACTTCGCGGACGACAGTGTTTGGGATGCCGGGTCTCGGCCTCGGCTCGTAGTCGCGGCTGGCTCTTAAACTTTTGTTCCTTTGAAATATTGAAAATAGGGTCTTAACCCCTTGAACCTCGGACACTTTGAAAAAGTCCGAGGTTATTTATTTGAATCAACCTTTTTAAAACAGTAGGCTATTTTAACCTTGGTATTTGGCATTAACTTAAAACTTAAAACTTTGAACTTAAAACTATGGAAGTTATTTTGTATTGCTATATTCTACATTCTATATCCTACATTCTTGCTAACTCGCTAGTCATGCTATTCTTACGGCATTAAATTTTCTTCGGTGCGCTTGTAGTCGTGAATTTCTTCTTGAGTAAACCAATGAGCGATTTCGTGGGCGGCTTCTTCTGGTGTTTCGGAAGCGTGAATTAAATTATAAATAGAGCGTTTTTCCAAGTTGGCGACGGTGGGTGAGTCCACGGAAAAATCGCCGCGAATCGTGCCCATCTCGGCAAATACCGGCAAGGTCGCGCCGACAATTTTGCGAATCATATCAATAGCGTGAACGCCTTCAACGACCAGAGCCACAATAGGCGCCATCGTCATATAGTCAATAATCCAAGCGCGGACGCCCTCACCAATTTTTTTCTTGTCATTGGTGCCAAGTTCTTTAATTGGGTCGTAGCCATATTTTTCCAAATTACCCAAAGTTTTTTCACCCAGTCGTTCAATCCAAGCGTCGGTTTTGGGATAATGATTATCGATTTGTTCGCGACTGGGGCGAATCATTTTTAAAGCAATTATTTTAAGACCCCGTTGTTCAAAGCGGTGTAAACATTCGCCGATTAGTCCACGGAGGACGCCGTCTGGTTTCAACAGCACGAGAGTACGTTCTTGTTTATGATTCATAAAAAAAATGAAGCGACTAGTTTCTAGTAACTCCATTTTACATGGAAAATTGTGTCGGCGTCAAGGTTTTACGTAAATTCTTGATGCCAGAATTTTATGAAACCGACATAGCTTATAAGATAAATAAGTAAGCCAGTGACCAGCACAACTAATTTTAAGTCGAACTTCGGATAGTAGGCATAAAGCATGAGCGAGCTGATGATGACAGTTAGGCCGACTAAACCGAACTCAAACAAAATTAGTTGATCCTGGGCTTTTTCGGATTCATTTTTTTTCTTATATGATTGCCAGTTTTTGAAAGCTTGGGGTATGAAAAAAACAAACATAATAATCCATTCAGCAAAAATTAAGCGCCAGTTCGGTTTTTCCGATTGGTTTTGCAATTCATTTTCTTTCACGATATGTTTCCTTTAGATTTGTGAAGGTTCAGGTTATTTTTAAAGCTAGTGCTAGTTTTAACATTTGTCAATTTCAATTTGGTGTTTGTATTGAAGTTGTCTTGTATTAGCGTGTTAACACATTAATACAAGAAAAACAAAGATTAGCGACGGCGAGGTTTAGATTTAGCGGGGCCTAGCAAGTTTTTAATGGTATCACGGAAGGCGATGGCTTTTTCAAAATCTAAATTGGCAGAAGCCAGTTCCATTTTTTCGGTTAATTCTTTGATCAAATCTTTTTTCTGTTCGGGCGAAAGAGTGGTGCCATCTGGCAAAATTAGGCCAGTTGCCGCTATTTGACCGCCCGCCAGTCGCGCTTCGCCAATGTCTTTAACAATACTAGTTGGTGTAATGTGGTGTTTTTTATTATAGGCAATTTGAATTTTTCGTCGTCGTTCGGTTTCACTGATAGCGATTCTCATCGAGTTGGTAATTTTATCGGCGTACATTATTACTAGTCCTTCCACATGACGCGCGGCGCGACCAATGGTTTGAATTAAAGCCGTGCTCCCTCGCAAAAAACCTTCAGTGTCAGCGTTGAAAATTAAAATTAAAGAAACTTCTGGCAAATCCAGCCCTTCGCGCAACAAATTAATACCCACGATAACGTCATATTTGCCGGTACGCAAAGCGCGCAAAATTTCCAACCGGTCCATAGTGTCCACATCGCTGTGCAGGTATTGCACTTTAACGCCAGCTTCGGCTAAATAATCGGTCAATTGTTCGGCTTCTCGCTTGGTTAAAGTTGTCACCAGTATGCGTTGACCTCGCGCTACGGTTTCTTTTATTCTTTTAAGCGCATCATCAATCGCACCGGCACTGGGTTGGATCTTGACCACTGGGTCGAGCAAACCAGTTGGACGAATAATTTGCTCTACCACTTGATTACTATGTTGAATATCATATTCAGTTGGGGTGGCGGAAACATAAACAGTTTGACCCGTTCTTTCTTCAAACTCTTCATAAGTGAGCGGACGATTATCAAGCGCCGCCTGTAAACGAAAACCATAATCCACCAAAGTTTGCTTCCGTGATCTATCGCCGGCTGACATCCCGCGAATTTGTGGCAAAGTCATATGCGATTCGTCAATAAAGAGCAAAAAATCTTTGGGGAAAAAATCGATCAAGGTATAAGGCGGTGCGCCAATTTTTCTCTGGTCAAAATAACGAGAATAATTTTCTATGCCAGAACAAAAACCAGTTTCTTTCATCATCGCCAAATCAAAAGTGACTCGTTGTTTCAGTCGAGCGGCTTCTAAAATATGTTTTTTGGCATTTAGTTCAGCGACTTCTCGGTCTAAATCTTTTTTAATTTGTTTCAGCGATTGGTTAAAAGTTTCTGGCGCCGCGATATAATGCGTGGCGGGGAAAATTTCGGCCTCGTTAACTGCCCTAATAGTTTTGCCAGTGAGCGCTTCAAAGTGGGTGATTTTTTCAATGGTATCACCCAAAAAATGCACACGGACCGCTTCAATGCTGGATGAGGCCTGAAAAATATCTAAAATATCACCGCGGACGCGAAAAGTTCCGCGCCAAAAATCGATATCATTACGCTGGTAGGATAGCCCGATAAGTTTTAACAAGAGTTGGCGCATTTTAATGGTTGCGCCAACTTTTAAACTGACGCGAGTTTTATAATATTCGGCCGGACTGCCCAGGCCATAAATACAAGAAACCGAAGCCACGATTAAAACATCGCGTCGCGTCAGAAGTGAAGTGGTCGCGGCGTGGCGCAAACGGTCAATTTCTTCGTTAATCAAAGTCGATTTTTCAATGTAAGTGTCAGTTTGCGGGACATAGGCCTCGGGCTGATAATAATCGTAGTAAGAAACAAAATAATGCACAGCGTTGTTTGGAAAAAATTGCTGAAATTCGTTGGCCAGTTGCGCCGCCAAAGTTTTGTTGTGAGAAATAACCAAAGTTGGCCGTTTGAGGTCGGCGACGACATTGGCCATGGTAAAAGTTTTGCCCGAGCCGGTGACACCAAGTAAAGTTTGGCGGGGCCATTCTTTTTTAAGGCCTTGTGTTAGTTTTTTAATCGCCTCGGGCTGATCGCCCATCGGCTTAAATTTAGCTTGTAATTTAAAGTCCATATAATTATTTATCTCGTCATTCCCGTGAAAACGGGAATCTATTTCAGAATCCATTAAATATAACCAAAAATGCCCAAAAAAGCAATGAAAATATAGGCTTGACAGAATTTCCAATTTCTCTACAATTGTAGACAACATATAAGTAACATGTTGTTTAATAATACAAAAGAAAGGAAGTGATAGATGAGAATATTTTTTGTTACCATCTTAATGATTTTTTGGTTGGAGGTATGTTTTTTATCAGTTTACGGTCAAGATGAGGGCTATGTTGGTTTGAGCGTAGAAAACTATGAAAAATATATTTCTTTGATGGAAAAATCCAAACTGCAAGTTAATTTGGATTTTTATCTTCCCAGCTATGATTTGGAAAAAATCTATATTGTTCGAAAACTACAAGGGAAAGAAGAGCTGTTAAATTTATCGGTGCCTTTTTCTGGTATGTTAGCAACGATTTATAGGAAAAGTGTTGATCTAGTATCAGATTTTAACCATGACAAGGATTCTTTAATTACTGGCGCGTTCCCACCAATTAGCATCAAAATTTTTTTTCTTGAATCAGAAGACGGAGAATTAAATTTTGTGTTGATCAGAAAAGACCAGTTGGTTTTTGAAAAAATAGAAATAAATTCTGTTTCGGAGGAATTGCGGGCAAAGTGGAAGAGACGCTTTATCAATATTAAAACAATAACAGATGAAGTTCGCATAAATGAATAGCAATAAATTCACAAATTGGCGCCTTATTAATAGGCGCCAATAGTTTTATTTTTCAACTTAAAAATAGTTTGGAATTCAGTATAATAAATAGGTGAGTCTGATTTTCTAAAAGCTAACAGCTACAAGCTATCCACCTCTAATTTTTATGATTTATCGTTTGAAAGGCAAAGTTTGGGAGGTGTCCGAACGTCATTTAACTGTGGAGGTTAACGGTCTTGGCTATGGCCTTGGCGTGCCCGATTTTATTGCCACTAAATATAGTGAAGGCGATGACATTAGTTTATATACATATTTGCACGTACGCGAAGAGGCAATGGATTTATATGGCTTTGAAACATCGGCCGAACGCGCCACTTTTTTATTATTACTTTCTGTCTCTGGCGTGGGGCCAAAAGTCGCTTTAAATATTTTATCGCATTTACCTTTAGCCGAGATTGAACAAGCGTTAGTGCAGGCCAAGCCAGAATATTTTCAGCAGATTTCTGGCGTCGGTCGTAAATTGGCCGAACGGTTGATTGTTGAACTCAAAGGCAAAATCGTGACTTTACCCGGCGATGATTTGGTGATTTTGGGTGAATCGGAATTAGCCGCTTTGCAACAACTTGGTTATACCGCGCGTGAAGCCAAAGAAGCGCTCCGACAATTGCCCACCGAGCTTAATGGCGCTTCTCTTGAAACGCGTCTGCGCGCGGCTCTGCGTCTGTTGTCGAAAGTTTAATATGGTAACTCATAACTTAGAATTTATAACTCAAAATTCCGCTTGTAAAAAAGAAGAAGAATCTTTTTTACAAGCGGCCGAATGGTTAGAATTTTTAAAAAGTGAAAATCATGAAGCGACGATGTTAAATTTTTATGATGGCCAAAGAATTTTGGCCACAGGTTTGTTTGAACGAGTAAATTTTGCGGGCGGGGTTTATTTAGAGTGTGCTTTGGGCCCAGTTTTTTCAGAGCCAGCTTCTTTAGCCGAACGGGAAATTGATCTAGCTGAAATAATAGAGCAGGCCAAAAAAATTGGGGTCAAAGCCAAAGTGGATTTTATTCGATTTATTTTTAATTTGCCGTGGAGCGAAGAATTGGCGCAAGTTTTGTATCAAGCCGGCGCGTTGCAACCGCGGTTTTACCAACGTTCCTTGGTGCCGATCGATACGCGATTTTTACCGACAACTTTTTCTCCAGAAGAATTTTTAGAGCAAATGTATCCAAAAACAAGATATAATTTAAAAGTGAGTTTACGTCATCGTGTTATCGTCAGAGAAATTTTTGAGCCAGCTCCGTGGTGGTATCCTTTGTTGGAAAAAACTGCTACTAGGGACGGTATTAGGATTTTTAGTTCAGCTCATTATGAAAAACTTTTAGCGCGACGTGGGGGAGACAGTAAATTACAAGTGCATTTATTCGCGGCGGAAGTGCCGGGCTCTAAAATCGCCTCGGCCGCTTTGTGTTTGGGTTATGGCAAGACTTTAACTTATCTTCATGGCGCCTCTGACTACGACTTTCGTCATTTAATGACACCTTACGCGCTCCATTTTGGTATTTGGCAAAAAGCGAAAGAACAAGGTTATCTTTATTATGACCTGTGGGGAACTAATCCTACTCGGTCGGATTTAAAATGGAGATTTAAGCCAGTTTGGGCGGGTTTAAGTCGTTTTAAAAGTGGCTTTGGAGGAATAGAAAAAAATTACCTCGGGGCCTTTGATTTGCCTATAAATAAAGGGAAATATAAGTTTTTAGGCCTATTAGCAAAGGTCAAAAAATTAATAAAAATTTAATTTAAAACTTATCCGTCAGCTGACGGATTAAAACTTAAAACTCCAATATTTCCCGTTAGGAAATATTGGCCATTGTTATTTTATTGGGGTTTTTGCTATAATGTTTTCACGTTTTCTTTCTTATCTATACAAAACATATGGCGAAAGGTATGACTAAATCAGAAATCCTCTCCGCTCTGGCCGAGAAAACCGGCATGAGCCGCAAGGATGTGGGAACATTAGTGGAGGAATTGGCAACATTGGCTTGCCATGAGACTAAAAAAGCTGGCGAATTTTCAGTGCCGGGCTTGGGCAAGTTGGTCAAGAAACAGCGCGCCGCTCGTATGGGTCGCAATCCAGCGACTGGCCAGAGCATTCAGATCCCAGCTAAGACGGTTGTTAAATTCCGTTTGGCTAAGGCCGTGAAGGATGCGGTGCTATAATTAGATGACTAGCAAGCTAGCCTGACTAGCAGTTAGCAATAAATTAAATAAAAAATCCCGAGCGGTTGCTTGGGATTTTTTAATAAGGAGAATAAAAAAGCCCGTCTCGGTTGTTGAGTCGGGCTCTTGCCATTTCCTGCTTGGGGGAAAAAGCGTGGCTCTCTATCAGGAGATTTAGAGAGTAGACCCTGATCAGTACTCTATCACATATTAGGAGGAAGGCCGGTTGAGTACAGATCAGATTGAAAGAACTTTGTTATCTTACTATATGGTGGTTTTTTTGTCAAATAAAAAAGCCCCACGCGCGTGGAGCTTTTACTGCGTTAATCTCTGTGGATGCGCAGTTTGGTAAAATAGCACGAATGACACCAGAGGATCTTCGTAACATTGAACCATTCTGTAAATGGTCTGACGAATCCGCCGGCTAAGCCCTGTCCAAATGGGACCATTGGGGCTTGGGAAGTTTTCATGCGGTTTACCATTGAAAAAACAGAGGCGGTGATCATATTCTACTTTGCAGGTAGCGATCAGGTGGTGATCAACCGCTTCTCCGATGGTTGGGAATTAGCGCCGTCCGATGGGACAGGGCATTTCCCTTTTTTTAATGAGCGTGGCGAATAGCTTTGTCAGTGTTGGTTAAACTGCAGTTTAACGCACGCTAAATTCCACCACGCTTTCCGATGCAGCGACTTTGGGGACGGATCGTCGTACGAGTATTTCATCTTACATGCCGCCCCACTGTGTCACCGCAGTACCAAAAACCGATTATCGTGTTGTTTCCTATCCGCGACCTTGTCCATTTTTTCGAAATGTGGATCGTAAACGCAATTCCATGCGCGATCCTCTAAAGGAGAGGTCGAAGGAAACCCTGTGCGGCGCCCAAACATTCATATCGGGCTGGATCGAACTCGGTTTCGGTATTTTTCCTAACTAAGTGGTTTTTTCGCAAACCGCGGTGTCTTGTACACCAAACTTCTGTCTTTATCAATCATAACGTCAACACAGACAGATTGGTTATTTTAACGATTTCGAGTCACTTACCACTAGCAGTGACATTTATGTGTTTGGTAAAACGAAAAATTCGAAGTTGGTGAAAGAATAGTCCACCTAACCGTAGTCGATGGTTCCCCAAAAACCCCAAGGAACTTGAGATTTATAAGATGTCGGAGAATTTCCAACGAGCATCCTATTTTGTTGGGGGGGGCATCACATGTGTTTTTAGCAACATGTTACACTCCTTTCTTTACTGAATCACGGATTAAATGCCATCTACAAAATTGCGGTTAGTCCGCACTATTTAAATTTATAAAGTTAAAACAGGGCTTTTATAAGGACTACCAGCTATTCCGCTTAAATAGGCCTCAGCGTTTCTCTCTAAAGGTGGCTTAGTCATCATTAAATATGTGATTAAGTCAATCAAAAGGTTATCCGCCTTAGCCCTGCTTTAACATCCCGTAGACGATCAAATCACATGTTTTATCGTCGATGGGAATTTTTTTCTTCAGTTTTAAAAAATCTTTTCTGGATGTTCTAAATAAGTATAGCACAAGCAAATATATTTGTCAAGCCCTGTATTTATTGGGGTTTTTGGGTGTTTTTCACAATAGCCAGTTATTTTATAGAAAATAAATCGTACAAATTTGAGGTTAAAATAGCCAAAATTCAATAATATAGGGAAAATAAGGGTTTTATGGTAAAAATTGCCATTTTTTGCTATAATTTATAGACTCTTTTTATTTGGCCCCCATAGCTCAACGGATAGAGTGTGTCCCTCCGAAGGATGAGATAGAGGTTCAATTCCTCTTGGGGGCATGAGTTTAAAGAATTTAGAATTTTGAATTTAGAATTTGGAATATGATTCATTTATTAATTAATTTTTTACGCAAGTTGACTCCCAAATGGGCCTTTCCTATTTATCATAATACTTTGGCTTATTTGGCAGCATTCAATTATAGCTGGCCGTCGCGCAAACTAATTGTCATTGGTGTGACAGGGACCAATGGCAAATCCACGGTCGTTCAAATGATTGGAAAGTTTTTGGAAAATATGGATCAAAAAGTCGGCTGGACTACGACCGTGAGTTTTAAAGTGGGCGGAGAAGAAACAATGAACAATTTAAAAATGACTCTGCCTGGGCGTTTTGCTTTGCAAAGGCAATTGCATAAAATGGTTAAAGCCGGTTGCACGCACGCGATTATTGAAATTTCTTCGGAAGGGCTAAAACAGGGGCGAGCGCGCGGCGTGATTTTTGATGGCGCGGTTTTTACAAATTTAACGCCAGAACATCTTGAAGCGCACGGCACCTTTGAAAAATATCGGCAGGCCAAGCAGAAATTATTTTTAGCGGTTCAAAGTCGCGGTGATAAAAAAATAAATGGCGTTCATATTCCGACTTTTACCGTGGTTAATGCTGACGATGAAAATGTTTCGCATTTTATTCGCTACAGCGCGGAAAAAAAATTAGCGGTGCATGAACTTTCCTGTGAAAAACATTTAGAGGAGGCGCAAGATTTAGAAATTTTAAATCTGTCAGATATTCAGTTATACGCTAATGGCGCCAATTTTTCCTTAGATAAGTATGAATTTAAAAGCAATTTATTGGGACAGTTTAATGTTTTTAATTGCGCGCAAGCTCTAGCTGTCATGAAGGCCCTAGGGTATAAATTTTCCGATTTAAAATTGCATGAGGCCGTGGCCAAGTTTATTTTGCCGGGTGGTCGCTTGGAAAAAATTGAAGCCGGACAAGATTTTATAGTAGTTGTTGATTACGCGCCCGAGCCCGCGAGTTTGGCCAAGGGTTATGAAGTTTTAAAAATTTTACCGCATCAGAAAATAATTCATGTTTTTGGTTCGTGTGGTGGCGGTCGCGATGTAGCAAGACGACCTATTTTAGGCCAGCTGGCTGGGCGCACGGCCGATTATGTAATTGTGACCGATGAAGATCCTTATGATGACGACCCAGCTTTAATTCGTGAGCAGGTGTTAGCTGGCGCTATCGAGGTTGGTAAAGTGCTAGGTCAAAATCTTTTTAATATTGCCGATCGTAGGGAAGCTATAAAATATGCTTTGTCTTTGGCTCAAAAAAATGATCTGGTTTATATTACTGGTAAAGGTTCGGAGCAGGCCATGGTAGTTGCAGGCAGAAAAAAAATCCCTTGGGATGATCGCAAAGTAGTTAAAGATATTTTAAGTTATACGGGATATGAATTTTGAATTGTGTAAAATTGAAAAAGTCGCGTTGGGCGGGATGAAGTTAGTTGAAAAAAATGGCCGACGCTATTTGGTAGCGCATACCGTGACCGATGAATGGTTTGTGACGGATGAAGATTGTACGCATGAAACGGGGCCGCTCTCGGAAGGCGAATTGAATAATTATGAGATTACCTGCCCTGTGCATGGAGCGGTTTTTGATTGTCGCACGGGTGAAGCGATGGGTTTGCCCGCCACAGAACCTTTGAAAATTTATAAAGTAAAAATTAAAGATAATAGAGTCACTATAGATATTTAGGACCCTGCCCAGTAGAGTAAACCCCGTGTTCGTCTGAAGAAAATGCACCCCGCGGCAAGCCGACGGGGCATTCTCTAACGGGGTAAATCCGACCTTATTTTACGGTCATAATAATGAGTGTTAGCAAATATGGTCGTTCGGATTTTCTTCTACTAGGTTGACAAAAATTCAATTTTCATTCAAAATTAGGCCATGAAATCATTTGGACCAAGTCACTTTCCCGCTTTAAGTCAAAAAAAGCAACCAGCTTTTATTTATTTGGATAGCGCCTCGACGACTTTAAGGCCACGCGCTGTTATTACCGCTGAAAGTAAATTTTTGGAAACAGATTATGCCAATGTCCATCGAGGCGTCTATGGTTTGGCGGAACGCGCGACCAAGGCGTATGAAAGCGGGCGTAATCTCGTCGCTAAATTTTTGGGCGCTTTACCTGCAGAAATTATTTTTACTAAAAATGCGACCGAGGGTTTAAATATTTTGGCTTTTGGCTTAGCACGAGGATATTTGAAAAAAGGCGACACGATTGTTTTAAGCGCGCTCGAGCATCATGCCAATTTAGTGCCGTGGCAAGAAGTGGCGAGGCGGCAGGGCTTAAAAATTAAATTTATTCCTTTGAAAAAAGATGGCGCGCTCGATTTAAAAAAAGCCGCGTTGTTAATAAAAAAAGCGCGAGTAGTTTCAATTACAGCCGCCTCGAACGTGACTGGTTATTTGGTGCCTTTGGAAAAAATTGCGCATTGGGCGCGTCAGGCCGGCGCATTATTTATAGTGGATGCTTGTCAGGCGGTTTTGGCGCGACCTTTGAATGTTAAAAAAATTCCGTGCGATGCGTTAGTTTTTTCAGCACATAAAATTTACGGTCCGAGCGGATTAGGCATTTTATATTTGAAAAAAGATTTGCAAGAAAAAATACCCCCACTTCTGTATGGGGGCAATATGATTAGTCAGGTGGCTTTTACTAAAGCGGATTATCGGGCCGATCAGCAAAAATATGAAGCGGGCACACCGCCAATTTCTCAAGTCGTGGCTTTGGCCGTTGCTATAAAATGGTTGCAAAAAATTGGTTTTAAAAAAATTCATCGTCATCAGCGTGACTTGGCTATTTACTTAAAACATAAATTAGTTCGTTTGCCTTTTGTTAAAGTGGTGCCTTGTCCCAGCGCTTCACAAGTCAGCTTGGTTTCTTTTGTTGTTAAAGGCGCGCATGCCCATGATGTCGCGACATTTTTAAATGAGCAAGGTTTGTGTGTGCGAGCGGGCTGGCATTGTGCCGAGCCCTTGATCCGACAAAGTTTGCGTCTGCCACCTTTAGTACGTGTTAGTTTTGGTTTATACAATACTAAAGACCAAATTGATAAATTGGTAGAAGTTTTGCGATTATGGCCACGAGTTTTTAAAAAATAATTATGCTTTACTCTGAAGTTTTGTTGGAAGCCGTGCGACATCCGAGTTGTCGGGGCAATATTTCTAAAATGAAAATTAAAATCAGTCAGAATAATCCGATGTGTGGTGATAATTTGGCAGTGGGTTTAGAGATTAAGGCAGGTAAAGTTGTAAAAATCTTGTGGCAAGGGCAGGGCTGTTTAGTTTGTTGTGGGTCAGCTGAAATTTTGTGCGAGGCGTGCTTGGGTCAAAAAGTTTCTTTTGTTTCAAAAATTAAAGCGACTAGATTATTTAAAATGTTGGGTTTTAGACCAACTCCTTCGCGTGAAATATGCGCGCTCTTGAGTTTGAAAGCATTAAAAGCTATTTTGAATAAAGTTAATTCTTCTCGTTCGTCATCCCGACTTGCCGCGCCCCGTAGTGAGCTTCGCTCTACTACTGGGGATCCGGGATCCAGACAGACATTTTGAGATTATGAAAACTAAATCTATTAAAGTCAAAAATAAAATTAAGACAGCAGAATATGTCGCTCGTGATATGAACGTGGGCGAAGTGGCTTGGCGTTATCCCGTGGCGGCGGAAATTTTGGAAGAAGCGGGTTTGCACTGCATTGGCTGTATTGGCTCGTCTTTTGATACGGTTGAAACTGGTTGCAAACTGCACGGTATGACTGATAAACAAATTGAAGATCTTTTAGAACAGGTTAATGAGGCAATTGAAAAGGATAAATGAAAATCTCTGCACGAAGGCAAGGATTTTTATTCCTTTAAAAATAAGCCCACTAGATCCAAGGATTGTCGTGGGCTGTGGTATGACTGTTTAGTTCAGTATAATCTCAAGGGCAGTTCGGGCAGACAATTCTATATATGCCTAGTTGCTGAAGAGGTAAACTTAAATCATTTACCGGTAAAAGCGGCGTCCGACAACACTGACAAGGGAGGGGGGTTTTCTGAAATTGTTCAAGTGAAATGAAAGCGTCTTTTTCGCAGCCTATCTTATTTGGTTTATGGCAAAACTCCGGGTTATGAGTGAGTTTTCGTTTACAATTTTGTGGCATGACGGGTTTCCTCGTATGTAGTTTATTGTGTATAAAGAACAGTTTATTTAGTAGAACAAATAGTATAGTAAAGTAGTGGGCATGTCAACTTAGTGGTATGATAGGCGCTGGACTTCCGCGTCACCAAACAAAGCTTCTCGCTTTGTTTGTCGCTCTCCGGCATCGCTTCGCGATTGGTTTCGCTCGTGACGGTTCTCGTCCCGCATTAAAAGAAAAACACAATCAGAAGATTGCGTTTTTCTTTTAGCGAGGGTGGGACTTCCGCCTCATCCACCTTTGGCGGATTCGTTGTCCGCGTCACCAAACAAAGCTTCTCGCTTTGTTTGTCGCTCTCCGGCATCGCTTCGCGATTGGTTTCGCTCGTGACGGTTCTCGTCCCACCAAGAAAAAAATCCTCACGAATGGTGAAGATTTTTTTCTTTTAGCGAGGGTGGGACTCGAACCCACGACCCAGAGCTTATGAGTCTCTTGCTCTACCAGCTGAGCTACCTCGCCACAATATTTCTAAAATAGAAAATATAGGGACCTCATATAGAGGATATCCTCGCTCTTCACATATTAAATTTTTTGGTTGCGGGGGCTGGATTCGAACCAGCGACCTTTTGGTTATGCATACCACTTCAACTTTCGTTGCTCCGCTAAAAGCGAATTTGTGGTCTGGACTGTCCCTTTTCCCTTTTCAGGGAATCCGCCAGCCAGTCTCTACACCTTTCCCGAATAAATCGGGACTTGGCTCGGGATTGCCTTGCCCGAAGGCGAGGGTTTCCCCGAATTTGACGGATGATCTTCTGTAGAGTTAACCCCTACAGACGCCCATTATGTACTTTATAAAAACCGGACCATTTGGTATAATACCAGTAGGTTATGCCAAAATCACTTACTCGTAGCATCACAGTTTACGCTCAACTTAATCCTCAAGGAGATCCCTTCTCTTATAAACCAGAAGTTGATCGAACACTTGAAATTATTGGTCTAGTGCTATGGGCTACAGAAGGAGATAAAACCCAGATTAGTCTTGCTAATGGCAATGTTGCAATTATCAAGAAATATCTGGAATTTTTACGCGTAATTTGCCACTTTAAGGAAGAAAAGATTAAAGCGGTTATTCACTGCCATGATTCACTTTCTTACGACAAATGCCTCTCCCATTGGTCGAAACTTACCAGCATTCCTCCTGAAAGGTTTAATAAACCTTTTATAAAACACGACCATGGAGGAACGCGTAAATATCCATATGGCATACTACGCATTGTTGGCTATAACGTTAAATTGATTCAGCTTTTCAAAGAACGGCTCAAGGATTTAGGCCTTGAGCGTGGTTGAGCCAAACGAGCTGCCAGACTGCTCTACCCCGCTTGAACATTATGCCGGAAAATAAGTCAAGAGTCAATAGATTATTTAATTTAGAATTTATCCGGCCTTCGTAGCCACTTCGGCGGAGTAGGCAAATTTAAAATTTTTAATTCCTATAAAGCGGGTAGCCACTTTGTTCCAGTCAATAATTTTCATAAAGGCGGAGATATAGTCGGCGCGTTTCGGACCATAGTCGTGATAGTAAGCGTGTTCCCAAACGTCTAGTGTGAGTAGTGGTATGGCGCCCCACGGCACGGCTTGGTCGTGGAAGTCGGTCATATAAATATGCAGATTTTTATCGCCAGTGTCATAAGCCAAAATTGACCAGCCACGAGAAATTTTGGCGACTTCTTGGAATTCCGTCAAACAATTTTCGGTTGACCCAAAATCTTTTATGATTTGGCTTTTTAAATCACCCTCGGGCATTTCGCCATGACCGCCCAACATATCCCAAAAAACTTCATGGAGTATTTGTCCCGAGGCATGATGGCTTTCCGCTAATTTAACACCGCGCAAGGCCGACCAGTCGCCTGACTCGCGCATCTTGTCTAGTTTTTGCTCCACTTCATTTCGGCCTTTAATGTATGAAGCATAATGAATATCGTGATGCCAAGTGTTGACTTGGGCGGAAATACCGGGCGTGCTGTCTGCGGGATAAGGCAAAGGTTTAATTTCGTAAGTATGCATACTCTGTATATCATCAGCCAGAAACAGAAACGACGTTCGTTTCTGACTTGGGCTGGAATAAGAAAGAAGAATTTAACATTGGTTGGTATAATTCAACAGTTTCTGTTTGGGTGAGAAAGAATGTCAGAAATCTGGCTGATGTATTACGGAGCATAGAATTTTTAAAAGTCACGTTTTGTTATTATAGACTAGAAAACTTGCTTTTGCCAAAACTTGACAAAAAATAAATAATATTCTACTTTATAAATAAATTCAAACAAAGTTCGTTTATAATCACAATTTGACAGGAGAAAAATATGAATATTTTTTTGAGTAGCCTCCGTTTTCTTTTTAGTAAAGAAGATAAACTGGAGTTCGTTCAAAACTTTCTTCAGCGGTGTCTGGATAACAATAATTACGAGTGGTTTGACAAAGGCATCGCTGATGCTCCTGGTATTAGGAGTTCAGCCCAATATTGGCTTACAAAAATTAAAGAAAGAGGTCTATGTGAGCCAAGTGAAGCAGATATAATAAATCTTAAAGAAACATGGAATCGTTTTGTTTCTTTGAGAGAAGTAGCTTATGGATAATCAACACACAATAATAGCATTACAAAGGAGCGTAAACATGGTAAATTTTAATCTGACAGACTTTATTTTTGACTTTAATAAAAATGGAGATTGCTTCCAAGCTTTATTTCTTCGTCAATATGTCGAGGATGTTCAGGAAAAAAGAATTTCGTGGGATGATTGTCAACTTCAGACTGTGAAGTTTATCACCGAGTATATTATGGGTGGAGAAAATTCCGAAAGAAGAGCTGAGCAAATTTTTGCTTTATATCCGCTGGCCAAAGAACTTTATATTTTATGGTTGAAGGATAAGCAACTTTTGGTAACAAAGAAAGATGGCCCTCCAATTGGGTTAGAACAGCGGAAAGATTGACAAAGATAGTGATTGAAACAAAAAACCCTCCGGGAAAAGGAGGGTTTTTATTTTACGACTTCTTTTTTAGGTTTGGCTTTCCACACACGCAATTTTGCTTTGTCTATAATTTTAGCTTCAACGAGCAAATTGTGCACCGTGTCTGAAGTTTGCGCGCCATTAGCTAACCAGTGCTTAATGCGGTCAGTTTTAAAATTCAAAACACTGGTACTGGGATGTGGGTCATAAGAACCCAGGTCTTCCAAATAGTCGCCAAACATATCTTTGGTTTTTTCAGATACGACCAAACGGTATGTAATATGATGTTTTTTGCCCCGTGGGGCTAAACGGATAGTTAACATATCAGGTAGTGAAAGTCTGCCAATTTTGGCTGATTGTGATTAAGAATACTAAGGTTAAGAATACCAAGTTGATATTAGATTATTAGTCAAATAGTAATAAAGTCTCCAGAATTAGGAAATCGTTGACAGCGATTTCGGCAGACTTCTACTACCTGACATAATGTGGAAATATTATCAGAAAGCTCATTTTTGGTCAAGACTCTATATATTTTAACCTAATTTTCCAGTTTAACGCTTAAAATTTGTGAAATGCCGTTTTGAGCCATGGCAACGCCATATAAAACTGAAACTTGTTGCATCGTGTTGCGATTGTGGGTAATGACAATGAACTGTGTTTTTTGAGAAAGTTTTTTAATAATAGTGGCATAGCGAGCCGAATTGGCTTCATCAAGCGCCGCGTCTACTTCGTCTAAAACCACGAAAGGTGAGGTATTATAACTTAAAATAGCGCAGAGCAAGGCAATAGCGGTCAAGGCCTTTTCACCGCCAGAAAGCGCGGAGATAGTGGAAAGCTTTTTATGTGGCGGGGTGGCAATGATAGCGACTCCTTGAGTTTGTGAATGTGAGTCGCTCTCATCAGCAATCAGCTTCCCGCTACCAGCTATCAGCCGTTCGCTATCAGCTACCAGCTGGTCGCTGTTAGCTGGCTCATCCAAGATGAGCTTGGCCTTGCCACCACCAAATAATTCCGTAAAATATTCTTGAAATTTTTCGTTGATAGAATTAAAACTAGTCGTGAATTGTTTTTTAATATGTTGGTGGAGGTCGTCAAGCGCCGTTGTTAATTGGTGGAGAGTTTTTTCTAAATCCGTGCTTTGACTTGATAAAAATTCGTAACGATCTTTAGTGGTTTTGTATTCTTCCATTAAACCAGCGTCATATTCGCCCAAGCTAGCGATCTGGTGTTGAAGTTTGAGCAGTTGTGGTCGTTCGTTTAAAATTTCCGGTTCAATTTTAGCCGAGTGAGCTTGCAGGCAATTGATAAGTTCACTTGAAAGCAGAGCTACTTCTTGTTGATAGATTTTTTCTTCAGCCAAAATAGTCGCTTCGGCCACGGCCAAAGTTTGTTTTTTTTCTTTTAATAAAAAAAGTTCTTTTTGCGAGGCCATAATTTGATGTTGCGCCGAGAGCAATTCGCTCTGATCTTGGCTGGCACTGCCAACAACAGTATTTATTTTAGTTTGTGCCTCGTTTAATTCTTGTTCAATTTTTTCTAAAGCGTTTTTCCATGGAGCAAGTTCCGGCTGAACAGTTTGGCTGGTTTTAGGTTCCAGAATATTGTTTATTTCACGAGCCAATTTTTGAGCCCAAGTTTTTAGACGAATTAAAAGGAGGTCTTCATTTTTAAGGACCGCTGTGAGTTCTTCCTGCCAGAGGCGCAGGGTAGTCAGTGGCAGATTTTTATTGTGGCTGGAAATGGTTGTTTGTTCGGCTTGCCAAATTTTGCGATCAAGCTGGGATTTTTGCGCTAAAAGTTCATGGTATTTTTTTTGCAGCGCCGGCAATTCTTGGCTGGGTTTTTTGACGCCACTCGCTTGTTCAAAATTTTTCTGCCATTTTTCCACGGTTTTTAAAATCGTCTTTTCTTGCTCGGCGGAAGTTTTTATTTTATCTTGAACGGCTTTTTTTTCGTTCTGAATTTTGTCTTGCCAAGCGGAGTAGTATTTTTTTTCAAAGTCTTGCAACTCTTGTTGTAATTCCGCTAACTTTTCATATTTTTTTGCTTGTCGTTCCAGCGAGCCCAGTCGGGGCTTTATTTCCGTTAGCATTAGAGAAATTTCATTTAAATGAGTTTGGGTTTTTTCTAATTCGCTTTCCACTTGATCGCGTTTTAAAATAAGCGGGCGGAGACCGGCAGCGTCATCTAAAAGTTGGCGGCGATCGGCGGGCGTAGCGTTGAGCCAACCTTCGACCATACCTTGCCCGATAACAGCGTAAGTTTTGACGCCAACATTGGCTTGGGCTAGAAGCATTTGCACATCTGTGGCGCGCACTTTTTCACCATTGATAAAATAATCGCTGGCGCCACTGCGGTCGATTTTGCGTAAAACAATTATTTGGCCGGGCGGCAAGTCACCTCGGGCAGAATCGTTGTGTAAAGTCAATTGAACTTGAGCCAAACTCATGGCGGCTTGTTTAGACGAGCCGGCAAAAATGACATCTTCAGCTTTTTTTCCTCGCAAAAGTTTGCTGCTTTGCTCGCCTAAAATCCAGCGCAAAGCGTCGGCAAGATTGCTTTTACCACAACCGTTCGGTCCGACAATGCCAGTTAAGTTGCCGGGAAAAGTAAGTTTGGTTTTGTGAGCAAAAGATTTAAAGCCAAATAATTCCAAAGATTCTAAATGGATCATATCAGGTAGTAGAAAGTCGCCAGTTGAAACTACTTCTTATCATAAATCTACTTAAAATAAAATAAGGCATATCAGGTAGTAGAAATTCGCCAGTTTAAAAAATTTATAATTAAAATCATATTATAATTAAACATAGTGTAAAGCTCATTTTCCATAAAAGCTATTTTTTAAATTTAACGAGTATGATTTTGGCGAATTTTCACTACCTGACATAGGTTTTAATAATAATTATAAATTGGTTTCAACTATATCAGGAAGTGTAGATTTTGGCGACTTTTCACTACCTGACATAATAGAGAAATTTTAAAGTATAAATTATGAATTAATAACCTATAAATATTACAGGTTTGAGAGGTTTTTTGAAGGGGACAAAATTTGTTGTTAAAGCTATTCTGGACTAAATAATTATTGGATTTGACAATCAATTTGTCTTGTACTAATGTGTTAACATGCTGGTACAAAGGCGGGAGACTTATTAATATTATATTTTATGAAATATCACAAAAAATGGGATAGTCTGGAAGCGACGCAGATGTTCGAAGCTATGGCGTCCTTGAAGACCATAGAGGAATATCGTAAGTTTTTTCGCGATTTATGCACTCAGGAAGAATTAATAGATATGGCTGATCGTTGGCATGCGGCTCGATTGTTGGCGACAGCTGCGAATTATCGTCAGGTGGCGGATAAAGCGCGTATTAGCACGACCACGGTAAGTCGGGTGGCTCATTGGTTGTGGCATGGTACCGGTGGGTACCAATTAATTCTTAAACGACTTGGTTTAATTAAAATTAAATAATTCTCTTAATTTTCTTATATTAATGTGTTAATACATTAATACAAGCAAAATTCTATCACCATTATTTTTAGGAGGCATAATGTCTAACAAACAAAAATTCGATCAAACGATTGACCCAACAGCGATTTTTGAATCGATCAAGTGGGTGCTTGAGGCTTGGCTTGATCAATTATCATGTGCAAGGTTGGAAACATTAATTAAGGAAGGAGGGCCAGATTTGAACGCATTGATGATTGCTGGCGCCAAGGAACGATTATCGCAAATGGGGTACTATTATGGGCATTGCTAAAAAATTTGATAACACCAGAAACTTAAATTAAGGTCTCTCGGTCAGTCATTGCCCCGTACCAAAATTGGTAGCTGGACCAGTTTAGTTTCAACGCCTTTAATTTTACATAGGCCTGGTAATCAAAGGTGTATAACTGGTGATGATTAACAAAGTCATTTGCAGGTTCGAACCCTGTCGGGGCAACAACGAAGACCTTCCACAATTGAAGGTCTTTTATTTTTTTTCTAACCAGCCTTGATTTTGGAGGGCTTGTTCAGCGGCTGAAACTTGGGCCTCTTGTTTGGACGGGCCTTCGCCAATTGCTAATTGATTTTCTCCGGCAAAGACTCCGACCGTAAATTTTTTATTGTGATCGGGCCCCTCCTCATGAATGACTTTATATTGGGGGGTTTCTTCCAGCTCTTCTTGAATAATTTCTTGGAGACGGCTTTTGGGATCAAGGTAAAGTTTTTGCGCGATAATATTTTCTAATTCGGGTAATAAATTATTTTTAATAAATTTGACGCAAGCCCCATAACCAGAGTCAAGATAAATTGCTCCCACGACAGCTTCATAAGCGTTAGCCAAGATTACTTGTCTGGCTCGTCCATGCCCATCTTTAGCTTCGCCAATAGAGAGGTGTAAAAAATCATTAACAGCCAAAGCGCTGGCGCGTTCACCGAGAGTGCGGTAATTAACCAAGGCCGCTCGAAAAGCTGTCAGGTCCCCTTCCGGCTCCTCATAATTATTGTAGAGATATTCGGTGACGACTAGTTCGATCACAGCGTCGCCCAAAAATTCTAAACGTTCATTATGGTCAAGACGGAAAGTGGGATTTTCATTTAAATATGACCGATGAGTTAAGGCCTGTTCCAACAGGTCTTTATTTTTAAAAGTCAGCCCTAAATTTTTTTCTAAATCAATAAACTCCATATTCAATAATTTAAAATTTATAATTTAAAATTCCGCGCTACGTAGTAGCGCGGGGATCTCCCGCTTCCTGCATTTCACGGAAGACAGCGCCCAAAACGCCGTTAACAAACTTACCCGAGGGTTCACCCGAAAACTTTTTGCCGAGTTCAATAGCTTCGTTAATCGCCACTTTAGGCGGTACTTCTTTGGAAAATTTTATTTCATACATACCGAGTCGCAAAATACTGCGGTCGACATTGGTCATTTGTTCGAGCGGCCAGTTGGGCGCGTATTTTTGAATTTCTTGATCGATTTTTTCAATGTTATTCATTATTCCGACCATTAGTTCATGGGTAAATTTCATATCCGCCAAGGATTCGCCGCGTTCAATATTGCGTCCAATATTTTCTTGCAAACAGCTTTCGGCCGATTTTTCACGATTGTTAAAATCCCACTCAAAGAGACTTTGTAAAACCAGGGCGCGCGACCAGTGACGATTGGACATAATATAGAAATTTTAAATTAAGAATTATAAATTTTAAATTAAATACGCAATCTGTAGGATATCAATTGAATTATTTCTTTTTTGCCTTGGTGGATTTTTTACCGAGTTTTGTTTTTTTAGCGGACAAAATAATTTCGCCTTTGTAAGTGCCGGTCGTCATATCAACAAAATGACGGCGGTTTAAAGAGGCGCCTTTTTTGGTCAGGGTTGGTTTGGCGAGGGCAAAATGACTGGCGCGGCGGCGCTTTTGTGCTTTGGTACGGCGTTTAGCTTGAACCATAAAATTTATAAATATTAAAAGATTACCAAGAATCAGTTTAAAGCAATTTCAACTTTTTGTCCAATATTTTTATTTTACTAAGGTAAAAAATTTTTCACGCCAGTGATCCAAGAAAGCGGCCGCTAAAAGTCTCTGGGCGGTATCTTTTGGTAAGCCGCGTTCAGAAAGATAAACTAGTTGTTTTTCGTCAAAATGTCCGGCAGTCGTGGCATGGGCGGCTATCTGGGGGGTGCTGTGAATTTCCAGTTTTGGTTCTTGGAGTATTTTTTCCGTGTTTTCTCCCAAAGTATGGAGTTCGGTTATAGTTTGACTGCCGTTGGCGCGAGGCCCCAAGGTCACCAGAGCTCGGATATTTATTTCATTGGGTTGTTTTGAAATAAGCGAACTGACCAGAATGCTTTTGGTTTTTTGAGCGAAATGGTTGATAGAAATATTAAAATTAGTTTTGGGATTGGAATTAGCTAAAAGTAAATAAAAGCCCGCGCCTGATTTTTTTAAATTTATTTTAAGCTCGGAATTTTTTGGTAAGTTTTCACATACGGCAATTACTATGCCGGTAATATTTAAAGTTTTTTTGCCTGCAAGCCAAGTCGGGTTATGATAAGAACCAGATTTAATAAACATAATAGAAATTTTAAATTATAAATTTTAGATTTTAAATTATAGGTTAGGAATTTGGAATAGGAACATTCATTTATAATTTAAAATTTAGAATTTATAATTTGCCACGTTGGCTAGCCCACAGACCCTTCCATTTCGAGGTTAATTAATTCTTTCAATTCCAGGGCGTACTCCATCGGCAAGTGTCTAATAATCGGATCAAAAAAACTTTGAACCATTAAACTGCGGGCGCGACTTTCCGAAAGGCCACGGCTTTGTAAATAAGCCAATCTTTTTTCATCCAGTTGCGAAACGCTGGCCTCGTGTTCAATTATGGCTGTGGCATTTTTTTTGATATTAGTAGGATAAGTGTCTGATTTGGCTTTGGCTCCAAGTAAAAGCGCGTCGCATTGCACACGGGCGCGAGCGCCGTCGGCGCTTTTATCAATTTGCACGAGTCCGCGGTAGCTGGTTCTACCTGTGTCCGAAGAAACAGATTTGGCGACGATCTGGGAAGTAGTTTGAGGCGCGACATGGATCATTTTGGCGCCCGTGTCTTGGTGTTGATTGTGACCAGCCCAAGCCAAAGAGAGCGTTTCGCCATGCGCGCCTCTACCCATTAAATAGCACGAGGGATATTTCATGGTTAGACAACTACCCAAATTGCCATCGACCCAACTCATGGAGCCACCAGTTTCTACGCGAGCGCGTTTAGTGACAAGATTAAAAACATTGTCCGACCAATTTTGAATAGTGGTGTAGCGAAAGCGCGCGTTTTTACCGACAAAAACTTCAACCACGGCGGCGTGTAAAGAATTTTCAGAATAAGTTGGCGCGGTGCAACCTTCGATATAATGCGCTTCGGCTTCGTCTTCAATAATTATAAGCGTGCGTTCAAATTGTCCCATCCGCGCGGCGTTGATCCGAAAATAGGCTTGCAAAGGTCGCTCCACTTTAACGCCTTTAGGCACATAAACAAAAGAACCGCCACTCCAGACGGCAGAATTGAGCGCGGCAAATTTATTATCTAAAGCGGGAATTAATGTGCCAAAATATTTTTTTACCAAGCCCGGATATTTTTGAACAGCTTCATCCATACTGGCATAAATAACACCCAACTTTTTTAGTTCGGCCGATAAATTGTGATAAACAGTTTCCGAATCATATTGCGCGCCGACGCCAGCTAAAAATTTCTTTTCGGCTTCAGGTATGCCGAGGCGGTCAAAAGTTTTTTTTATGTCGGGTGAAACATCCTGCCAATTTTTAGAAGGCGCGGACTCGGGTCGCACAAAATAATGAATATTTTGAAAATTTAGTCGGCTTAAATCACCGCCCCAAGTCGGCATTTTTTTGGCTAAAAATTTTTGATATCCCTGCAAGCGAAAAGCGCGCATCCAAGCGGGTTCTTTTTTAAGCGTGCTAATTTTTTTTACCACTTCTTCAGACAAACCAGCGCTAGTTTTAGCGGAATTTTTTTCTGGATAATGCCAACCAAAAGCATAGGACTTTTTAGTGAGCATTTTTTTCATATTACTTCGCCATGGAGAACAACCCCCACCCACCCTCCACCTTTTTTAAGGGGGAGGATTAAGGAGGGGGTAAAAAATTCAGAATTCATAATTTTTTAAATCCCGTTTTTTCCAATTTTTTAAGAATCGTGGCCGGACCATTTTGGACGATTTGCCCAGCTGTCATTATATGCACGCGGTCGGGCTTTAAAAAATGCGCCAAACGAAAAGAGTGTGTCACCAATAAAATTGCCGCTTTTTGTTTTTTAAGTAAATTGACAGTTTGGGCAACTAGTTTTAAAGAGTCAATATCTAGGCCAGAATCAATTTCGTCGATTAAAGCGAGCGCGGGTTGGAAAAGTTGTAAAAATAAAAGCTCCACCTTCTTTTTTTCGCCACCCGAAGTTTTTTCATTAAAAGGTTGCGATAAAATTTCTGGATTTAAATTTAGACCTCGCGCTAAGCTTTCCAAGTAGGCCCTAAAGGGCAAAAGTTTGGGCGTATTTTTATAACCAAAGATTTCCTCGTAAGCCGTTCTGGCTAAAACGATTAAAGGCAAGCCCGGAATGTCCAAGGGGTTTTGATGAGCCAGCCACAACCCTTCTCGGACCCGTTTGTTTGGTAAAAGAGCTAAAAAGTTTTGACCAAATAGTTTGGCTTGTGTTTGGCTAATTTTTAAATCAGGATTATTTTGGGCCAACGTTTGGAGCAGAGTGGATTTACCAGCGCCATTTGGCCCCACTAAAAAATGAACTTGGCCAGGCAAAAGGCGCAAATTTATTTTGTTGACTAAAATTTTATTTTTGGCTTTGACTGAAAAATTTTTAAGCAATAGCGCCACGCCGGTTCTCTTCGCCCGCATTGGTTTAAAAATAATTTGTTCATCTTTTTTCATATTGATACATTATACCGTCATTCCCATGAAAATGGGAATCCATCTCTTCATTAATCTATAATTTAAAATTTATAATTTCTAATTACTAGGTTTGCTAACTAGCCTTCGCTGTTTGTAAAACTTCGATGGCGTGTCCAGTGACCGAAACTTCTGTCCAAATTTTTATTATTTTACCATCTTTATCCAAAAGATAAGTCGTTCTTTTAGACGAACCGGTGGGATTTAATATGCCCAGTGAGGTTGATAATTTTTTTTCTTGATCGGAAAGCAATAAATGATTGTAGCCTTGCTTGGCACAAAAATTGCTATGTGATTTCGGGCTATCAGTGGACAGGCCGGCCAGATTGATATTATTTTTTTCAAACTCTGGTAAGAGATTGGAAAAATCGTGTCCTTCTCTGGTACAACCGGGCGTGTTGTCTTTCGGGTAAAAGTAAAGAACTGTTTTTTGGCCTAAAAAGCCGGCTTTAGCCCAGACCTTGCCGTCTTTGTCAGACAGCGAGAAATCGGGGAAATCCGCACCTTCTTGAATGTTTTTAGCCATAATTGATGATATGCAGCTTGAAAAATATAGCAAATCTATGGTTTTTTGGCAAGATTTAAAATTCTGGCATTATTCTTTAAAGAATAAATAAGGTGAGTTTGTTAAGGTATCATTTTTTAGTATAATAATTTTATGACGCAAGCGGAGGCCTTGGATATTTTAAAAACTGGCGTGAATGTTTTTTTGACCGGCGAGCCGGGTTCGGGCAAAACGCATACGATTAATGAATATGTTAAATATTTGCGCGAGCGAAATGTGGCCGTGGCTATTACCGCTTCCACCGGTATTGCCGCCACGCATTTGGGCGGGATGACGATTCATTCGTGGAGCGGGATTGGCATCAAAAATAAATTGGATGGTTATGAGTTGAATAAAATCGCGGGCAACGAATATATTTTTAAAAGAATCAAGCGCGCTCGAGTTTTAGTGATCGATGAAATTTCGATGTTGTCGGCGGAAACTTTGTCGATGGTAGAGGCCGTGTGTCGCGAAGTGAAACAAAACATGCTAGCCTTTGGCGGGTTGCAAGTAATTTTGGTGGGGGATTTTTTTCAACTGCCACCGATTTACCCCGTTAGAAATAGATTGGATGAGAAATTGCTAGAACAAAGTAGATTATACTCCACTAGACGAAGAAATTTATTTAAAATTTCTAACGGGGTATCTGAAACTCAAGCCGAATTGTTTGAAGAAAATTTCGGACATTTTGCTTATGATTCGTCGGCTTGGGCTAGAGCCAAACCCCTAGTGTGTTATTTAACCGAACAATATCGCCAAGACGACGACAATTTTTTGGCAGTGCTGGCGGCGATTCGCGGAAATTATTTTGACGAGGAACATTTTGAACATTTAGAGGCGCGGAAAATTTCTTTTAAAAAAACTCCGCCGAACGCGCTCAAACTTTTTTCACATAACGCGGATGTTGATAAATTAAACAATGAAATGCTCTCAAAAATAAAAAGCGAACCAGAAATTTTTGAAATGACGACGCAGGGGCCAGCCGGGTTGGTAGAAATTTTGGTCAAGGGGTGTTTGTCGCCGGAAATTTTGGAATTAAAAATTGGCGCAGAAGTAATGTGCACAAAAAATAATAAGCAGATGGGTTTTGTGAACGGCACGATTGGCCAAGTGACAGGTTTTGCGTCGGACAGTAATTATCCGATTATCCGAACCCGTCATGGTCAAACAATGGAAATTGAACCAATGGAGTGGACAGTAGAAGAAAACGGCAGAATTCGCGCGCGCCTGACGCAAATTCCTTTGCGTTTGGCCTGGGCGATTACCGTGCATAAAAGCCAAGGTATGAGTTTGGACGAAGCGGTTATGGATTTAAGTCATGTTTTTGAATACGGCCAAGGTTATGTGGCACTATCGCGTGTCAGGCGTCTGGCGGGGTTATATTTACTCGGTTGGAATGAACGCGCTTTTTTAGTGCATCCGGAAATTTTAGAAAAAGATGTTGCTTTTCGTACAGAATCAAATAATGCGGAATTGGCCATACTTGGTTTAGCGAGTGGTGAAAAAGAAAAACTTCATCATAATTTTATCTTGTCTTGTGGGGGAAATTTAAAAATAGGTCTGAAGAAATTGAAATAAAAGCAATTACAGAGTTTACAATGCTTAAAATTGGGCTATGATTATTATCTATGAAGAAGAATGTTGATAAAAAATTGGATAAAAATCAACGGGCCATTGTTATATACCAGGCTGGTAATGAAATTCGTTTAGATGTTCGTTTAGAAAAAGATAATGTTTGGCTGACGCAGGCACAAATAGCGTTGCTTTTTGGCACGCAAAGACCCGCCATCACCAAACATTTAAATAATATTTTTAATTCTAATGAACTGAAAAAAAAATCAGTATGTTCCATTTTGGAACATACTGCCGCTGATGGAAAAGAATATAAAACAGCCCACTATAATTTAGATGCCATTATTTCTATTGGTTATCGCGTGAATTCTAAACAAGCGACGCAATTTCGCATTTGGGCGACAAGGGTACTCAAAAAATATTTAGTTAAAGGTTATGCCTTAAATCAAAAACGATTGCAAGAAACACGTGAAAAATTTAAAGAATTACAGGATGCCATTTCTTTTTTGCGAGACAAATCTAAAAAAGAATTATTGGTCGGACAAGCAGGTGAAATTTTAAATTTGTTATTCAACTATTCTAAGACTTTAACTCTTCTTGATAATTATGATCGAAAATCACTTCGATTAACAAGGGGTGGAAAAAGTATTTTTATTTTAACTTATAAAATTGCCCAAATGATAGTTAATAAGGTTAAAGAGGAATTATTATTTAAAAAAGAAGCGGGTGCTTTATTTGGACAAGAAAGAGATAATTTGTTTGAGGGCATTTTGAAAGGACTAGAACAGACATTTGATGGTAAAAAGTTATATAGGACTTTAGAAAATAAAGCTGCTCATTTGCTATATTTTATTATTAAGGATCATCCTTTTAGCGATGGCAATAAACGGCTGGCAGCTTTTATGTTTGTGTATTTTTTAGATAAAAATAATGCGTTATATCGCAACGGCGGAGAGAAAAAAATAAATGATAATGCTTTGACCGCTTTGGCTTTGTTAGTCGCTGAAAGCGCTCCTGGTGAGAAAGAACAAATGATCGCTCTAATTACACAGCTAATTAGTTAAAATTATATGAAAAAAATAATAATTTTAGGTATAGAAACATCCTGCGATGAAACAGCGGCTTCAGTGGTTGAAAGGCGGGGCAATAAAATAAAAATTTTATCATCGGTCGTGGCGTCGCAAATTAAGTGGCACAAAAAAACGGACGGCGTGGTGCCGGAAGTGGCGGCGCGCTTGCATGTGAGCGCGATTATTCCAACAATTGATAAAGCTTTAAAACAGGCCAAAATTAAACCAGAAAAATTAACGGCTTTGGCGGTGACAACTCGTCCGGGCTTGGTGCCAGCGCTTGCCGTGGGTATTGAAACTGCCAAAACTTTGGCTTTAGCGTGGCAAAAACCGCTGGCGGGTTTGTCGCATTTGCAAGGGCATATTGCCAGCGCTGCTTTAACTTTAGGCGATTTGAAAAATAAAAAATTAGCTTGGCCAATTTTGGCATTAGTGGTTTCGGGCGGTCATACCGAGTTGCGTTTGTTGTCGTCCTGGAAAAAATATCGTTTGCTTGGTTCGACCAGAGATGACGCCGTGGGCGAGGCCTTCGACAAAGTGGCTAAAATGTTGGGTTTAGGTTACCCTGGTGGGCCGATTGTTTCTGCTTTAGCCACAAAAGGTCAGGCAGACGCTTTTAATTTTCCCCGTCCAATGATGAAAGAAAATAATTTTGATTTTAGTTATTCGGGCCTCAAAACCGCTGTGCTCTATAAATGGCAAGAGCTCACTATAAAACGGATTCCAAATTCCATCCGTCAGCTGACGGACCAAATTCCAAATTCCACTATTTCAAATATCTGCGCTAGCTTTCAAGCGGCCGCGCTGGAAGTTTTGGTTTATAAAACTATGCGTGCGGCCGAGAAATATAAAGTTAAAAATATAATTTTAGCCGGTGGCGTGGCGGCCAATAAAAAATTGCGCGCGGATTTGACTCAAGTCGCAAACAAAGGCGGGTTTAATTTAACCATTCCAGATTTTTCTTTATGCACGGACAACGCCGCAATGATTGCCGGTTATGGCGCGATTATTTATCCAGAAAGTTTTTCAAGAAATAATTGGAAAAAATTAGACGCCTCAAGCCGTGATGACACGGAATTATGAATTCTGAATTATGAATGTTGAATTTATTAACCCCCACCAAACCTCCCCCTTTTCAAGGGGGAGGATAAAGGAGGGGGTTTTTTTAAAAAATGAACAAGCAATGAAAAAATTTGCTGCTAATTTTGCCAAGAAATTAAAAGGCGGAGAAATTTTGGCTTTGGTGGGCGAGTTGGGCGCGGGCAAAACCACTTTTACCCAAGGCCTCGCAATTGGTTTAAAAATAAAAGGCAAAATCACTAGTCCGACTTTTGTTATTATGAATGAGTACCCAGTCGCGCCACGAAAGCGCGCTGGGAATTATAAATTAAAAATTTTAAATTTTAAATTATTACACCTTGATGCTTATAGATTAAAAGATGAAAAAGATTTGAGCGCGCTTGGCGTGGCGGAGCTACTTAATGACCCGAATAATATTGTTGTAATCGAGTGGGCGGATAAAATTAAAAAATTTCTAAAAAAGTATCACGTCATTTGGTTGGAATTTAAAATTAAAGGGGCCGGCCGTGGAGTGGTTATTAAGTAAGCCATGCGACAATCGCACATTCGCACGAATGTGCGATTGGTAGTTGGCGTTAAATGTTGAAATTGTTGGAGATTGAAAAAAGTTAGGAAAAGCTTTAAATTTAAGTTATGGAAAAAAATTATGAATCCTCGCGGTACGAGGAAAAGATTATTAAAAAGTGGCTGGAGTCTGGTTTGGCTAATCCGGATAATTTGCCGGGCGAGCGAAGCGAGACCTATTCCATAATTTTGCCGCCACCCAATGTGACGGGGCAGTTGCATTTGGGACATAGTTTAATGTTGGCGCTCCAAGATACTTTTATTCGTTTTCAGAGAATGTCGGGCAAAAAAACTTTGTGGTTGCCGGGGTTGGATCACGCCGCCATTGCCACGCAAAATGTGGTGGAGAAAGAACTTTCAGCCGAGGGTAAGAATCGTCATGATTTAGGTCGGGAAAAATTTTTAGCCCGCGTGGAAGAAACAGTGGCCAAAAATAAAGAAATAATTTTACGCCAATGCGAACGACTGGGCGCCAGTTTTGATTTGTCACGATTAAAATATACTTTGGACGCAGACGTTTCTAAAACTGTTCAGCAAATTTTTGTGCAAATGTATGAAGACGGCTTATTGTATCGCGGTTTAAGATTGGTGCAGTGGTGTCCGCGGTGCGCCTCTACTTTGTCCGATGACGAAGTGGAGCATAGACCGGCTTCTGGCAAAATGTATTATTTTAAGTATGGTCCGGTCGAAGTCGCGACCAGTCGACCGGAAACAAAATTGGGCGATACCGCGATCGCTGTGAATTCTGACGACGAACGATATCAAAAATTAATTGGTACCGAGTTTGAAGTGGATTTTGGTCGGGGCACACAAAAAATAAAAGTGATTGGCGAGCATGAAGTTGATCCAACTTTTGGCACCGGCGTGGTCGGCGTGACACCCGCGCATTCAGCTGTGGATTGGGCTTGGGCCGAACGACATAATTTGGAAAAAATTCAAGTCATTGGTCCTGACGGCAAAATGACGGCCGAGGCCGGTCCTTATGCCGGTTTGACGACTTTAGAATGTCGTGAAAAGTTAGTAAAAGAATGGATCGATCAGGGCTTAATGATAAAAATTGAAGATGGACCAATACAGCTACAGGTTTGTTATCGCTGTGGCACGACCGTGGAACCGCTTTTGTCTAAACAATGGTTTGTGGCGGTAAATAAACCGTGCGCGCGTTTGGGTGGTCAGTCGTTAAAAGAAGCGACGCTGGCGTCGGTGCAAAAAGATTTTAAGGGTCAAACGATTGAAATAATGCCGGAGCGTTTTAAAAAAGTTTATGAACATTGGATGAATAATTTGCACGATTGGTGCGTGTCACGACAATTGTGGTTCGGACATCGTTTGCCCGTGTGGTATAAGGGAGAAGAGGTTTATGTTGGAGTTGAAGCGCCAGCCGATTCCTCCTTCGCTGAAGCTACGGAGGACAAGTGGAAACAAGATGAAGATGTTTTGGACACTTGGTTTTCGTCTGGCCTCTGGACTTTTTCCACCTTGGGTTGGAACGAAAAAAATCCGAGCGAGGATTTTAAAAATTATCATCCGACGAGTGTGTTGGAGACGGGTTATGATATTTTATTTTTTTGGGTGGCGCGGATGATTATGTTGACAACTTATGCTACGGGACAAATTCCTTTTCATAAAATTTATTTACATGGCATTGTTCGCGATGAGCAAGGCAGAAAAATGAGTAAGTCTTTGGGCAATGGCATTGACCCATTAGAGGTAGCGGAAAAATATGGCGCGGACGCTGTCCGTTTGTCATTGGTCGCGGGCGTCGGGCCGGGGCAGGATTCAAAAATGAGTGAGAAAAAAATTCAGGGCTTCAGAAATTTTGTAAATAAGCTTTGGAATATCGGCCGGTTTGCGCAAGGTGCTGGTTTGACCCCGCTGAGCGGGGTAAGTGGGAGTGATAAGACCCCGCTGAGCGGGGTGGATGGAGTAGAGCCGAAAACATCTGCTGACCATTGGATTTTGTCTGAAATGAAAAATTATTTTGAAATCGCTCAAACTAAATTGAAAAATTATGATGTTTCGGGCGCGACTGATGCTTTGCGCGCTTTTACTTGGGACAGCTTGGCCGATTGGTATTTGGAGATTATAAAGATTGAAAAAAATAAAGGCGAGATGCTGGGCGTAATTCTTGAAAAATTATTGGTGGTTTGGCATCCGTTGATGCCGTTTGTCACCGAAGCTTTATGGGAAGAATTGGGTTTTGAAAAAGTTCGTGGCGCTTTAATGATACAAGAGTGGCCAGAACCCCTACCCACCCTCCCCCTTGCAAAGGGGGAGGAGACAGGAGGGGGTAATTTTGAAACCATTAAAGACCTTATTCAGCGTTTGCGTCAGATAAAACATTTAGTTGGTAAAGAAACGGAAATAAATTATGAGGTTAAATTGGCCAAAGCAGACGAGATTATAAAATCACAACAGGAAATAATTGAAAAATTAGCGGGCGTGAAAATTTCTTTTGAAGAAAATTTAGCGGAAAGTTTGCCGGTGGGCATTTATGCAGTTCAAATTGCGGAAATGGCTTTGTTAAAACAAAAACGAGTTGAACGAAAAGAAATTTTGGAAAAAGAAATTGCCCGTTTAGAAAAACTTTTGTCTTCTGACTTTGCCCAAAAAGCCGAGGCGGAAATCGTGGCGAGAGAAAAAGAAAAATTGGCAGGTTATAAAAAAGAGCTGGGGGAATCGGGTTAAGTTTTAAAAGTAAATAACTCCATGTGAGATGGAGTTATTTTTGTTTTTTTATGCTAGTGCTAAAGGTACGCACGATGGTATTTGAAATTCATACTCTGATTTGTCGAAGCAAATATTTATCCAGCAAATTTTTGACGAATATGGGTTCTTAAAAATAAACTCGCCAGTCGCCAATTTATCGCCTTTGACTAAATTGATTGGCAATCTGAAATTATTGTTTCCAAAGAGAGCGATGGGGAATCTAGGGGCAAGTTCTATCCAGCCGGATTTATCCAGATGTACTAAAACACTACTATTGAACCCAACTCGTGTCTCTTTAAATACGGTTTCGCCGGTGGCAAGGACATCCCCTTTCTCTAAGGCTCTTGGTTGAGCCACCAAATTATCCCGGAGCATGTTAATGCCGTCACCCTTATGAATAGTGTATTCCTTTAGGGAATAAGGTTTGTTGAAAGTTGTTTCTAACCAGCCAGGAGTACTTAATAAAGCAAGCTTGCCTTTGTCTATAAATATCGGCGAATCAGTTTCATTTAAAAAGACTCTGATCTGATTAAAACGATTAACTTCGTGACTAGGAATTGAGCATTTCTGCCCTTTGCAGTGGCCAGATAAAATGATATAGACATTGCTTTCCGGACGGATAATGGACATGATATTTCTCCTTTTTATTCTTGATTTTTTGGTATCTTTTAAAAGAAAGGTTTTAGGGATCTTATATATTAGTTGTTTGAATGTCAATAAGCTGAGGTAAGTTATCACAAAGAGCTGGGATAAAAATAAAGGCGCAGTGGCGCCTTTGAAAATCGTTAAGGAATTATTATCGGTTCGTGGCTCCCGGCTCGCCTCAATAATCCAGGTTCCCACCTAACAGGTTGTTCTTTGTTAGAAAGAATTAACCTAGGATCTTCAGGTTGGGGATCTTCAGGGCCAATTTCTTCCAAATAACCAGTTTCATTTATTCGGTAATGAATGTCTGGAAGACCAGAATACATTATTCTAATTGATGAATAGAGTGGCGCCACCATGCCCGAAAGTAGCAATAATCGATAAGGTTCAAAGCCAACAAAGCTCGGAGCCACCATCCTATTTTTTTTAGCGTAATTAACATATTCAACGACCTCATCGACTGTTTTAAAATCTTTTGTTTTCAAGTCGTCACCTCTAAATTTTTGAAAGAATATTGTTTGCCCGTTAAGTTAGCAGACTTAGGCTAAATAAGCAAATTATCAAAAAGAGCTCGGAAAATTATTCAAAAGCAATTGGCGGAGAAATAATTTTACAGGTTACACCGTAAGATGTTGATTTTGAAGTACAATTCTTATCGGAGCATGATAAACTCATACTAAATGAATCAAGTATACTTTTACGAGCCGCTATGTTGGTTAGATATGTAGTTATATTTTTACCTGTACCCGTGCAGTCAGCAAGAGTGTCTTTTGAATATGATTCTTCCTTAGTAGCATCATTCATAGCTTTTAATTGGGTAGTAACCTGTTCATCAGTCAGGCCATTTTTGATGGCGGCTTGTCTACCTTGTTGACTCATTATAAAAACAGTTTTTAGCGCTTGTTGAGTTAGAGAGCATAGACCATCATTATTTACACCATTAATTTTAAAGTAGGTTTTTCCGTCAACAGTTAAACCTTCTACATCAAAAAGAGGAAAAGGGTAATTAGAAAATGTATAAGTGTATTCTCCTTTACGGCAGGACGGTGTTAATTTAGTAAAGCAGTTCATTGAAGAGCATTTAGTGAATGATTGCGAGAGTTTTAAAACTTTATTCCAATCGGCTTCAGTTAATGGCAATTTATTATATTTAGTTTGATATGATTTAACGAGGGCAAGCCTTTCTTTGGCTGGAAGAAATTTTGTACTTTTTGTACCGTACACAATGAAATTATTAATAGCATATTTGTCTCTCATTTTAACTCCTTTGAATTTTTTAGCTAAAGGTTCAGTATAAATTTTCATAGCGTAAGCTTGGTCTTTAACATTTTTGTCTTTTCCAGAATGTTTTATTATCGCATTAAGATTATCAAGACTACCGCCACTATTAAAAATTATTGCAGCCTCATTTTCTTTACTTTGTGCTGAGGCCATAAAGCCAAAGCTCACAATCAAAAGAATTACGACAATAACAAGTTTGAGTTGGAAAGTTTTCATAAGCTTGAATCTTTACCAATATATTACTGAATTACTGTATTTTAGCAAGGATACTTTTATATTTAGTTGGAAAATGTGCTATTTTAACAAAATCATGATGAACAATTTAGAAACGGTTTTAGGGCAGTTGAATGAAGAACAAAAGCAAGCGGTAATGCATCCGGCCGAGCCGCTTTTGATTTTGGCTGGCGCGGGCACAGGTAAAACGCAGACTTTGACCGCCAGATTGGCTTATCGATTAATCGCTAAAACTCTGCCTCGTTCTGGTTTGGCTGTCACTTTTACTAACAAGGCGGCAGGTGAATTGAAAAAAAGACTGGAGCATTTGGTCGGTTATGTTTTTCCGCCCGCCTGGAAACCTTTTCGTCTGGAAGCTGGTAGCCAGCAGGCAGTTTTAGAAGTAGGCACTTTTCACAGTTTAGCGGCGCGTTTTTTGCGCGCCTTGGCGCCACATTTAGATTTTCAAGCGAATTTTTCGATTTACGATATGGGCGACGCGGAAAAAATTTGTAAACAACTTTTATATAATGTCCCCGAGCATACTAAAAAACGATATCATCTGACCGCCAAAAAAGTTTTATACGATATTTCGCATTATAAAAATGAATTGGTTAAGCCCTTGCAAGCGATGAGTGAAGCGAGTGAAGAATTGGAAAAAATTATCGCGGAATTGTATCAAAAATATCAAAAAGCTTTATCTGAAGCGGGGGCTTTTGATTTTGACGATTTGATTACCCGTTTGGTTTGGATTTTGGAAGAGCGACCAGAAATTTTGAAAATTTTACACGACAATTATGGCACGATTTTTGTGGATGAGTATCAAGATGTTAATACCGCGCAATATATTTTGACCAAACTTTTGGCGCAAGAAACGAATGACATTACCGTGGTCGGTGATGACTGGCAAGCCATTTATGCTTTTAGAGGCGCGGATTATCGCAACCTTTTGGCTTTTAAGCGCGATTGGCCACAGGCGACAGTTTTAACTTTGACCAAAAATTATCGCTCACCGCAAGCAGTGCTCTCGGCGGCGCACGGCGTGATGCAACCGGTGACCGAGCGGTCGGATAAAAATCTTTCCGCCACAAAAAAAGAGACGACTTTGGTTAAAATGGTGACGGTGCCAGAAGCGGAGATTGAGGCGTCTTTTATTGTGAGGGATATAATAGAAGGCAGAAGCGAGATGCGAGATGAGAGAAGAGAGATGCGAGATGAGAGAAGCGAGAAGCGAGTGGCGAGAAGTGAGGAAATTAAATATATTCCAGATGAACAGGGGTTGGAAAGTAATGGATTCCCGATCGGGTCGGGAATGACGAGTAAAGACGAGATGAGGGGTAGGTCCATTCTTGATCGGGTGTTAAATTCTGGGCGTTCAAATTTAGCCAATGTCATGGCCGGCGATTATGATTTTTCACGGAAGTTGGGAAGTAGAAATTTACCGCATTATTACGCGGGACAAAAAGTTGCTAAAAATTTAACAGAGTGCGCTATTTTGTATCGCACTAACGCGCAAAGTCGCACGATTGAAGAAGCTTTTTTGAAAGCTGGCTTGCCCTACAAAGTGGTTGGCGGTATTCGTTTTTATGAAAGAATGGAGGTCAAAGATTTGTTGTCATTTTTGCGTGTCTTGGTTAGCCCCAAAGATATTATTTCTTTGGAACGGGCTTTTTTGCTTTTAGGAAAAGGGCTGGGCACATCGTCTTGGGCCGTGCTTCAAAATGAAGCCGAAAAAAAAGAACAGCCGTTAGGTGATTTTATTTTTCAAGACAACGCGGTTGCGGTTTTAAAACCCAAACCAGCCAGCGCGCTTTTTTTATGTCAGAAAAAATTTGAAAGTTGGTCGGAAAAAATTACTTCATTACGACCGAGTGAAATTGTGCGGTTGATTTTACAGGAAAGTGGTTTGCTTGATTTATATAATGACGGCACAGAAGAGGGCGAGGGGCGAATTGAAAATATGAAAGAAGTTGTAAACCTAGCGCAGAAATTTGACGGCGCTCTGGGATTTGTTGGTTTAGAAATAATGTTGCAAGAAGTCGCGCTTTTAACCGAGGCCGAAACAGAAGTCGGGGCAAATGGCGTGACGCTTTTAACAATGCACGCGGCTAAAGGTTTGGAATTTGATTATGTTTATGTGGTGGGCGTAGAAGAAGGTTTGATACCGCACGGCAATAGTTTGAATAGTTTGGCGGAAATGAATGAAGAAAGGCGGCTTTTTTATGTGGCGATGACGCGAGCCAAAAAGCAACTAACTTTATTGCGGGCGCAAATGCGGACAATTTATGGTCGAACTTTGCCGACTATTCCGTCGCGTTTTATGGATGATTTACCCAGTGAAACTTTAGAGGAAGAAGAAATTTTTTGAGCCCTAGAGCTTGACAGCAATAAAAGCTTATGCTAAAAAGTGGACAATAATTCCCTTTCACAATTTAATCCAAATTGACATAACAAGGAGAAGTATCATGAAAAGTGATAAAAAATGTATTGAAAAAATTCAGAAGCATTTGGATGAGTTTATTGCCGAAAATAACTCACAAGTGAACTTTACTATAACCAATAATAAAGTAATTTTAACCTGTCGCGGTGATGCGAGCGAGAGTCGCATGAGGGTTTTTTTGGAAAAGGCTTTGGGTATTAAGGCGATGAATAAATTCGGAGACATTTTTATTGCTCATCCAATGATTTTCAATCGCGAGATGAATCTTTTTTTGGATGAGCAGTCTAAAAATGGTTCAAAGTATCACGAGGCTAGACTATTATTTAACTCTCAAACCGAGAGAGCCATCGTTCAAACCTCATAAATTGGAGTTAATCAGGAAAGGGCAAGACGTGTTTCTTATAACTATTGAAAACAAGTCGCTATCAACCGGCATACGGATTTTGGAATTCTTTTTTTGGCAACAACACTTGGTCGCTTTCGATGATTTTGTTGAATCCGTAATTGCTTGTGTCAAAATACGAGGAGAGCAATTCCATCGTCGAGAAGAACCGTCGGTCTTGAGTCGATCTACAGGGTTACGAGCAGATGAAATATATTTACAAAACAAATTGTTGAAGTTCGATCAAGAAGGTTCTATAGAAATAATGCAGTTTGCTCAATTTGTATTTGAAAAAAAAAGCCCGATTATCAAAGTGACCTTAACTACAAACTTGCTCAGAGAAATTTTTATTGAGGGTCAAAATCAATTTTTCAATTGAGGCAATACCTCGGGAGTCGCACATCAGGGTGACTCCTTTTTATTTGACTAAATTTTTTAATCGTTTCTGGCGGTTAAAAGTTATGGCAAAACGGTGAGCTTCATCGCGCATTTTTTGTAAAAGTTTCAGCGCGGGATTGCGACGGTCTAGACGCAATTTGCCTTGGGGCAAATAAATTTCTTCCATTTTTTTCGCCAAAGCAATGATGGGAATTTTTGGGATATTTTTTGGCCAGTTTTTTTCGACTACCGCCAGCTGTCCCCGCCCGCCATCTAAAATTATTAAATCGGGGTAAGGCCATTCGGGGTGACCGAGACGACGATTAATCATTTGCGAGAGCATCGCGGGGTCATTTTGGTCCGAAAAGCCATCGATGGCGAAATGCCGGTAATCTTTTTTGGATGGAAGATTGTTTATAAAAACAACTAAACTGCCCACGGGAAATTTACCGGCTAAATTGGAAATGTCGTAGCATTCGAGACGGCGCGGGAGTTTTTTTAATTTTAAAAATTTTTGCAAAGAGGCGGTCGCATTTTGTTCTTTGAGCCAACTGGGACGTTCGCGCAATTCGGCTTCTTGGGCATTGACTAGTGCTAACTCTAAAAGTTTTTTGGACTTGCCTCTTTTAGTCGTTAAAATTTTTATTTTAAAAATTCTCGCGAATTCTTTTATAGTTATTTCGGGTAAAATGGCGCCAACGATAATCTGGCTAGGGTAAGTATCGAGAGTCGCATAAAATTGACTTAAAAGCGCCCGATATAAGTCGGCTATATTTTGACCCTCACTTTGCGTAATTTTTAAATGATTCGCATCGAGCATTTTGCCATTTCTAATGATTAAGCGAGTGGCGAGCGCGCCTCGTTCTGTCGGAATAATTTGCCAGACATCGAGGTTGTCTTTAAGCGAGCCAATGGCCAGTTGTTTTTCGGAAAAAAATCGCAGTTGTTTTAAATTATCGCGGTATTTTTTGGCGAGTTCAAAATTTTGAATATAGGCGGCCTGTTTCATTTTGTGTTCAAAATTTTCTGCCAAAGCATTGGTTTGTCCGCGGCAAATCAAAATAAAATTTTTTAAAATTTCTTGATAGTCCTGTGATGCTTGGGGCGATCCTAGATGACCAGCGCAACGACCGAGCTTATTTTCAAAACAAGGTCGCTCGGGTTTATAGCTACAAGTTTTTATTGGCAAAAAAGTTTTTATGCTTTTTAAAAATTGGCGAATATTTTGGGCGTTCGTGAAAGGACCAAAGTAGAGATTTTTATCGGCTAGCCGTTGCCTGACCAAAGAGACCGTGGGAAAAGTTTCCGCTAAATTTATTTTTAAAAATAAAAAATTGGAGTCGTCTTTTAAAATGATATTAAATTTTGGTAAATATTTTTTTATTAAAGTCGCTTCCAAGAGTAGGGCTTCGCGCTCATTATTAACAATCTGCCAATCGAGATGGTGAATTTGTGCCACCATTTTTTGCTTGTCGGGCGCCAAGGGTGCCTCTTTTTTAAAATAAGAAGCTACTCGTTTTTTTAGATTTTTAGCTTTGCCAACATAGAGTAAATTATTTTTCTGGTCAAAAAATTTATACACTCCGGGTTTATCGGGCAAGACCCGTAGGGACCAAGGTTTTTGCCTTTGGGGCATAAGCCCTTGACGGGAAGGTATTTTTGGAGTAGATTTGCCTGCAGTTTTCATAAGATAGATTATACCTATTATGTCAGGTAGTGAAAGTTTTTTCAATCAATATTTACTGGCGCTTGTTGAGGCAATTGGTGCTTTATTATTGATATAAATTTTGACTATAAATATTCTAATATTGATTTATGAATTTTAACTGGTCTTAACAAAAAACTTCTACTACCTGATATGAATCAAAATTTTATAAAAATAAATGGGGCGCGTGTTCACAATTTAAAAAATATTAACATAACTTTACCACGAAATAAACTAGTCGTTTTGACTGGTTTGTCTGGGTCGGGTAAATCTTCCTTGGCTTTTGACACGCTTTACGCGGAAGGTCAGCGCCGTTATGTGGAATCACTTTCGGCTTACGCGCGACAGTTTTTAGGTTTGATGGATAAGCCAGACGTGGATTCAATCGAGGGTTTGTCGCCAGCTATTTCCATTGACCAAAAATCAGTTTCTCATAATCCGCGTTCGACTGTCGGCACGGTCACGGAAATTTATGATTATTTAAGGTTGCTCTACGCGCGCGTAGGTAAACCGCATTGTCCCTCTTGTGGCGATCCGATAAAAAAACAAACCATCGGTCAAATGAGCACAGTTATTTCGGCTTGGCCTTTGGGGACTACGCTTCAGATTTTAGCGCCGATGATACGTGACCAAAAAGGCGAGCATAAAAGATTGGCGATTTTGGCTCAAAAGTCTGGCTATACCAGATTACGGGTGGATGGTGAGGTTATCTCTCCGGAAGAATTTGAAGATATGGTTATTGATAAGCAAAAAAAACATAATATAGAAATCGTGGTGGATCGTTTGAGTGTGTCCAAAGACAAAGATGACAAACAAAGATTAACGGCTTCTTTAGAAACGGCCGCGCAACTAGGCGAAGGTTTGGTTTTGGTGTTGAAAGGTAAAGAAGCCGAGTCGGTTTTACTAAGTCAACATTTAGCTTGTCCTAAGTGTGGAATTTCTTTGCCCAATATTGAACCGCGTCATTTTTCTTTTAATAGTCCGCACGGCGCTTGTCCGCATTGCACTGGTTTAGGTATTAAATTGGAGATCGATCCAGATTTGGTTTTGCCTAATCCGCGGTTAACGGTGGCTGAAGGCGCGATTCGACCTTGGTTTCGTTCGGGGAGTTTGAACGGCTGGATTTTGAAAATGATTTCAGCGGTCGGCGAGGAATATAAATTTACTTTAAATGAGCCCATTGAAAAATTTTCAGCTGAACAGAAAAAGATTTTATTGTATGGAGCGGGCGAGAAAAAATTTATTGTGGCAAGCGACGAAGGGCGCCCCTACAAGGCCTCGTTTGAAGGCGTGATACCAAACCTTGAACGGCGCTACAAAGAAACTGAATCAGATTATGTGCGAGGCGATATTGAACGTTATATGCGCCAAGTACCCTGTCCGGTTTGTCATGGCGCGCGACTAAAGCCAGAAGCGTTGGCGGTTAAAGTTATGGGCAAAGGGATTAATGAAATTGTGAATGAGACCATCGGTGAGTTGGTGGAGTTTTTTATAACTGCTCAGAAAAAACTGAATAAAATATTTACACAGAATGAGCAAATTATTGCCAAGCAAATTCTCAAAGAAATTTCCGAAAGGTTAAAATTTTTATTGAATGTGGGCTTGTCTTATTTAACAGTGGATCGGGCGGCTTCAACTTTGTCGGGGGGCGAGGCGCAACGAATTCGTTTGGCGACGCAAATCGGTTCGGCTTTGGTTGGAGTAATGTATATTTTAGACGAACCTTCGATCGGACTACATCAACGTGACAATCAAAAATTGATCAAGACTTTGCAAGTTTTGCGAGATTTAGGTAACAGCATTATTGTGGTCGAGCACGATGAAGAAATGATGCGCTCGGCGGATTGGCTGGTTGATATCGGACCGGGCGCGGGCAAGCATGGCGGGAAAATTGTGGCGGAAGGGACACCGGCCCAAGTTATAAAAAATAAAAATTCTTTAACGGCGAGATATTTGTCGGGTCAAGAAAAAATATCTATTCCAGAAAAACTACACGATGGTAATGGTAATTTTTTAAAAATTTTGGGCGCGCGCGCTTTTAATTTAAGAAATATCGATGTCACTTTGCCTTTAGGGAAACTAATCGGCATTACGGGTGTGTCTGGTTCGGGCAAATCGACTTTAATCACGGAAATTTTATCCAAAGCTCTGGCCCAGCATTTTTATAACAGCAAAGAACCACCAGCTGAATTTAAACGGTTGGAAGGACTAGAAAATCTGGATAAAGTCATTACGATTGACCAAAGTCCGATTGGCCGTACCCCGCGCAGTAATCCAGCGACCTATACGGGTTTGTTTACGCCGATTCGCGATTTATATACCCAAATGCCCGAAGCCAAGATGCGAGGGTATGATGCTGGTCGCTTCTCTTTTAATGTTAAGGGTGGGCGTTGTGAGGCCTGTCAGGGCGAAGGTTTGGTGCAAATAGAAATGCACTTTTTGCCAGATGTTTATGTGGAGTGTGAGGTGTGTCATGGCACCAGATACAGTCCGCAGATTTTAGAGATTCATTATCAAGGCAAATCAATCGCGGAAGTTTTAAAAATGACGGTGGAAGAGGCGGAAGATTTTTTCTCGGAGCAAACGACGATTATGTCTAAGCTAAGCGTCTTGAAAGAAGTCGGTTTGGGTTATTTGCAACTGGGTCAGCCGGCGACGACTTTGTCGGGGGGCGAGGCGCAACGAATTAAATTGGCAACAGAGCTGTCCCGTCGTTCCACGGGCCGGACTTTGTATATTTTAGATGAGCCGACCACGGGTTTGCACTTTGAAGATACCAAAAAACTTTTAGGAGTTTTAAGCCGTTTGGTGGACACGGGCAATACGGTTTTGATTATAGAACATAATCTGGATGTGATTAAATGTTGTGATCACTTAATTGATTTAGGGCCAGATGGCGGAGCGGGCGGTGGCCGCGTGGTCGCGATTGGCACACCGCGCGAAGTCGCGAAAAATAAAAATTCCTTTACGGGACAATACTTGAAGAAAATTTTGAAATAAAAATCCTGAATGCGGAATGTTAGATTATGCATTGGAGTAAAAGTTTGAAAATAAAAAAAACGGATCAGATAGATCCGTCTACAATTGTTTTTTTGATGCGATGGAGTAAGTTGGCAAGTTTTTTGGGTTTAATCATTTTACATTTGAGAGCGGTTTCTTCTAGATCTTTAAAGTTCTGCCAATATTCTTCTATATCGTGATTTTCTTTAGTGGATGAAGTCATGATATCAGTAGAAGGTTTGGCCATGATTAGATACCAGGTTTCTGGTAATTCAATATCGCCCAATACACTCTCCATAAGGAATTTTTCGTATGCATACCCTATTTTATTTTTGGTCGCTATTCGGTTTTCTTGGTTGTTTTTTTCTGGTTTATAACCAAAAATATTTAAGAATTTTTTTCGTGGTAAAAAGTAGTTTTTATGGACAGCATTATAGATTATCATTGAACAAGGACCCATTAATATAATCAAAATCGTTACATCTAAATGATTGGGGATTAATGGAATAATTTGGAAGTCTGGAATGAAAAGGCGGACAGTTGCTAAAATAATTACAATGATTATACCAAAAATACTGGCTTGCCATATTTTGATAAATTTTTTCAAATTACCTCCTTTTTGTATTTTTATTATTAAAGATCGAGTCAAAATTTATTTATTTTTATGCTAATAAATAATTTGCCTTTTGTCAATATTAGTTCTTAAATATAATTATGGCACAAAATGAGGTTTTAGCTTGGTTTAAGGTTATGGACATTGTGCCCACGACCGCTGAAGTTTTGAGAACGCAGGAACTATTTGATGAAAATGGAATCCTGGATCCCGACTTTCGTCGGGATGACGATAATGGAATGGTAGAATTATTGGAAGCGCCACTAGTGCGGGCCGAGCAGTTTCGGAAAATTGCGCCGATATTTTTTAAAGAAATTAAATGGTGGCATTTTTTAAGATGGGCGCCGGGCGTCAGGGGGGTGGCTTTAAATAATAAAGCGGCTTTTTTGGCGCAAGAAGCGAGCCGTGATTTTGATTTATTTATTGTCGCATCTAAAAATACAGTTTGGCTGGTTCGTTTTTTTGTGACAATTTTGGCGATAGTTTTTAATAAACGACGCACTAATAAAAATTTTGCCGGCAAATGGTGTTTGGCCTTCTTTTTAGAAGAAAATGTCCCGATACAAAGTTTAGCTCTTAAACCATCTGATTTCGAATTATTATGGTGGGAAAATAATTTATTGTGGCTGGTGAGTACAGAGGTCTCCCCTTCGGAGCCTTGGCGAAGAATGGGTCATCCTACATTATGTCGGCGGGCTTTTCCGTGGCAGATTTTTTCATATTTGGCCAAACCCTTTAATTATTTAGCTTTTTTATGGCAAAAGAAATATTTTTTGCGCAAAAATCAAGACAGAAACGAGAAGCGAGAAGCGAGAAACGAGTTGAGTGAAGGTGTAGTATTGACTTCACAGGTTGCCAAGTTTCATACAGTTGATCGGCGACGCGAACATCTTGAAATGTGGCAAAAGTTAATAGCTTAAAAAATAAAAATGTGTTAAAATTATTTTATGAATAAGGCAGATTTTATTTTAACAGCGAAAGTTTTTTTGAATAAATACATTGACTGGTTGGTGGTGGCGCTAGTCGCTTTGCTCCCGTGGCAAGCAAGATTTTTGTGGGTTCGTTTTAATGGTAATAAAGTTTGGGAATACGGGAGTTTTTCTATTTATGCTTTAGAAATTTTGATTGTTATCGTGGCTGTTTTATTTATTTTTTCTCGAGGAGGTTTTAAAAAGTTCTGGTTTAGTTTTAAAAATAATTGGCGCTCGGGCTGGGTTTTTTTGCCATTAGTTTTGTGGGTAGTGGTAACGTTTTTTTGGTCGCAAGATTTAGTAGCAAGTTTAACTTGGCTCTCGTACGCCATAACGTCAATAATTTTTGGCTGGCTGTTATGGCAATTGCCAAATGAAAAAAAATTCTGGGCGCTAGCCGCCGCAAGTTTTATTACCAGTGCCAGTATTATTACAAGTTGGTTCACGCAATATGTGCCCGCTTCAACTTGGCTGGGTACGGGCGAACATCACCCCGCTTTTTTGGGACAATCGGTGGTGCAATTTGGAGAGTGGGCTGGGACTAATATCGGCGAGCGTTGGTTGCGGGCGTATGGCTTGTTGCCACATCCCAACGTGGCAGCGGGTTTTGTCGTTATTCTACTTTTGTCTTTATGGCTTTTGGCTCATAAATTAAACAACAGACGGGTGGTTAGTATAAGTTTATTTTTGAGCGCGCTTTCGGGGGCGGCTGTTTTGGCGACGATGTCAAAATCTGGCGCTTTGGCCATAGGCGCGCTCGCAATTTTTTGGTTGATTTTATTTCGTGATAGTTTTTGGAAATTTGCGGTGGCTTTATTTTTAGGTTTTGGTCTTTTTGCCTTTTTGGCTTGGCCACAAGTGGACGCCCGTATCAAAGGCGAACAAACTTTTGAACAATTTTCCCGTTATGAAAGAATTTTGGGTTATGAAGAAGCCTGGCAACAAAAAACTTGGTTGGGGCAGGGACTATCCTCTTCCACCAAAACTATGGATAAAAAAGTGGTCTTGCCGCCACAGCCAGTTCACGATGTGCCGCTGTTAATTTTGACTGAACTTGGTTTGGTGGGCTTGGCTTTAGCTTTCGGTACATTTTTGAGTTTGGTTTATTTGTCGCGCGTTTATAAAACGAGACAATTTTGGTTGATATTTTTAACGCTTTTACCGCTTTTGGCTTTTGACCATTATCTTTTAAGTATGTTTGCCGGGCTTATTTTATGGCCAGTAATTTTGGGCAATTTTAAAGAAAAACCGGCTAAACTGGTTTGGGACTAGACAGAAAAGTCATTTTAAGCTAAATTCTCTTTTGAATAAATGATTTGAAAATAGCGGCAGCTAGGTGGGAGATGGTGACCGGGTGATCACAAAAAAGAGGGCTGCCGCTGTTTCATAAATATGAAGTGACTCGGACTCCTAAAAGGAGTCCTTGACAATTTTTAGAACAGAAATATTATCCCTGTTTTTAAATAACTATGGTTCGTGAAGAAGATTTGGCGGTGAGGGCGCGTCTGTGAAATCAGGCGCGTTTTTTATTCTCCTTCGCCAGAATACCTCGCGGCTTCCAGCCTTCGCAGCCGAAGTGGCTGCTTCGGCGGAGTAGGCTACCGCGAGGATTAATGGCAAGGAGAACCCTGCCGTAGCCTTGGCGAAGGAGGGTTGGCTACGGAAGAATTTCGATACCGCACCGCAAGCGGCGCGGTTCTTCATTTTGTCGTTTTTTAGCACTCCCTTGACAGGAGTGCTAGTTTTTTTTAAACTGCTCTTACTTAATCATTATTTTTTATTCTTATGTCGAAAAATTTACAACCCCTGTCGAATCATTTGGTCGTCAAAGCGCTCTCGCGGGAAGACAAAACCGCTTCGGGCATAGTTTTGCCAGAGACTTTAACAAAGGAACGTCCCGAGCAAGGCGAAGTCATTGCGGTTGGTCCGGGTAAAATGCTCGACACTGGCGCGCGACAGACAATGGAAGTGAAAGTTGGCGACATTGTCGTGTTTAAAAAATACGGTCCAGATGAAGTAAAAATCGACAATGTTGAATATTTAATTTTAGACGAAGGTGATGTCTTGGCAATAGTGAAGTAGCCATCAGAAGCGATTCTAAATTCCAAATTCTAAATTCCAAATTCTTTTATTTATATTTTATGGCAAAACAACTTTTATTTGATGAAAAAGCGCGATTGGCGATTAAGCGCGGCGTCGATCAGTTAGCCAACGCGGTCAAAGTGACCTTAGGTCCTCGGGGTCGCCATGTTATTTTGGACAAGGGTTTTGGTTCGCCAGTTGTGACGAACGATGGTGTGACCATTGCAAAAGAAATTGAGCTGGAAGATAAGTTTGAAAATGTGGGCGCGCAGTTAGTGCAAGAAGTCGCCAGCAAAACCGACGATGTCGCTGGCGACGGCACGACGACCGCCACGGTTTTGGCGCAAGCGATTATTCGTGAAGGTTTAAAAAATGTCGCCGCTGGCGCCAATCCACAAATGTTAAAAAAAGGTTTGGAAAAAGCGGTCGAAGTTGTCGTGGAAGCGCTTAAAAAAATGGCAAAAAAAGTTGATGGCTTGTCTGATTTGTCGCGTGTCGCCGCGATTTCTTCAGGCAGTGAAGAAATCGGTAAAGTTATTGCCGAAGCGATGGAAAAAGTCGGCAAAGACGGCGTGGTGACCGTGGAAGAAGGTTTAAGTTTTGGTATTCAGAGCGAAATTTCTGAAGGCCTGCAGTTTGATAAGGGCTACATCAATCCCTACATGGTGACGAATCCTGAAAGAATGGAGGCCTCTTATAATGATGTGCCGGTTTTACTTTCGGAAAAGAAAATTTCCGCGCTCCAAGATATTTTGCCTTTGTTAGAAAAATTGGCGCAGTCGGGTCGCAAAGAAATAGTTATTATCGCGGAAGATGTTGAAGGCGAGGCCTTGGCCACTTTTGTGGTGAATAAAATTCGTGGCACTTTCAGTGTCTTGGCGGTTAAAGCGCCGTCTTTTGGCGACCGTCGCAAAGATATTTTGAAAGATATTGCGACTGTGGTCGGTGGCACGGTCGTGTCCGAAGAATTGGGTATGAAATTGGAAACAGTCGGGCTAGAAGTTTTAGGGCAAGCTCATAAAATTATTTCAACTAAAGAAAATACGACAATTGTGGGCGGTAAAGGCGAGAAAAAAGAGATCGCAGCGCGCATTGAAGCCATTAAAAAAGAATTGATGCAAACCGAGTCGGACTTTGAACGTGAAAAGTTGCAAGAACGTTTGGCCAAATTGGCCGGTGGGGTGGCGGTCATTAAAGTTGGCGCGGCCACGGAAACGGAAATGAAAGAAATTAAATATAAAATTGAAGACGCGGTTAAAGCGACCAAAGCAGCCGAAGCGGAAGGCATTGTCGTAGGTGGTGGCGTGGCCTTAATTCGGACTTTGGACGATTTAAATAAATTGGAAAACGACTTAACGGATCGTGATGAAAAATTGGGCGTGACGATTTTAAAACGAGCTTTGGAAGAGCCGTTGAGGCAGTTAGCGGAAAATGGCGGTAAAGACGGTGGTGTCATTGCCGACCAAGTAAAAAAAGCCACGGGCAATATGGGCTACAATGTGCGCACGCATAAACTGGAAGATCTAATGGAGGCGGGCGTTATTGATCCAGTTAAAGTCACCAAGTCGGCTTTGCAAAACGCGGCTTCTATTGCTGGGATGTTTATCACGACCGAAGTGGTCGTGACCGACTTGCCAAAAAAGGAAGATGAAAAAAATGGCCACGACCACGGCGGCGGAGATTATGGATACTAATTTAGTTAAAAGTTCTTCCGGCCTTCGTAGCCGAAGCTACTTCGGCGGAGTAGGCAAGTTTTAAGTTCTAAGTTAGTTTGATTTTGATAAATATAAAAAAAGAAGTGGGGGATTTTGTCTCCACTTCTTTTGGCGTGCTAAATAAATTTTTTTTCGTCATTTCTGTATGCTCGTCATCCCGTTGAAAAACGGGATCCAGCACTTTCGTCATTGCGATCCGCCAGCTGGCGGAGAAGCAATCCCTATTATCCTCGCTTGCACTCCGTAGCTTTCTTGTCCTTCGGAGCCTTCTTGTTCTTCGGAGCTTTAGCGAAGAAGGAAGCGAAGAAGGAAGCGTAGGGGTGTCATCCCGTGCTTAGCTTGTCCGCCTACTGGCGGAACACGGGATCCAGTATTTGGTATTAAAAAATTAAGGAAAAGATATTTTTATTTTCCGACTAGAGGTGGCACTTTCAACCACCAGAAGCCAAGACCCAGCGGTCTCGGCTTCTTGCTATTGAAACTCGGCCATCCGTCCGCCTAGGGCGAGACGGAACCATGCTGGCCGAGTTTCAAGGCTGGTTTAAAATGCCACCTCTGGTCGGAATGGGTGGGAGAGAGGCGTGGTGTGGAGTAAGGTGGCGTTGTCCACGCCACCTCGTTATTCCCGCTGAGGTGGTAACTAGGTTGTTCCAGAGTATTTTAACTGTATAAAAAATTTAGACGAGATTTGTTGCTGTTAATAACCATGTTTGGTATATTGTAGTAATGAATAAAGTTTTCAAAGAATTAGTAAAAATAAAAGTAATTGGCGTCGGTGGCGCAGGTTGTAATTTTTTAGAGCGCCTCGAACAATTGGATAATAAAGGCGTCGAGCGGATCGCACTCGCTTTACCGGGCAAAGCATTTAATCATTTGAAGATTGCTAAAAAAATCCCATTAGCTGAAAGTGATAAAATAGTTCTCACGGACGCGAGTGCCGAAACCGGCACTAAATTGGCAAGTGATCATCACTCTGAAATTTTTGACGCCGTCAAAGGTGCGGATATTGTTTTTATCATTAGTAGTTTAAGCCGAGAAATAAATATTGGTATAATGGAAGAAGTTGTCAGTGTCTTAAAAAAAGAAGGCATACTTTCTTTTATTATGGCGACTAAACCTTTCTTTTTTGAAGGTGACAATAAAAAAGAAATTGCGCAGACCGCTCATACTAAACTTATGGCGTTAGCGGACGCAATGGTTACGATTGCCAGCGACAAGCTATTTGTAAAAGGTATGCCAGCAGAAAAAGCTTTGTCAGTTATTGATACAACTCTGCTAATTTATATTGAATCTTTGATAGAAATTATCAATAAATTTGGCGAGATTAATGTTGATTTTAATGACTTTAAAACTACTATTGCCTCTTCCGGACAGGCCTTTATCGGTATAGGCGAGTCAATCCGCCCGAATCTGAACAAAGCATTAAATGAAGCGTCAAACAATCAATTCCTGGAAGGGAATTTAGACGGCGCAAAAAAACTCCTTTATGTCATTTATTCCGGAGTTGATGTGGCGATGGATGAGATAAAAGAAGTGGCGGAATTTATTAAAGGAAAATCAGCCCCTGACGCGCGCATTATTTTCGGTGTGGTTTTAGATAAAGAGTTGAAAAATAAGATCAAAATCGTCATTCTCGCCGGCGGTGTAGATATTGTTTCTTAAATTACGTTAATTTATAATAGTATTAAGATACCTGTCTAAATTAATATGAAAAAATATACTCTTAAACTTACTATAGTAATTGTTGTTTTAGTCCTCTTTGTTTTGGGAGTTTACGCAAATAAATATAGCAAATGTCTGAAAGATATAATTTATGTACCTCCAAGAGAACAAATTGAGTCAGGCTCAGGTTTTTACAGAGTTTCAGATAAAGGCGACTACTATAGTTTTTTTGGACGCAATTATAAAACATCTGATGATGCAGTCCGTGCATGTATTTGGAAATAAGCCCTAATTTTATATGGAAATAAATAAATTAATTCTACCTATTTCGATAATAGTTGGAGTCATTATTTTGGGTGGCTTTTATTATGCCAGCGAAGCTAACAAACAGGCATCTGCTGAAAAAATGCAGATACTCAAAATTAAACAAGACTGTCGTGAAAAAATTATTGGAACGGGTGCTTATGCTAGTTTAGAATATAATAAATGCATTAGTATAATAAAAGATTTATAAAAAATTACTATGGAAAAATTAAAGCAATATAAATATATAATTTTGATAGGAATATTTATTTTAGGTTTGGCATTTTACTGGTATGAGGTCAGACCAAGCAATATAAAAAAAGAGTGTTATAATGTTGCAGCTGAGGCGGCAATTAAAAAATATAATTCCTCAGGAGATTCTTTAAATAATACATTTGGCAAAAGATTATTTAATCCAGATGATCAAAGTTTGTATTATAAATTGTGTTTAGAGAAAAAAGGGTTATAAATCTTGATTGAAAGTATGAAAAAAGAACTTTTAGAAAAATTAGAAGAAAGGGTATGGTATCGTATTCTTAAAGCCATCTCAATAATATTGTTCATATTAGCTTTTTTAGGTCCTTGGATAATCCAAAAGCCATCTTTTTATCTGTTTATTGATAGCTCTATAAGCGTTGCAATATGGATTATAATTGTTTTTGGTTTGCGAAGAGTAGTGGCATATGTTGTTTTTGGAAGTCAGAAATCTATTAAAATTGGCAATCAAAATATAAAATTAGAAAAAACACTTATAAAAAAAGTTGGTTTAATAATTTTAGGTGTTTTTTCCTTTATCATATTGATTTTTTCAGGTTTGGGGATAATTGAAGGAATAAAAATGATATTGGCTAATACAATGAAGCAATGGGTAATGTATTTTTTAGTGGTTGCCCTTTTCATTTTATCTTGTTATTCAATTTATCGTATTAATGAAAAATATAATAAAAAATAATCATACATAATTACCACAAAACCGCGATGGTGAGTTCATGGGTTTTTATTTTGTTGTTATATATCACATTCACTTGCTGCGAGGTAGTTGATTAAATATTTAAAGTATATTAAAATGAATTTTATGAATGAATTAACCATACAGCCAGAAATTAATGATGAAGATTTAGATAAAATGGTTTTATCCGCAAAGAAAAAGCCAATTGGTATTACTTTCGTAACACCTCATAACAAAAGTAATATTGTTATGCTTGAGGTAGCCAAGCAACCAAAAGGCTATTCTCGTGTTCTTTTTGATACATACAGTAGTGATTGGGATATAAGCTCAAATGGTCAAGAAAATTTTGGAAAATATGAAAGAAATATACCAGATCCTGATGACAGGAAAAATATTTTTTGTGGTAAGCGTGTAATGAGAATAGATGTCAAAGAAACTGGCGAAGGCATTGCTCTCGCATATATGTTAAAGTTTCTTGGAGGCGGTAAAAATCTTGAGGATAAAAAAATTTATTCAACGGTTGAAGTTATTTATTAAAACAGTCATTCTGTTGCATCTTCCACGCACTTTAACCCTCGCTTGCGTTAATTTATAATAGTATTAAGATATTCGCCTAAATTACTATGGAAAATAAATCAATTTTTTATATTCAAGACCTGCCAAATAGGAATTTTTTTACAGAATATTTCGACTTAATAATTGATAAAAACTATTTATATTTAATTTCCCAAGTTTCCAACAACACAGGTTTGTATGTTGTATTTGGGTTTATTGTAGCGTTTATAATTTTTTACCTAGGATATTCTAGTGGGGGGCTTATAATTATTGCATATATTATTGGCCGCGCAATAAATAGAGATAGAAGACGGCGGTTTAGATCTGCTTGGATAAACAAGCATAACAAATTAATTTCTGAAGAATATATAAAACATAGTTATTTAAAAATTCCTTTGGCAGAAATACATCAGCATTTATTCTCTGAAGGAAAAAACAATATTGTTATATTAAATAATGATATTAAAATAATTTTAAAGTTAGGTACTAAAAAATATAAATTATTAAATGACCGCATAAAAGATATTGATTAATTATATGAAGAAACTAAAGTAATATAAATGTTCTAAAGCGCTATGGCATTTTGTAAATGGCTCGTAAATCGAAATTTAAAATATTCTGACTTACATCGGGCATTTTTTTATTATCATTTTTAACCCCCTCCTTAATCCTCCCCCTTGACCAAGGGGGAGGGCGGGTAGTGGTTGATAAAGTCTTCCTAAAAAGCTAACAAGTTTACCCCGTAGTGAGCTTCGCTCTACTACTGGGGCTATTAGCTAATCTAGATTTCCCAGAAAAGTTCCACCAGATCGGGAATGTCTAAAGCAGAATTTTTTTGAGCCCAAATTTTGCGAGTAAAAAAATCATCCCAAAAAGTGGCGCCAGTTTTTTCTAAAAATTCTGCTTGCCAGCTGTTTTGTCGCAAAAAGTGTTTCAGGGAATTTTTTATTTCATGAAGTCGCGTTGGCCCCGCGACTGGGTCGGGGTGGCTCAAGATCAAACGCAGTTGACCACTCGCTTGATTTTCTAAGCCGGAAATATTTTCACCATCAAACAACCATTGCCAAGTGAGTTTGGTCGGGCTGTATTTGCCGTTTTGTTCATAGTGAAAAAAATTATTTATTTTTTTGAGCGCCAGCGCTGGATTTTTTTTAGCTAAATTTATTTCCCATAAGGCCTGGGTCCCGCTTAAATACAGCGGTTGGAATTTATGAATGGGGCGCAGGGTTAAATCGGGAAAGTGTTGGTTTAAGCTAGCAACAATGAGCTTGGCTTTATGTGGCACCACCAGCGCAAATATTTTTTGGTTTTCGTTTTGCCAGGCCTCCAAGGATAGCTTGAAAGGCGACTCAAATTGCTTGGTCCAATGCAACAAAAATTGACACAAAGCGGCCAGAGCATGTTCGCTGGGTAAGTTGGGCCACTCTAAAGTATAAATGTCATAAGCTAAAGCCAGTTCGCGCGCGTATTTTTTTGGTCGCGCTAAATTTTTGCGATAAAAATACCAGATCACAAAAAGTAGTATTAGTCCGCCGATTAAAACCGCTGGTCCAAATGATATCTGGGGTAAAAATTGTTCTGGGTTAATCATAAAATATTCGCGCGCTGGCCTAAACGTCTTAAAATAATGTGTCCCAAGTAAACTTGGCTCGCTTTACTTAAATGCGGTATGGTTTTTAACCATTTGTTTAAAAAATGGGCACTAGCTTCGAGCGCGTAGCTGTCATTATTTTTTAATCTCAATTCCAAAATTTTTATTAAGCGCAGGCTGGTTTTATGGAGTTGGTTTTGTTCAGCCGAGGGCAACAAGCTAATAATTTCCACGAGCTCTTGGTTTATAGTCTGTTCAATAATCGGTGCTTTTAATGACATACCTTTATTCTAGCCCGCCACAAGCCAAATTCAAGCCCTAATCTTGACAGGTTTGGCTTTATACGGTAAGTTTTTCCTATTAACTTATGGCTTTAATTATTAAACCTATTAACCGCTTTCCTGGCATTAAAGCCGGTCAGGTGGTCAAAGTGCATCAAAAAATTAAAGAACTGAACGTCAAAGGCGAAGAAAAAGAACGGGTGCAGATTTTTGAAGGTTTGGTTTTGGTGCATAAGCATGGCCGTGAAGCCGGGGCGACTATTACTGTGCGTAAAACTTCTGGCGGTATTGGCGTGGAAAAGATTTTCCCTTTGGCTTTGCCGACTATTACTAAAATTGAATTGGTTAAACAATATGTGGTGCGTCAGTCGCGGCCGTATTATTTGCGGAAACACAACAAACGTTTGGAAGAAGTGAAGCTTAAACCTAAAGCTAAAAAATAAATATTGGAGGGTTTTAAAACTGGCACTGGTAGAGAGTCAGTTTTTGTATTAAGTTATTCTTGGACCAATGTGTCCAACCTCATATTCGCCTTCATTAGGCGATGCAACAAAGGGATTTCGCTGTCCGACAAGCTGAACGAAATCCCTTTTTTATTCTCCTTCGCCAGAATACCTCGCGGCTTCCAGCCTTCGCAGCCGAAGTGGCTGCTTCGGCGGAGTAGGCTACCGCGAGGATTAATGGCAAGGAGAACCCTGCCGTAGCCTTGGCGAAGGAGGGTTGGCTACGGAAGAATTCCGATACCGCATCGCTGGCGGCGCGGTTCTTCATTTTACATGGTATTCTAGAAGTGGTAGAAAAAGATGTTGGCGGAAAGTCTTGCCTTTTAGGTGGGTTAATTTCTGCCAAGGCAGATCACTACATTTGGTTGTGGGATTTTGGCATAATACTAAAATTGGGATTTTTGATTTTCTAAAATAGCGAGTTTTATATAACTACCACAAAACCCCCGAGCGTAAGTTTGGGGAGAGTTTGATTCAGGTATAAATTGATTCAGGTATAAAATTATGATTATTTTAACACTACACCAAAATGTCCGGTCGGACATTTTGGTGTATAAGAGTATACTAGTTTCAAGTATTGTTTAGTGATATTATTTAGTTATGGTTGGATATGTTAAAAATGACCCTACCCTAGCTCTCTTGGCCGAATTGTTTGAGGCTGGCGATCTGGCGCGGTTGGCCTTGGTAGAAATTGCTCAAGAAATTTTTAGTAAAAAATATCGTCAAGAAAAAGCCAAACAAAAAGCCCAAAGTTTGCTGTGGAGATTAAAACAGAATGGGTATATAAAAAATATTAAGCGAGAACAAAAAATGTTATTAACTTTGACCGATAAAGGACAGCAACGAGCTTTCGCAAGTGTTTTTAATGAAGCGCAACTTTTACCAAAAAATAAATGGCTAGTGGTTATTTTTGATATTCCAGAAAAGCAAGCTAAAGCTAGACGGGAATTTCGTTGGTTTTTAAGACAGCATAATTTTATTAAATTACAGCAGAGCGTTTGGGTCAGTCAACGGCAAGTTTATAAACCGCTTAAAGATTTAAGCGAACAGTTAGACTTGGGTGAGTGGATAAATATTTTTTATGCTCAAGATTTTTATAAAAAGGTAAAAGTCAGTTAAAAATTTTAGAAGGGCGTTTTTTGCCGTGCTTTAGCTATGTGAATTTTTGATTTACTATACCAAAATGTCCGACCGGACATTTTGGTGTATAAAAGTTATTCACTTTTATTTCGATTAAAGTTTTCATTAAGATACCAGAGTTAAGGCGTTAAAGTTAAAGTGTTAAAGTTAAGGTTTCAAAATCAAGGTATTAAAGTTGAGAAATCAAAGTTAAAGTGTTAAAGTTAAGACATTAATAATTATGGGATGGGGAATATTTATTAAATTTTTCATTTTATGAAAATAAAAATAGGGATTTTAGCGTTAATTATTTTTTGTTTGTTGCCAATTACTTTATGGGCGGCGCCGATAATTGTTCAGGTGCAAACTACGGGTGGCGCGGGTAAACCTACTTGGGATGCCGTGCAAATATATAATCCCGACTCGGTGCCTTTTGACTTAAATGGCCATCGTTTGGTCAAACGGACCGCCACCGGTACGGAGGATACTTTAAAATCTTTTATCAACAGTTTGATCATTATTCCGCCTTGTGGTTATTTTTTGTGGGCCAATAGAGAGGCCCAGTTGAATGTTGTAGCCGATGCTACAACCTCTGATTCAGTGGCCAACAATAACGGCGTGGCATTAAGAAATGGCGCTGAAGATACAGGCGCGATAATTTCTATGTTGGCTTGGGGCGAAGCGCAAAATGTTTTTAATTTAGCGGGCGATCCTTTAGCCAATCTTGCCGAGGGACAAACTTTACAACGCAAACAAGCTGGTGGTGTTTTTCAAAACAGTGGCGCTACTTTAGACTGGCAAATTGGCGCGGCTGTGCCTTGGCAAAATATTTCAACCAGTATTGCTTGTGGCAATAATAATCCTCCTCCTGCTAACATTCCCAACACTGGCGGTGGGACTAATTTAAATAGCGGTCAAATAAATAAAAGCGAGGTGGTTATAAATGAATTGGTTTCTGATCCGGTGACAGGCGCGACTGAATGGCTGGAACTTTTTAACCGCACCGAGCGGAGTTTAGATTTAAGCACTTTGTCCTTGCGCGATGGTTCGGGCGCCGTCCATAATTTAACTGGTCAACTCGTACCGAATGGGTTTTTAGTCGTGGAAAATTTAAAATTTACTTTAAACAACAACGGCGATTTAGTGGAATTGTTAAAAGGTGAAGAAGTTTTAGACAAAGTGACTTACGGCGATTGGGACGACGGCAATTTGGCGGACAACGCGACTGCCGCTTCGGATCCAGCGAGCTTGGCGCGTCGGCAAGATGGCGTGGATACCGATAACGATAAAAATGATTTTGTGGTCACTCAAACTGTCACCAAAAGCGCGAGTAATCAAGTATCGAGCGAAGGTGGCGCATTACCCGCGACTATAAGCCAAAGCAAAGTGAGGTTAAATGAAATTTTACCCAATCCTTTAGCCGAAGATCGCGGTCAGGAATTTGTGGAAATTTATAATGACGGCGATGGTGGTGTTAATTTAGGTCAGTGGCAAATAAAAATAGCCGGTCAAGCGCAAAATCTGCCCACCGTATATTTGGCGAGTAAAAATTTTTTGGTTTTAAAATATCCCGAGCTCAAATGGCCTTTACCTAATTCTGGTAAAAACGAAATTATACTTGCTGATGAAAAAAATAATTCAGTTGCCAAAACTTCTTATAGCGGAGAAACTGTGGCTGGTTTTGCTTGGGCTTACGATGGTCGCGCGTGGCAATGGACCAACCAACCAACTCCGAGCGCGGAAAATAAATTAACGCCCCTCTTAACAGACGACGAATTAAAAGCCGTGATTGCGGCGCCCAAAAATTTACAAACAGGCGAGCTGGGTTTGTTTGACGGCTCCGATACTTCAGGCACGCTCGACCCGGAAGAGCTGGAATATTTTTGGGATTTTGATGATGGTCAAAGCGCGACCGGACTTTCAGCTTGGCATTTTTTTGTGAAGTCGGGCAAGTATAATGTAGTTTTAAATGTTAAACGGCTAAGCGATGGTCAAGGAGTTGAAGCCAAAAAAGTTATCACCGTGACGGGTTCGTCTTTAGTTTTAGAAGTCAAAGGTCAGGTTAAAGGCGCCACAGACGGTAAAAAAGTCGCGACGACAAAAGCTAAAAAAATCACGACTAAAAAGATTGCTTACGCGCCGACAAAGATCGCGCCACTGGCGCAAGCTAAAAATTGGCCGCTTAAAGCTATAGTCAAAACAGAAGGCGTGGTGGCAGTTAAAAGTGGCCTGTTAGCGCAAGGAGTTTTTTATTTGGCCGGTAGCGGCCTTCGGGTAGTGGGGCCAAAAGAAATAGCTCTGTTGCCGGGCGAGCGGGTGCGCGTGACAGGTGAAGTCAGAGAAGTCCAAGGCGAAAGATATTTGGCAGTCAAAACAATTTCGGCGATTGAGAAATTGGCGGTGGTAGAAATACCCGCGCCGCGGGAGTTGTTTTTAAATGAAGTGAGCGAAGAAAATTTGGGTTGGTTGGTTAAAATTACTGGCACAATCGCCAATGTGTCGGGGCGGTATTTTTATTTAGAAAATGGCGAGGGTAGTTTGCGGGTTTATTTAACATCGGGCGCGTTTCCACAAGTGCCAAAATTAACGGCTGGAAACGAAACAACAGTCAGCGGTCTTTTAAGCAAAACAAATAATGGTTTGCGCCTCTTGCCACGCGGACCAGAAGATATGGCAGTCAAGGTGGTTGAAGTGGCGCCAACAGAAAAAACACAGAATTTCCCTTGGTGGGGCTGGGCGGCTTTAGCTCTCGCTATAATTTTAGGTTTATTTGGCGATAAACTTTTATTAAAATTAAAATCTAAAAATTAAATAACTAGAACAGATAAAATAATTGCCAAAATAAATTTGGCATTTTTATATATTAAATTATAGGACAAAGATGTCAGATGGATAAGCAATCCAATGAGTGGTGTTAATTAAGGCGCTAACCGAAGAGACCGTTCCCGAAACTCCCAATTAGTCATCGCGAGCGACTAAGCCTTTAGCCGCGAGCGAAGCGTGGCGGGTGGCGATCTTAAAGATATTCAATAAAACATAAGATTGCCGCGTCGCTTCGCTCCTCGCAATGACGAAAAACTTAGTTTCTCAACGGTACCAACGATCCCTCTTGACACTGATAGTAAAATATGATACAAGATGTAGAAGCCTAACAAGGGTTATTATGTCAAAGCAATCTGAATTTATGGAAAATCAAAGCAATAAAACAATCACGATATATCTTTTGAAAAATTTATTGAAGCAGGGATTATTTATAAAGGGATTGGGAAATAGAAATAAATACTTTATGAGAAATATTATAAATTATTCTAATTCGCGAAGAATAAATCTATGGGTAATTTTTTATTTGGTTGTTTATTTGATTCTTATTATAAAACTCATTACCATCCAGCAATTTGACAATGGTATTTTATTTGCAACTTATAGTATTGCGGTTTCTTTCTATATTCTTAGCCGATTTGGTCTTGCTTATTTTTATAAACCATCGGTGCCAGATCTTGGTTTGGCATACGAGCCTACAGTTTCCTTTGCAGTGCCTTCAAAAAACGAAGGTGAAAATATACGCGAAACTATTTTAAAAATTGCAGACACAAACTATCCAAAACATAAATTTGATATTATCGCCATCAACGATGGTTCCAATGACAATACGCTTGATGAAATGCTAATAGCAAAGGATATTATTGAAAAAAGAAATAGTGTCGAGGGGGACATATTGGTAAAGGTGATAGATTGGAAGATTAACAAAGGAAAACGAGAGGGCATGGCAGAATGTGTGCGACAATCAAATAAAGATATTATCATCTTTATTGACTCCGATAGCTTTGTAGACCCCGAAGCTGCTAGGGAGTTGGTGAAGTATTTTGTTCACGATGATGTCGCCGCAGTAGCTGGGCATGCATACGTTGCAAACGCCGATGAAAATTTTTTAACAAAAATGCAAGCAGTAAGATATTTTGTTGCATTTAAAGCCTATAAAGCTGCTGAGGCTCTTTTTGGCACAGTAACTTGCTGTTCTGGGTGTTGTTCTGCATATCGTCGTTCTCATATGAACGAAGTGATGGAGCAATGGCTTGATCAAAAATTTCTTGGAGTTCAATGTACTTACGGTGACGATAGAAGTTTGACAAATTATCTTTTAAAAAAAGGATACAAGGCTTTATTTTCCAATGAGGCTATGGCATACACTTTTGTTCCCGATACTCTTCGGAAATTTATGAAGCAACAATTTCGATGGAAAAAATCATGGGTACGAGAAAGCTTGATTGCAGGAGCATTCATGTGGAAAAAAAACCCAATTATGTCCATCTCTTTTTACCTCGGAGTAATATTGCCAATTATAGCTCCGGTTATTGTTATCAGAGCACTTATTTGGTACCCCTACGCAACTGGAAATTGGCCGTTCTACTATCTTTTTGGATTAGTGCTTATGGCGATTGTTTACGGTCTGTATTATTACATTTACACGAAGGATAGAAAGTGGGTATATGGAGTACTTTTTGCTGCGTTTTATACGATTATTTTGATTTGGCAGTTGCCATGGGCTATTTTGAATTTGCGAGATGCGCGTTGGGGGACAAGGTAAAAATAATAAAATTATGAAAAAAATAATCCCAAGAAAAACCCTATTCAAAAAAGCTCTGCCCACAGCTTTTATTCTTGCTATTTTAGGATTCGGTCTTTTTTCTTATGATAACAACAAAGATTTTATAAATAATTTTCAATCATACCATCTCGCCTCCTATGCGACCCTGTTCTCCCATGTCATATTTGGCTCAAATAATAGTGGTAATTTAACTCCAGTATTAGAAGTTTTTCCGGGCAATAAAAACGTAAAGAACCTAAATATCAAGATAATGCTTGCTAACTCTATCCCGGTCTTGGTATATCATGGGATAGTATCGGGTGATGATCTTTCGAATGTTTCTTTGGATAATTTTAAGGATCAGATGTTTGCATTGAAAAAAGCTGGCTGGCAAACAGTAACGATTGATGATTTTTATTTGTTTATGAAAGGCGAAAAAGAATTACCTGATAAATCATTTCTTTTAACTTTTGATGACGGAAGAAAGGATAGTTATTATCCTGTTGATCCTATTTTGCAAGCTCTTGATTATAACGCTGTGATTTTCGTTATTACCAAGTATTCACTGCAAGATAAAAGCGGAAATTATTATTTGTCAAAAAACGAACTGAAACAAATGTTAGAAAGCAACAGATGGGAAATTGAAGCGCACACGCGTGAAGGGCACAACATCTATAAAATCGCCCAAGATGGGAAACAAGGCCATTATTACAGTAATAAATTATGGCTTGATAATGAAAACCGCCTTGAAACAGAGGAGGAATTTATTAATAGAATAAAATCAGATTTTATTTCCGCCAAAAGCGATATAGAGCAGGAGCTTGGCGTGGAAGTAATAAGTTTTGCGTTTCCTTTCGGAGATTTTGGGCAAAATACCGTGAATTTTCTTAAAGCAGAACAGATTATTTTAGATGTAGCAAAATCTGTTTATCCAATAGCATTTTATCAGGTATGGCCTGGGAAAGGGCATAGTTTCAATTATCCTGCAAAAGATTCTTTTCTGATTAAAAGAATTGAAGTTAAGTCGGATTGGAGCACGGAATCTTTAATGACCATTTTAGATGCAGGGAAAGAAAAATCGTTCCCCTATTTTGATAATTTTGAAAAATATAGAGGCTGGATAAAAACTTGGGGGCAATTGACATTCAGTAATAATTCAATGATTTTGGACTCTAACGCTTCCACAACAGGAAGTTCAGCATTTCTTGATGGTTCATATTTGTGGGATAATTATTCTTATTCAGCGAACATTAATTGGGTGAAAGGTAGAAACATTTCTTTACTTGCAAGATATAAAGATGATGAAAATTATACGGCTTGTAATTTTTCAAGCGATAGTGTTCGTGTAGAACAGCGTTTGAATAACAAAAACAGAGTGATGGTGGAAATTAAAAACTATGTTAATTTCCCGAAAAATGATTTGAACTTAAGCATTAGAGTCAATAAAGATAAAGTTGAATGCTTGGTAAATGGCAATATTATAGCTTATACTTATTATTTAAGTTCGGTTTTGTCCAATGGTGGTATTGGATTTAAAATATGGGATCCACAAATGAATAACAGTGAGCTAATTATTAAAAATGTTTCCGTTGAAGAAATAAAATGAAAAAATATTTTTTAGGATTTTTAATTATTGTGCTTTTAGCGGTCGGAATTTTTGTATGGCGAAGCTCTTATTTTGAGAAGATTGTCAGGGGTATTGTGTTATCACCAAGCAGGCAATTGGCTTCAATAGCAGCGGCCGTGCAATCGCCGTTTTATTACACTTTCAAAGTCGATGGCGTTCTTGATGAGGCTGGGAAAATGGACGACAGTTCAAGCCCTTATTTTTGGCTTAATTCTGGCGGTCAGTTTTTACTTAAAGACGGAATTGGTAAGACTGTTCAGGGTGAGCTCGTAAAATTTAACAAATGGCGTTTAGCTTACGCCGCTTCTAATCCTACGGATACTGATGGTGGCTATCATCCACAAAATATTTTTAGGTTAGTTATGAGAAGCAAATGGCAGAATTTTCAGCAAGAGATATACTTTAAAATCACGAAATCAAATTTGAGTATGAATATTAACAGGAACGCTTCAAACGGAGTTTTACTTTTCAACCGCTATCAAGGTGGCAATAACCTCTATTATGTCGGTATCCGCGTTGACGGCACGGTAATTATTAAAAAGAAGATTAAGGGCGTTTATTATATTTTGGCGCAAGAATCTTTTTACAAAGCCGATTCGCCATACAACAGAGATACCAATCCGAATATTATCCCGAGCCAGAAATGGATTGGTTTAAGAAGTGAAATCAAGACAAATTCCGATAACACGGTGAGTATTAAAATCTTTGTTGATAAAGATAAAACCGGAAACTGGGTTTTAGTTCTAGAAGCATTGGATGATGGTTTTTCCTATGGTGGCGGAGCAATATTAAACGAGGGTTATACTGGTATTCGTACCGATTTTATGGATGTGGAATTTAGTGACTATAAAATAATCAAACTTTAACGTTTGTAGCTGGCAATAATAATGCGTCATAGTATAGGTGTATTAGGCGGGAAATTGTATTTTCCACAGCAAGGTTCTGTCGCAAATAATTTATTCAAGAGTTACTATCGGTATTTTGTGTCAAAAACAAACGACCAGAAAATTTTAACTTCTTATCCGGTCGGGACCGCTCAAAAAAGATTTGTGGCAGTGGCGGAACTTTTATCAAATAGCCAAAAATAGGTTGGGACTATATAATTAAATAAAATATGCGCTCACCTCGTTTGGGTCATCGGCCACTACGGCACCACATAAAAAAAGTGGGTCAGCATTTGCTGGATCATTTTATTCCGCACGAGCGCAATAATCATCATCCGCATTTCTTACGTCATCGGGTTTTAGTTGGCTACAGTTTAATTTTGATATTAGTCAAAGTGGCGGTAGTAGTTTTGCCGATTGCTTTGCCTTCTTCGAGCTTATATTCTTCGGCTATTACGCCGCAAAATATTATTGACTTAACCAATCAGACACGCGCCAATTTGGGCTTGTCTGCTTTACAAATAAATAATTTACTAATGCAAGCGGCTCAAAATAAAGCCAATGATATGGCGCAAAATAAATATTTTTCTCATACTAGCCCTGCGGGCGTGACGCCATGGTCGTGGATTATTGGGGCGGGTTATACTTATCGCTACGCGGGTGAAAATTTAGCCGTGCATTTTAGTCAAGCGGAAGAGACTTTAGCGGGTTGGTTAGCGAGCCCCACTCATCGCGCCAATATTGCCAGTGACAAATACAAAGAAATTGGTTTGGGGGTAGCCGAAGGCGAGTATCAGGGCACAGTCGGGACTTTTGTGGTACAAATGTTTGGTTTGTCCTTGGCTGATGTTGAAGCTATGCCAAAAACTCCTGTGGTTTTAACTGAAGCGACGCCAGCACCGGTAGTTGTTAGTGAAAAATTAGCGCCTGAAGTGGCAGGAAGTGAAAGCGCTCTGGCGAAAGAGCAGGTTAAACTAACGCCAGCGTCACCCATAGTTAAACAACCGGTAAATTTAGAAAATAAAAAAGTTATACCGGCGGAAAAAATTGCTTTAAACAAACCTACCTCGACCGCTTTAAATTCAGCGCCAGTCGCAGTAGTAGCAATAGCGCCTTTTATTTATGATGATAGCGTCGTTATTAGTCCTTTAAACCAAGGTTATGAAATTAGCGCCAAAGTGACGGGCGCTCAAAGTGTGACGGCACAAATTGGCGGCCAAACTTTTGCTTTGGCGCTTTTACCAGATAAAGAATTGTGGCAAGGTCGGGTCAATTATAATACCGCGACGGCTGGTTCAGCCGGTGAGCAGTTGTCATTGTTAGCGGTTGGTCCGACGGGTCAAACTTCGATCAAAGAAGTGGCTTGGCTGGCGCCCCGCAGCAGTCCCCAGCAATTTTTTAACTACAATCAGCCCGAAGACAAAGTGGCGCGATTTTTTAGCTTTTTAAATATTGGCAATTTAAATGACGATGTTAGACAATTTTATCTTTATTTTATAATTTTCTTGACCGCCGCTTTGCTTTTGAATGTTTTTATCAAGCAAAAAATTCAGAAACTGCCGGTCATTGGTCACGCCGCTTTGGTTTTGGCTCTAGCTGTATTTTTGGCCCTAGTCTAGACAAAGTTATTCAATTAGTGTAAGTTTAATTTTACAAAAAGTTGTTTTATAAAAGGAATTTAAAATAGTCAGACAGAAAGAAAAAGGCGCGCGATACCCGTGGTTTTATTTGGCGGCGTTTTTGCTTGACAACTCGGCGTTGTTAAATAGGTCCACTCTTTTTGTTTGACTAGCTACTCACCGTCGGACTAATTAACTCACTATTTATTAACATTGGAGAAATACTATTATGATGTGATGGAAGAAACGGTAGATGAATTATTCACAGAATCATACAAAAGCGACTTTAAAACATCGAAGTCGCTTTTATTTTTAATGCCGAATAGGTTGACGAAATGACTTTAAACGGCTTAAATAAGGCCACTTATGGCTTTATCAACGCAAGAACAATTGAAGAATTTTTTGGCCGAAGGCGCCTCTTTTGCAGTGGTTTGTGGATTAGACCCGACTTGGGACAGTTTGTCGGCCGGGCTGGCCTTGGCCCAAATTTTATCAGCTCGAGGTCAGCGGGTTAATTTGTATTTTTCTGAACCAACATCTGCTCCAAAAAATTTGCAAAATTTCTGGCCCGCGCAAAATAATCAATCAAGTTTGGAAATAATTTTAGATATGGCTTCAACTGGTTTGGATTCGGTGCAGTATCAAGTGGTGGATAATAATTTGCGCATTTTGGTCGCGCCCAAAACTGGTCGCTTGGAGGCCTCGGCTGTCACCATAAAAAGCCCGGGTAATGAGAGTGAGAAAATTATAGCCATTGGTTTGCCCGATTTTGAAGCGGTGTCAAAATTGGTCGCGTTTTCAGCTTCATCTTGGCTTCAAAAACAAATCGTTAATCTTGACACGAATCCTGCCAATGAATCTTATGGCGCGGTTAATTGGGTGGAACCAGCCTCGGGCAGTGTCTGTCAAATGGTGGCGCAATATCTTTTGGCTTTTCATTATAAAGAAGTGACGGCAGAAGTGGCTTCGCTTTTGGCATATGGCTTGATGCAGTCGGGACAACGTACGAATAAACGGCTTTGGGATATTACGAGTGATTTGTTAAATCGTTTGCAAGAACGCGGCGCTAAATTACTTTTGGGAGAAAATGTTGAAGTTAAAGATGTCGCGACGGCTTTAACCTTGCCGACCTTGCATATTTGGGGCAAAGTTTTGGCTCGGCTCAAAAAAATGCCACCCGCCGAAATGAATCCAAAAGGTTTTTGGCTCTCGGCTTTAACGGCAGAAGATTTAGCCAAGGCACAAATGACGCTAGCAGATTTAAATAGTTTAGAAAAAAATATGACTCAACCATATTTTGAAAATATGCCAATGGTTATTTTAGTCCAGTTGGGCGAGGGCGAGTATGAAGCAAAAATTTTGGGACCAGCGCCAACTGACCTAAAAATAGTTTCCGGACCTATTTTAGCGCAAAGCTTTAAAGAAGCGTATCAGAAAATAATTTCAGGATTTTAATCATGATTTTGGCGCTAACTTGGTGCGCGCGCCTGGATTCGAACCAGGAACCGGCCGTGTATAAGACGGCTGCTCTACCGTTGAGCTACACGCGCGTAACAGCAATACAGTAATATATTGGGACAATTTAGCCAAGATGGGAAAGTCTAGAGATCGCCACGTCCGTCAGTAGACGGACTCGCGATGACAAATAGATGAATCTGCTACATCCTACATCCTATATTCTATCCGTCGGCTGACGGACTAACTTGCCAGTCATGCTAGCTTGCTAGACATGCTAACCTAGCGGGCTTGGACGACTTCAATCGTATCCACATTAATAGTTTTTTGTTGGCGTAAATCCGTTGGACTGTGGATGTTTAAATCCATATTCAGTTGCAACTGCGATGGCAAAAGTTGTCGCGTTACGAGGCCTTCAATTTTTTGGGTTTTGCCATTTTTGTCTAAAATTTCCGGTGAATTTAATTTTTGGACAATAGTTGTGCCGGGCAAAATAATCATTTTAATCGTGGCAAAGTCCGGATTTTTGGACAGAGGTGGCGTGTAGCTCACGATTAAACCATTGGGAGTACGGTCAACGATATTTACAGTCGCGCTATAAACTGGCTCTTTGGGCCAGCCATCGTCGGGTGAAAAAATATTGGTGATATTGCCATTTTGCCAAGAAACAATGGCGACAGCTAAAATAACCAAGCCCAAAGCGACAGCGCCCCAGAGGCCGAGTTTGTGCCAAGAACCGTTGACAGGAGCGGGTGTTTGTTTTTTAGGCATAAGATTTTCTGTGGGGTTAGACGGGTTTGAAGGAGGATTTTGAAATTGGATCATAAGTTAATTTAAAATTTAAAAATTCTAATTTAGTTAAGACTACTGACCTGTGGGTAAAAGACTGTCTTATTTATTGTATAATAATTCTAACGAATTATCTATCATAAGTTATGAACATGCAACCTTTCAGTCGTTTTCATTTGACAAAACAAGGACTTTTTAAAAGTCTCACCATAATGTCTCTAGCTGTGGCCTTGGTGGCGATTAATTTTTTTATGCCCGAAGGGGCAAAAGGACAACAAACTTATCCGCAGGTGACTAGTGGCAGTTGGCCCTTGTATAACAACAATCCGGCCACGGCAACTTTTTTGTTGAATCCAAACTCGCCCAATAATTTTCTGCGGCCGGGTGCAGGAGGTAATAAATTGACGGACATAACTGTACGGGTAAATTTAGACGCTGATATGCCGGCCACGGGCGTCAGGGTTTATGTTAAGGCCTTTTTGAAAAAAGGTACGACGACTCCGACCACGACGATTAGTCCGCCAGATGCCAATAGCAAATATCAATGCGCTTTTGCTGCGCCATTAGGAAATAATATGACCCAAGCCATTTGCGGTAATAGCCCATGGCTTTTTGAATTAAAATATCAAGATTTTCAGAACGACCAAAATGGTAATCCGCGCATTTTGTCCAAAAATTTCCCGATCAATTTATCGCAATGGGAAAGCGACAATGGCACTGCGGAATGGAAATTTATTTTTGAAGGAGCTGTGGCCTATGTCACCTCCATTACCGATGATAACGGCTATTGCGGAGTTAATAATGTCACTTGTACCATTCAAAGTTCAGCTGGTATTTCCAACTCCTTTCAGTTTAAAACAAAATATTGGCCGTTAGTAAATTATTCCAATACGCCACAGTCTGGCTATTGCACGGACTTTACCGGTACTTCGCCGGCGCCGACTTGGCAGTGGAATTATGAACAAAGTTTAGCAGTGCCATATCCGCCAACGGGCTATCAGGTTTATGTTTTAAAACAGCAACCAGATTTGTCGTGGCAAAAATTTCCAGCCAATACTGGCGGTATTAACAATGGCAACAGTCGCAGTTTTACTTTGCCCCAAATTATTGACGGTCAAGCGGTCGGGAATGGTAAATATACAATTACAGTTGAAGCCAGATGGCGGCCAGATGATGGACAAAGCGCCTTGGGTTATAACTATCCCGCGCACATTGAAACTTATGTTCAACCGACTGGTTCGGTGACAGTCAATACGGCTGGTTGTGGCGCGCGCCCTTCCACTTTGTTGAGCTACAATAGCGGCTATGAATATCAAGATCCTTTACAGACAGACGTGAATCATCCGTTGTATTTAGTCAGTCCAAATGCCAATCCTAACCCCTACCCCGAACGGACCAACATTCCGGCCGTGATTGTTTTTGGCAAAGATTTTGTGGACGATCAAACGGGCGGTATTGATGACAAAAAATGCGTGATGAACGGACAATCTTCACCGCAGAATTTGGATTTGAAACGGCCAGTTTTTAAATTTATTTATTCGCAAAGGACGAGCGACAAAGAATTTGGCTTCCGTGGCAATGGTACGATTGTGCAACATTATTACGCCCAGCTCCAAGAGTACGCGAATAATGTTTGGACTAACAATGGTTCTGAAGTGGAGATTGCGGTTTTTCCAAACTATATTGGTTCGCAAAAATTCCAGTCTAACTGTTGGTTTCCGACAGCCACAACTTATCCAGCGGGGTTGGACCGGAGCAAAACATATCGTTTGAAAGTGCAAGCGGAATCGGCTGGTTTGCGGAGCGATATTGCTTATCGGGAATTGCCGCCGGGTGGCTATCGTCCGAGCGTGTTGCAATATCAAAATACCAATCCGTTAGCTTTTACTTATAGCGATTATATCGCTACACCCACGACTTTGCCCGACGACAGCTCACCGGCCGTACAGGTCGCGACCAGCAACACGCAAACTGAATATGGCGTGTCCAAGCCCTCCACTTGCGGCGGACAAAATGCCAGCGCTACCCAGCCCGTGTGGAGTTGGGAATCGGATCAAAGAGCTCAAACTTACCCAACTTATCGTTTTGGTTTCAAAGCCAATGGCACAGGTATTACTTTAACGAAATATGTTTTGGTTTTGCAAAGAAGCGCTAATAGCGGCAGTACTTGGACCGACTCTGCCTCGGACAATAATTATACAACAACTTGCTATCGGCCAATTTCAGCATTGGACACCACTAGTTATCAGTGGCGGTTGAAGGTGACGGCTTATGACAGTCAGCCCAATGGCGGCAATCCTTCAGACACTGTTGTCCGGACTTTGTCCGCTGGCTTGGGCGTGCCCAATGTGACTTCGGTTTTTCCTACAACAACTTGCGCCGGTTATACTGTGCCACCACTTTTTAAAAATTTGATCGGTCCGACTATGATTTGGCAATGGGGCTACACGCAACCCGGTGATCCCAGCCAGCATCAGCAATTTATTATCAAATTACAAAAAGTCGGTCAAGTGAATGTTGTCAACTACACTTTCAATCCCAATAGCGCCAGTAGTTATAGCGCTTATAATAATGATTTCAGAATAGATTATGCTTCAGGCGTGCTCAAAGTGACAGCCAAATTAACCAGCTCCAGTAGTGGCCTCTTGAAATATTTATTAAATAAAAATCCGAGTATGGGCGATGGGCCAGATGTCAACGGCGAATATTCTTTGAAGGTGACGGCGCAGTTGGTTTCGGATCCCGCGACTGTCAGTTTAGAAAAAGAAAAAGTTGCCAAGTCAGATTTACATAACCCGAATTTTCCTTTAGGCAATAAAATTGAAAATAGTCCGAATCCGACCCAAGAACTTGGCTGGGACGATGGCGTGGAAACTTGGGCGACGGGCGTGTCGGTTTACGCGGGTGGTTTCAATATGCCGGTCAATGTGACTAAAAGTGGCATTCCTTATACCAATCCTTACACCGCGCAACTTAACAGCAAAATTCAAAGTGTGCCGTCGGGGTTAAAATGGCCGGTAGAATTTTCGCACTCGCCAGTTTTTGCTTGGTTGGCGCAAGGCAGACACGATATGAACGCGACTATTGCCGACAATGCTTGCTACGATTGGGGTTTTTGGGGTTTATTCAATCAAAACCAAACTAGTAAATCGTGGACTCTTCAGCGCACTGGTCCGCCAGCCGGCGACGCGACTTTGCCAGTGGCGCGCCCAATGACCAAGAGCGAATACGAATCATTTGTGGACTGGCGTTATAGTGCTTGTTTGTCTACAACCAATGCTTTAACTTCTAGTTGGACGGCACAACAAAAACAGTCGCGTTGTCAAACGGACAAAGATTATCTTTTGGCGCGCAAACAAACTTGCGATCCAGCCGATTATGCCAATTTGGACAAAGGGCCAGACCAGTTGGGTCAAAATTATGGTGCTTATGTTTGGACCAGAAATAGTCCTAGTCCGACGCCCCGCGATCCGGCACTGGGTGATAATTCTGCTTGCGGGTTAATCGCTGGGTCAAATGATTATGGTAAAGTGAATGTGACTAGTTCCGACAATTCGCCGGTCTTGGCGTTTGTGGTGGAAGACCAAGGCGATTTGGCTTGCAATGGCGGTGGGTCTAACAGTGTTTGTCCCAGCAGTCCGTATTTATGTTCTTTGCAAGAAAGCACGGCTGGTTGTTATTGTCGTGGGCCGAGTCCGGTTATGCCTAGTTGTGGTAGTTATACGATGGCGGCATCAAGCGGTGTGGATGATGCGAGCACTAGTATTGAAATGGCGTTGAATGGTGGTTTTGGTGTGGCTGATTTTTCACTATATTTACCTTTTCAACTGACTAATGACTATACTCGCAAATTAAATCTTTTAACCACTACTTATCCACCAGCTGTCAGGTGCGATGTTGGGAGCGCGACAGCCAAGTTCCAACGCTGTTTTGTAATGATCCGTTTGCCAGACTTTATTTGGGACCAAGCTACTGGCACGGGTAATACTTTTCCTTATTTTGAACCAACGCTAGATGTGCAGGAAGAATGGAAAGTAGGCAGTTGTTGGTTTTTTGGCGGTGGCAATATTTGCCCCACCGCTGATCCGCCTTATGGTTTTCATGGCGACCGGCCGGATAATTTAGGATCACAATATATCCAATCAACATTCAAAACCGCTTCTTCAATTGCTGAAGTGCCAAAATATTCCAGCCCGTCCGTTAGTCCATACAGATATCAGGCGTGGTATTTGGATAATAGTCTTGGCAATCAATCGCAAGCTTACCATTTAAGGGTCAATATGATAGATGCCAACGGTAACACTAATACCGAAATTATTAAATTCAGAATCAACCAAAACACCCCGGACGTCGGACAGTAATGAAGAATATAGGATATAGAATGTAGCAAGTTTGTCATTCCGATGAAAATCGGAATCCAGACAGATATTTTCAATTCATTCTTTTCATTATTAAAGTAAAGGATAATTCCCTCTCCAAATCCCCCCCCTTTTCAAGGGGGAGGATAAAGGAGGGGGTTACTTAGTTAAGGTGAAATATAAACTTTCTCCACGCCCATCAAGTCCTCCCCCTTTTCAAGGGGGGAGGATAAAGGAGGGGGTTACATAAATTAATTTATGCCAAAAAAATTTAATAATACCACCACCAAGATATTAAGATCCAAATTAAGAAAAGAAGCAACACTGCCGGAGAGATTGCTCTGGAATTATTTGCGTCAAAAACAATTTGGTTACAAATTTCGTCGCCAATATGGCATTGGGCCCTACGTCGTCGATTTTTGTTGTCCAAAAATTAAATTAGTAATTGAAGTTGATGGCGAAATTCATGGTTTTGATAACCAGCGCAAAAAAGATGAAATTAGAGACGATTATTTGAAAAAAAATGCGTTTAATATTATTCGCTATCAAGCAAAAGATGTTTTGAATAATATTGAAAGTGTTTGTGAAGATATAGGAAATTATTTAATACAACCCCCACCCGACCTCCCCCTTGAAAATGGGGAGGGGATATTTTTTGTAATTTAATTAGAAATTAAAAATTTAGACCACTCTTGTTAAAATAAAGGAGACCAAGCCCTCCCCCTTTTCAAGGTAAAGGATAATTTTCTCCATCTCCTCCCCCTTTTCAAGGTAAAGGAGTCTTTTCTCCATCTCCTCCCCCTTTTCAAGGGGGAGGATAAAGGAGGGGGTTACATAAACTAACTTATGTCAAAGAAATTAAAAATTTAGACACTTTATTCCAGTGTCAAAATAAATTATAATATAGTCAGTTTTTATTAACTTATATTTTTATGTTTAATCCTGAAAAACAATTTGAGTCAAATAGCCAATTAATTATAGATGAGATTAAAGAGCTTATACATAAGATTAACCACTGTACGCCAGATCAGCATGATCTTGAAACAACGCCAGAAGATAAGGCTAAAATGGTTTTGGAATTAGCGGAGTTAAATAAAAAGTATTCAGAATATAAGATACAAAACGCTAAGTTGGTGGCTCAAGCTGAAAAAGAATATAATGAAGCGCTTTGATTTGACAGCGGGGAAATTATATTCTAGATTGAAATAAATTAATATTTACAATTTAATAATAAATGGAGTCTTATGGAAACACAAACAGACAGAGGCTGTATTTGGACTGAACAAATGTATCACGATTTTGCTCTATATAATGGAGGCTTAACTAAAAAATATTCAAATGCGATTCATGCCCTGGATACTTCCATTCAAGATGAAAATATTCGGCGGCTAAAAAAACAAGAGATTAAAGATTATTTTTCAGAAGAAATATATCCAAAATGGCGCGCAAAAGCTAACATCGGCAAAGGTTTTCCTATATCAGCGCCAGATTGGAGTAGAGTAGCTAGGTTTTTACGGCAACCAGAAAATGAAAAGGCGGTCGCCATAAGGGCCTGGGAAAATGATACATCTGATAGATTACATAGAAGCCAAAAATGGCATCTATTTTATTACGAGGGAATAGTTTTTAACTAAAGCTTCGGCAATCATCCGAAGCTTTTTTATTTAACCCCCACCCGACCTCCCCCTTGAAAATGGGGAGGGGAGATTTTTAGCTACATTAAAAATGTGGGCTGTCAATCCTCCCCCTTGAAAAGGGGGGAGGATAAAGGAGGGGGTTACATAAACTAATCAAACCCTCCCTATCTTGTTGAGGTGAACGAAAATTCTCACCAGTCCTCCCCCTTGAAAAGTGGGAGGATAAATTCATTTGTTATTAAATTTGACAAATTTATAAGGGTATGCTAGATTTAAATCAACATTTTAACAAGAACATTCATAATCTTTGGAGAACAAAAAGATGAAAAAGAAAGAAATTGGATCTCGTCATTGCGAATCCATCACGCCCGTCATTGCGAGCGAAGCGAAGCAACCCCTACTAACAACGCTCGTCATTGCGAGCGAAGCGAAGCAATCCCTACAGTCCTTGTATCTAGCGATCGCCACGGCCAATGGCCTCGCGATGACGTTCCTTGCCTTGGTGGTAATGTTAGTCGCATCCGCGACTATTGTTTCCGCGCAGGTTAGCTGGAATAAAGTTGCCAGCTCGGCGGCTTTGCCGGTTGGCATAAAAGATTGTTTTTCTGATGGCAATATAATTATTGCTGTTGGTACATCTGCTTCGGGCGGACGCATTAGTCGTTCAACGGATGGTGGTGTCACTTGGTCGTCAAGTGATTACGCTCAAAATACGATGGGCATTGATCGTTACGGGAACTTTTCCAACACTCTAATTGTTGGTTATCAAAATAGCGGTCGGCCACAAGTTTGGCGGTCATATAACAATGGTGCCATCTGGCAGAGAAAAGACGGTACAACGCAAAATGGCGAGAGATTTAGAGACATTGTAATGTTAGATACAAACATTGCTGTAGTTGCAGGTGAAATGGGTATCTATAAAACTACAGATTTCTCTCAAACTTTTTGGGTAAAAAAATTTGACTTGCGGAATGGTCGCATATTTACTAAGTTATTGCGCTTGTCAAATGGGAATTTGGTATGCGGGTCTGAAGGTGCCGCTGAGGGTTGGAAAATTCACTGGTCCACCGATCAAGGTGAAAGTTGGTCTGGTGTTGATTCTGTCACCACCGGGAACTTTGGATTCAAAAGTTTTGTTCAATTAGATAACGGAGATATCCATGCAGTTATCTACAATCTTTCAAATCAAGTTTCAACTTACCGTAAATCTACGGATCAAGGTCAAACTTGGTCAACTATTTCTGGCACAAATCTTGCTGGTGGTACGCAACAGAATCTTTTGACTGAAGGTTTGGGTAACAATTTATTTGCGCGAGAAGATATAAAAGGCCTCTCTTCTTCAGTTAATGCTGGCTCTACTTGGCATTGGAATTTTATCAAAACGAACTTCATTGCTAAAAACGGAGCCAATGGCCTGATTTTATTTTCTGGTGGAGCCAATACAGACGGTCGAGTCTTTGTTAGCATTGACCCCACACTTTCCGAAACAGTCAATTCCGTACCATTGAATCAGAACATTCAACTGGGTTCTATCGGCACTATCAATTTTGCCTCGGGCAGTTTAACTAGCGTTCGAGTGCAAAAATATTCGCAAAAATCTCCTCTGACAGAGCTTTATTCAAACGGAGTTTTTGTGTCAGAGCATTGGATGGTGCAAGTGGAGCCACCGACGAATTCATATTCGGCGAGCATCACTTTCAACTATACTGCCGCTGGCGGCAATCAAGGAGCGTATCAAATGTACCGGTTTGAACCGCCCAAAGCCAACAATAGCTGGAATGGTAATTGGGTTCCGCACACCACTGCGAAAGACACAGTGAATCATACTTTCACGGTCACAGGCATTACAGAGTTTCCGATTTGGATTACTCTGATAAAAAATGGCGTGATCCCTCCGCAGTTATCGGTCAGTCCGACATATATAAACTACGGCAATGTCTTGGTCAACACTTTCAAAGATACTATCGTCACCGTCACCAATTCTGGCGGAGGTACTTTGGATGTCACTGGTGTTTCAACGACTGGTCCGGGCGCTTTGCGTTTTTCGGTTGTGGCCAATGGCCCGCCTTTCAGTTTACCCGCTGGTCAAAGTCGGAATTTAACAGTCAGGCATTCACCAGTGGCAGTGGGACAAGATTCGGCTCAACTAAATTTTACCCACAATGGCGCTGGCAATCCGACAGTCGCTTTAGTCGGCACTGGCGCTCAAGGTACACTGGAACCAAATGTTTCAGTTCTAAATTTTGGTTCGGTGCCGGTCGGACAATTTCGTGATACAGTATTGATTATAACCAATACTGGCAACGCGATTTTAACGGTTAACGCCACCAGTTTCAGCGGTGGCGGAGCAACCAGCTTTTCAACCTTATATGGTGGGGGAGCTTTTACAGTTGCTATTGCTGACACTCACGCGATCGTGATTCGTTTTACCGCGACCACTCCAAGTGGCAGTAAAATTGCGAACCTCGGCTTTACGCACAATGGTAATTGCCAAGTGTGTTCAGTCGCGGTTTCTGGAATTGCCACGCAAGCCCAGATTACCTTTTCCACAACGAGCATCAACTTTGGACAAGTTGATACGACCGTATGGAAAGACACCACACTCGTTGTCAGTAATGTCGGTAATTCTTCCTTAATTTTGGACTCAACCGTTATTTTAGGAGTCAATGCCAGCCAGTACGTGATTATGTCTGGTCATGCGCCGGCGACTATTCAACCGGGCGGTAGTCACAATATTGTTTTGCGTTTTTCACCGCGCGCCCCCAATGGTTCGCGGATGGCGCAACTCAAAATTGTACACAACGCTCCCGGTTCGCCCTCGCTTATCACTTTGAACGGCGAAGCTGTGCCAGTGGAACTGGTTTCTTTTACCGCGGAAATCGTGGATGAAGAAATTATTTTGCGCTGGCAAACGGCAACCGAAACCAACAATGCCGGTTTTGAAGTTCAGTATTTTACATCGTCATCCCGTGCCGAGACACGGGATCCAGACTGGCAAACTCTTGGCTTCGTTAAAGGCGCCGGCACGACCAATCAGCAACAATTTTACGAATTTGTCTGGCCGAAAACTTTTGGCACGTACAAATTTCGTCTGAAGCAAATTGACCTCGACGGTACTATCTCATTTTCGCGCGAAAATGAGATAGTTATTCAGCCCAGAGAGTTCAAAGTTTATCAAAACTACCCGAATCCTTTCAACCCTTCTACCACTATCAAAATTGATGTGCCTGTAGCCGGAGAATTGAAGTGGGAAATCTACAACGTCATTGGTCAGTTAGTGGAATCTAAAAGGGAGACGATTCTAGAAGCTGGCGTGTTTAAGTTGGTTTGGGCACCACAAAATTGGGCGTCCGGAAAGTACTTTCTCCGAGCCACTTTTGGCGGTAAAATCGAAATCAAGAATATGATTCTATTAAAGTAATCACTGCGACCTTTCCCTTGGGAAGCGGTGAATGCAACGGTTCAAGGAAATTTTTGCCTCACCGCAAGAACTACTTGAACTGTTTTTATATTTATAGAAAAATGCTATAATACTTTTGAGGTGAGCGAAGTATGAAGTCACAGATAGATTGGCAGACCTTTCTGTGATAAATTTTAAAAGCACCTCAATGGCAAAAAACAGATGGAGTGTCTAAATGACACATGGCCTCTCACCATTCCTCGGGCTCGCGTGTACGTGAGCCCAGTATTTTTTTTATTTTGACATCCTTAGGAGTTTTTTGTTAAAATATTAATAGAGTGATACAAGAGGTAGCTGAAAGCCACAGTTATCTTGTTAGACCTCCTTCCTTGAAGCTTGGGTGAGCCAAAAAAATATCTTATGTTCACCCAAGTTTAATAAAATTCCTCGTCTCAGCGCGAGGTTTTTTCAAATAATTGATATTTCTTGCCTTTAATAAGGCGCTTGCGCTCTTTATTTTTAGTACTATAGTATAGGTGAAGGCCTCAAGGCTTTCGTATTTCTCCTGAAAAAGGCTGTTGTTCGGTAAGAACGACAGCCCCCATTTTTTTAATTATCATCTGCAAATTATTATATACAAATCGTCAGATTGTTTCGGAGGAGGGGTAATCTTTTTGATTGTATTTTTACCACTACACCAAAATGTCCGGTCGGACATTTTGGTGTAGTGGATTAATTTGGTCTTATCGTTTGGCAGTTTTTTTACTACTATTAGGTTATGGTTAAAATTTCAAAAATTTTAATAGCCGTTCTAGTGGTTTTGGCTTTTATTTTATTGTGGTTTTTTCGCGAGCATTGGCAGGGTAATAATGACGCTGATAAATATCGTTTGGCTAACCGCATAGTCATTGTTCTAGACAAAGATGGTGAAATTTGGTGGATAAATCCGGCTAATTATTTAGCCGTGCCATTGCATACAGAAAAAGTTTCTTGGACTGGTGGTTATAATGACTGGGTTAAGCGTGCTCAAAAAAATTGCATGCCAACGTCAGATATAATCTTATGGCAGTGTTCGGGGCGGGTGAGCTGGCGTTTTCAAGATCAAGTGTATTCATTTAGTAATGAGCGAGAGTTTATCCAGCTCGTTCAAAAAAAAGCTTACGGTATTAACTCTAAAACTTTGCAAAATATTTTGCTAGAAGATTATGGAGCTAAAAAATAAAAAAGTTTTACTAATGGGTTTGGGAGTTTTGGGTGGTGGGTTGTCCACGGCCAAGTGGTTAGTCCAGCAGGGCGTCCATTTAACCATTACTGATTTGAAAAACAAAAAATCTTTGGCAGTTTCATTACGCTCTTTGGGTACGATCAAAAAAAATATTAAGTTTGTTTTAGGCCAGCATCGGAAAAAAGATTTTGAAAAAAATGATATTGTTATTGTGAATCCTGGTGTGGCTTATAATAATAAATTTTTAAAATTGGCCAAGAAAAAAAAGAAAATTATTTTAAATGAGCTGGGACTTTTTACTTTGGCCCATCCCGATATTAAAAGTTTGGCCATAACTGGCACGCGCGGAAAAACCACTACAACCGCCTGGCTTTATTATTTAGTGACACAACAGTTTCCGCAGGTGTTTTTAGCGGGGAATAATCCTCAAAAACCACTTTTGGCGACCAAAGTTAAAATTAGGGATAGCATGATAGTTTTAGAAACACCTTCATTTTTGTTAGAAAATTTACCACCTGGTTTGTTTCGGCCTAAGGTAGCGATAGTAACCAATATTTATCGGGATCATTTGAATCGATATCGTAATTTTGAGCACTATGCTAAAATGAAAGCCGAGGTTTTTAAAAATCAAAATCAAAATGATTTTTTGATTTTAAATAAAGATAATGTTTGGACAGATTATTTATTAAAGCTAAAACCGCATGCGCAAATTTTATTTTTTTCAACTAAAAAAAAGTTGCCGGAAGGCGCGTTTATTCAGAATGGTCGAATTGTGCTAAGGCTTAATGGTCGTAAAAATGATTTAGGTTCGGCTAAACATTTTAGTCAGCGCTGGGGTCAACATAATTTAGAAAATTTATTGGCAGCCAGTTTAGGGGCTTTAGTTATGGGCGTAGCGTCGGCAAAAATTAAAAAAGCCCTGACTCATTTGCCAAATATTGAGATGCGCCAGCAGTTAATTTATAAAAAAATATTAACGGCAATTTATAATGATTCGGCAGCGACTTCACCCGAAGCGACCACGGCGGCAGTTCAAAGGTTTTCAAAAACAAAAGACAAGCTAATATTAATTGCTGGCGGTACCGACGCTAATTTAAGCTATGATCTAGCTTGGGCAAAAATTATTTGTAGCGCTGTTAAAAAAGAAAATTTAATAATGCTAGAGGGTAGCGCGACTAAAAAAATGCTTAAAGTTATGCCATATAAAAATGTGAAAGTTTTTAAAACTCTAAAGGAATGTTTGGTTGAGGTAAAAAGTTTGGCAGATAGAAAAACTATTATACTTTTTTCACCTGGCGCTAAAAGTTTTGAAAAATTTAAGAATGAATTTGACCGCGGCCAGCAGTTTAACAAATTAGTTTATGAATACTTTAAATAAGGCAATAATGGCTCCTAGCTCACAGTTATTTAACACTTCTTTTAGCCAATAAAAATAGCCCTCTAAAAGCTAACAGCTATAAGCTAAAAGCTAGTTTTCTGGGCTTGGCTTTGGGGGTAATTTTTGCTATAATTTTGATATGTCAGGTCGTGAAAAGTCGCCAAAATCTACATTTCCTGACATAGTTGAAACTAATCTATAATTATTATTTAAACCTATGTCAGGTAGTGAAAATTCGCCAAAATCATACTTGTCAAGTTTAAAAAATAGCTTTTATGGAAAATGAGCTTTATACTATGTTTAATTATAATATGATTTTAATTATAAATTTTTTAAACTGGCGAATTTCTACTACCTGATATGTCAGGTAGTGAAAATTCGCCAAAATCATACTTGTCAAGTTTAAAAAATAGC